>Ga0157374_10000368_pt1 | contig 41541 bp, 48 predicted proteins | sample M25metaG_FD_115308 | JGI IMG/M metagenome (GOLD analysis project Ga0157374, IMG submission 115308) | Miscanthus rhizosphere microbial communities from Kellogg Biological Station, Michigan, USA - M2-5 metaG | ecosystem: Host-associated > Plants > Roots > Rhizosphere > Soil | place: USA: Michigan...
AAGGACATTACGTGCGAGTGAGGGCCCAAGTCTCTTCGGACAGGGATTCAATTCACATCACAGAAGTAAACCTACCCACCGCAAGTGAGACCAGGAAAGATAACGTGAAGTAAAGCGCGAAGAGACAGAGGATCTGGACGCGATGAGCGCTTGCGCGCAACGCGAAGCAACCACCGAATCTCGCCTAAGCGGAAACAATGCCGGCAGTTGGCGAACGCGGTGCATATTCCTGGTGTTCTCACCCCGTCAAATCTTTAATGTCGCAATTTTTTGATCATCACACCTCACCTCACCAAAATTTCTTTACTTGAGAGGGGGGTGTCTCTGGGACCTTCTCTTTCCCTTCCCCGTCAAATCCTCTAATGCTCACGGCTGCTGATTTGAGAAACTCGTCATTTGCCGGTCTCCTTTATCTCTTGTGCCTAGAGCACGTCGATAATTGGGAGCGTACAGCATCCCGTTCTGGAGACGGGCTCTTCTCATCCCATCTGATTACGCCAATGTGCAATATTGAGCAGTTTCCATCGCTCGATTCAGAGTACCCTTCGACATGTGAAGTTCGCTCTGGAGGCCATTATGGCAACTCAGCCAGTAGAAGGAGTTCAGCAACCCTACCAAACGAGGCTAGGATCGCTCTATTGCTGCGACCCAACCTGCAGGTCGTGCGAAGCCCTCCGAGACGAATATGACCACCTGAAAAGAAATGAGTCGCGTGAGCCTCCTAGCTCCTAGTGGTGGTTGGTTATTGCGCCGCCCCGAGGTAAAATTGATGCGTAAGGATTGTGGCGGAGAGAGGAAGGCACCCCGTGTCTCCGTTCGACAAACCTAACCTGTCTCCTGGCACAAGGAAAGTCGTCCGCCAAGCCCGACTTGCTCCGCCCCTTCCCTCCGAGCCCAATGCCGAGAAAAAGCTTGAGTTCGATCCCCTAGCATTCCTCGCAACCATCGGTGAGGGCAGGAAATTCGTACTCTTCCCAAAAAAAGAAAGAGTTTTTGCGCAGGGAGATGCCGCCGATGCGGTGTTTTATGTCCAGAAGGGCAAAGTAAGACTCTCCGTGGTCTCGAAGACCGGCAAGGAAGCGACCATCAGGATATTAGGCGAACGGGAATTCTTCGGTGAGGGTTCGCTTGCAGGCCAACCGCTTCGCATGGACTCTGCAACCGCCATGACGGATTGTGCTGTTCTGCGAATCGAAAAGAAAGCCATGATGGAAGCGCTTCATCGAGAACACGCGTTTTCTGATCTATTCGTCGCCTATTTGCTGGCGCGGAATATCCGTTATGAAGAAGATCTGGTGGACCAGCTTTTCAACTCCAGCGAAAAGAGGCTGGCCCGGGTTCTTCTTCTGCTCGCCCATTTCGGCAAGGAAAGCAAACCCGAGACGGTAATCCCCAAAATCAGTCAGGAGGTGTTGGCGGAGATGGTCGGTACCACCCGCTCGCGAGTCAGCTTCTTCATGAACCGTTTCAGAAAACTGGGTTTTGTGAACTATGACGAGACTGGCCTGGAAGTTCACGGTTCACTTCTAAACGTGGTTCTCCACGACTAGTCCCGTGCTACCAGCTAGAATCCTTCCCCTCACATAAGTCAGGCGCTTGCTGGATCTGGCCCCGCGAGTGGAAGCATTTTCGTCGCGACCAGCACTTCCAACAGTGTGGCAGTGTTGCGAACGCTTCCCGAGATGCCCAGCAGCGCTTCTGACAGGAGTGGCTGTTTCTCCGCGAGCAAGTCAAGACGGTCACTGATGTTGTAGAGTTGCTGAACTTCGTGCAGGATTGCGTTTGGATGCATGGGATTCACAGCTTTCCCGAAATCCTAAGAGAGAAAAGTTCAGATGGGCTGACTTAGTTCAGGAAACCTGAAAGAGGAGAGGGTGGTAACCACCTCAATTACATCTTATCACTCGGACATGGGGTAAGTGTCGGCTGCTCGAACATGAAAAAAGCGCCCTGCTGGAGAAGAGAGCGCCTTTTCTTAGAAGAGGTCTGGTGACCTCAGCTGCAATAGCCAGATGTTATATCGGACCGAATTTACCGGCTGGTCTATATTGAACAGCTTCCGACGCCTCGCGCTGGGTATGATCCGATCATCCCGACTCTCGTTCGTCAGAACGGGGCAGGTGTCCCATGCTTACGAGCCAAGACGGACATTGCGATAAAGGCCTGTCTCCGGAATTGGACACTCAAAACGTGCCCCGGCATACGGTCACGGTCGAAAGCGCCGAGCCTTCGACTGAAATCATCCCCGCTGCAGCAAATGCTTCGGCTCAATTCCGCCATCGTATCTTAGTGGTGGACGATGAACCGTCAGTGCGCGAGATGGCACGGCACGTTTTGGAAAGCGAGGGCTATGAGGTCCTCACGGCGAATAACGGGCTGGACGGCCTAAGGGCGCTGAGCAAGTCCTTGCCCGATCTGATAATTTCCGATCTGAATATGCCCTTGATGCCAGGATTCGAATTTCTGGCGATGGTTAGGAAGCGGTTTCCGCACATCGCAACAATCGCCATGAGTGGAGATTACATTACAGGTGAGAAACAAAGCGGGGTTTTGGCGGACGCTTTCCTACAGAAAGGACAGTACACAATACAGGAGTTTTTTCAAAAAATCGGTGGGCTTTTAGCTGCTTCTCCCATCAGGTCGGAAAGAGAGAAAAGTGACATCGCCCCCCTCTTCGTGCCCAGAGACGACGCGGGATATCTGATAATCACCTGCCCCAAATGCCTGCGTCCCAATCGACTGGAAGCGAAGAGGTTAAATGGTGGAATACATCAGACGACCTGCAAGTCCTGTGGAACGCCAGTGAAGTTTGAGATTAATCACGAAATTGAGCCGTTGATTAAGCGTAGATACGCCTGAGTGGGGAGCGTCTCTGTCCCCCTGGGCATCTCGATAGGGAATCTTCCCATGACCGCCACTCCTGGTTTCTGGTTGCCAGTTCTCATTTTCCTGGCGACCGTCTCTTCCTGGCCGCAAGTGCCTTCCACGGCTGAAATCGGACCTCCCGATCTGAACCTGATAGTGCAACGCCTGGAGGACGTCCAGCACCGGGATCCCGCTCAGTCTCGTCCTTATCAGGTAACGCGAGAATACAAAGTGTTCCGCGGCGACGATAATCAACCCACCTCTGAGGTCATGGCGCAAATCAATTTCATTCCTCCCGACAGCAAGACATACAAGATTACGCAGGCGCGGGGGAACTCAAGGGGAGAAAAAATGGTTCGCGAACTTCTCGACCGGGAAACGGAGTCGGCGAGGAAAAGACGCGGCAGCGAGATCACTCGGATGAACTATGAGTTCGTTTTGCTTAGGCAGGAGAACTTCGGCGTTGCACCTGAGTACGTTTTGCGGATCGTCCCGAAGCGTAAAGATAAATACCTTTTGCGCGGCCAGATCTGGGTCGACGCGAGCACTTTCCATATCCGCAGAATTGAAGGAGTCCCAGCCAAAAGCCCCTCGTTTTGGATCAAAGATATTCATATCACCCTGCAATACGCGGAACTGAACAGTATGTGGATACCCGTTTCGTTCGACGCCATCGCCACCGTACGGCTTTTAGGGCAGTACACACTTGCTGGTCTCAATATCCGGGCCACGGATCCGCCATCCGCAGCGCCGAAATAGCCATGCGTCATAGCGTTTGAGTGGGCACTCTGGCGAATGCTTCCAATCACGAAGTAAACTGAGTACATTGTGCTCCGTCAATATTGATGATTGGCTTGAACCTCAGCGTTGCGACAGCAAGGCGATACGAACTTCGGCGTCTCGGTGTTTGCGGAGCCTACCGGTTTCTCACGTGCCCAAATCCTTGCTGAATTGCCTGGCGCGGAACGCGGAAAAGCTGCGCCCAAGATGAGAGTGAGAGTCACTTCGGCATTTTTTATTGCCGCTTCGAGACTAATGCTGCGTCCACAGTGACCGCCTTTAACGCTCCGATCTTGTGAAGTGCCGCCTTGAGCAGTCTCTGATTACTCCGGCGATTCCGTGGCAAATAACCTCAACCTTTTCGTCCTCTTCTAAGCGATCCATCTGTGCCCAAATGCCATAGCTCGTTGCGCTGCCCAGGATCTTGCTATTGGCACAGCAGATTTGAAGAGGTTGATGTACGTGGATCACGTCGAAAGCAGCCGATCATCTTCGTTGCTGCGACGATCGACGTAATATCGCACTCATCGATCTCTGGAAGATTTTCCCCTGAGTTGGTGTTCTCCGGGCTGCGGCTTTGAGAAGCTGCAGAGAACGACGATGCACCGGGAAACGAAGGTATTGCCAGCCTTGAGACGCTTCCCGGTGCGAGTTCTGATGAGGATCACCAATAGATCGGCCACCACGTTGAAGCGAACTCTGGCTGGCAAGAGCCGACCACGTTGCCGTAATCAGATTCCGCTCAAGGCGGCACTTCACAAGAGCGGGGTACTATAGGCGGTCCGGCAATATCTGAGAATTGCTCCGCCTTGCGCGCTCCTTCACCCCGGCACTTGCAGATGCGGCATGGGACGTCCTGCAAAAAGCCGTCGGCAGGGTTTTCCTAACAAGCGTACCCATCGTCCCGAGCGGGAGATGCGTGCGCTGTCGGTGACAATACCGGTATCGGCATACATCTGGCGATAGATTTTTGAAATCAGAAGAAAGGCCAGGCGGCCGCGGCTGGACCGGATGAAGCGGGACCGTTTCCAGATGGAAGCGAAGCTGTAAAAGTTATCCCACACTTGCTGAGTGCGCGAACGGATTTCTTCCGCGGACATGACGGGATGATCCCAATACAACTTCGGGCGCAGCGCTTGCGGAATGAGCCAACGGCGGGTTAGAGGAATACCGGCGATAGTGGGCGGATTCGCGCCGAGGCCCTTCTCCCACCGGTTGAAATCAACAGTGCCAGGGTACGGGCTCAGAGTGACAAACTGCGCGAAGGTGACGTCGGCCTGCTTGGCCGCAGTTGCGGTCGCATCGAAGGTCTCTGGGCGATCACTAGGCAGCCCGAAAATAAACGATCCGAGCACGTGCACCCCATAACGTCGAAAAGTCTTCAGTCGCTCAATAAGGTCTGCACCGGCAAGATTGAAATCCTTGTAAACATCTTTTAGGCCCGCCGGAGTAACGGACTCGACCCCGACGAGAGCGCCCTTGATGCGAGCGGATTTCATCGCACTGAGAAATTCGACATCTTCGGCGGCTTCCATGGTGATCTGAGTAAAGAAAACCATGTCCTCGGGAAGCTTCGCCAGACGTTGCATCAGGTGGAAGCGTTCAGCACGCAGGGCTTTGAGTTCGTTCAGCCTCGCGGTGTTGTTCTGCTGCGTGGCCAGATTCAAGTCCTTAATGGTGACGGGATAGAAGTTGTCATCTGCCAACGCGACAAATCGAAAACCGAGACGGCGCAATTGCACAATTTCTTCGATTACAACCTCCGAGGAACGTTGACGAGGCCGCTGACCATCGGTGCGCCAGACTGAGCAGAACGAGCAATGCTTGGGGCAACCGCGGACGGTCTGGACTGACGCCCACATGTAACGATCGCGCGGAATTAAATCCCAGCGGGCCTTGACAAAATCGCGAGCTTCGATCTGGCCGCCGAGGTAGAGCGGTTGCGGAACACCGTCACGACAATCCGTGAGCGCCTTGGCCCAGACAACATCGCCGTCCCCTTTTACAACGGCATGGGCAGCGCCGAGCTCCCGTGCTTCCTCGGGATAGAGAGTGGCGTGAATTCCACCGAAAATCACGTAGGCACCGCGCTCTCGCGCCATCTTTCCGATTTCGTATCCGCGTAACGCATTTGCGGTGTGGATCCCGATGCCCACGGCATCCCCTGGCTGAATTCGAAGCGGATCGATCTGAAACAAGGTTTCGTCGACGAGAATGGGATCGCCGAAAGTTTTGGGGGTAGCGCCGGCAAGCACGTATTGCCAACGAGGAGTGATAACGGCGGTCCCGAATGAGACAGTGCTAGGGTTCACCAGGTGCACATTCATCCCATGCGCTCCTAATTGCTCGATTTTTGGCGGTTCTTCGGCGTGATTTTTGGGACTCTTTTTAGTACCCCGCGTATACTCGTTGACGCGAAAGGCACGGACCTCGCCGAGCCAGCAACAAGCAGGTCAAACTCGCGCACGCCGCACTTTCCCGGTAGGCGTATTTTGATCGACGACATCCCATCCAATCGTTTCTTCCGCGCAACCCGCAGCATCGATACGCCCTCAAAGTCTCTGGAGGGTGGCAGAACTTGAGCTTCCCGCCAGTCTGTCAGGTGGCCATGCACTTGCCTGTAATGAATTTGTAATAGTTTCGACCGGGCGCCTTGTCCCGAGCGCGGCTGTGAGAGGGTTTCATGCGCATACTTCGAATCAGCAAGACGAACTCTGTGTCGACCACTGGCATCTGTGCCATGTGCCAACAGCGCTTCAAGTCTTATCTTCCTCAACCCGAGCACGCCAAATGGGAGATACAAACACGCTTCGACGAACACACTTGCAAGCGTCCTATCCCACGGACTTGCAGGACCACTCAAAAATGAGGAGTCAATCCTCACGTCTCCGGCCACCAAAATTAAGAAGGCTTCTTCACCGTCTACTGCGGCAAAGACATGAGTCCGCCGACAGCGCTAAGCAATTGGCGTATGATGCAACATGTGACTTATCTTGCGGACCACCTCTCCAGCCTTCGCTTGGAAATTGCGCACCTGCAGAACATGAACACTCACTACGCCAAAAAAAACGAGCACTCCCCGCTCGATGAATCAGCATTAGAAATGCGCACGGTCCGGTTGCTGCAGATCAAGAAGGAGCTAGCCAATATGCTACTCCGGCCCAACAATCCCAAAGTGTGGTGGGAGAAACTTCCCAAGCCCCGCATCGTCTAGAGCGCGAAGTGACTAGTCTAGTCCGGCTCTCTGCGGATCTTTTTTCGAGCACGCTTTCGCGCCAGAGCTTGTTTTACACGGCGCTTTGCACCTGGCTTTAAGTAGAAGGAGTGACGCTTTACTTCCTTAATGATGTCTTCCGTCTGCACCTTGCGTTTGAAGCGTCGCAAAGCACTGTCAATGGACTCACCTTCTTGCAGTCGAACTTCTGCCAACGATTCACCTCCATACTGCGTTGAATACCCAACCTTACTCCATCTTGCTACCAGAAACCATTTCCTAAGTGCAATCTATCGGGCACAGATGGGAGCGTGCGGTGCATCAAGCGACCATGTCTCTAAGAAAGTGGTATTCCTCTAGCACTTCGATTGGAACAGAAGGGAACTCGATCTTCGAATCCATTGCTGGAACGTTCGCGGGAGATAATGTCGGGTAATCGTGGGCAAGTTGCTCTATGCGTTCTTCAATCTGTTCAAGGTCCTCATCCGTCAGCGAGGCCCTGAACTGATCTCGTTCTGCATTCGCTGGCCGCTGTTTTCCTCTCGCCCACTCTCGCATCGCCCGATCATCATGTTTGCGATTGGCGTTAATTCCTGCTTGCTGACTCTTCATCCGTTCTCGTGCTTCATCGAGTTTTGCTTTTAGAACGTCATCCATACTGTTGGCCCTTTGTTCAGTTCTTTAAGGCATATGAGGTCCCTTTGGCTCTTCCGCCGAGCATCCCCTTCCTGTTTTCTCCCCTCTGAACTTCGCCCGCCTTCTTTGCCGCTGTGCAATCCTCTTATTTCAACAGCATATCTGACTCGCTGTAAACGCCTACTCTCGGCTATTCGTCTTGCAGCAAACGAAACATTGAAGCGATCAGGTTTTCGGCCCTTCGTTTCTCGCGTGAAGTTGGCTGCTCGACCTCGATTAACCCATCACGTCCGCGATTAGGAAGTGGAGCAAAGGAGTGCTGATGCTGGAAAATTGTGTCCAGCGTGCCGGCTAATCTCTCGGAGCGATATCCGCTTTCGAAACTCATTCCGGTGAATGACATCTTGGTTCGCTTCGACATGGAATATTCTCCAATCAACCGCCACTCCCCACGCTCGGTTGCGACCCATATCGTTAAGTGAACGACTGCGTCTTCGTCACCAAAACGGCAATCAATATGGACCACTCCGGGCTGACCGTCAGAGATCAAGTCTGTCCAATTCATGACGAGGGCAGACCACAAAAGACGAGCAAAACTCCGTCGCTGCTGCGTGTTCGTGGAGACTCGCCCCTCAGAATGGGGCGAGAATCTTCGCTTGTGGTCCGCAACGCTGCTCATTTCATCCACCGGGCACGCATCTTCAAGCGGTGCCGTAACCTGTAAACAGCAATCGCAATACCTACCATGAACAGTATTCCCGACAAGACAGCGATATATTGGTCCGATGTTTCCATTGTCACCTCAAGTTGACCAGCACTCTAAGACCTCGTGAAAACACGCAACTGGGCTGGCACACTAAGCTATGACCTTGACTGGAACTAATTCCACAGTGCAACGCGGACTCTGGATGGACTCGATCGCATCCTGAGCGGTGTACTTCCCCATCACAAGTGCTAACCTTCTCTCCGAAGTGGTTTTTATCGACTTCCCCATTTGCAGCAAGTATTGAGGGCCGTGCGCGCCTACCCGATTCAGTTTTACGAGAAACTTCGTATTCTGCATGTCTTCTGCCTTTCGCCGTACAAGTTGTGATTTCTATTTGTCCAAGGCACGTGTCCTGATTTAGAAAGTTTCCCCCACGCCTAGCCGCGACCAAGGAAGATCAGGAGAGCGGTGGCGACTATGATCACCACGGCAGTACCGGAAAACAAGAGTACGCGCCTGCACGTACACGTAGGCGCACGCCGTTGAACTCGGCAGCAAACATAAGCGATTTGTGGAGCTATGCCTTTCGGGTGATTTCTCAATCGCGAAGGCGAAAAGGGAATGTCTTCGAGGTCAAGTGTTGACGTATACGCCTAGAGAGTTTGCACTCTCTTGCGCCCTTGGAGCCGCTGTGGTTTGCTCGCTCAAAACAGCTTTGCCGAGCAGATTCAAGATTGTTGGCTGAGTTGTTCAGGCTTCGTAAGGGGCTGACGCCAATCTGGATTCAATCCTCCTACTCTGCTGTCTCGATAGTACGCCTAAAGCCATGAAGAAACCTAATTCTAAGTGGGCCTTGACGTTGGTGCAAACAAACAACTTGCAGGATGAGGGACCGGGGATGGTCCGCCAAATTGCATCGCAACGGTTGGTGCGGTAGGAGTTGGAACCTTTGAGGCGTTGCGAATCAGTTCTCCGAATGCCCGATCCATGTTCTGTAACTATGTGCTCAGCGAGTGCGAGGTTTCTCCCCAATGGCTCCTCCTCATCATTAGCACTTTATTAAATAGTAAACAGAGGAGTGTCGTTTCAAATCTGCTATCTTCTATCCCGTCAAGTCTGCTGGGGTGGAAAAAAGTCGCCGAGTTAGCTGAACTGCAGGGTCGCCTCGCTGACCTCGAACTACAGCGGAGCGCGCGCACCCCGGCACAGGAGCACGATTGGATTCTGCGGTCAGGGCTTTAGACCAAGAGGCTACTTGGCCAATGAGTGATTAGGGCGATGGCGACTTATCGCTTCGCGGCGAGGGCAGCTCCGCGGGCAAGACTCGCACTCCGCGCCGTTTCGTCAGGAAATCGAATCCCCACTGCAGCAATACGAAGAGGCGATTGGCAAATCCAATCAGGAAGTAAACATGCACGACCGCCCACAGAACCCATGCCGAGAATCCCGCGAACTTTGCAAAACGCAGGTCGGCCACTGCATATGTCCGCCCTACGATAGCGAGATCACCCTTATCCCAATACCAAAATGGCTCAGGCGCCCCGTGTCCGATCACACGGTGCCGAATGACACCAGCGACGTACTTGCCCTCCTGGATAGCGGGCTGAGCTACCCCCGGCATCACCATGGGACCTTTAGACTTGATGCCCAACAAATTTCGAACCGGAGCAACCACATGAGCGGTGTCGCCAACTGCAAAAACTTCCGGATGTCCGGGAACCGAAAGCTCTGGTCCGACAATGATTTTTCCGTACCTGTCTGTTTCTACTCTTAACCAGCTCCCGACCGGAGACGCAAGAACCCCCGCTCCCCATAAAACAGTGCCGGCCTGAATTCTCTCTCCGCCAACGACGATGCCTTCCGAATCTACACTCGTAACAAGAGCATTTGTGTGGACCTCAACGCCTAGACTCTCCAAGTGTCGCTGCGCTTTGATCGAAAGATCCTCGGGATACGTGGGCAGGATACGAGGTGCAGCCTCATATAGAAGAATCTGCGCCGATGTCGGATCAATGTGCCGAAAGTCATGCGCTAGAGCCATGCGCGACATTTCGGCCAGCGTGCTTGCCATCTCAACCCCAACGGTTCCCGCGCCAACGAGGGCGAAGGTCAACTCACGGCGAACCTCCTCGGAGCGGGCTTGTTCGATCGAGGCCATTTCTTCGGCTCGCTCAAACGCACGAAGTATTTTGCCGCGGATAATGTCTGCATCATCGAGAGATTCGAGGCCGGGTGCGAACTGTCGCCATTCGTCGTGTCCAAAATAGTTGTACTGGATGCCAGTGGCGAGGATAAGGAAGTCGTACGCCAAGTCACCCCGTGTCAGATGAACGGTGCGTCGGTCTGAGTTGATGCTCGTGACTTTATCCAAGAGCACGTCAACGTTTTTCTGATGACTGAAGATTGAACGCAAAGGGCCAGAGATTTCATCCCCAGACAGCAACCCTGTTGCCACTTGGTACAGCATCGGTCTAAAGAGGTGATAGTTCCGCTTATCGATCAGCGTCACAGTAACTGGAACGTTGCGCAGCGCACGAGTTGCGGAGAGCCCCCCGAAGCCGCCACCGACAATGACCACACGAGGCAACATCAACGATAACCACCAGATCGAACACGTCTCATGAGATGAGACATGCCAAACCTTCGATCCCTAAATCGCAGGCTTGTTAGAATTCTTCCACTCGCTTGAATAGGCCGACCACCTCCCGTTCGGCAATTCCGGGAAGGCTCTCTCGTAGCAATCCAGCCTGATCGTACCGTTTTAGCGTTCACCAACGGCCAGCATGAGCACCCAGATCAACGTGGAGCACCTCGCATATTACTTGACCCGCCTGTGACAGATAGAGAACAGCTTCACAATCTCTTCCACCGGCACTATTCTTCCCATTGGCTGCAAAGTTTTGAGAAATTCCTTGGAATCGCGACTCCGTTACAGCGTGGCTGACTTCACTTCTGAAACGCCCGGCAGACCAGGTCTGCCGGGTTTACATTTTAGGCTGCTACCCTGCGACCCTTGTGAATCGAAGTGACAAATTTCAGCAGGTCGGCATTGACTTCATCCTGGTGCGTAGCTGTGAGGCCGTGAGGCCTGCCCGGATAGTAAATTTCCTGCGCTCCTTTGATGAGCTTGGCCGATTTCTTAGCTGAATCTTTAATCGGCACGACTTGGTCGTCCTCACCGTGCATGACCAGTGTGGGCACGTCGAACTTCTTGAGGTCCTCGGTGAAGTCGGTCTCGGAAAACGCCTTGATGCTGTCGTAAGAGTTCTTGAGGCCGGCCTGCATGCTCCATAGCCAGAACTGGTCCAACATTCCCTGCGAGACCTTCGAACCCGGCCTATTGGCACCGTAGAACATTACGGCAAAGTCTTTGTAAAACTGCGAGCGATCCTTGAAAAGGCCTTTGCGCAATTCGTCGAACACTTCGATCGGGAGTCCTTCGGGATTCGTAGCGGACTTCACCATTATCGGGGGAACGGCGGCAATCAGTACGGCTGCGGCAATCCGCTTTGTGCCGTGCCGTCCGATGTAGCGGGCAACTTCGCCTCCGCCAGTGGAATGACCCACCAGAGTGACATCTTTGAGATCCAGTGCCTCCACAACGGCGGAAAGATCATCGGCGTATCCATTCATGTCGTTCCCGGAAGAAGCCTGGCTCGAGCGGCCATGGCCACGCCGGTCGTGTGCGACCACACGAAATCCATTCTGGGCGAGGAACAGCATTTGACCATCCCAGGCATCAGAACTTAGCGGCCACCCGTGCGAAAATGTCACGACTGGGCCCTTGCCCCAGTCTTTGTAGTAGATTGTCGTGCCGTCTTTTACCGTGATTGTGCTCATATGAATTTCCTCCTTGAAATTTTGGTAAAGAAACCTACTCGCGGTAAGCTGTGTGGTTTTACTTGGCGGGCACAAGCGCCGGAGCGCCTTTGTCCTTCACGAGGAAGACGATGAATTTCGCGGGTTTGGTTTTGCTTGCGTTCCGTCCGACAAGGTGGACATCATCCGGGCCTTCGTAGAAGGTCTGACCAGACGTCAGAGTCATTTCCTTTCCGCCTCTCACTTGCATCACGATCGTGCCTTCCAGTACATAAACAAACGCGTGTGCGTTGTGACGATGTATTGGGTCCGAACCGCCTGGCGGATATTCCACGGTGATCATCAGACCTTCTTTGCCGGGAAGGTTTGACAGGTCTTTCGAGAAGAGTTGGTTAACCTTAGCCTCCTGTGCCAGCAGCACGCCGGACATGAGAAATACCTGCGCCAGAATTAGTTTTGTGAAAGCCATAAATTAGCCTTTCCCTTGACCGGCGCCGTTCACTGCGTGGTGCGTATTCGCAGCTACGCCGCATGCCGAGCCTGTGCCGCGGATTGAGTGAGCCAGGTTTCGAAACGCGTCTTGCCCAGTCGGGAATTATTGGCCGGAAGCAGTGTCCTCTCGCTGACTTTCGCTCCACCGTAACGTGCGTTTGGATCAGCGATGACTTTGCGGGTATCTTTGAGCGAGGCCAGGCGCCGCTGTACCAGTTCATCCACCCGAAATTGTTCGGGGCCCGCAATTTCGATGATGGTGTTTACGGGTGTGTCTACCGCGACCTTGGCCACGCCGCTCGCAACATCGTCGGCAGACATTGGCTGAAAAAGCACGGATGGCAAATGGACCTCGTCGCCGACCATGGAAATGTCGGCAAGGCCCTTGAGGAACTCGAAAAACTGCGTCGCATGCACAATGGAGTAGGGCACTGAAGATTCTTTGATCAGTTTCTCCTGAGCGATCTTGGCGCGGAAGTAGCCGCTCTCGGATAACCGGTCGGTTCCCACAACCGATAACGCAACGTGATGCCTTACTCCTGCTGCCGATGCATGCGCGAGCAGGTTGCGGGTTGATGTTTCGAAAAATTTCAGAACGTCTGCATCGTCCCAAGAGGGAGAATTTGATACGTCAACGACCACCGAGGCACCTTTCAGCGCTTCGGACAGCCCTTCCCCCGTGAGGGTGTTGACCCCAGTGTTTGGCGCCGCGCTTACTGTTTCATGCCTGTGCTCACGAAGCTTGTTGACCAGTTTTGATCCGATGAGTCCTGTACCGCCGATTACTACAATTTTCACAATCGTCTCCTTCATTTTTGAACGAGGCATTTCAGAGCCATCGACCTCTATTACTCTCTAAAAGAGAACTGAGTGGACTGAAACTATCTTCGTTCGCGCTGATGAAGCGCGTCGGATCACTCAGCGATCTTCACGAAACCACGATTGATGGATGTAGAGCAGCACGAATATTCCAACGGCTGCCGAAGTCTGGACTTGTTTGGTTTGCTCGTAAGTTTCGACTACGCATGTGAACATCTTCTTGCTCCGTTCTGGAGCTGGAGGGTGAAAGGAAACTGCCGTCACAGAAGCGACGGAAATATTGCTTGCTTGGATCGGAAACCGCGACAGCATCACGGGGACAAGGAAAGCACTCTGGCAGAGGCACTATGGCCAATGTCTAGCGGATTCCTATCCCTCATTTTTTATGCAATACCGAGCGGTCGACAGATTCAATCCGGTGAATCGTGTAAGCGCAAGTAAGGGTTCGAGTATGGTTAATTTGTGGAGTGAACTAGGCCTGCGCATGGCTCTTGGTGCGTCTCGTCGCGATCTCATGCAGCTCGTATTGCGTCGTGGCTTGGGGCTTGCAGGCATTGGAATCGGTGTGGGCTGCTTGGTCTCCTTCTACGGATCACGGCTGCTTTCCACATTACTTTTCAAGGTCGCTCCGTTTGACCCGACAGTATTCTCAATCGTGACCATTGGCTTGATACTGGCGTCCTTGGTATCGGCACGCGTGCCTGCTCTTCGTGCCGCTTGGATCGAGCCAATGCACTCCTTGCGTGCAGAATAACAAGCGTGCGGCAATCAAATAAGAAACCTAGGCTCCTGATGCCCCAGGAGCTTAGGGGAGGGAGCGGTCCGCCGAACCGTGAGATTTTCGATCCTGCTTCAACAACAACTCTTGCGCCGTGCTAATTCAGGTTCTGACTAGCGGCGGCACACGGTCGCTAATATAAGCTGTGTGGATTGTGGCAAAGTATTCGATTCTCGGCCTGGTCATCGTGTTTGCAGCTGGTGTTGTCGGAGCGCAGCAGCCAACCTGGCAGCCATCCCCTGGGCATACGCAGGTGGTGATATGGCCGGACACGCCGCCCAATGAACAGCCTGTTCCGGGGACGGAATATGTCGAGACGACTAAACACGAAATGGTTGCTGGCAAGCCGTATGTTTGGGTTAGCAACATCGCGAGACCCACAATGACGGTCTATTCGCCCGAAGCAAAGAGTACAGGCGTTGCGGTTGTCGTGTTTCCGGGCGGGGGGTTCGAGGGCCTGGCGATCGATCTGGAAGGCACGGAAGTGTGCGATTGGCTCACGTCTAAAGGAGTCACGTGTGTACTGCTGAAATATCGCGTGCCGAGCCTACCCTATGACTGGCACTGCAAGTGCCGTCCCAATGATCTTGCGACGTCAACGTTGGCGCTAGAGGATGCGCAGAGGACGATGGGTTTGGTGCGATTGCATGCCGCGGAGTGGCACATCAATCCGCACAAGATTGGCGTGCTTGGGTTTTCTGCCGGTGGATACCTCGTGGCGGAGATCAGCACGGCATTCCAGCGACGTTTGTACGCGCCGCGCGATGCGGCTGACAAGGAAAGCTGCCGTCCAGATTTTGCTGTTGCAGTTTATCCGGGCCATCTGCGGGCTGGTAAGGCTTACGGATTGAATGCGAACGTTCCGGTCACGCGGCAGACGCCGCCAACGTTCCTGGTGCAGGCGGAGGACGACAACATCGACGGGGTAGACCAATCGGTCGCTTACTATGTAGCCCTGAAGAAAGCAGGTGTTCCGGTGGAGATGCATCTGTACGCGCAAGGCGGGCATGCGTTTGGGCTGCGGCGCACGGAGTTGCCCATAACAGGATGGGCGGAGCTAGTTGAGACGTGGCTGCAGACGATTGGGATGACGCAATGAGGCTCCTTCCACGGCTTCTGCTTGTTTTGTTTGGGTTGTGTTTGCGAGCATCCGCCCCGCGCTCCTGGAGCTAGTCACATTGCCGATCCTGCTGCGCAGGCGCTCGTGAGAGTCGGGTGCGGTCGGGCCTCTTCACTCACCCATCCAGTCGGCGACGGTTGTACGCTTACGGCAGCTGTCAGGCTGCGAAGCGCATAAACTCCTGCCGCTCGGTGCCGAGGGGTTCCAGTTCAGCAGCCGCCAGGCTTGCGGCACGGAAAAGCACGTCTGTGTAGGTAGGAAAGGAGATAGGAATTAGTGCCAGTTCGTCTATGCGTACTCTGCCCGCGATAGCGATCGCGGCCATCTGGACGATCTCCACGGCTCTTTCGCCCACAATGTGACAACCGAGGATCGTCCGACTTCTTCGATCGACTATCAGTTTGCAGAAGCCCGTCGTGCGTCCATCGATAATCGGCCGAATCGTGTCCTCAAAGAGCACCTTTGAAACAAAAATGTCGTGTGTCGCACGAGCTTTCGCCTCTGTGAGTCCAACCTGCGCATACTCCGGGTCAGTGAAACTACCAAGCGGATTTACGGGACTGTTGGCTGAAACGGTGCCCTCAATCACGGCGTTGGTGGCGGCCACGTAGCCGTCCCTCACAGCTTGAGGGACTAGCATCAGGCGCCCCGTTACATCGCCAGTCGCGAAGATATGCAGCGCCGATGTTCGGAGTTGGGAATCGACCCGCACATATCCGCGCGAATCTAAGATCACTCCTGCGGCCTGAAGGTTGAGCGTGGCGGTATCGGCGGCCCAACCTGTCGCAACGACGGCGACGGTGGCTTCGTCGCTCATCTTCCTTCCATCTTTCGAGTAGAGCATCCGAATGCCAGCTGAAGTCTTCTGGAACCCATCGATCGTTCCGAAGTTTTCGTGAACAGCGATGCCTGAATCTCGGAAGGCTTTGGCAACGCCCGACGAAACGTCCTCGTCTTCGGTTGACAGTATGCGAGGGCCAGCTTCGTAAAGATGAACCTGCGAGCCGAAAGCATTGAAGATCGAGGCTACCTGTGCGCCGGTTGCACCTGCGCCGATCACCAGCATCGAAGGCGGAGCCGATGTCAGGCTCCAGGCGTCGCTATGGGTAGCGGTCAATTCCCCGCCAGGAACCGGGAGTTTCCGAGCGCAGCCGCCGACGCACAAGATTATCTTGTCGCCTTTTAGACGAATTCCTCGCTCACCTTCGATCGTATGCGAGTCGACAAAATGCACATTGCCAGCGTGTTCGTAGATGGCCGTGCCCAGGCGCTCGAGATCAGCGCGAATCAGCGTGTGGGAATGAACCTGTTCGATCACTTCGCGAACACGTTCTAGCAATCTCGGATAGTCGAGGTGGGGATGATCGACGGCGACACCATAGCGGTCCAGTTGTCTGGATTCCCGCACGAGGCGGGCAGTGTGGGCCAGGGCGCGAACAGGCACCGGCCCGTCGTTGGCTGCCATTCCGCCGAACCTATCACGAGTGATAAGTGTGGTTGCTGCTCCGAGCTCAGCAGCGCGCATCGCTGCCATCACGCCCGCCGGTCCAGCACCTATGACGATAACGTCCACTATGAGACTTCTCCCGCGATCGAGGCACTACGATCTGGTCACTCACCACCAAAATGCTTTGTGGGAGCGGAATCGCGCCTTCCCTGCTCGAAGGCTTATCCTGCCTTGGGGTAATTCCAGGGCATTTCGCACACTAATTTCCTGTCGAAAACCCTGCGAACGGTACCACGTTTGCACTTGGTGAGATATACGGGCTGAATACCGACTCACGCGATCGATCAACAGGCAGTTGCTCCGATGTCAGCGCGCGAGTTTCCCGCCTGAACAAGGTTGAAGCTCCCACTGCCCTAAGTGATTGTTGTAGGTTCCCTTGAATCCCGACCACTGTCAGTTGGAACAGATGAGCTCTGACCAGGCTCGTTGCGGCTAGCTCCATTCAAGTGGACTTCCGATGGAACGGCCCCCGTGTAGAGCGCCTCTAGCGGGGGAGAATATTCTTGTAGACCTTACCATCCTTCATGATGACGACAAAGTTCTTGTTGGGATCGGCCACCAGATTGACATTGGCGATCGGGTCGCCGTCAACAAGCAACAAATCAGCGAGGGCGCCCTCCTCCACAACTCCGAGCTTGCCCGGATACGGATTGCGCTTGCCGGACAACTTCAGAAGTTCGGCGTTGGTTCCGGTGGCCATTACGAGCGCTTCGGCGGGAGTGTACCACCGGACAAGCGAGGCCAGAATTGCGCCCTGTTTCTGTGCCAGCGCTTGGGAGAACAGCACATCGGTGCCCCACGCCGTCTTGATCTTGTATTTCTTCGCCAGTTCGTAGGTCCGGGCTATGCCAGGCCAGACTTCATCGGCCTTGGCTCGTTGGACTGAGCCCACCGGAAAGCCTTGTCTCAACTCCTCGGGGAGAGGCTGAAGACTCAGCCACACGCCCTTCTCGGCAATCAGCTCGGCGGTGGCCTCGTCCATCAGGAAGCCGTGTTCGATACATTTCACACCGGCGGCAATGGCTCGCTGAATGGCGGCGGGCGTAAAGGCGTGCACGGTGACATAAGTGCCCCAATTCTCGGCCGCTTCCACCGCCGCTCGCAGTTCGGCCTCGGTAAAAGTCGATACGTCGATCGGGCTGAACGGCGAGGCAACACCTCCGCCAGCAGTCAGCTTGATCTGGGAGGCACCCTGCATGAGTTGCTCGCGGACGCGAAGGCGCACCTCGTTGGGGCTGTCGGCGACCATACTGGCGCCAAGCTGTTCCATTCGGCTGAGCGTACCGCCGATCGTCCGGGGCAGTTCCGACAACTGGCGAAAATCGCCGTGCCCGCCGGTCACCGTGATAACAGCCCCTGAGGGAAAAATGCGCGGCCCTGCGATGAGCCCTGAGTCAATGGCGCTCTTGAGTCCGAATACTGGGCCACCCACGTCCCGCACGGTGGTGAAGCCACGCATCAGCGTATCTGTCGCCTCTACCCCCGCCGCGATATTGTTGTATCCGGCGTCACCGGCGATTGCCTCAGTAGAATTGGACCGTATCAGCATCGCATGCCAGTGTGCGTCGATCAGGCCGGGCATCAGGGTCCGGCCGCTGCCCTCGATGATCTGTGTCTTGGCGCTCCGGTCCGTTGGGATGGGTGCGGTCGAAATGCGTTCGATCTTGTTACCGCGAACGAGTACGTTCCTCGAACCGGATAGCGTACCCGATCTCCCGTCGAAGACCCGCACGTTTTGGAAGAGCACGATCGTCGGTTGCTCGTCTTGAGCGATCGAGCAGACTGAAATAAAGACGGTGACAAGCACAAGCGTTGGGCCGAGTTGCCTCCACTCTGGACGCATAGTTTTCCCTCCCTTGTTCGCCTCAACACACGAGGACGGCTGATAGTAAGTAGGATCTATCCGCTGATTGACGACAAAGGGTTTCGTTCCTATCGGTTCGGCTAACTTGACCGAACCGTAGTCATTACAAGCGGTGCAAGGGCGCACAAAGAACTGTCAGCACTACCAGCTTCGCAAGTAGGCTAAGGCCAGCGAATTAGGCCATGGCGGGGATTCTTATGAATCGGTCATCGCGGAACCTGATGTTTTTCAAATCTGTCCGCACGCTATCGGTCCACCCGGGCCGCTTTGCTCCAGAACGTCACTTACTCTTACCTTAGTGCCACCATGCGATCGTGGCACCTCGGCGAGGGCTTCGGCACCCATACATACGGCGAGGATTCAAGAATGCAAAAAACTACTTCCAGCTCTGGATTTTCCATGTTATTCTTCGCGGCAAAATGCCGGACCCTACCCCCCAATTTGGAACTGCGGAATACGCCGGTGTACCGGGAACCGAACTCTGCCAGTTTTGCCATCAGCAGATCGGAATCAGGTACTACCGGATCAACAGCGCAATGGCATGTCCCGGTTGCGCCGAGCGGGCCCAGTTCGAATTGCCGAAGGACAGTCATAGTCGGTACCTGCGCGGGCTCATGTTCGGAATCGGGGCGGCGGCACTTGGGTTAATTCTTTACGCGACATTTGAAATTGTGACTGGGTGGATCATCGGATACGTATCGCTCGCGGTTGGGTACATTGTGGGTAAGGGTATCAAGTTGGGCTCGCGGGGCGCGGGCGGCAGAAAATATCAGATTACCGCTGTGGTATTAACCTATGCGGCCGTATCGCTGGCAGCCGTTCCGGTTTTCATCTCATATGCTCGCAGTCATCGAAATCTACAAAACCAGCAACAGGTTCAGCAGCAACAAACAAGCTCTGAGTCAGCTCAAGCGCAACCGTCCAGCCCAGCGCCCCAGAGTTCCACACGTCCGCGAATGAGCTTCGCAGAAGCGCTGCTTCGCCTTGGCCTCATTGGGCTGGCATCGCCTTTTTTCTATCTTGCTGAAAACCCTGTGGGAGGCCTGATCGGGTTGGTCATATTGGCCGTTGGCATACGCATCGCTTGGCGACTCTGCGCCGGGACCGAGATGGAAATTTACGGCCCCTTTGAGAACGCCGCCAAGGCCGCTTTTTCCTCCTAAATATCGTGTCTGCCACTCATCCTGATTTCGTGAGAACTTGCCCGCGTTGTTCAACTGAACTTCCACTCGGATCCTTGGCCTGTGGGAAGTGTCACGCTTTACTGTATGCGAGCGAGTTGGAGCGCATCTCCGAGGAGGCAAAAAGACTTGAATCAAGCGGCGACTTGAGCAAGGCTCGCGAGTCGTGGCTTTCGTGCTTGCGGCTCTTGCCACCACAATCTAAACAGGTGGCTTGGATTCTCGATCGTGCCAAAGCCCTCGACCATGCCGCTGAGCAGATGCCGGTCCCGGAAAGCGAAAACAGGTGGACGCAAAAGCTCGGCCCGATCGGCCCAATCGCAATCCTTCTCGCAAAGAGCAAGGGAATACTTCTGGCGTTATTCAAATTGAAATTCCTTTTGAGCTTCGCCTCGTTCTTGCTTGTCTACTCGTCGCTCTATGGAATCAATTTCGGATTGGGGTTCGCCCTCTTAATACTCGTTCACGAATTGGGCCACTTTATTGACATCAAACGGCGGGGCCTCCCTGCTGATATGCCTGTATTTCTACCAGGCTTGGGCGCATACGTCCGATGGCGAGGCCTGGGTGTATCCACGCAAACGAAAGCGGCCATTAGTTTGGCGGGGCCACTGGCTGGGGCTCTTGCTGCCGTTGCCTGCACTTTAATGTGGTGGAAGACTGGAAATGGACTTTGGGCAGCACTGGCACGCACCGGGGCGGCCCTCAACATCTTGAACCTAATTCCTGTATGGGTCCTCGATGGTGGTCAGGCCGCCGAGGCACTCAGCAGGCTGGAGCGCATCGGTCTGCTGACCCTGTGTCTTGCTCTATGGCTCATACTCGGCGAAGGTGTTTTTTTTCTGGTGGCCATCGGAGCAGGTTATCGCGTATTCACCAAAGACCTCCCGCCTCGGCCGAGTCTTGCTACCAGTCTCTACTTTGCATTGGTTCTCATCTCCCTGGGAATGACCATGCACAGCTTGCCTGGGCACGGATTCGGCGGAGAGTAGTTCATATTTTTTGGACTTTTTTAAGCATTAGGCAATTGTTGGCGCCTTCAGCATTACAAGCCCACGAAAAAGTACGCCGGCAAGCGACAGCGAAGAGCAGTCCGCACATAGTCCTGTCGCCGTTCTGAACCGCCCCGCCTGAATAAGAATTAGGATACTCACCCCCAGGCAAAGATGGGGGCGGTCCAGAGAATGTAGAAGGCGTATGTCATGAGACCATGGGATGGTAACTCCTAGATCAGTCGCCCACAAGATTCCAAACCGATGCGGCATCGATATCACATGACGGGACGGAATATGCACCTCGAAAAGAAATTGGTTGTAGAATCTGCAACTCAAGAAACAAGCTTTCAATGCCCAGGACGCCAGAAGAAAAAATCCGTGCAAATGCCCAGTTGGTAGTCGATCGGCTTAGCTCGGTCAGTGGGCTAGACACGCGGTTCGGTTACAACCGCGACTCTGTGAAGTGGGTTGATGGATTCATTGAACGACGGAGAACTGCAGCCGATGTCCATTCCGAGGAAACAGCACAGCTCATTCAGGTCCTGGGCTCCTACCTCGGTGAATGCGTCATTCACACCTACGGAGGAATATGGAAAGAGCAGGACGACCAATGGGTGGTTTCCTTCGACGATTCCAACCACGTATTCCCGTTCAACAAGGTGTGGAAGCAGTTTCACTACGGCCATGGAGACTCCATCCTCAGTTTTTTTGAGATGATCCCCGTGGTATTCAAGAAACCCTAGGTGTGAAGCGCCGCCAAATCATGGGTTCCCATTGGAAGCGCGCGTTGGGGTCTCATCACCAAAGTCGCCGCGCCCTCGGAAACCACGCGGCTGTTCGGAAACTGGGGGTGCATTTCCGGTTGTGTTCTAACCCCGTCAAATCGGCTGAAGGTGGTATGTAGCTTTGGGAAAACGGCTCCACCCTGTTCGGGAGAGATTTGGGCGAGGTCTCTTCAACTCTAGCCATCGAGCTGACGCAACGTGAACCGTTGGAATTGCCAGAGGTGCTCATCCCCTAACCATTTCTTGCGGGACACTATAAGGATTGACAGTTTTCGGGACACAACCTTTATCTTAGGATTCCAGCTTACAAGGTGCGCCATGCCTGCCCAAAGCACAAGAGCGCACGATGAAGCGAGCCGAAACAACCCCTTTCCTCCCAGCCTTTTCGCGGTGATGTGTGGTCTGGTTGTTGCTGCGTTTTTATTTGTCGTTCATCGAGTCTCGACGCTGTATGGGCTGGGATTCGATTACCTCTTCGGCGGCGTCATCGTGGGCTTGCTCGTATATCGTTACGAGCTGCATCGTTTGAGATATGTAACCGACAGATTGAAGAGCGTCAAGTTAATGAATCATCACGTCCGCAACGCACTCAATCTCATCCTGGTGTCGGTTTACGTTCACGGAAACGTCAAGGAATTGAATGAGATTCAAAGTTCGTGTAATCGAATCGACTGGGCGTTGCGAGAAATCCTCCCCGGTCGTGAGTTAGACGATTACGACGACCTGCAGCAGAGAAAAAACGAGAAGAAGTCGCCTGATCTGTATTCTTTCGCGCAGATCAGATGACGAGCAAATGGACGATTGATGAGCGTTGCTGGGAAACAAATTTGAACTCAGTAGGATCAGCTTTGGGGAATGTTGGGCAAGAGAGGAAACGAGGTGGGTACGACGTGCTGCCGATCGCTCCCGACGGCGAGCTGTTCCGCACTCTGACGCCCCAGGAAATTCATCAGGTTCTGGCCGCTGCAAAGCTGCATCAGTATGCCGCAAACTCCGTCATCTACCATCAAGCCGATCCCGCCGAACATATCCTGTTATTGAGGAAGGGCCGAGCCCGCTACTTTTATGAGACCGCCAACGGGAAAAAACTCATCCTTCGATGGCTTCTTCCGGGTTACGCGTTTGGTTTAGCAGGGATACTACCCCAGATGCCCGAGTACCTCGTAGGCGCCGAAGCAGTGCAGGACTGCGAGGTCTCTGCTTGGGATACGCGTACTTTTCGCGGTTTGGCTCAGCGAATTCCTCAACTTCTCGAGAACGCCCTTTTCATTACCTCATTTTCTCTGGATTGGTATATCGCAGCCCATGCCGCTTTGTGCGCCCAAACTGCAAACGAGAGGCTTACTCACATTCTCTTTGAATATGCAACCAAGGCTGGTCGAGAAGTCGACGGAGGAGTCGAAATCGACGCGAATAACCAAGAGTTAGCAGATGCGGCCAATATTAGCCATTTCACAACCAGCCGTCTGATTAGTGCGTGGGAGAAGACAGGCCTAATTCAGAAGCGACGCGGCAAGATTTTGGTGTGCTCCCCGGAACGGCTCTTCCAGCATTCGAAAGTTGCCAAGAAGTAGAAACGGTATGACGTTACCATCGCCACCGACAGACGGAGATGATCTTCTGAGAAACCGCGTCACCGAGGATCAAAACAGGCTATATGGCGCATTGAAGTTGCTCTTCGATCTGTTAGAAGACTATGGCCCGCTTTGGTATACGGCGCAACACCACAACAAAGCCAAAGCTGCTCTGCTGGCGCATGAGCGCGCGTCGAACAAAGGCCATAGAGACTCAAAAATGGCTGCATAGCCGGGCAAATGCACTCCATTCCGCTCGATGACGAAAAGCCCGATTCCATCCTTTCCTGACTCTCGTGCCCGGGCTTTGAAACGCCCGCAACCCCAAAGCGATGAAAGGCGCAAGCATGAGACTATTAAGGCATCTTCCGAGCCGCAAGGAGTGAGCCGTGCACACTCTGCTTCAGGACCTCCGCTATTCCACACGCCAGTTCATCAAACATCCAGGATTCACGTGGACAGCAGTGATCTCGCTCGCGCTCGGTATTGGAGCGGCAACCGCTGTATTCAGTGTCATCTACGCGGTTCTGATGAATCCATATCCGTACCCTGCAGCGGATCGGATTGTACGACTCACGACCTTTAGCGTTGCGGGGTCCGGGGATCCTGTCTATCTAAATGGCAATGAGATTCAAACCTTACGGCAATCACCCGTCGTCGAGAGCGTTTTGGCGATGGACTATCAAAGGCTGATGCTGACGGGGCAAGATCTTCCGGAGAGCGTGAACACCGCAAGCCTAATTTCGAATGGTTTTCAGGATCTCGGTGTGCCCCCGTTACTGGGACGTGGACTTTGGTCCTCCGACGCAGTGGACGGGCAAGACCCGCGACCTGTTGCACTTCTTTCTTACCGGTTTTGGCGGACACATTACCTGTCCAATCCAGACATCGTGGGTCACGCGCTGCAACTAGATCACAAGAATTACGAGATTGTGGGGGTTGCTGCGCCAAGATTCACTTGGGGTGATGCTGACGTCTATCTGCCGCTCAAGCTGATGCGAGATCCGGGGCGCACAGTGATCGTCAATTTGTTGCTGCGGCCAGGTGTGAGCCGAGCAACCGCCGACGCCGCGTTGCAGCCTCTGGTGGAAGAATTCGCTCGATACATGCCGAATGATTTTCCCGATGTCTTCAAGGTCCATGTGCTAGGGCTAAACGACGGGGTTGTGGGCTCCATGGGTGGAACGTTGTACTTGCTCTTTGGCGCGGTAATGTTGCTGCTCGTGATTGGGTGCGGAAACGTTTCAATTCTATTGTTAGCGCGGGGCACGGCGCGGCAGCATGAGCTCGCAATAAGAACTGCAGTCGGTGCGGCCCGGACTCGGATCATTCGCCAGTTGCTGACCGACTCCCTCCTTTTGGCGTCGATTGGAGCGGTGTTGGGGATCGTAACTTCCTACGGCGCCCTAGCGCTGATTCAGGGATTGCTGCCCCGATCTACGTTTGCCTCGGAAGCCGTAATTGGCATTAATTTGCCGGTGCTCCTTTTCAGTATCGCAGCGGCACTCGGAACAGGCGTTCTGTTCGGGCTCTGGCCGGCGCTGCAGCTCTCTCGCACCCACATCGGAGAGCTCCTGCAATCTGGTGCGCGTCGGGTCGTCGGCAGCGTTCGCGGCCGGAGAGCCCATAACACATTGATCGCTGGGCAGATGGCGTTGACTCTATTGTTGCTCGCAGGTGCGGGCTCGGCAATGAAAGGGTTTTCCCGGATTATCCACCAACCCCTTGGGTACGACCCGCACAATGTTTTATCCGTAGGAATTCCTTTGCGAGAGAACTCCTACCGCACGTGGGCGGAGCGCGCAGCCTATTTTGAGGAATTGCGACAAAAGGTCGCAGAGGTTTCTGGCGTAACCGAGGCAGCCGTTTCGACGGATGCCACGCCGCCGCAAAATGGATGGATCATGGGGGTTGAGAGCTTGGGTAAGCCCGTAATCAACCCACCGATGGTATCGGTCAATCTGATTAGCCCGCAATACTTTGCGGTTCTTCGCATTCCCCTGCTGCAAGGACGGATTTGGAATGATGCAGAGAACAGTCGAGGCGCACATGTGGCCGTGATCAACCGTACCCTGGCACAGCGCTACTTTCCAAATGATGACGCCATCGGGCACTCATTGAAGATGCCTGGCATCGAGGGCAATCCAGCAACGATATTGTCCCCGCCAAAAATCGGAGCTTCTTGGTTACAGATTGTGGGCGTAGTCGAGGACGCGCGTAACGATGGGCTACGAAATCCTCCTCGACCGGCGGTCTTCGTGCCCTGCACGCTAAGCATGGGAGAGGAGACGGATATTCTGGTTCGGTCGGAGGCTTCGCCCGTTACGCTCCTCCGTGCCATTCGCGAACAGTTGAGGACGATCAGCCCCCATCAGCAGACTAGCGCGAATATCGATGATCTCGAAACTCAGCTCACCTTTGAACCTGAGTGGCAGCAGGAGCATCTCGCCGCATGGATTTTTGGCATTTTTTCCTGGCTGGCCCTGGCCCTCGCCGCTGTGGGGTTGCACAGCGTAATGTCGTACACGGTGGCGCAACGTACCAATGAGTTCGGGATTCGGATGGCCCTGGGAGCGCGGCGCAGAGAGTTATTGCGAATCGTGTTTAGGTCGGCATTGGGAAGTCTCGGCGCCGGAATCTTCGCGGGTATCGCCTTGGTGCTGGTCCTGAACCAAATCATTGCAAAGTGGACACACGTAAACCCGCGGGATCCCGGCATTCTTCTAGCCGGAGCGATTCTGTTGGGGTTGGTATCTGGCTTGGCCTGCGCGATACCCGCGCACCGAGCCTCCGAAGTTGATCCGATGATTGCACTACGTTGTGAGTAGTAGCCCCGCTTGGCTGCGCAAGAACGTGCTTGGAATAGCTGGCAATAACCATCCCTCCCATGAATCTTGCCGCCGTGAAGAGCGGATTCTGCTGAACGATTTCGGTGACGACCTCGTAGGAATTACCGACCATCGGCCATTCATCAGGGCCTAAGCCTGTCACGACTGGCGATCTATCAGGAGCCCACATGGCCATACAATCAATTTCAATCCTTGACAGGCCCGGAATCAATGATCCGTCTAGCGTCTGATGCCATTCTATTAAGACGGTTCCTCACCTTCCCCCCCTCGGTCAACATAGCCTCGTTAAGCTCCTTCGCTAATTCGCCGATCCTAGTGGGATTTCGCTCTTCCTCAAGCTGTTTCGCAAACCGCTCCCATCTGTGTTCTGACATAACACTCCTGCTATCAAACGAGGACTCGGGACTGTTTGATGTCGAATCGATAGGATTACATTGCGCCACAATGCGCCACACACGAGTTTGTGACGCAAATGTGAAGCGGAGGAACAGGAGGACAACCCCGAAGAGCGTTCGAGAATCCACTGAGTTGCGATCACCTCATTTTCTTCCTCAGGAGGTTTATATGAACAGAATGGTTCGAGCTTTGGCTCTGTTCGCATTTGCCTTGGGGCTCGGAACGTTCCTCACTCCGGGTGCCCTTGCTCAAGAAACATCTGCCACCGGAAAGGCGACTGTAACCGGCTGCCTGCAGAAAGGCGATGAACCGGGCGAGTACTCCATCAAGTCGGAGGATGGTAAAACTTACGGTCTGCGGAGTAAGACCGTGAATTTAGCAAAACACCTCAGCCACAAAGTCACAGTCACGGGAACCCTCAAGCCAGAATCTGGTGAAAAAGAAAAAGCGGAAGCACAAGAGACCAAGAGCAACGAAATGATGGAAGCCGGCGATATTAGTGTGACTGCCTTAAAGATGGTCAGCGAAAAATGTCAGTGAGTTCGGCTTAAGTCCTAGACAGTTTTTTCCAAAGCGCCAGCGGGTGGTATCGGTTGAAGGTTGAGGACCGAGCGCCGCAGCCGGCACCGCCGCGGCTCGACGGCAATCGCCTGTCAGATTTTGAACATCGCGCTTTTGCATTCTGGGCACCGTAATTCGCCTATTCCACATCCACAGCACAGTTTAATAGGAGAAAAAGGCGCCTCCTATCCCGTCAAATCTACGGAGGGGTAGGATGTGGCCCGGGGAAAACACCTCCAGGCGTCACGGAGTCTTTTGTTCTTCACGCCAACAACCTCATCAAGAAAGTCGTGAATGAGGCTGCAGTGCTTCGTCCAAACGTGGGTTCGGGCGAATCAGAACACAATCTTCAGAACGCGTGTGACGAGATCATCGAGAGAGAAGACCGTCAACAGCAAGGGCGCGAACGGCGCTACCGTGACAAGAGCCAGCCGTGCTACATCTTCCCACCAGAACGGCAGGGGGCGCATGTCGCGAACCATTCCATAGCTGTTACCGAGATCGGCGAGAGATTGAATATCTCCAGTGCCCAGCAGTTCCTCTGATTGCGCACCGCCCTCGTTAACCCATTTTTGCGCGAAGGCATCGACATAGCGTTGGGCAAGCAAACCGTAATCCGCGAGTCCCTTTCTTTTTGCCGCACCCATTTGCGGAGTGAACATCACCAGAGGCCCAAGGGTGATCAGTACAAAAAACGCCACAAAGCCAACAATCTGCAATTTAAAGGACAGCAGGCTTTCCCCTCGGTAAAGGACCCTGTTGGCGACTACGCCCGCGAGCATAACGCCTTGCGCGAAAAGGATTGGGCCAAACGCGTAAACACTTTTTCCCAGAAAGGCGAGCCCGGAGCAACGGTCAGGATGAGTCGCAATCAGATTCAGTTTGATTCGCGACACCTGCCAGAGAAAGCGATACCAGATGAAGAACCTAAAATACCATCGCAAAAGTATGAACTGGGCTATTGGAATGCTCACGAACACATACCAGTACCCGACTGCAGTCAGGTGCCAACGCCCGCCAGGCAGGGCGTACCAGGTCGCGGTTGTAATGGGAATGCGCGTTCCCCAGAGCCAAAAACCAAGCGTATAGACAATCAACAGGAGCGCGATTTCGGCTGGAATGGAATTCCGTAGTCGGATGGCTGACTCGACCGCTTGGTCGAATCTGGGCAGATCCCCGGCTTGAACGAGCCGCCTCTCGAGGAATCGGCGCACTACGAGACGCATTCGTGAATGAACGATGATCTCCGCGGCAATCAGCACCGGTAGAGCGATCAGCAATCGGGCTTGGACTTCAACGTCGCTAAAGAAAGAAAGCGAAATAACACCTGTAGCCGGATGGCCGACGATGGCAAGGATTGCCAATGGCAGCCACGCGACCGTTGGAATGATCAACACCCGGCGGTACAAGAGTTCTAATGTGTCGCCTGTGAGGTGCGCTCTTCGAAACAGTTGAAAAAGAGGTCCTCCCAATACTAAAGAGAAATCCGGTGCTGGCTCGAGAGGACTTGTAGCCTTAGCTGGTGTTCCCTTGGGGTTTGCGTACAGTCCGCAGTCGTTCACGCCACTGGCCATCTTTTTTCTCCGTTGATTCGCAGCATTGGGCAAAGTTAGTTAAATTCGCACATGTCGCAAGCGAAAACGGAACTGTAACTACAATCAGGGCAGCTTGAGGTGTGCGGTGGTGTGCCGAGAGTGCGTACCCCAATGACTCCCCGAGAATCGTACTGGGGAGGGTGATTTGGTTAGTCCGTACTTGGCTGGGGCTGCGGGGAAGCATGCGGGCCAGGACGAATCGTGGCGTTCCATTTCGCGCAGTTGCTTCTGACCAGTTGGGAACGCCGCATCGTTTCCAGGACTTGCATGTGGCTCATGCGAGATCTTCCCAGATTCCCTTTACATCTGCGATGAGCGGCTTCCGCCCTTCGCGCGAGTATAGAAAATCGGGAGTTCAAAGATTCTCGGTTCGGAGGTCATCGGTGTCTGGAAACAAGGTCGGCGGGGACAATCGCACAAGGATCTACTGCCAGTCAACTGTCAGTCTGAACAGGTTCGGGGAGCTCAGAGGGGGTGGTTGACTATTGCTGCTGGTCACGGACAAGTCTCAACAAGCAAGCTCTAGCCCGCCATAAGCTCTGAATGTTGCTGCGAGTGCAGCGGGACATAAACGTGAATTTCGGTTCCATGCATTGGCTTCGATTCAATGGTGAACCTTCCATTCAACAGCCGAACCCGTTCGCGCATGCTGGTCAGCCCAATGCCGTTGCCTTGCATCGCGACTTTCACATTGAAGCCTTTACCGGAATCACTGACCACAAGGTGAACTTCATTCGAGTGCTCCGTCAACTGCACCTCTACCCGTTTGGCTCCGCTATGCTTGGCGGCATTCTGGAGGGCTTCCTGAAGCACTCGCAAAAGCGAGAGACCGATCTCGATCGGCAAAGAACTCGCAACGTCACTGTTGAAGTTCACGTCTATCTTCTGCCGCTCACCCAGTTCTCTGCACCAACCCCGCATGGCTGCGACGACACCCATGTATTCCAGCTTTGAAGAATGCAACTCGTGTGACAAGGCCTGCACATCACTTGAAATCTCAAGGGCTTGTTTTCGAAGGTTAACGACAAGCTCCTGAAGGCCAGAGGGACTACTTTGCAGTTGATCGAGCTGGAAGGCCAACAGCGCCATACGTTGGCTAATATCGTCGTGAAGCTCTCGCGCAATTCGCGTGCGTTCTTTCTCCTGTGCTTCTATGAGCTTCCGCGTCATCCCCGAAACTGCCTCTTCTGCCTTTTTCCGGCTCGTGATATCGAGAACGTGGCCGATGAAAAATTGGGGATCACCCGCGCCATTTCGAATCAGAGACGTGCTCGATTCCGTGTAGACGATGTGTCCGTCCTTGTGCAGGCAGCGCTTCTGCACCCATCGAAATCCACCCCCATCGAGCAGTGCTTCTCTCAACCTCTCGGAGAACGCCGGCCAATCTTCCGGGAAAGTAATCGACTCAACCGTCATCTCACGAAGCTCTTGCTCGGTGTAACCAAGGCAATCGCAGAATGTTCGATTCGCTGCGAGAAAACGTCCCTCGGGGGAAACGATTACCATCCCAACTCCAGCATCCCGGAAAACGCGGCGGAACCGTGCTTCGCTGTCTCGTAGTGCGTCCTCGGCGCGCTTGCGTTCCGTAATGTCTTCCACCATTGCAAGCACGAGTGGGGATGGACGACCGTTCAGCAACGAAATGCTCAAGCGTCCCCATACCAATGTGCCGTCGCGACGAAAGTAGCGTTTATCGATGTGGTAGTGATCGATGGAACCTGCGCGCAACTGCTGAAACAACGCCCAATCTTTTTCCGCATCCTCGCGGGGAGAGAAATCCACACAGTGTTTATTACGCAGTTCTTCCTCAGTAAATCCCAGCATTGAACAAAAAGCGGGATTCACAAAAAGTGGTTGCCCATCCAAGTTCTCTACCACGATCCCGATAGGACTCGTCTTGAACGCGTCATAGAAAAGAGGGTTCGCCCCTTCCTTGGTTTTCCCTTGCACGGGTCGGCGCAGTGGGCGATTCTTAGGCACTATGGATCCCAAATCTGCCGAATTTTAGCCGAAGACGGCGTGGCCTTGCACCCCTAAAATGAACGCCTAAATTCCGGCCTGGCAGCGGTCGGGACGACAGGGAAGATGGCAAGAGGAATTGCTGAAAGAGTGCCGGGACGAGCGGTTTTCTTGGTTGTATACAGAACAGAATTGCCCTGGGTTTCCGGCAAGAACTGGGCCTAGCGTTTTGCAGGGATCAGAAGCCAAAGAACCGGCGTTTGTGGCCAGTTTCTGAGTCCCTTCTGATTGTCTAAGGAATTGAAAAGGCGGCCCGAAAAGCCGCCCTTATGAACGCCAAACTTAAGCGGGGCGAACGTTTTCTGCCTGCCACCCCTTGGGGCCCTTGGTCACGTCAAATTGGACGGTTTGACCTTCCTGCAGGCTGCGGAATCCGCCCGCCTGAATGGCTGAGAAATGCACAAAAACGTCATCGCCAGACTCCCGGCTGATGAAACCATAGCCCTTGGCGTCGTTGAACCACTTTACTGTTCCTGTTTCCATATGTTTTTACTGGTGTTCCTTTGTGAAGTTACGTTCGAGAGAATCGGAAGAAAACCTTGCGCATGGACTTGCTGGATGGCGAGAACTGCTCAGCGACCGAATCGGTCTAACGCACACCTGGATGCTACGCGCTTGTGAGCTGATTCGCAAGCTTATGTGCCCAGCTCTACACAACTCCATTGTTTGCAACACGCGAACTTGGATGAAGCGCAAACTTGGGACGCGCGCGCAGAATGAGGAGTAGTATGGAAATAGAGGAAAATGGAGCCTCAAGCACGGCGCTGGCCAACCAGCATAATTGATGTGGTTCCCACAGGCGGGAAGAAAGCGACGCGACCGCGATCTAGAAGAGACTCAAGGTAGCGCCTCCAGGGCACAAGATAGCAATGAAACAGGTGCACACCTCAACTCTCGACCTTGAAGATATCCGCTTCGGCCTTCGCGATTGAGAAATCAGACGAAGGATATTGTCCACAACTCACGAACCGTGGCTAGCCGTAAGGCCTAACCAGCCCTTGTGCTCGAGCGTACTTACACGCGAAGGAGAAAGCATGTCTGCAATCAACGGTGACAAAGCAAGATTTCACAGGAAGCGCAAGGCTGGAATTGCACGTCGCGCGCGCAATCGCGAACGACTTGCGAGCAAGGCGGAGCCCCAGCCAGTCTCCGAGAAGAAAGGGGCATCCTCTTGAGTCCTTCTTCCGCGTTTCTTCCTCCCAACGACCCCGCCCTTCCCACTCGGAAGAAGAAACGGGTGCTGCTAGTTGACAGTTCGCCATTGAAACGCGATCTCCGTTCCGAGACGATGAGAAAACTTGGGGTCGAAGTAGACTGTGCTGCCGATATCAGCGAGGCGCGCTGCTGGTGGCGCCCGGGGCTCTACGACCTGGTGCTGATCCATGTGGTAGGTGCTGACAAACCGGTAGAGAGATTCTGCGAGGACGTGCGTAACGCCATTCCTCCGCAGCAAACCAGGTTCCTGGTCGGGGGACCTGAGTTCCTTTCCGTTGTTCCAGATGGCAACGAACAACCCGAGGAGAATGCCCCTTCGGCATCGGCGACGGAAGTTGGCCTCGGCGAAGCCAGTCCAAGCCCAGACGGAACGTTCCAGCGCTGGGGTCTGTTGGAAGCATCTCAGCGTATTTCCGCGATTCGCTTGGCTTGCGATTCGCGTACGCGGGCAATTCGCAATCGAGCCGAACCCCGTCGTGACTCTGAAACGTCACGGCCCAGCCGGGTTCTTAGTCCCGAAACTCTCGAATTCATCCGGAAGGAACTGCAATGAAAAACCTTTACGTTGGAAATTTGCCGCACAGCACGACCGAAGCCGATTTGCGCAATGTTTTTGCAGTGTATGGTCAGGTGGATAGTGTCAACATCATTACCGACCGCGATACCGGGAGAGCCCGGGGCTTTGCTTTCGTAGAAATGTCGGATTCCGGTGCTGCCGAGAAGGCTATTGCCGGACTAAACGGTTCCGATCTCGCCGGGCGCACGTTGCAAGTTAACGAGGCCCGGCCCAAGGTAGAGCGCCCGCGGGGTAACTTCGGGCAGAGCTTTGGAAGGTCGGGCGGAGGAGGTCGGCGCAACGATCGTCGCGGATCTCGGCAACCTCGCGAACCGCGCTGGTAAGCAAAGGTCGAACCCAGCTTTTATGGGACTTAATTCAGGAGAATTTCCAGTCGATGACAAATACAAAGTTTGTGGTGCGGGTAAGTCGATCCGGCGTGCTGGCCTCTCGGTACGTTCGACGGCTGGGTTGCATTCCGATTTTGATGACCAGCGATCCTAAGCTTGCGCTCCAGATGGGAAAGCTGACGGCAGAGGACGTTGTCCGTACCATCCAGAGTTCCAGATGCACGGCTGAGCTCGTTCCGGTAGCGATCAGACCGCGGCCTTCAGCGGCTCAGCGGCCTGTGATCGAGGTTCGTGGAGGAAGAACATACATCGGGGGTAATGCGTAATGCCAAGAGGCCGTTCAACTTTTAACAAGCGCCAGAAGGAACAGCAGCGCCAGCAAAAGCAGCGCGACAAAGCCGAACGCAAGGGGCTGCGCAAAGAAGCTCGACGGCAGGAGGGCACCATAGACGAAATGGAAGAACTCCGCCGGAACGCCGAGGAGCAAGCGGCGTTGTTCCGGGTTGGTGCTGACGATCAAGACTGGTCCTAAGAATTGACGCTCGGGGGGGCAATTTCACACAATTTCTGAGGAATTCCGACTCGCGATGTCGGGTTTCGGGTTCCTCAGAGCACTCATCGCTGCTGACAGATTGGTCTGCACAACGCTGGCAGGCCGGAGCCAAATCGTATCTGCTACACCGCTCACGTGTGGCGCGAAGTCTACCTTGCTCCGCTTCTGCAACACGTACAAAATCCCGGCTACAACCGCGACCGCGGCCTGTCCTGTTTCCCGGGTTAAGAGGACATTTGGAGTCTTGAGCAGGGTGGTTTTGAGTCTTCGTGTCCTAAACTGGTTACCGCGCAGGTTCATGGCCAGTGAATATCAGTGTCGTAGAATCGAGCTCGTGAGCAGCACACGGGAGCAGATCGAACACCGCGGCTTCTCGATTCTTCCATCCATGTTCTCGAAGGATCAAGCGGAAGCTCTTTGCCGTGATCTCGAGAATTCAGAACTCAAACGAACGAAAGCAGGTATTCGACACGCTCTGCAGCATGAGACCATTCGAAATCTCGCAGGCGACAAGAGGCTGCTCAACATTGCTCGGGAGATGCTGGGTCACGAAGCATTCCCTTTTCGTGCGACTTTGTTCGACAAATCACCGCAAGCGAATTGGCTAGTCGTATGGCATCAGGATACTGCTTTGCCGTTCCGTCAACGCCATGATGCCCCCGGCTGGGGCCCCTGGTCCGTCAAGGGCGGAATTGCGTATGCACACGCACCGGCAAAGGCTCTTTCGAAAGTTCTGGCCATTCGTGTTCACCTTGACAACTCCAACGCAGAGAACGGGCCGCTCAGGGTATTACCACGCACTCACATGAAAGGTATCTTGAGCGATGACGCAATTGAACACTTTGTCCGACAAAAGCCTGCGGTTGACTGTTTGGTTCCGCAGGGCGAGTCCTGGCAATGAGCCCCTTAATCGTTCACGCCTCCTCCAAGGTTCAGTCGCAAGTTCCTCGACGGGTCATTCACATTGAATACGCTGGTTGCATGAGTTTCGATGCGGGTCTAGAACTAGCAATCGCCTAATCTATTCGCCGTCCCAATGAGCAACATACGTGCTTCGTGCTCCTCATGGCGAACGCTGGCGGAACTGAAAGCATCCAAGTAGAACCAACAAACGACGAGCACCCTCTGGCCAGATCGTGGAAGGAGTCCACCGTCATGCGCAGGAAGAGACTCAGGGTGCTCAAGCGAGTTCCGCCAATTATCGGAGTATGCGAAGGATGCCTTGCTCAATTCAAGTCTGTTTTCACGGGTCCCTTGGCTGCGGAAGCTGAAATCAGAGTTCGTTTTGCAGCTCACAAATGTACCCATGCGAATCGCGATGCTCCCGTGCTCAAAAGCCTCGTCAGCGCCGGTGAGTGGCCTAAAAAACCCCAATCCCTGATCCACCCAGAAAAGACCAAAGACCGGCGCAAGCTCGCGCAATCGTCTGACTAGCTCAACTGATGACGAGTCAGGCGTTAGCCCCGGTGATTGCTTTGTTGTTCTTGGGCAGAGGCAGGCTCGGCCCTTTAACGGGAATCGCTCGTAACGCCACTGCGCTTCCCGAGGATGTCCATCTTCAGATGTCCATCTTCAATTGATCGGGGGCGAGGTTTGTACCAAGGCTGGCTGATGGTTCTCTTTGACTGCATATCCATCGAGGAGGTGCTCCGGCGCGCGCCTCACGGAACGGTAAAGCTTCTACTTTCCCCACCCTAGAAGCGTTACCTGAAAAGAAGATGATTCTTAGAGTCCGCTCCTGATTGAGCACCTGCCAATATGCAGCTAGTCTGCTGCCTAGGATTCCCATGGCAAGAAAGGTTAGGCAGGGGGGGCGAGGTCATGCAGACTCCAAAGCCGCTCCCGCCTTGCGCTGGACAACCACGCTGCCGACTTCTGTTGCCGACGTGGACGCGGATTCGGTGCAGGTCGCTCTGAACGAGTGGGAGCAACTCTGGAAACACACCCTGCGGAAGAACGAGAATGCCCTGATTAGAGCGCGCAGAAAAGCTCCACGATCTACCGCTGCAAAACGATGATTTTCGATCGGAGTCCACAAGGTGATGTTGATGATCAGGAAGTTATCCTCCGAAGCGGCTATCGTCCCGGTGCCGGGTCCCGACTCACGACGCTTGTTTTCATCTCCAATATCTGAAGTTGCAGTTGCTTCAAGTCCTTCTGAATTTCGATCTGTGCGGCATGAATGCGGTGCTTAAGCAGTTCGACACCACCCCATAGGAAGAAGATACAAGCCAGGAATGGCGCCCTAGGCAGGGGTGAATCGCTATTTCCGAACCATAGATAGGCCGTCGCCGTTACCACACAAAAAATCCAGAATAGTGTGGTCACAACATGCTCCACGTGCAAGCGCTTCTGATCTCTTTGGATGATTTCTGCTACACGGCTTCGGTACTCTGAAAGATTCTCAGGCTGAGGAATATGTGATAGCAGTTGACTGCGAATCTCATGCATGTTGTCCATAGACCCTCCTCGAAATAATGGTTCGTAAAGCCTTCTTGGCGTAATGAAGGCGAGACTTGACTGTGCCCTCCGCGCAGCCGGTGGCCTCGGCGATTTCCGCAATGGAGAATTCTTCCAGAAAAAAGAGCACCAGGACTTCGCGATGCGCGGGTGGAAGCTCGTCGAGGGCCCGATGAACCTCGGCGGCATCGTCTGCCGTAAAGCTTTCCTCACCGGTGATCTCACAACTTTCAAGGTCACCAGTCTCGCTGATGCTTTCAAGGCTTCTATGGCGTAGGTAATCGATTGAGATTCCATGCACAATGCGGTAGAGCCAGGGTCGAATCGCGGAGGGATCTCTCAATTTCCGAATGCCCCGAAACGCCTGGATCCAAGCCTCTTGGAGGACATCCAAAGCAGCATCCCGGTTTCCTGTCAGTTTCCATGCGTAATACAGGAGTGGTTGCTCCATACGCGCCACCAAGTCGGCATATGCGCCCGGGTCGTTGGTTCGACACCTCAGCGCCAGCCATTCATCTTGAATACGCGTTTCGATCTTCATCACATGAATAGGTCGAAAGAAAGGTCAAAAAGGTTCAATGTACATTAGGCAAAGTTGTTACCCATCGCATGAACTTCGTTCAGGTTTGCCCCTAAACCCAAGTTGGCTCGGAAGGCATCCCTGGAGACCGCTCGCCCTGCAGGTCTCTGCTAATCTCAACCTTGCCGAAATTGCAGTTTAATTCAAGGTAGAAGACATCAATCCAGAATGGCCGAATCTCCCATCACGGCACGCAACCTTGACTTTGCGAGTTGGTATCAAGACGTTGTCCTGCAAGGCGATATGGCTGAGCCCGCAGAAGTCGTCAAAGGCTGCATGGTCATCAAGGCCAACGGCTACGCTGTCTGGGAGTTGTTGCAGCGCGAGCTCGATCGTCGCTTCAAAGCTACCGGCCACCAAAACATGTATTTTCCGCTGCTGATTCCCGAAAGCTTTCTCCATAAAGAGGCGGAGCACGTCGAAGGGTTCTCGCCTGAATTGGCGGTAGTGACCTTGGCCGGCGGCAAACACCTGGAGGAAGCCTACGTGATTCGGCCAACTTCAGAAACGATCATTGGCCATTTCTTTGCCAAGTGGATTAAGAGCTGGCGCGATTTGCCGTTGAAGGTGAATCAATGGGCCAATGTCGTTCGCTGGGAGCTGCGCACGCGCATGTTCCTAAGAACGACGGAATTTCTCTGGCAGGAAGGCCACACCGCACACGCCGATCACGAGGAGGCTGTGGAGGAAGTGCGGCGGATGCTCGACGTATACGCAGAGGTGGCTGAGGACGTCATGGCAATGCCCGTGATTAAGGGTGTGAAGACGCAGGCAGAAAAGTTCGCCGGGGCACTGCAAAGCTACTCCATCGAAGCCATGATGCAGAATGGTTTCGCGCTGCAGGCCGGTACCAGCCATGATCTCGGGCAAAATTTCGGCAAAGCGTTTGGCGTCCAGTTCCAGAACCGGGCTGGCCAGCTCGATTATGTCTGGCAGACCAGTTGGGGTGCCAGCACGCGCCTGATCGGCGGGTTGATCATGAGCCACTCCGACGACAAGGGTCTGGTGCTACCGCCAAAGCTTGCGCCTGTGAAAGCCATGATCATTCCGATTTATCGCAAGGACAGTGACAGAGCGGGCGTCCTTGAAACCGCGCATCGTATTGCAAATGACCTGGGAGCCACGGTCGATGACCGCGAAGGTCAGACTCCTGGCGCTAAATTCTTTTATTGGGAGCGTCGCGGGGTTCCGGTTGTACTGGAATTCGGACCACGCGACCTCGCATCCGGCAGCGTCGTGGTGAAGCCAAGAGATACCGGTGCCAAGCACTCGGTATCACTAGAGTCTGTTGGCGAAAGCCTGCACCAACTTCTGGCTGAAATGCAAGCCAGCATGTTTCGTGCAGCCCAGCAACGCATGAAGGCGAATACGGTCCTGGCGGACTCGGTCGCCGAAGTGGAGTCGATCCTCAATAACGTCACTGCCGAAAGGGGGGGTGGCAAGTTCGTGATGGCCCATGTGAAGGATGACCCTCGCTGTGATGTCCGCATGAAAGCGTTGAAAGCCACGATCCGATGCATTCCCTTGGTGGATGAATATGACGGTCCCGGCAAGTGCATCGTTACGGGCGAACCCGTTGAACGTCGGGCTCTCATAGCAAAGGCTTATTAACTCCAAAATCGAACCCTAGTCACCTGCTGTTGGCGAAACATCTGCCCCACCGCCCAGTGAGGGTGCGCCAGATGTGTCGCACCGTTTCCCTAGTGGTGCGAATGCTGCTCAGGGGAAGAAGCCGGGATCGATGCTGTGGTTTGCGGCGGTTCGCTCTGGTCCAGCACCCGGTAGAGCGTTTGCATTCCACCTTTCATGTGGTCATCCACATGGCAATGGAACATCCAGGTTCCAACCTTATCCGGCACCATGTCCGCAGTTACGATCTGCGCCGGCCCAATGGTTGGCAGCACGTCCATATATTGTCCACGCACGCTGACGAGGTTTCCGTGCCAGTGGGGAGTATGAAAATTAAAGCCGATTCCCATCGTCATTAAGTACCAGCGCACGTGTTCGCCTTTGCGCATCGTCATCAGCGGTCCATTGCTGAAGAGATAGCCGTTGATAGTGGACTTCATATTACTGGTGCCGAAGCCGGTGCCGAGCGAGAGATCTCCGTTGCCTTCCGGATCAAGCGAAACGTACTCGTTCCGCGCGATCTTCTCGGGGTCGGCGACGTAGGTCTTCATATTATGGCCAAAGTAGAGGCTTTGGTTCTCGTCGATAATCATGAACAACGAGAAGAATTCGTGAGCGATGTCCTTGGGCGACCCGTCGGGGCGTGCCATTCCTTTGCGGGTAATCACAATCGCGCCAACCAAGCCTGCATTGACGTCCTTTGGTTCGTAATTATGAGAGTGATAGAGCCATGCGATCGAGCTGCCGTCTTGCGGCCCAGGTCCCGCCTCTTTTCGCACTTGCCACGTATAGGTATGAGTTTTGCCGGGCGGGACCAAGCCATTGACCTCAGGGTGTGCCATGCCATCCGCGTACATTGCCCCTTCCGAGTCTCGGTCATAAGAAACGCCATGCGGATGAAGACTGAAAGGGAAGCTCGCATTGTTACGCAGAACCACCTGGATGGTGTCGCCAACTTCGGCGCGGATCACCGGTCCCAGCAATCCCATGTGCGCAAGTTCGGCGGGCCTTGGCTTGGGAGTGGTGAAGGTTGCATCCCTGTATTCGTGGAACACAGCTTTGCGGTAAGTATGGCCAATGCGCTTTTCCGTGTGCTCGGTGAAAACCTTGCTATAACCGTCGAAATCGGTTCCCATCATCATGTCTTTGCCCTCGGGGGTGTAATCCCAGTCGATCTCCTAAGCGCAAAGATAGTAGGTGCGCACGTGGGGAGTAACGCCAGCGCTCGCGAGTCCCCGCGGTTTCTGCTCTGCGTTTGTAAGAGCGGCAATGCACAGGAATGACAGCAGAATGCCTGTGAGCAAATGCATTTTCATTGGAGACCCCTTGGCGAAGAAAAGTGGCGGCAATGGCCGCAGATTCTACATGATGGGAAGCAAGCTCACAACGACTCATTTGCCTGCTATCGCGAATGCAAGGGATCCTTTGTGATACGCAAGTTAGTCGCGAGCTCATCAGTAGGCAAGAGATTCGCTTCGTTACTCAATCTGCGGTCGCCCGTTTTCACCGCAGACGTTCTTCAACGCTAGTGGCTGGTGCCGCCACCGCTATAATCGTTGGTCGGAACATGATTCACCCGGACCTTCTAAACCGACTCTGCCATGCTCGCGATCTATTGCGCGACTGGGAGGAGGAGCCCCTTTCGATTCGCGCGGTCGCGCGGGCTTCAAGTCTCACGCGTTTTCATTTCATTCGGCTATTCAAGGCGGTGTTTGGCGAAACTCCGCATCAGTATCGCTTACGGGCACAAATCGAGAAAGCGAAACATCTCTTGATTCTTACAGATTCCTCGATCACCGATATTTGTATGGCAGTGGGCTTTTCCAGTCACGGCAGCTTCAGCACTCTTTTCCGTCGCCGTGTCGGCATGTCTCCATCGGAATTCCAGCGGCGGTACCGGCCGACTTCCTTAGCGGAACGGCAGTTGCCAACCAGCCTGGTACCCGGCTGTCTTTCGCTTATGGGCAGAATTTCGGAGACTGAGCAATTTTCAAGAAGACAGGCCGTCGACGAGGCTGATAGCGTCTGAGGCTATGAAAATAAAACTCAGCAGCATCATGGTGGATGATCAAGCAGCTGCCCTCGCGTTCTATACCGATATCCTAGGCTTCAAAAAGTCAAAGGACATTCCCGTCGGGGAATTCCGCTGGCTTACCGTAGTTTCGCCGGATGGTTATCCAGATGTGGAGTTGGTGCTTGAGCCTAATGCCAACCCGGCGGCAAAGGCCTTCCAAGAGGCCATGTTTAAGCAAGGAATCCCTCTTGCCGCCTTTGAGGTGGACGACATTGAAGGCGAGGCAAAGCGCCTGAAAGCGCACGACGTTAAGTTCACAACCGACCCGAGGCAGCAGGGGCCTGTAAAACTTGCGATTTTCTCTGATACTTGCGGCAACCTGGTCCAGCTGTACCAGCCGCCTCAGAAGAGAATTTGATATTGCATTTGGCGCTGCTAGTATTTCGTGGCTGGCAAACCCCTCTGGACCATTTTCGGCATTCAGAAGAGCATCCTGCGGCTAATCAACTGGGGTTGGCTTTACGGCCTCTGCCGGTTTCTGCCAGTCGGCGTCCCGTGTGACTACGGTAATCAGTCATCAAATGAGACGCACACCCTTGAGTTTCTACAACTTTCGTGTAATTGACCTGCCCCCGGCACGGTCCTAGCGTGGGGGAAGCGCTCAGAAAACTTGCGCGCTGGGGGTGTGCGCATGTTTATTCTGGCTTCCAGAAAAAGCATGTTGCAAGGGGAAAGCTTTGTCGCGAACAAAAAGCGGCGCAATCCGGAACTGCAAAAACTCAGAGGTTGGCAACAAGTCGGTGCTTTCCTGGGTCAACCAATCTCCATTGTGCAGCGCTGGGCGAAAGAGGGGATGCCTGTAAAAAAGCAAGGCCGCTTCGTGACCGCGACCACAGAAGAACTTGACAAATGGTTGGAACAGGAAGCCCGCGGGTAGGCCATTCTGGCTTCTCCCGTAAGGAAGTAGAGAGTCTGGTCTGACCGGCTTGGGGTTTTCCGCGATTGGTCAACTACCGACTTGCGGAACGACATTGGCTTTATCCGCCCGACTCTGAGTCAGCTTTTAGCACCGGCGAGCTTTCGCTGGCTTCCCCCTGCTCCTCGGCCCGAATTTTCCCCTGCTCATCGGAGAAGAACGAACGATGCGTGGTGTCTTCTTGTTTGGGGACCATGGTGATCTCGAAGGTGTCTTTCTCCTTGTGCGAGTGGAACTTCACGGTATAGTCGCCACGTTCGGTGCTCGCCATGCGGCGGGTGAAGGAACCGGTCTTGGTCAATTCCATGAGCGTCGTGGCGTAGCGGCTGTTTTTCTTCTTGAAAATCCGCTGGGCGCGCAGGAAGGTGCGCATGTAGCCGAGCGCGGCTGCTTCCGAATCAGATCGGGCAGGATCGCCCTTGAACTTGGGCTGATAGGCAACCTGGGCTGCCGAAAATACTGCCACCAGAAGCAATGAAATTGTTATGGAACCCGCTTTTCTTATCGTCGTCAAGTTGTGTGTTTGCCCTCCATCCAGATTAGATGCAAGCCATGTTACTCCCGTAATTTACAGAACGTTACGGAGCCTTGCATAGGCTGGCAATACAGATATCCTAAACACATCTTGCAAGAAGAGCAGGAATCTCTATGAA
>Ga0157374_10000369_pt1 | contig 41438 bp, 17 predicted proteins | sample M25metaG_FD_115308 | JGI IMG/M metagenome (GOLD analysis project Ga0157374, IMG submission 115308) | Miscanthus rhizosphere microbial communities from Kellogg Biological Station, Michigan, USA - M2-5 metaG | ecosystem: Host-associated > Plants > Roots > Rhizosphere > Soil | place: USA: Michigan...
CGTCGATGAATCCAGAGGGATCGATGATTGCTTTTGCCCGATCCCGCTCAACTTCGTAAAGGAAGTCCGCCGCGCAGATCGTGAGAAGGCCCGCCGCGGTCAGGTTTTGAGCGAGCTCGAGCATCACGCTGCCGTCAGCCTGAGCTGCGATCACGTGCGTGAGATAGCCGCGGCTGAAGAGTTCGCTTTCGATTTCGAATGCGAGCTGAACGCCGCCATTCAGCCAAACGAGCACCGGTGCATGACCGACTCGCTGCTGCCTGTCTGTTCGGGAGATGTGTTTGGTCTCGACTGTCTGCACTTCCTGAAGTGCGGAATCTGCCATCTTGGGGTCGCGGCCCGTCACCATCCCCGCCGCAACGGTGAGGTTGGAAATCGGGTCTACCAGAACGAAGCTGCCGGTTGCGCGATTGCGCCGATACTGATCAACGAACAATGGTGAGTGCAGATCGATGACTACCGTTCCGATCTCGTTAAGTTTCAGCTCCGAAGCCGGATGCCGCTGAAAGCTGTTCACATCGACGCGATAACGTACGTATCTGACCTGGGCCTTTACCCACTGCGTGGTGTGCTTGACCAGGTATTGGCGTCGAAGATCGAGGGGCTGGTGATCCATCCAGACAAGCCGTGCATCAATGCAGCGAGTGATATGAGGCGGATGCGAAGGGGGCACCAGCATGTTGCCGCGGCTCACGTCGACCTCGTCTTCGAGACACACGGTGACGGACATCGGTGGAAATGCGCGAGGCAGTTCGCCGTCGTAAGTCACAACGGATTTCACGCGAGAGGTGCGTCCGGAAGGAAGGACCATCACTGAATCGCCGGGCTTGAGAACGCCCGAAGCAACCTGGCCGGAGAAACCGCGAAAGTCCTGCGTCGGCCGCGAAACTAGCTGCACCGGAAAACGCATTTCTGAGAGATTTCTGTCGCTCCCGATATGGACGGTTTCCAGGTGATGCAGAAGGCTCGGGCCATCGAACCACGACATGTTCTCACTTTTCGTGACGATATTGTCGCCGTGCAGCGCACTGACAGGAATGAAGTACAGATCTGACATCTGGAGGGGAGCGGCGAAGCTGCTGAAGTCGGCACAGATCCTGTCAAAGACTTCTTCGCTATAACCGACCAGGTCCATCTTATTCACGGCCACGACTAAGTGTTGAATGCCGACAAGAGACGCGATGAATGCATGACGACGGGACTGGGGCAAAACTCCATTGCGCGCATCGATGAGGACGATTGCGAGATTCGCCGTGGAAGCTCCAGTGGCCATATTGCGCGTGTATTGTTCGTGCCCTGGAGTGTCCGCAATAATGAATTTCCGCTTGGGCGTAGAGAAGTAGCGATATGCCACGTCGATGGTGATGCCCTGCTCTCGCTCGGCTCGCAGTCCATCGGTGAGCAACGCGAAATCCACGGCACCGGCGGATTGATTTACCGTGGCCTTCTTGATGGCGCTAAGCTGGTCCTCGTAGACACCCTTGGAGTCGAAAAGGAGGCGGCCAATGAGCGTCGATTTGCCGTCATCGACACTGCCGCAGGTGATGAAACGGAGGAGGTCGTTCTCCTCTTCCCGCCGCAGGAAGGCGTCGATGCCGGTCACATCTCTAGAGCTGACAGCCACGTTAGAAGTACCCTTCCCTTTTCTTGATCTCCATCGATCCTTCGGTATCGAAATCGATGATGCGGTTCTCACGTTCAGAACGGCGGAAGAGCATCATCTCTTCAATGATCTTGGGGAGTGTGTCAGCTTCAGAACGGATGGCGCCCGTGCAGGGACTGCAGCCAAGTGAGCGCATACGGCACATGACCGACTCCGCTTTTTCGCCGGGAAGCAGCGGAACGTTCGCTTCGACGGGAATGAGGCTTGATCGTCGAACCACCATCTCTCGTTCCTTCGCGAAATAGAGAGGAACGATCGGGATCTGCTCGAGGTTGATGTATTCCCAGATGTCGAGCTCCGTCCAATTAGAGAGCGGGAAGACGCGGATGCTCTCGCCGGGGTTCAAGCGCGAGTTAAACAGATTCCATAATTCAGGGCGCTGATTCTTTGGATCCCACTGGCCGTGCGGGTCGCGGAATGAATAGACGCGCTCCTTGGCGCGCGACTTCTCTTCATCGCGGCGCGCGCCGCCAATTGCTGCATCGAAGTCGCCCTCCGCCAGGGCATCAAGCAACGAGCGCGTTTTGAGCAGGCCGCAGCATTTCTGCGTTCCTAAATCGAAGGGGTTCGCGCCAGCGTCGATCGCAGCTCTGTTGGTGTGCACAATCAGGTTCGCGCCGATCTCCGCGCAAAAGCGATCGCGAAATTCGATCATCTCACGGAATTTGTACGTCGTATCGATGTGCAGAAGCGAGAAAGGGATCTTACCGGGGTAGAACGCCTTCTGAGCCAGGCGCAACATGACGGACGAATCTTTGCCGATCGAGTACAGCATCACGGGACGCTGGAATTCTGCAACGACCTCGCGCATGATGTGGATGCTCTCGGCTTCAAGCATGCGCAGGTGGGTCAATGTCAGGCTGTCTCTCATACTGTGTCGCTCATTCGATGTTGCCTAGCCGCGAACATCTCGCGCATGTTTTCGAGGAAGCTGTAGTTCAGGGAAATGTTGAAATCGATGCCGGTGCCGAGGCGAATGCTGGGTTTGTTCTCGCCGTGAAAGTCGGAACCGCCCGTGGGTATCAGATCGAATCGGCGGGCAAGTTCGTTGTACTGGGCGCTATAGGCGGGAGAGTGCTCGCTGTGAAAGACCTCGATGCCTTGCAGACCGACATCGATGAGGCGTTCGAGGAGGCTGGCAAGTTCGGGCCCACGCTGCGGAAGCCGTACGGGGTGAGCCAGTGCGGCCATCCCCCCGCTTTCTCTGATTCGCTGGATGCCTGCTTCGAGTGTGGGCTCATCGCGTTCGACGGAGGCTTTGGCCTCATCGGCGAGATAAAGATCAAAGGCCTGCTGCATGTTCGAAACATAGCCTTTGTCGCACAACACTTTTGCAAAATGCGGGCGGCCTACCTGGTTTCGGCCGTATATTTCTGCTTCATCAAGCGAGACCGGGACGCCGAGTTGCTCCAGTTTGGCAACCAGTTCCAGGTTGCGACGACGCCGGCTTTCCTGCTGGCTTTCGAGCCAACATCGGAACTCGCCCGATGGCGGAGAGGCCAGCCAATATCCCAGCAAGTGAACTGATGGGGGCCGCTTGCCCAGCGATTTTGATTCGCCCGGTCGGGTGCTCAGTTCTACGGCGCAGACGAGTTCTAATCCGGATTCAGCGGCCGACGGCAATGCAGCGTCATAGCCCGCGAGCGTGTCGTGATCAGCAATTGCGAGCGCTTCAATCCCCTCGCGCACCGCAAGACGAACGAGGTCCGCGGCATCCGTAGAGCCGTCGGAACGGTCCGTGTGTGCATGCAGATCGATCAATTGTGCTCCGCATTACTTGATAGGGGCCGAGTACATATCCTCAACGCGAAAGCTGCGATAGTCAATATTTCCGACTATGTCCATCGCCAGAACGACTTTACCATCCTTATCGGTTTCTGCGGTTCGTCCATGGAGGGGCATGGAGGCTCCTGCGACCGAACTGTAGCCACCGTGCTTCAGAGCCTGAATCGAGCCGCAACAGAAAGTGTGCAGGCCAAGGGGGGCGTTGTAAACAAGGGTCGCAACATGTTTGTCTTCATCTAGTTTCCAGACTTGTGCACGCACCACTGCTTTCGCATCCCTGCCGGACGTATCTCCATCGTCGACCAGGGTGAGAAGATTGGAACCGAGTGGTTCGAATCCGGCGTCGTGTTGATACGCAAACCACGGGTTCGGGTCAGTGGATTCGGCCTTGAAGTCACCGTCTTTACCCAGTCTCCAAAGCACCTTCCCGCTTCCCTTCCCGTCTTTCCAGTCGATCTTCAGCACCCAGTTCTGCTCCGGCTGAGAGATGATCAGATCTCCGCTCGAGGGTATATATGCAATGGAGTTGGTGTGGGTCCATCCGTTCGCTTCATCAGCCAGCAAAACTGCCGGGCAGCCACCGCCGCCAGTTCGGCATTTGGCGTCATAGACCGACTTTCGATTGAGGTCCTGATGTTCGAATCCGTTCCAAACGGCGCTCACCTGAAAGTCCTCATCGAGATCGATAATCAGGTCCCCCAGTACGTCGACCGGCATTTTCGATCCTTGAGTTCCGGTGGGCATCATTCGTTCGATGCCGGCGACGGCCAGCGTGTGCCCGTTTGGAAGGCGAATCGCTTCGTGGTGGAAACCGGAAACGCATTCCCGGCCGTTCTTCTGGCAATCGGAGTGGATACCACGCGACTCGAGCTGCTCGGCGACGCGGCCGATATTTGTTTCGCGAACAACATTTCCAGCCAGATCGATTTCCTTAAGCACCTGCTCGTCGCGTGTGTCGTTGACGGAATTCTGTCCTTCTGCCAACACAAGAAAATGGCCGTCCGGAAGAACGCGCGTAAGAAAATCGGGAGATCGCAGATACCAGATCAGCCGCCCCTCAAGATCGGTGGCAAAGGATCGCACGCGAAGGCCCAGCGCGGCGGCGCTGAAGATCAGCACGGATTCTGATTGATCTTTGCTCGCCTTCGGCACAGCAATCTCTACCGGGGGAAACTCGCCGTCCAGCATCCCCGTATGGAACGGGAGATACTCGCCTGGTGAGACTTTCTCGCCGCTGATCACTTCAGAACGGATCTTGTATTCGGTGTCCGGCCGCATTCCGGCAACATAGGCGTTGCTGCTGATCGATCCACGGCAAGACTGGGCGGGTGTGCGGCTGATCGCCTCGTCTCCTTCAGCATGAAAAGCAACTCGGAACTGGCTCCCCTGCGCGCAGGCAGGCGCACTGAATAGAGCAACCAGTGGATGCGCAGTCGGCGTTACCACGGCCGCCTTCCCCTTGATCCGCGATAGGAACTGGAAAGGCATTTCAGCCTGGGCGGAGGTCTTTGCATCGTCGTCTCGGACTTTGACGCGGATCGTTACGTTCTGTTCGAAGAGTTCAGGCGTCCACGCAAATGAGAATTGCTTGCTGTAGTCGTGCACGATACGGAAGGGGCCGCCGTTTACGCTCACCGAATACTGAAAAACGAAGTTGTCTCTGCCGGCGGGTCCGACTGCCGACGGCAAGGCTGTGAGACCGATGGGCGTACCCACGGGCTGAGGCGAAGGCATGTTGGGCTGAAGTTTGACCGTGAGCGGCGTTTCAGCCACACAGACAGACACGGCCGCGATGAGCAGGGGAAGTACTAGTCGGTGGGGCACAGTGCGGAAAGCTTAGCACAGGCTTTGGGAGCCGGTCGATAGCTTAATTTCCCCGATAACCCGCGTTTACAAATCAACTTAGCGCCTTGAGGCACAGTTGCAGCCCAAGGCCAATTAAACAGATGAACAGCACCATCTGAAGAGTTCGAGAGGGGAGCCGGGAGGACAGCAGCGCGCCACAAATGGCGCCAACGATCCCGCCGGAGCAGAGTCTGACCAGGGCGTGCATGTCGTAGTGTCCGATGAACAGATGGAGACCGCTTCCAATGGTAGAGATGGTAAGGCCGAAGACCATATCGGTGCCCACAACCATTGCCGGGGTCAGCTGCGTGAGACTCATGATTACAACTGCGCCCAGTGCTCCAGCGCCTGCGGATGACACGCCGACCTCCGCGCCGATAAGAGCGGCGATCGGCGGAAGCCATTTGGAACGATCTATCGTAGCCTGTTTGATCCGCCGAAAGACTGACCGATAGAGATTCACCAGAGAAAGGGAGATGATCGTAATCCCAAGGACGAGGAAGATTCCTTTTTCATGATCTTCAACGCTCATCCGCTTCAGCACTTGAATGCCGATGACCACGCCTGGGATCCCTCCGGCGCAAAGCAGTAGCAGAATTCGGTAGTTAACTTGCCGCCGGCGAAGGTAGATGGGCAAGACCGCAAATTTGATAACCGCCGCGAACGTTAGAGCTGTCCCAACCGCAACGGCCGGCTTGAGGTGGAAGACGAGAATGAGAATCGGCGCAGTGATGCTTCCGGCGCCAACCCCTGTCAGCCCGACAGCGCAGGCGATCAGGAACCCAGCAACATATTCCATGTTGGCCTAGCTCCTGATTGAAGTTGTTGAATCATACCAGTCCTTACGGAGCCCAGGGTGTTTGCTTCATTGTGCTTGAGACAGTTAGACGATTGGCTCCGACGACGTTTGGCAATATCGTGGGTGAGCCGATACCCAAAGCGGTGTTAAGGATTCTGCTCCCGGGCCGGAAATCGCGGAACTTGAAGAATGAGGATGAAAACGATACACAACAGGCCGATGTTGACCGAGAACGCGGTGCGCAAAGCACGGATGAACGCTTCAACCGTATCGAGCCTTCCCAGCGCGCTAAAAAAAACGGTGCCGATGACCGCAACCCCGGTTGCCAATGACGCCTGCTGAACAGTGGTCAGCACACCTGAAGCGGAACCGGCATCATGCCCTTTTATGTTGATCAGGATCGTATTGATCAATGTCGGCATCACGAATCCCTGTCCCGTACCGTAGATGAGAAGAACGGGAGCTAGGTTGAGACTGGTCAGGGCTGCGCCGCGCGATGCGGAGATCCAAAGCAGGCCGGCCAGGCCGCTGATCATAAAGGCAACCCCGAGGTTGATGATCCGGCTGCCGAGTCTTGGCTGAACGCGAACCGAGGCCAGCGAACTGCCCAGGAATGCAATGGCGAACCACAGGAATGTCAGACCGGCACGGCGCGGCGTGTAGCCAAGCCCGTTCTGAAGGAAGATGGTGGAGATCAAGAAAAAGGCGGCCGCCCCACTGAAGAAACAAACGCCGCTGCAAAGGCCGGTCACGAAGACACGGTTGTGGAAGAGGGAGAGCTCCACCAGAGGCGACCCTCCCCTTGCAGTGACGCGCTTCTCGAATCGCAGAAATATGATGAGCGCCGGAAAGAAAGCAATCAGGCAAAGAAAGGCCCATGCGGGCCAACCGGCTTCGCGGCCCTGAATGAGGGGGTAGAGCAGAAGGGTGAGGGCGACGGTTAGGATGGCGACGCCACCGAGATCAAGCCGGCGTGCCTTGGGAGAGCTGGACTCCTTCACGAATTTCTCGGCGAAAACCACGATCAGCAACCCGATTGGCAGATTGATGAGGAAAATCGGCCGCCAGCCAAGATGAAAGAGGTCCGCACTTACGAGAACGCCGCCTAGAGCATTGCCCGCGAACGACGAAAGTCCAATCACGGTTCCGAAAAAACCGAATGCAGTTGCGCGTTCCCGCTGCGGAAAGGTGACTTGGATGATCGAAAGGACCTGTGGAAAGAGCAATGCTCCGGAGACGCCCTGAAGAGCGCGCGCAGCGATCAGAAGCACGGGAGTCGGCGCGATTCCGCAAAGTAGAGACGCTGCTGTAAAGGATGTCACGCCCCACACGAACATCTTCCTTCGGCCATAGATGTCGCCCAACCTGCCACCAGAGATCAGCAGCACGGCGTAGGTCAGTCCATAGCTGGCAATGATGAGTTGCACCTCGGCGAAGGTGGCTCTTAGGCTGGTGCGGATAGCGGGGATAGAGACGTTGACGATGAAGAAATCGAGTGCAGCGAGGAAAGCCCCAGTGAGGACAACCGCGAGCGAGGCCCATCGTCCCGGATCGGGGATGTCAGCAGACGCAGGGGGAGTGCTCATAACACTGGTCGCGGAGGAAGAACCTTCCATTTGTCCTCTCGTGGTCGCCGGTTAGCCAGGCAGGGAACGGGGTCTGGCTATTCTATAACGCCTGCATGGTAGACTGCCGCCCCAGGAGCCAAGATTGCCGCTAGCCTCGAAGAGCTTTCGAATTGCCCTCCGGATCGCGTGCCTGATCGCGCTCTCCCTTCTAGCGCCGGGGGCAGATCCAGCGCCGGGGGCAGAGAGCGCGAAGGTGATCATCCTGGGATCTGGAACACCAATTCCCGATCCATTGAGTTCAGGACCGTGCGTCGCGGTGGTGGTCAATGGACAGGCATATCTCTTCGACGCCGGTCCGGGTGTGGTGCGACAGGCGCAGGCAGCAGCGGAAAAGTTTGGAATCGCGGGTCTGGATGCGACGCATCTGACCCGTCTGTTCGTGACGCATCTTCATTCGGACCATACACTGGGCTATCCAGACCTGATATTAACGCCCTGGGTGGTCGGCCGCAGGCAGCCCCTCGAGATCTACGGTCCCAAAGGGATCGCGTCGATGACCGACCACCTGAAACAGGCTTACGCAGAAGACATTCAGATTCGAACCGGAGGGCTAGAGGGGCTCAATGATGAAGGGCTGAGTGTGAAAGTTCGTGAGATTGAGGGTGCGGGCGTGGTCTACAAAGACCAGAATGTGACCGTCCGGTCGATTGAAGTGAAGCATGGATCGTGGCCACAGGCGTTCGGATACGCGATCGATGCCGGGGGACGCAGGATCGTGATCTCCGGCGATACCCGGCCGACACAATCCATCATTGAAGCCTGCAACGGCTGCGATGTGCTGGTTCACGAGGTCTATTCCGAAGATCGGTTCAACCGGGTATTCGGGGCGTCGCGCGGCCAGTATCACCGAAGCTTTCACACCTCTACTCGGGAACTCGCCACACTGGCATCGAAGGCCCGGCCGAAGCTGCTGGTCTTGTACCATCAGCTCTACTTTGGCTCCCCTAAGGAAGTTGACCTGGTGAAGGAAATCCGGCAAACCTACTCAGGAGTGGTGGTCAATGGCCGCGATCTGACGGAATATTAGGGTCTTGAAATGTATGTGTGGGTCGCTCCCGAATTCGAACCGAGCAACTGAAACGCTGTCATTTACAAACCTGATCGACCCGACATGCCGGTAGGAAAATGCACCTGATCCCGCATGATTACTGGTGGATTTGCAGCCGCCTGTTCTGCGAGACGTAATATCCTTGAATCATCATCCGGGTCGACCCATTCAAGTCGAAGTTTACCCGTCTGTATACGACCTGATCGTACCGGTATGGAAGAGACCCCGAAGCGCCCTGCAAGTGACAAGCCGACGCCACAAGGCTCGCCTGTGGCCTTCAGCAATTCTGCGGACGATTCCCGTTTCAGGGACACGGAGGTGCCGTCATCCTCTGACCAGACGATGGTTCCACCTGCCCGCTTCGACCAGACCATTGTGCCTCCTTCTCATTCAGAGGGAGAGGAAGGTACGCGCCAGGCGAGGGCATCCGCGCGGGCGCAGCTACCTCGCGGATGGAACGACAATGAACCAGAACTGCAGCGGGGAACCACACTCGCCAACCGCTACGAGATTCTGAGCGTGCTGGGCAGCGGAGGCATGGGCTCCGTTTACAAGGCGAAGGATCTGGAATTGGATCGCCTGGTCGCGCTCAAGGTGATCAAGCCGGAGCTGGCGCGAAACACATCCATCGTGGACCGTTTCAAGCAGGAACTGCGGCTTTCTCATAAGGTGACGCACCGGAATGTTGTGCGCCTCTACGACCTGTCGGAAGACGCAGGCATGCGCTTCGTGACCATGGAACTGGTGGAAGGACACGATCTTCGCAGCATCCTTGAGGAGCGCGGAAAACTGCCCGCTAATGAAGCCGTGGAAATCTTCTATCAGATTTGTCTGGCTCTGGAAACGGCACATGGGGTGGGAATTCTGCACCGCGACCTGAAACCCCAGAACGTGATGCGGGAAGATGCCACTGGGCGCGTAGTTGTAATGGATTTCGGCCTCGCGCGGATGATCGACAGCAGCGATGGGATGACGCAGACCGGCGCGCTGGTGGGAACGCTCGACTACATGTCGCCGGAACAGGCGCTCGGGAAAGATCTTGACCAGCGGTCGGACATCTTCGCTCTCGGTCTGATCGGCTACGAGATGCTGACCGGCTCTATGCCGTTCCGGGCGGAGAGCATGGTTGCCAGCCTGCTCAAGCGGACGCAACAACGCGCAGTGCCTTTATCGGAAGTCGACAAGAATATTCCCGGAACACTAAGCAACATCATCGCGAAATGTCTCGAGAAGGATCCCGCGCACCGCTACCAGAGAACGGAAGAACTGGAGTCGGACCTTCGCTCGTGGAAGGCAACAGGAAAGGTGAAGGCTTCGGCCGTCCGGCTGAAGATGAATCGGTTGCGGGAGATGCGATGGCAGCGGTCCGCGATCGCGGGCGTGTTGATTGCCGCTTCTGCCGCGGGGGTTTCGTGGTTCTTGCTCGGCAGACAGAAGGCCGCGACCCCGACAAGTCACGGGCCGGTTTCGGTGTTGATTGGGGATTTTGCCAATCACACGGGAGACCCCGTTCTCGATAACTCGCTAGAGCCGATGATTGGTGTCGCGCTCGAAGGCGCAAGTTTCGTGAACCTCTACAGTCGCGGGGATGCGCGCAAGCTGGCGGAGAAGCTTCCGAACCCCACGAGCAAGCTCGATGAGCAATCAGCCCGCCTGGTAGCCGTCAATCAGAACGTGAACACGGTGATCACTGGCGAAATCAATCTGCGTGGCGACGAATACAACATCTCGGCCGTTGCACTCGACGCTGTGAGCGGCAAGGAGATCGCAAGGTCCGAGGTGAAGGTCGCCAACAAGCAGGAGATTCTGAGCAACCTTCCGCAACTGGCAGCGCCCATCCGCAAAGCGCTGGGCGATTCGACGCCGAAGTCCGTGCAATTTGCTGAGGTCAGCGGCGGGTTCAAGGCGGCATCGCTCGAGGCCGTCCATCAGGCATCGATCGCGTCTGAAGAGCAGTTCGCAGGCAAGTTTCAGGATGCGTTCAATTCATTCAAGAAGGCAGCAGATCTGGATCCGAAGCTCACGTGGGCCTACACGGGCATGGCTGCGATGTCTGAGAACCTCGGAAAGCACGAAGATGCCCTGAAGTACATGCAACAGGCGATGCAGTACGTCGAAGATATGACAGAGCGCGAACAGTATCGCGACCGCGGGCTCTACTATCGCATAGCTGGCGACTGGCAAAATTGCGTGCAGGAATACTCGCGGCTGGTCACGAAATATCCGGCTGATCGTGTCGGACAGAATAATCTTTCCATCTGCTACACGCAGCTACGCAATGCGCCGAAGGCTCTGGAAGCGGCCAGGCGCGCGGTGGAAATTGTCCCAAAGGGCGTGAGCTCGCGTCTGAACCTGGCATTTATCAGCACGTTCGCGGGTGATTTTGCGGGGAGCGAAAAAGAGGCGCGAACTGCGCTTTCCATCAATCCCAAAGCCTGGCAGGGGTACCTGATGCTGGCCGAAGCTCAACTCGGACAGGGTCGTCTCGATGAGGCAAGCCAGTCCTATCAAAAGCTGGAGAGCTTCGGGCCAATCATGGCCTCGATGGCGATGGACGGACAGGCCGATCTCGCTGCTTACCAGGACAAGCATGCAGATGCGGAGAAGATTCTGAAAAAAGGTGCGGCCGTCGATCTTGCGGCCAAGAACAATGACGGCGCGGCAAGAAAATACGTGGCTCTGGCAAGGATCGAAGAGTTGCAGGGCAAGCATGCTGCAGCAATCGCTGACGCCGGTAAAGCGCTCGCGCAGAGCCAGACTGCCCCGATCCAATTTCTCGCAGCAAGCATTTACGTGGATGCCGCCGATATTGCGAAGGCGCAAAAGCTGGCAACCGCTCTCTCTTCGGCGTTGCCAAATGAGTCTCAGGCCTACGGCAAGATCATTACGGGTCTCATCGCGCTTAAGAAAAAAGATACCAATGAAGCGATCCGTCAGATCACCGCTGCAAACAACTTGCTGGACACGTGGATCGGCCGTTTCGAACTCGGGCGCGCCTACCTTGAAGCAGGGGCGTTCACCGAGGCCGACGCCCAGCTCGATCAATGCATGAAACGGCGTGGTGAAGCAATCGAGCTCTTCGACGATAACGTGCCCACGTACGCGTATCTCCCGCCTGTGTACTACTACGAGGGCCTCGCACGCGAAGGGATGAAGAGCGCAGGCTTTGCGGACTTCTACCGAAACTATCTGGCCATTCGCGGGCAGTCTTCTGACGATCCGCTGGTCGTGGATATACGGCACCGGTTAGGCAACTAGATCGTCGGATTAGCTTCCGCGCATCCGAATGCGGTGATCAAAATCAAGATCAGATGTTGGGTCTCAGGCAGTGTCACTGGCCTGTGTCCAATTGGAGATAGTCCATTATCGCGCGCGAGAACATGGGCAGATTGAAGGCATCTGCCCGAGCTAGATTGCTAGAACTTCGCGCATTGCCCCTGTTTGACCGCCGCCTTGTTCCCCCCACCAGTGATGGCCGTGTTGGACTGGCATTGCAGGGCATTGGCAATGGTGTTGTTGAAGATTTGTGTGGCTCCCGTATTGCTCTGGTCCTGCACGCTGGCTCCCACGGTGTTTCCATTGATAGTGGTCGCCCCGGGGTTGCTCTGTACCTGGATGCTGCCGGAGATTTTGTTCCCAATCATCGTGATAGCTGCGGAATTGCTGGAAACCTGCAGGCTTCCGCCGATGGTGTTCATTCCGCACGATACCGTTCCGTTGCCGATCGCTAAGACAACGCCGTTGCTCTGGTAGACCAGGCTGCCGGAGATTGTGCTTCCGCATACCTGGTTCACAGCCGTGCCTTTCGGCAGGCTTTGAATCGTGAGGTTGCCTTTGATGGTTGTGGAGGGGCCGATATTGAATGTGCCACCGCTGTTGATGGTGACGCTGCTGCCGATCGTAGCGCCGGTGAGGTTGATGTTGCCGCCAGTTCCGTTGATGCTGCCGGTTGTTCCGCCACCGATGAAGGTGCAGGTCTGGCCCTTGCTGACGGTAAGGTTCCCTTTGAATGTACCGCTGTACGCACCGTTGCAAGCGGTGCCGGAAGATGGAACCGATCCGGTGAAGGAAATGGTGAGGGTACCGTTCACGAACCTGAAGGTGTAGTTGGCAGCTGCGAGGGTACCCGTGGAAACGGTGATTGGATAGGGGCCCGGTGCGCTGGACGAGGTGGCCGTGGTGGAGAGAGCCGGCTTGGTGTTGTTCAGCACCGCCGAGCTTTCTCCGTTTACATAGCCGGTGATGGTGTAGTCGTTCACTAGAGATGGAATTGCCTGGCCATATGCAACTGTAAGGTTGCCTGCCGTGACCGTGAGTGGCGCCGGAGAGATGTTGAACGACTGCGTGACCGAAGCCGAACTGTATGTAGTGTTGTTGGGTCCCGGCCCAGATGGGGACGTTGCGGTCACTTTGCAGACGCCCGCGCCGGCAATCTTGATCTTGTTGCCGGCGAGCAAGCTGCACGGCCCCGCCGCTGAGAAGGTGACGGTGAATCCTGAAGGCGATGCGGAGGCGCTAACCGATATTGGAGCGCTGCCGTATTGCACATTTGCCAACTGCGGGAAGGTGATGGTCTGCGAGGCGGTGTTCGAATTCGGGGACACGATTGCGACGGTGCCAGAGACGGGGGCTGCCGCGTTGTATGCGGTGCCAGATGAGACTGTCGTGCTGTTACCCGCTTGAGACGCGGTGATAATGCAGCTTCCTGTGCCGTTGAGGGTGACGGTGGCCGAGGAGGTGCCACTGCCATCGAGCGTTGAAGAGCCTGCAGAACATGGGCCCGTTGTGGTGAAGCTCACCGTCTGCATATTTGCAACGCCGTTCGTTTTGGCCGTTGCCGTAACGTGCAGTACAGAGTCCGAGAGGGAGATTGAACTCGGCAGCGTGCCGAGAGAGATTGTCTGATCGACCGTAAGCACTGCAGGCGGCGAAGGTGGGCTCTGCCGTTGCGTGTTCGTGCCGGGGTCCGGAACGAGTGTGGTGGAAATGGTATAGACGATAGTCCCGATGGCCGGATTGGTGTCGAAGAAAGTAGTCGCGGGCGGATTCCCGTTGACTCCGCTGACGCTTCCAATCACCACGGCGGGAGCGCCGTTGACGCTGCGTGAAATCGTGTATGTCTGAACAACGCCGAAGGCCGGCGCAGCCCAGTCGACACGAACAGCCGAAGGCACGATCGTGTACGTGGCCGCGGGTGGCGGGCGCACGATGGAGTTGGCGGCGTCGTAATCGAGCTCAGTGCTTGTAACGCCGCCGCCACCGAGCGTGATGTTGCCACCGCCTCCCAGGGTGATGTTGCCACCGGCGCCAAGCGTAATGTTTCCGCCGCCGCCGAGCGTCACGACACCACCAGCACCAAGGGTGACATTGCCGCCCGCACCCAGCGTGACTGTGCCGCCGCCACCAAGCGTGATGTTGCCGCCAGCGCCCAGCGTGATGTTTCCACCCGCGCCAAGCGTGACATTGCCGCCCGCTCCAAGCGTGATGTTGCCCCCTGCGCCCAACGTAATGGTGCCGCCCGCTGCAACCGTGTAGGAGCCGGCGGGCTGCTGAACTCCATTGATCTGGCCCCCGCCTGCCCCGAGGGTAATCGTGCCGGCGGCGTCCATGATGATGTTGCCGCCGCCACCCAAAGTAATGGTGCCGCCAGCGCCGAGGGTCACGTTGCCGCCGCCGCCCAGCGTGACAGTTCCTCCGGCACCGAGAGTGATGTTGCCGCCGGCCCCCAGCGTGACGGTGCCGCCGGCACCAAGCGTCACATTGCCGCCGCTTCCAACTGAAACGTCGCCGCCAGCGCCGAGGGTGACCGTTCCACCACCGCCGAGTGTTACATTGCCGCCCGCACCCAGCGTGACGTTGCCGCCGGCTCCTAGCGTGATGGTACCGCCACCGCCAAGCGTGATGTTGCCTCCGCCGCCCAGGGTGACATTCCCGCCGCCACCCAGAGTGACGGTTCCACCTGCGCCCAGCGTGATGTTGCCGCCACCGCCAAGCGTGATGTTGCCTCCTGCTCCGAGGGTAACGGTGCCACCCGCGCCAAGAGTTACATTGCCGCCTGCGCCCAGCGTGATGTTGCCACCGGCACCGAGAGTAACGGTCCCGCCAGCAGGCACTGTATAGGATCCGCCGGGTGGGATCGTGATCCCGCCAGCGCCCAGCGTGATGGTTCCGCCTGCGCCAAGTGTGACTGTGCCGCCAGCCCCGAGCGTTACAGTTCCGCCAGCGCCGAGAGTGATGGTTCCTCCACCGCCGAGGGTGATGTTGCCGCCGCTGGACACTCCGACGACGCCATCCGTGCCGGCTGTGATGGTGCCGCCAGCGCCGAGAGTCACGTTGCCTCCGGTACCGAAGGTGATAGTGCTGCTGGTATTGATTACACCGCCGCCGGGAATTGTAAGGCTGCCGCCGCCAACCGAAATGGAGCCACCTGCGCCAAGCGTCACGGTTCCGCCCGGTCCGACTGCAACACTTCCACCAGGAGCGATATTGAGCGGCGTAGCCGAAGATCCAAACGCGAGCACGCTGGCGAGCGAGGCGAACTGGCCGCCGGTTGCACCGACCTGGCGAAGATCGATGTTGTTGAGGTCGTTGAATCCACGCAGAGTGGTATATAGCTGGCCGTCGAAGGTGATGTTCTGCCCATTCGACCAGGGCGGAGTTATGGGTGCGATTGGTCCGGTCACGCGATAGCCGATATCGCCGCCGAGAGGCAGGCCGTCGCAATGCAACGTAGCGGCACTGGCTGTCGCGCTTGGAGGATTGGGAACATACCAGGTAGACGTCGGGAATGTTGCCGCAGCGCCGCCGGGGACACCGGAGTCAATGAGCTGGCTCACCGAGCCCAACGAAGATTTAGTCAGAGGGGTGAGTGTTTGGTTCGAAAATGCAATGGCTGAGCTCGGTCCAACACCATCGAGTTGGAAGAGGTAGTTCATGATGCTCTGATAGTTCGGCTTGCAATTGGCCTCAAAGGTCGGGACGAAATTGCCGCTGTCGTAGTAGAGGCCGCCGTGCCCAAGGCCGATCGTGTGGCCGAGCTCGTGGAAGAGCGTGCCCGCGATGACGTTGGCGCGCTTGCTCATGTCCTGGTTGGGAGCCGTCTCCCAGAGACCGAGAGTCACGGCTGAGTCAGCCCCGCCCAGGTCGGAGTAACCGGAGATGCTAGTCACAGTTCCGGAGGTGATTCCGATAACGGGTTCGGGAAGCGTGTTGTTGGGATAGGTATAGCTCGTCTTCACTGCCACGGGAGTGGAAATGATCATCGTGGACGAATTGGGGCAGGACGTTGTGTTGTACACACCATTGAGATCCGGCATACCCAAAACGCCGGCAATGGTGATGCGGCTGGGGCACTTATTGACGCCGGTGCCACGATCCGTTGTCGTGATCGTGGTCTGGCCTCCGGCGATCGCGTTGATGGACACAAGCGACGCGTAGCGGGAGTTCCACGCAGGAATAGCGAGAGAGTGGCCGAAGAGGACGTAATGGTAGCTGTCCTTCTGGCCGTAAGCGAAACGCGGAGAGCAATCACCGCCCGACCCGCACGAACTGAGATTGCGCGGCCAGACTTTGGAGAATTCCAGGCTATTCTTCCAACCGACCACACCCGGCTGGCCGGGGAACTGGCAGGGTTGGCCCGGAGTGTCTGCGCAGGTGTCCTCCGGAACTGCGTTACCGACCTGCAAATGGAGTGCGATTCCCGAATTGGCGAACGCCTGCTGAACCATCGCGAGTGGATCGTTGCCCTGCACATCAGGCGATGGAAAGAGGTTCTCCTGGTTGGGGTCGCACGATCCATCGGCACGGACCGCCCCGCACATGTAGTCGAGTTGGACGAATAGATCCTTCTGGCCCTGTCTCGCGCCCGGCAAGGCGACCCACAATCCAGTCTTCACGTCGTAGTAGCCGGGTTCGCCGCCATGGAAGTCGCTTCCCGCAGGGCCGGCTTTCCACGCACCAAGAATGCCGTCGTTGTCGGGGTTGTTGACCGCGGTAGAGAGAATCACTGCTCCGTAGGCAATGCCGGCGTTAAGCGGAGCGGTGTAATGGTCGGGCTGTCCGAGCGGCGATGTAGTCGAGTTATTGTTCCAGCCGCTTGGATTGACAAAGAGGGTCGTCACCTCTCCCGTACCATTGCCACCGCCGACGGCATCGTAGAAGCCTTGCACGTTTTGCGTCGTTGCAGATGCCGGGATTGCTGCGCCGTCGTAGATGACGACGGACTTCAGTGGGAAGCTGTGAGAGAGGACGCGATAGATGACGACCAGGCTGGCGCCTTCTGAAAGCAGTACGCCGCTTGAGCCGGACCCGGGCAGTGAGACTGTAAAGTTTCCGCTGCCGGTGCGAACGCCGTTTGCGCCGTTCTGGAAATAGGCGTTGACGTTGGCGCGATAAACCCGGAGGGTTCCGCTCTGCGCTCCGTCTGTGAAGGGCAGGTCTTTCCCTATCTGTTGACCGGAGATGGCGTAGCCCAAGAAGGTTGCACTCACACCTGCAGGCGATGTGGAGCTTTCGAGCGTCGTCCAGTAGAGGAAACCATCGATGAGATCAGCGCCAGTGGGCACGCCGCCTGCGCCGCTTGAGATATTGATCGTGCCGGTAACCTTGCCGTTGACGGCAGCAGCACCGTGAAGGTTGACACCGCCAGCGACATAATCGCCGGTGACGAAGTAATTATTCAGCAGCGTAAGCGGGTTCGGTGCGGGAGGCTGTCCCGGACCGCTCGAGACGAGCAGTTTGACGGGAGAGTTGAGGCTCACCTGCGTACCGGCTGCGGGATTCGAAGCGATGACGCTTCCCGACGGAACCACACTGCTGGATGCTGTGCTGACCGATCCCGTGACGAGCCCGGCATTCGTGAGAGTCGTGCCTGCCGCAGCCTGGGTTAGCCCAACCACATTGGGAACCGTAGTCGTTGTAGCCTGTCCATTGATTCCGCCGACACCGGTCATGGTGACCTGCTGGCTTACGACGGCCGCAGAGAGGTTCAGTGTGTTGTCGCTGAACGTTGCTGTACCCGTGAAGAAACCTGTGGCCTGCGGCTTGAAGGCGAAATTCTCGAGGCATATCGCGCCGGGAGCCAACGAAAAGGAGGCGCAGCTTCCGGTGGCAGTGAAATTCGGCGCAAAGTTGGACGCCATTGTGCCCACGAGAGGCTGGTTGCCAACGTTTTGTACGGAAACTACTCGGGGGCTGTCGGCGCTTGCTAAGCCAACGTTGGCGAGAGCGAAGCTGAGCGAAGGCGGTTGAGAACCGCTGAGGACGATGACCTGATTGTTGTGAGTGTCTGACGGCCCGCGATCAGGGATGATGACGTCGCCTTTTGTATCAAGCGCAATGCCATATGCGAGTGCACTGCTCAATGTGATCTGGCAGCCACTAGCTGCACAACCGGCAGGGACCTCCACGATTTTTGGCGCCTCATCCGCGACGAACACATTGCCTGCCGCGTCCACGGCTAAGGCTTCTGGCTCAGTCCACCCGTTGCCCACCGTCGTCTGGCAGGTGCTGGAACTGCAACCAGCGGGAATCTTCACCACGATTCCGGGCGTGATCGCTGGGGAATCCGAGAAGTCAGCGACGAACAAATCACCGGCGGTGTTCACGGCCAGACCGATAGGATGCAGATTCGCCGGTGCGCTGTAAACGACGGAGGTGCAGACGCCGCTAGTACAGCCAACCGGAGCTTTCACAACCACTCCACCGTTGTACGAACTGACAAAGACATTTCCAGCCCCATCCACGGCGACCCCCAGTTGGGAGTCCACGCCGAAGGTCATCTCCGTCTGGACGCCAGCGGGCGTGATCTTTACGACCTGATTGATGTCGTTGTCGGCGATGTAGAGATTGCCTGCTCCGTCGACAGCCAGACCCTGCGGGTAACGCAATCCCGAGCCGAGGGCGGAGACGGAGCCATCGGCCGCCACTTTGACGACACGGTGATTGCCGCTATCGGAGACGAAGAGATTGCCCGCCGCATCCACTACTGCCCCATTCGGCACGTTTAATGGATTGTTTGCGGTGTCAACTACAACGGCGGCCGCGGGGCTGAATGCTGCAACGGGCGCCTGACCGACCCCGTAGATTGACTGCATGGCAACCGGGATGCCGGCATCGTTGAAAAGCGTCACAGCGCCCATGCGCAATCCGGGCGCGAGCGGAGTGAAGTTGACGTTAACGGTACAGGCGTTTCCGGCATTGATAGTGCCGCTGCACGTGCTGCCGCTGCCAAGGGAGAAGTCGAGGCCGGATGCTCCCTGCGTCACCACCTGGATTGCGCCGAGGTTGGTGGTTTGGGGAATACTGAACGTGAACTGAAGGGCTTGGCTGCATGGCGCCGGAGAGTTCTGTCCTGTGGGACAAACGTTGACGTTTCCGAAACTTTGCTGCTGGAAGGTTGCGGCAATGTCGTAAGTCTTATCGACGGTGAAGGTGCATACGCCCGTTCCGGAGCAAGGAGTGCCCCATCCTGTGAATGCCGAACCTGGAGCCGGAATTGCAGTCAGAGCGAGTTCAGAGCCTGCGGGATAGTTGAAACTGCAGGTGCCAGTAAGGTGCCCAGCAGCGAGGGTGCAATTAATACCAGTAGAATTGTCGGTCACGGTGCCGCCGCCTGTACCGAGCAAGGTGACAGCTACGGAGTTCGGAGGCGGTGGGCCAATGGCATTGAAAGTGGCAGTAACGTCTGTTGCCCCATTGATGTCAACTGAGCAGACTTGATTCGTGGTCTGGCTTGCGCAGGTGCCCCCCCAACCTGCAAAAGTGGATCCGGCTGTCGGGACTGCCTGGAAAGAGAGCTGCAGTCCGGTCGAATACGGTGCGGAACATGTTCCTGACTGGGATCCGGCGACAATACTGCAATTGATGGCTGTCGGATTGGAAACTACTGAGCCAGAGCCTGTGCCCGCGCCCGTCACGCTGACTGTGGTGGCGAAACTGTGTGACGTGTATGTAAAACCCATCACCTCGTGCTGTTCGAAGCCGAAACCCGTCGACGCGGTGAAGCCCAGGTAAGCAGCATTGCCGCCGGGAGTGAGCTTGATGAATTGTGTGATGTCGAAGGGACCAGAAAACAGAGGAGTCGAGCCGGCAACAGGAGTGTGGGTCCCCGGATTGAACGTCGGATCCAGATATACATACAAGTAGTTCGCTGGCGAGTCGCTCGGCCCGTTATAGACGATGACAACCTGGTGCGGGTTACCGTCGCTCATGGTTACCGGAGTTCCCGTTGAAGATGAAAGAGGATTTGACGCAATCGCTCCGGAACCATTCAGCATCACCTGGCAACTGGTGGGCACAAGCGGACTCGCGTTCTGATCTAGATAGTGGGCAGGCGAATTCTGAATCGGGATCCCACCGCTGTCGAGCCCGCAGCTCTGTAGCGCCATGTGGTTGCCGTTGAATGTGCCCACACCAAAGTCCCACGGGTCAAAACCGTTGACGAACGGGTCGGATTCAAGCGCAATGCTGTTGTCGATGCCACCATAGCCTACGCCGCCGCCCGGCGTGCCGAGAGCTGTGATACCTAAGCCCGTTTCCGCGCTATTTGTGAGCGAGAGATAGGGATCCGGCTTCGATGCGGCGCTGCCCAGCGCGTTCTGGATGACGAAGGCTAGCCCGTCCGCGGTGTTCGGCGCGCCGCTGCCCGGCGTGATTTTGAAGGCGTACCAAACTGTGAAGCCCCCAGCGACGTTCTGCGGCACTGAGTACCAAACACTCGAGCCCTGACTTGCGGCGCCCTGAGTGACTTGCAACGCATAATATTGGCCGCCCGAGCCTCCATTTGGATCTAGTGCTGCCGGGTAATTGTCGAGAATGTAGCTGGGGCCTGCGGCACCGGGAATGGAATTGAAGCAGAAAAGCACTCCGGAAGGGGCCGAGTTCAGAGTACAAGCCGCCGAGGTCTGATTCGGTGCGCCTGCCGGAGTGTTGAAATCGTTATACGTGACCTGCTGCGCCGCAACAGGCGGAGGAACAAAAGTTGCCAGTGCCACACCGCATAGAGCCACGATCTTGGCCGGCCCAAACCTCTCGAAACGCCTGATCGGTTTCCGGTTCCTGATGGAGTTCGCTGCCCCTAATCCGATGATTTTCTTTGGATTCCGTTCTTGTTGATTCGGACAAGGAACCAAGACTGATTTGTGCCGCGAACCAGCGGGAAGATGAACCATAGATCGGACTCCTGGGGATAAGGACTGCAAAAAATACTTGGTTTTGGCGCTCGATGGACTCAACGCAAAACTTGGTGGTTCGCCTCCTCTGTCGGAGAAGGCCCAATGTCACCAGTTCGGCACAGCGGTGCTGAATACTGCCGAAAAAGAGGTCATGTTGCCATTGGGGGAAGCCGCGACGACCTACGGCTTTGTGCTACAAGCGGACCACAAATCGGCTGCAGCGCGGGAGGTGCCTTTCCGGGGTCAGTGAATCCACAATGCGCAATAACGACGGGCATTGTCAAGGCACGTGACGAAGGAGGAACCGAATTCATCCTCTCATGATCGAGCACCGGGGAGGCGCTGACGTTCAGAGCGGCCCCTAAGCCACGACGACGGAACTGGTAGACGGGGTGATCCGATGCCGGATACGACGATGGGTGCATGAAAGATGGACAAGTCGGCGGCCTCGAACCTCGCAGACTGGCGCACTTAGCCGTCGCACACGGCGCGGGGCACGGAATAGAATCTGCACAGTGTCACTGCAATTTACAAAACCGAGCCTCCGCTACGACGACTTCGACGGTGAGAACACGTTTGAGATCGGGAGCGATTGCACTACCATCGGCCGGTCGGCCGACCAGGATCTTGTTCTAAAAGAGGCGTTCGCCTCCCGCCGCCACGCGACTATTAATCGTCAGAACGGCGCTTTCGAAGTCATCGACCAGAACAGTTCCCACGGAACATACCTGAACGGCAAACGAATCGATCGGGCCAAACTGCGTTCCGGCGATTCGCTTCAGTTCGGTTCGGCTAACGCGGTCTGTTACCGTTTCGAATTCCCCGAGAGTGCAAGCATGTCTGGAGTTCGGGCGGACGAGTTGCTGGCAGCTCTCTCAGGATTTGAGCCGCCCACAACCGGAAACGTTCCGAAGCCCGCGCGCGAAATCGAGAAACTGAGCTTCCTGCTCAGCGCCGCCCGGCAGTTGAACTCCGGTGGGGCCATCAACGACGTTTTCCTGGCGCTGCTCAAACTCTCGATGCAACTCACTGGAACCGAGCGCGGCTTCGTTTTTCTCATGAAGGAGGGAGAACTGATTGTTACTCTGGGGCTGCGTTCGGACGGGACGTTGATTGAAGAAGACTCCTCGGTTTCGCGCCGCGCCATGCAGAAAGCGGTTGAAAGCGATTCTAGGTTCTATCTCAGCGACACACTCAGCGACGACAGCGCGGCCCAATGGGCCAGTGTCATGGCCCACTCCATCCGCAGTATTTACTGCATCCCTCTTCGCAAGCACTCGCCAACTGAACCGAATAGCTGCCTTGGCGTTCTTTATCTCGATGCCCAACTCGGCGCCAAGAGTCTGAGCGATATCGATCAGCAGGTGCTGGATACACTGGCCACTGAAGCCTCCACGCTTCTGCACAATGCGTTGCTGGCAGACACCGAATTGAAGGCTCGGCAGGCGGAAGAAGAACTGGCAATCGCCGCATCGATCCACTCGGGATTGATGTCCATTAAGCTGCCGCGGCTCGACTACGCCGAACTGCAGGCGCGCACAATTCCCTGCCACGCAATCGGAGGCGATTTCTACGATGTGATCGAACTACCCGACTGCGTTTGCCTTGCGATCGCGGATGTCTCGGGCAAGGGCGTGCCGGCTTCAATTGTGGCTGCGACTCTGCAGGGCATCATTCATGCACTGATGCTCACGGGGCAATCGTTACCCGAAACTGCGGACCTGATTAATCGTTTCCTCTGCACGCGCCAGGTTGGTAAATATGCCACGATGATCCTGCTGAAAATATTTCCAGGCGGATGCGTGGAGTTTCTGAACTGCGGGCACGTCCCGCCGTTGCTCATTAGTTCTGCCGGCGAGATCGTCGAGCTCGAAACTGCGAATCCAATCGTCGGCCTTATCGAGCAGGCAACTTACTCGGCGTCGGAAATCACACTGAGATCGGGAGACCGGATATTGTTGACTACCGACGGCGTGACCGAAATCAAGAACAGGTCGGGCCAACTGATCAGCACCGAGGGGCTGATTGCGATTGCACATCTGCCGACGTTGGATGCAATCGTGAACGAACTTCAGCAGATTCAAGCTGCGCCGGAAGCACAGGATGACTGGACACTGATGGATATCCGGTACCTCGGCAAGCTAGCGCAACAGCGCTGACGCAGACCAGAGGATCGGCGCCTGGCCGTGAAAGTCGCCGGTCTTTCGCTTGCGTTCGAAGTAGTAGTCGAGTTCGTTCTTCTTGTTCGTGCCTTCGCAGACGCTGGCCACGTCACTATTCTGGTCTACATACCCGCTGACAGCAATCCAGGCCTTTCGGGCGGCAGGACCATATGTGCGGGCTTCGAGCCAGCCGTTTTTAACGCCTGAAATTAAAGCGAACGTGAACATGCCGGAACTCGAACTCTCCGGCCACGCTTCTTCGTGATCGATGAGTTGCCGCCACATTCCGTCCTTGCCCTGATATTGCAGGAGCGCCGCCATCATGCTTTTGTAGCCCTTCAGAATGCGGGATCTCTGAGGATGGTCGGTGGGCAGGTCGCGCAGCATCTCCGCCATTCCAGCCGCCACCCAGCCATCACCTCTTCCCCAGAAAAACGGAACATCTGGAGCGTGATAGAAAAGGCCGTTAGGCTGCTGCAGCTTGTCCAGATACGCAACCATTTCAAGCGCGGCGCGATCCAGATATTTCTTATCGCTCGTGGCGCGAAAAGCCTCGAGTTGAAGGATCGTCAGCATGTACATGTCATCGATCCAATAACGCGTTTCAGCGGAAAGGCCATCGGGCTGAGGATTGTCCCACTGACGGTCGGCGTATTCCTTGCCGTAAGCGAGATATTTCGGATCTTTGACGAGAATCGAAATCTCCAGGGGAACCACCCCGAAGATCTCATCATCCACGTGTCGCCGCGTTCCGATCAGACTTGTGTCAGATCCTCCGGGTAGCAGAGGATCGAATCTCTTGATCAACTTGTCCTGCAGTTCCTCGTCAGAGGTCAGATGCGCGAAGGTGAGTGCTCCATACCATGTGCCCACTTCTCCATAGAAGACTCGATTTCCCTGGTGCGGACTAGTGACGAAATGTTCGGCAACTCGCTTGCCGACTTCCTGCGGCGAGGTGCCCTGAGGCCAATTGCTAAAGAAATCCTGTTGTTGCGCCGCGGCAACACTGACGCTCATCAGCAGCGCGATAGCCGCAAAACACCTGATCATCGGAGTCGTTCGCAATGTCGTTCCTCCCAAGAAAATGATTCACACCAGTTTGTTGTCAGCGCTGCTCAACACTACGTCCGCAGCGGCACGGCTCCATCCAATCCGCAGGTCTTTTACGTCGTGAAGAGCGAAAACACCTCCAGCACCTCGAGGTGCGGTAAGCGCAAAAAAGTCTGACCGCTCTACATCGTGAAGGTGAAACGCGGGCCGCGCATCAGGGGTAGAACTTGCGATTTCGAGATGGCTCATCTCAACATTGCGCATGTGGCGCAGGAAGAATCCTGAGGCCGGTGTCGGCCCGAATCTGTGCGGGTCGGGGTATCCGTCTTCGAGTTCGGGCGGAACAATCTTAGCCATCTCCGCGCTTCCGCCGCCGACGGTCTCAATATAGATGTTCGAAAGCTTCACGTCCTCGATCGCAGTTCCGGGTATGCCCGTCAAAATCGAACCAGGCACTGGCGCGTTGAAACAGGCGAGATTGCTGATCAGGATGCGCTTCATTGTTCCTACTTTCGTGCTCTCTTTCGGCCCGCGCAGCCGTCTGCCGAGACGCATGAATATCGGGCCGCTATACAAGTCACGCATGGTGGTATTGGTGATTGTTAAATCCTCGAGCATAGCCCCATCAACGCTCTCCAACGCGTACCCAAGACACCCTTCGAAGATGCAGTTCGAAATCGTGACGTTGATGAATCCGCCATTGGATTCCGTGCCGCACTTAATGCGACCGTTTCGACCGATGCGCTCTTTGTCTCCGTACTTCCTAAACGTTCCGTCCAGCACTGAACCCAGCATGTAGGAACCGGTCACGAGGCAGTTGGTGATGGTCAGGTTCCTTGTCGGCCTTGCATAACCAAGCGCGTAGCTCGACTTCGGACAGATGCCGTCATCCCATGGGGAATTGACTGTGCAATTGGATACGCGAACGTTCTGGCAGCAATCGATATCAATCCCATCGCGATCTGTATCGATCTTCAGATTGTCGATTGTCAGATTGTCGACACCTGTGAGCAGCAGTCCAAAATGTCCTCCTTTCAGAATTGAGAAATCTCGAAAGATGACATTTCGGCAGTTCTTCAATGCGATTGCTTTGTTGCCCACGCCTGCCTGCTCTGCCACGTATATGGGAAAGTCGCCTCGTTTATCCCGATTGGCTCCGAAGCTGAGGCCTTTCCCGTAGATAAGGCCGGGGCCTGTGATGCCGAAATCGTGGATGTTTTCTCCCCAGATCAGAGAGTTATGCCAGTGATTGTGGCCATAGTCCTGATAATCCTCCCACGGCCTGTTTGATTCGGCCGCATCGTACTTACCTCCGTTGTAGCCCGTGTGTTGGCCAGGCAGCGGAGATTCGGCCGCCAAAATCGTGCATCCTTGTTCGAGATGGAGATGTACCTGGCTTTTCAGGTGAATGGAAAAGCAGAGATAATTCCCTGCCGGCAACAGGACCAGTCCGCCACCTGATCCCGCAGCCGCCTCAATCGCGCGATTGATCGCATCTGTGTCGAGTGTCTTTCCATCGCCGGTCGCGCCGTAATTTCGCACATCGAATATGCCATGCGTGGTTGATCCGGGCTTTGTATCTTCGGAACTATTCGCTGCAAAAGACAACGACGGAATCGTAACTGCCGCTGCTCCAAGACTGCCCGTGCGCAAGAACTGCCGGCGCATCGAATCGAAAGTCTTCATGGATGATCCCTTGAGGCTCCAGCCAAGTTGGATGGGAACGTCGGAACGGTCCTGCTATTTGTACGCTGTCGCAAACGAATCCGCCTCGCGGCTCAATTCGACTGGGCCTGTTTCTTGCGAATACAGGACAATGCGATATCGAAAGGTCACCGTCTGATCCTTGTCGATTGTGAAGTTGAGAGCCGGTTGCTTGGGATCGAAGATGCTTCGTCCCAACGAATTTGCTGCAAACAATCCATAACCGCGTGCATGCCAGTACGTCGGAAAGCCGGGGTTCTGGGGGTGGTCGAAGATGCCTATCGTCACGGTGTGGTCAGCTATGTGGCCTGTGAGAGCGCACCAGCGCCCGCGCGTTCCCCAGGCTGCATCGCCTTTGACGCCCTCACTTGTCAGATACACTCCTGTGGCAACGGTTGTGTCTGCAGAGGCAACCTGTGTCGGTCTGCCGCTTGCATCCGTGAACACTCCGCCTTTTTCATTTGGCGATTCCAGCCAGTGTGCGACGCGCATGCCCAGCAGGCCTTCTTTGTCATCATGAAAGACCACGCGATCAAGCGCTTTGAGTGTGACGATCTGATCAATTACTCGAGCGCCCTTCTGTTCTGAAAAGATATATGTCGTTGTCTGCTCAAGGATCGGCTGGTTATGGCCAGTGATCCACGTCGACTCGACATCCAGTTCGCCGCTATTCGGACCGCTGTGGGCTTTCAGAATCTTCTTGAATACCACATCGCCCATCTTGGCGCGGTTCTCTGGCTCGATGGCTTCAGAATTATTCCAGAAATCGAACCCGTTCGCGTTCCCGTAGTTGAACCACAGACCTGCATGGTGAGGGTGATCGACACGCTCACCTGGCCGCGGCTCAAGAGGATACCCTCGTGTCACCGTCACACCGTCGCTGGTGATGAGCGGAAACAAAGTGGGTTTCTTGAGGCTCGTCGGCCAGACAAAGGAAGTGAACGGTTTGTCATCGATGGTAATGTCTACTCGGCGTTGCGCTTCGTTCGCAATCACCTTCACGCCTTTTGGAGAACTCGATCCGGAAATTGGTGCAATCAGCAACACCGTTGCCACGATGGGCAACGCAGGGCCAAGCCTACGCATAGACCTTCCCCCCGGCAATGACCTGCTGCGTCTTATCGTCGAAGGTAACTTTCTGGCCGGTCTGGATCGCGGCCACATTCATGCATAGCGCAATCGAGTGGCTATAGCCAGCTTCGATCGGTGCGTTCGGCGTCTTGCGAGAACGGACGCATTCCATCCAGTTGCGCATGTTGGCCGATGTTTGGGGATCTGCGCCGGTGTCTGCCGCCGTAGACGCGGACTCCGCGTGTTCGACTAGAGAAAAGCTTGGCAGCAGGTTCGCGTTCATTTCCATTTCAGCCGCTGAACGCGCGGTCAATCCTCCTGTCGAAGTCACCATCTGTTTATCCATGTCGATCATTCCGCCGTTCGAGTAATACAATTCCTTCACTCCGCCTGCAGAATTCGTAAATCTCGACGTGTATTGCACCTGGAATCCTCTACTGGGATCATCCAGCGGGCCGTAATCGAAGACTGCAGTCATGGTGTCCCAATTCTTGCGGCCGTCCTTCCACAAGTAGATGCCTCCGTTGGCGACGACGCTGCGCGGATGCGGCAGGCCGGTGAACCAGTGGACTGTGTCAATCTGGTGAACGAGCCACTGATCGGGAATGCCGGAAGAGTACGGCCAGAACAACCTGAATTCGAGATACTTTCGTGCGTCAAACGGCTCATAGGGTCGATCGAGAAGAAAGCGCTTCCAATCGGTGTCCTGCTCTTTAAGTTGAGGCACCACAGCGGGCCGTCTCCATCGGCCGGGTTGATTCACATTCCATGTCATCTCAACCATGACGATTTCGCCGAACTTTCCGGACTGAATGTATTCTGCTGCCTTCTGGTAGCTCGGCGTACTCCGGCGTTGCGTGCCGATCTGCACGATCTTGCCGGTCTTCTTTACGGCCGCCAGAAACTTTCGTGCATCGGCCATTGTGTGCGCAGTCGGCTTTTCGACGTAAGCGTCACGGCCGGCATTGACGGCTTCAACTCCGTGCAATGCGTGCTGGAAATCGGCCGTCGCAATCAGAACCGCATCGATGTCCTTACGGGCATAAAGCTCATCGTTGTTGCGAACGGTGTCAACGTGGCCTCCGCCCAGTTTCTCGATGTAGGCAACTCCTTCTTCGCGACGATGACTCCAGAGATCGGAAATGGCAACGAACTCGAAATTCAGCTCCTTGTTGTGCTGGAGAAACGAGGGAATCAGAGCGCCTTTCATCCGGTCTCCGCATCCGACCACTCCTACTCTGACACGATCGTTAGAGCCGGCAATTGCGGCGTAACTGCGCGCGCTCCATAAGGCAGTGGTTGTGGCAACGGCGGCCGAACCTGTTTTCAAAAAATCTCTACGGCTGCTTTCTTTGCGGTCCATGAGTCCTTCCCCGTGGTCTTTTATGGTCGTGATAATCCTACATCTCTTAACGCAGGGGAACGGCGCCGAAGCGCGAACTCCGGCGCCGATCGGTTTGTGTGAATCAGAAAATGAACTTTACCGCACCCTGCCAGATACGCGGATCGTTAGCGCTGGTGATCCGGCCAAAGGTGCTCGATGCAATGGAAAGTTGCGCTGAGGCCGGAACCTTGAAGTTCGGATGGTTGAGAGAATTGAATGCTTCAATGCGGAAATCGAGCTTCGTTTTTTCCGTGATGGGGAAGAATCGACTAATCTCAGCGTCGAGATTCATATATTTTGGGCCGCGGAAGGCATTCCTTCCGAGGTTGCCGAAGGTTCCATTTGCCGAATACGCAAATGCATCACTGTTGATGTACTGCGGGCTCTGCGCGGTCTTGTTCCCGGTGTAGACGGGAGACCCCGTCAAGTCAGGACGATCGTTGGTAACGTCGTCCCCGGAGATATCGCCTTCGATGACGGTGAAAGGATCACCGTCTGTGACTCTCAGGAGCGGGCCCATCTCCCAGTTGTTGACAATCACGCCGGCGACTCCATGAAGGCTATGGAACCTGCTCGTCACCACAGCGTTTGCGTTGAACATTCCGCGGTAGTCGAAACCGCAGTTTGCACGATCGAGGCGCGGATTGTATGGATCCTCGACGGTCGTTGCGGCAAAGTCGCCCTGAGCATCTTCGATGTCGATGCAATGCGACCAGGTGTAGTTTACAAGAACCGTGAACAGAGAGGTTCTGTGCTGGATGGTTGCGATGAGGCCGTTGTAGCTGGAAGTCCCCGAATCGGCCACGAGCACTGTTCCTCCGCCTCCGCCTGTGAACTTGGCGCCTTCGATAGGATTCTCCAGATAGAGACGGAAGCGTTTACTGTAGTTGGCGGTAGGCGAACCGCCGGTGTAGACCGCCACGTTAAGCGGGAATCCCCAAGTCTGGTGAACAGTCTCATTGCCGATGTAGTCCATTTGCGCCATCCATCCATGCCCAAGTTCCCGCTGCAGGCTCGCCGTCCACTGAATCACGTAGGGCGCGTGAAAATGCTTTGGAAGGAAGATGTACTGAGCGGTTGCCGGAAAGGTCACATCCGACGGTGGAATCTGAGGCTGGGGAAACGGATTGCCGGGTGAACTGCCGCCGGACCAAGGGTCTGCGAAGTCGAGGGGTGTGTTCGTCGGAACGGTCGATGCCGCAGTGGCGAATGGTGGATTCTGCTGATTGCGCTGCGCCGTGAAGAAGTTCGGCTCGTCGTAAATCAGCGCGCCGCCGAAGCGGAAGACAGTTCTGCCGTTTCCATCCGGATTAAGAGTAAGGCCAAGGCGCGGTGAAAACTGCCAGATGGAATTCTCGGTGTAGTTGGCAGGCACTCCGCCGTCGTGGTGATAGAAGACGCCGGCTGGCGAGTTTGGATAGACGACGCTGTGCACGTTGTTGAGAAACGCCGACTCATCAAATGCAGATCCGCGGTGGAAGTAGTCCGTCGGCATGAATTCGGGCTGCCAGCGAACTCCAGCCGTGATCACCATCTTCGGGTTCACCTTCCACGTGTCCTGTACGTAGAGAGTGGGAATGGGAGCGCGCAGTGAGTTGCCTTGCGCCTTGCTCTGCTCAAACCCGTGAAGTGCTCCTGTCAGGAAGTCTAGATTTGCATCGGCTTTCGACTGCTTGCCGAGATTCTGCCCTGGGCCTCTCTGGCTGAAATCTCCGCTGAAGGTGAATGCACCGTTCATCTCGTAATGATTGCTCGCATTGAACTGTGAGCGGGCAAACTCGCCACCAAAAATAATCTGGTGCCGGCCGCGCACAAGGTTCACGTCATCCGCTATTGCAAACGTATTGACATTGAAGTGAGATGGCGCGCAGGTGCCGCAATAGAGATTGAATTTCGAGCTTACAGTGAAGCGGAAGAAATTGGGATCGTTGTTATAGACATTCACGCCGACGGTATTGGGACTGACACCCTGGCTTGCAGGAGTGCGGTTATCGCGGCGACGGTCTATGGTGATATGAACGGAGTTCACCGTCTGCGGACTAAAAACATAGCTCTGACCAATCGTCAGGGATTGACCGCGCTCCAGGTTTCCTGATCCTGCGGTCACCAGCGCATTTGTTGACGAAAATGCAGCGGGGCGTCCATATCCATCCAGGAAATATCGGCCGTACATACTGTTTTTAGCGGAGAAGTTTGCATCGATCCTGGTGACAAACTGGTTCTCCGTGTAGTTGCCGGGGAGAGCATAGGTCACCTTCCCGCCCGGATCAGTTGTCTGTGGAAGATACTTCTCCAGTTCTAGGGAAACGGGACTGAAATATGAAGGATCGATATGGTTGTTGACGAGCGGAACACCCGTCAGCGGGTTGTACAAAGGCGTGGAATCAGAGGCCGAGAAGTCGCCGGCAAGGTTCGCCGCGCTTGGAACAAAGGCGATCTGATCCGAGATCTGTTCGTGATGGAGTACCCGTTGATACCCGGCAAAGAAGAAGAGCTTGTCGCGGAAGACCGGCCCCCCGATTGTGCCGCCGAATTGGTGCTGGTGAAGCTGATCGCGCGAATCTGAGAAGAAGTTGGTCGCGTCGATCCGGTTGTTGCGGATGTACTCGAATGCGTCGCCGTGAAACGCGTTCGTGCCGGACTTGGTCACCACGTTCACTTCACCGCCGGGATGGAGTCCGCTCTGCGCGCCCATTGCCGTGCTCTCGACGCTGAACTGATTCACTGCATCGGGAAAAGGAAACGGCAGGTTGACATTGGTCATGTAGTCGTTATTGTCGGCGCCGTCTAGACGGTAGTCCGTCTGATTGCCCATGCCGCCGGCAATCGAAATGGACTTGGAGCTGAAGAAGTTTTTGCTGCCCACCATGTCGTTCCCGGGAGTGTTCGCCGCTCCTCCGGCCAGGACTATGAGGTCCGTCATCTGTCGACCATTGAGCGGGAGCTCATTGATCTGCCGCTGATCGATCGTCTGCTTGAACGAAATGTCTTCCGTCTGCAGCGCAATTCCGCTGGCTTCGACAACGACTTCCTGACTCGTCGCGCCTACGGTGAGATTCAGGTTGATCCCAATGTTGCTGCCAACTTCAAGAATGATCCCTGTGCGCGTGTAGGTCTTGAATCCGGGGGCGGTGGCCGTCAGGTTGTAGGTTCCTATCGGCAAGTTTGGGAAGCTGAATACGCCGCCGCCAGTACTGTCTGTCTGATGTTTGATTCCTGTCGCGCGATCGGTGACGGTTACGTTCGCACCTTGAATAACTGCCCCGGATGAATCACTCACAGTTCCCTGGATATTTCCGGTCCCCGCAAGCTGAGGACTGGCTGGAACAGAGAAAAGCAGTGCAACAACCGAGCAAGAGAGAGCAATTCTTTTGAACACACCGGGAGCTTTGGTTTGCTTGTAGCTCATTGGACCTCCAGGTAAATGCTTACGCGTCATTCGAATGGCACCGAGGCAACCTGGCCGCTCGTTGGGAGAACCTTCAGGGGAATGTTTTTGTCTTAGTGGTCTGACCACTACGGCAATAGCAAAAATCCTCGCAGATAGTACACAGGACTGTCAATAAACCATCTGATCGAGTCACCCGTCCACTATAGATAGAAAATATTTGGTGGTCCGACCTCAGACAAGACACAAGAGGCCGATCTGCCCTACCTTGCTTTGGATTCCAGTTGAAGCTTCTCGCTCCAGACGCACATGAGGGATCCCGCTTTTATGCGGGATCCCTCATGGAAAGACTTACGAGCTAGCTGGTTAAGTCGCCACTAAAACTCGTAGCGAAGGCTGAACTGGAACTGACGTTCGGATGAGTAGGTGGTGCCCTTACTGGTTACCTTTCCGAATGTTGCGCTGGTTGGGTTCACGTCCGGGTTGTCCCAGTTCGGATGGTTGGGGAAATTGAACCCTTCGGCCTTGAAAATCAAAGCGTGACTTTCCAGCGAGGGAATCAAGTGGAACGCCTTCTGCAGTGCGGCGCTGTAGCTTTGGAATCCTGGCCCGTAAACGACGTTACGAGAACCGCGGGGAGCAAAGGTGCCGACGGGCGCAGGCTGGAATACACCTGGCTCGAAGTACTGCACTCCGGATGCAGAACCGAACTTGTGAGGCAGGCCCGGTGCGCGCGTATGCACATAATACTGATTTCCCGAACCGGGTCCAACTCCTGCCTGGTCAAGGTTTCGCGAGACAGATCCTGATGGCGGACGTCCCGACTGGTTCTGGATCGTTCCGGAGAACTGCCAGTTGCCAAGAGTTGCCCGTTCCAGGCGATTAGTGGAATGCGTTGCGAAGGGGAGATCCCACACGTAGTTCGCAACCATCACGTGACGTGTGTCGAAATCGCTTGGGCCGTACATGATGCTGTTGTCGAACGCATTCGTGATGTTGGTGCCGTTCGATGACCCGTAATCGAGACTCTTCGACCACGTGTAAGCCACACCAAAGAGGAAGCCTTTCGTCAGGCGACGCTTCAGGTTTGCCTCCATGGCGTGATAGATCGATCCGCCGGTGTTCTCGGCCTCGATGATGGTTGAGAATCCTTTGTACGGCCGAAGAGCATCCGCATTGACGCCCTTGTTGGCTGGGTTCTGTGTCGTTCCCGGCTGCAGCTGATTGATGTTGGCAAGTTGCTCAAGGTGGTATCCCCGACGCCCCACGTAGCTGAGCGTGAAAGTTGCCAACCCTGAGAATTCATGCTCCGCAGTCAGATTCCATGCCCATGCCTCGGGGCTGGGATAGGTATACGCGTGAGAGGTGAATGCCAGCGGCGTGATATTCACGCCAATGCCACCCGGATTGTCTACAACGCCGCGGCTCACTGTTGACGCAGGCTGGAATGGCGCATTGCCACCAACGTGCACCGTGTCACTGATGCCGAGTCTCTGCACATAGCGGCCTACACCGGCGCGAATCACCGACGAAGGATCAAGCTGCAAAGCAAAACCAACTCGCGGCTGGATGTCGCTGTACACCGTCGGTGAATAGTCGCTGTCGTAACCGCGGAAGAGACGCTGGTAGTCGCCGCTGAGAATGCTGTCGGGGACATGCCCCTTTGCCGCGCTCGGGAATCCGTTGCCGGGAATGACCACGCCGTCATAGCGATCACCACCTGTCAAGAAGCCTGTAGCAGGATTGACGGCGGGCGCTATGTTCGGATCGTAGTCTTTCGGGCTGAAGAATGCCTGATTGCCCCAGAGCGAGTGATACGGCATCATCACGCTGTACCGGACGCCGTACTCGAGAACAAACTTCGAATTCATGCGCCATTGATCCTGCGCGAATCCTTCGAACATGTTGCCGCGGAACGGGGTATACGACCGCTGTCCAATCTCTCCATAGGTATCGAAGAGACCGAGAGCGACGTTGGAAACCGCAGCCTTGGTTGTCGGCACCGGCGACGAGGTTGTGCCGCCTCTGGTATCGGTGAAGTTAAACAGGCCGTTCTGGTTGTTTGTTGTGCCGGGGCGAGTGTTGTCCACGCTGATCTGGTCGTAGTTGTTTTCGCCGGCGTACTCCCAAACTCCGCCAACTTTGAACGTATGGTTTCCCATCACCTTCGTGAGGGTATCGCCGACATCGTAGACCATTCCACCTGAGCGTGAGGGATACGGTCCGCCATCGAGCGTGCCGAAGTTGGAAATCTGAATGGTTGGGATTTTGTTCGGAACGACCTTGGTGTCAGAGCCGAAGAGGTACGGATAGTTGATGCCGTACTTCGTGCGATCGAACAGACCCGAAGAAGTGTCGATGTTGATGTTGACGTGATCGGCGGCTGCGGACACAAATGCATCGTTCACCGTCGTCGGACTGATCGTCCACGTGTAGTGGAAGACGCCAACCTGATTTGGCCGGTCAAAGATACGTGGATTGGTATTGAAGTTGCCGAAGTGCGGCTCGTAGTCGTTGTACTTGTAGTTCAGAAGACTGAAACGGAAGTGGTGCGCGTCCGTGGGAACGAAATCGACAACGATGTTGTCTTTGCGCTGGCTCTCGGTGTAGAGAGCCGAGTCAATCCAGTTACTCGTGGGATTGCCGGTGAGATTCGGCGCGGGATACGCATTCAACAGACCAATGCCATTCGGGCTAAGTTCTCCTGACGGTATCACGTTGTTCACATACGGAACGCCGGTGGTGGGGTTCACGATCTGCACGGGACTCTTGTAGAAGATATTCGGTCCTAGCAACTCGCTGAAATCCCCCGTCCGCATCAGAGCTGTCGGTACCTTGAGGGTGGCCGAGGTCGTGTCATCGTGGTTGTATTTCACCCACTCCTGCCCGACGAGGAAGAACAGCTTCCTGCGGTCCCGATTGATGAGGCCGGGAATGGAAACCGGACCGTTAAAGTTCCAGCCGAACTGGTTATAACGGAAGGCCTGCCGCGGAAGGCCGGCGCCGGCGCGCTGCCACGTATTCGCATTTAGCGCATTGTTGCGGAAGTATTCGAAAGCGCTGCCGTGGAAATTACTGGTGCCGCTCTTGGGGACAAGACGGATCAAGCCGCCTGATGTGCGCCCATACTCTGCCGGATAGCTGATAGCGAGCACTTGTACTTCCGAGGTTGAATCCACATTGGCTACTCCGACGCTGGTGCCGTTTGAACGGGTTCGCACCATGGGTGCGCCGTCGAACGTCTGCATGCTCTCCTGACTGCGCGCGCCGTTTACATTAAGCGGATTGTCGAGTCCGAAGCCAAGCGCTGCCATCGAATTGCTTCGAACAACACCGGGCTCCATCTGCGCAAGATAGAGCGGATTCCGGCCGTTGAGCTGGATGTTCTTGACCTGTTCCTGCGTAATCAGCTGGCCAACGGATGCACTCTCTGTCTGAACCGTATTAGCGGAAGCTTCAACGGTAACGGACGTGGTGGTGTCACCGACCTTCATCGCAACATCGACTCGCCGTCCGATGTTGGGATCGACGTGAACGCCATTCAATGTTGTCGTTTGGAACCCTTGCGCTTCCACGCGCACCGCGTAGGTGCCGGGAGCAAGATTGGGAATGGTAAAGTTGCCATCTTCCTTGCTGATGGCATCTCTGCTGGTCTGTGTGGCCTCGTCCCGAACAATGACTTTGGCATTCGGAACCACAGCTCCTGATGAATCAGTGATTGTGCCTGACAAAGATGATGAGTCTGACTGGCCAAGTGCTGAACTCGCGGTCATGATGAGGCACACCATGACCAGGATCGCGAAACAGAGAACAAACCTATGGTTTTTCAACCAAGCCCTCCAGGGGAAGATTTGTACAGCTAGTTTTATGAGTAATTTGTCGTACCGCTCACCTGTTTACCCTCTCTCTGGTTCAAAGTCAACAACATAAAGTTTGAATTATGAACTAATATTTAATTCCTTCAGATTGTGCAACCTGCCTGGTGGTTGGAGGCTTTGCCGGGGAGAAAATTTTATGCAAAACGAGAGAGATTTTAACGTGCAGAACTCGCCGCTGCTGCAACCTCATTGGGTAGGTTTAAGCACCATCCGCCCCTAAGTCATACAGAGGAAAGTCGACGGAGCGCGGGATTAACCCACTCAATCAAAATTGCGGGAAAATCTTCTCAGGCCGGCCCTGCAGATTCAAAAACGGAACCAATCTGGACAACAACGGGTTCTTATTGTCACTAGTCCTTCATTGGCGTGAGCCTGGCCATCGAGCCGTCGGGTAGACCCGTGAGCGCACCATCATCCTGCATGGTGAAGTCGGTGATTCCATCAGCGCATGTCAGTTTCACAGATTTCCCGGTCTCTGCGTAAATGCAGATGCGGTATTTGGGCCATCGACCACGAGCGCCTTTCCGCCTGCCCTGAACTTCGACCGGCACTACAGCGCCATTACTGTGATAGACGTGCTCACTTGCTTCGGGTCCCTGTGCAGTGCAACACTCTCTCTGAATTCGGCACGGTCTCACCAACCTCCATTGGAGGTCTCGGCCAGATTCACTGACTCCGGCGTCGGGAATGGCATGTCACGATGACTTCACGACCGACCGCGACCCGCAAAAGGCGAGAACTGTCCAGTCTGTCTCGAATCAGCGCGGTCAATCGGGTGCACCGCACAGCTGATTCTCATCAGAATCTATCTATTTATTTCGTCTTTCCATTCAAGGTCCATTGAATGGCATGTTGAATCAGTTCACGACCGCTCTTCAACCCCAGTTTCTCCTTGATGTGCGCCTGGTAGGTTTCTACGGTCTTGACACTCAGTTGAAGCTCTCCTGCGATTTCGCGCGTGGCCCTGGCTTCTCCGATGAGTCTGAAGACTTCCAATTCCCGATCAGAAAGAGTGGCGATGCGCGATTCCAGGATAGAAGGTGTTCCGTCAATGAACTGCTGGAGCAATTTCTTCGACATCGCTTCACTGAGATAGACCTCGCCATCCAGAATGCGCCGTACAGCAACGAGGACTTTTTCCGTCGCTTCCTGTTTCATAATGTAGCCATTGGCGCGGGCTCGCAGGGCGCGCTCTGCATAAATGGCTTCATCGTGCATCGAGAGAACCAGGACCGGGAGATCGGGATTCGCGGCTCGAATGGTTTTCAGCAATTCCAGCCCATCCGGGCCTTTCAAGGAAATATCAAGAATGACGATGTCGGGCTTCGATTGCACAATACACTGCATCGCCACGCGCATATCCTCGGCTTCGCCGGCGACCTGCATGTCCTGCTGCTGATTGATCAGCATCGCAAGTCCCTGCCTCAGCAACGGATGATCGTCGATGACGAGTACGGACCTCTTCACGAGATGTGCAATCTGCTTTGAACCGGAAGGATCTGTCATTGGCATCTCCCCGAATTACGCATCCGTCATTGATGTACGGGGAACGTGCAGCACACCGTTGTTCCCTGTCTCGCGTTTCGCGAGATCTCCATACGCCCGCCAATCATCTTCGAGCGGTAGCCCATAATGTGCAGTCCCATGCCTTGAGAGTTGTCCCTCTCCCCCGGAATTCCTGAGCCATCATCGACGATCTGGAGGGTTCCCAAACCATTTTCAGTCGCAAGCCTGAGTACGATGTTTTTTGCAAGGCCGTGTTTCAGCGCGTTGTTCACCGCCTCCTGCGCGATGTGATACAGGTGCGTTGAAACCACTACGTCCCGGATGAGCACCGGCATTGGACATTCATATCTGCACGAGACGCCGAAAAGGTCTTCCACCTCGTCCGCCCAGATTCGCAGAGCCGACATCAGCCCCTGCGAATCTGACATGACCGGCAGCAATCCACGAGCCAGCTCGCGCGTCTTGTGAACCGCATCGCTCACTAGGCGCCCTAGTTTTGCCGCTTCTGCCGCAGCGACCGGATCAGTCTCCGCCAGTTTCTTCTCGTGAACTTTCGCCATGAAGGCGATCCCAGTGAGATGCTGACCTAGTCCGTCATGAAGATCCTGCCCGATTCTGCGCTGCTCGCGCGCGCTCACATCAAGCAGTGCTCGTTCTAGGTGCTCGCGCTCAGTGATATCGATGCCAGTGGCAATGATGTACCGCGCGGGCTTGTCATCCTCGGGCAACGACAGACAGGACCAGGCAATCAACCTCGTCGATCCGTCCCGCGTTACCCAGTGGCTCTGGCATTCGTGTGCTGAGCAACCCGCATTCAGATGCACCAGCCCGGCCTGAGAACGCTCAACCTCCTCCGGTAGGAGGAAAAAATCCCATATGCGCTTGCCACGCACTTCGTCCAATTTGTAGCCGGTGGTCAATTCGCATGCACGGTTGAAGCGCACGATGCGCCCTTCCTGATCCAAGACCGTGATCAGGGCTCCGACCGTTTCAAGAATCCCCGAGACAAAGTTTCTCTCCTGCTGGAGCGCACGCTCCGTCTCTTTCAGATCGGATATATCAAATGCAACTCCGTGGATAAACCATGGCTGCCCGTCGGGACGACGAACCATGCGCGCGTCGCATCGGAACCATACCACCCTGCCGTTTTGCGCAATTACTCGATAAGAAGAACGCAGAGGCTTGCCCGAAAGAAACATCTCTGCTGTTTCCATGCTCCAGCGCTGCTTGTCGTCGGGATGGATGCGGTCGTACCAGCGCGCTGGATCTTCGAGCCATTCCTCGCGCGCGTAGCCCAGCGCGGCTTCGATCTCAGGACTGACGTAGGCTTCGCTAGTGCCCCGATCAATGTACGCCATGAACACGACCGCCGGGATCTGCTCAAGCAACGCGCGATACTTTGCCTCGATACTCGATGCCAAACTTTCGCCAGGAATTTCCTCCATAGCCACTGTTCCGCGCTCCCGTCTTTTGAAGGCAGCGGCTACGTCCTGCAGCAGCGTTTCTGCCTCTTTCGAGTCCGCTTTGGCAACTGTATCCCGGCCCTCTTGGTGTACGTCGGTCCCTGCAAGTGACGCCATAGGGGGCCCCCCTCCCTTCCGGCTGTCCATCTCTGCCAATACTCCCTTACTGCTCACCTTCTCAGGATGTCTTGAATCGGCATGATATTTCTGAACCTGCACAACAAATCAACCGCTTGTGGCACTTAAATCTCGATTGGTGCCCGACACATCTTCCTGCCTTTCGCCAACACTTCGCAAGTCCGATTTTTCGAAGAGGCGAAAAAGTCTTGAAGTCCCCCTGAAACTTCGCAGAAAAGACGCTAGGCAGACCACTTAGCGTGGCACCGCTATGTACCGTCCGCACCCCCGAAATCATGGCTATTCCAATCCGGTACGGTTCTGGCAATTAGTAGATTGTTGCATTGGTTAATTAGAAGATACCTCATAAAGAAAGCAGCAACATCGGTGCACTACAACCAGTTTCGCTGCTTTGTGTGAATTCTGAGTTGACGGAAGCTATTTAACAACTTGGATTCCGGATTCAACCGTTCTCTCACCGCAGGATCTTGAATTCGTCATGCAGGTCAGCCGTCGAGCTTCCACCCACCCAGATGGTGTAATCCGTCGCCTCAATCCTGGGTTGCCCGTCGTTGCTGTAAAACGACAATTCCGGGAAACCCAGTTTGAAGGCGACCTGCTTCGACTCGCCGGGCTTGAGCGTGACTTTTGCAAATCCCTTCAAGCTGCGCACAGGCTGCTCCAGGCTCGCTCCTAGATTCCGCACATAACACTGAACGACTTCGGTCCCCTCACGATCACCGATATTCTTCACCGTCGCTGTCACTGTGACGAGATCCTGTGCATCTGCACGGCTCGCTTCTTTCATCGAAACCGAGTGCCTGGAAACCGCGACTCCCTCGTATGAGAACTTCGTATAACTCAAACCAAAGCCGAAGGGAAACAAAGCATCATTCGGCACGTCCACATATCGCGAGAAGAACCGTGAATCTCCGCCGGGCGCTTGGGTCAGGTCGATCCCCACGGGCGGCCTTCCCGTCGGCAAATGGTTGTAGTAAAGCGGCTCCTGTCCCACTGCGCGCGGAAAGCTCATCGGCAGTTTTCCGCTCGGTACAACGTCGCCGAACATCAGATCTGCAATTGCGTTCCCCGCTTCTGTTCCCGGAAACCACGCTTCCATGATGACGGGCACATGCCTGGCCGCCCAATCCAGTACCAGCGGCCTTCCCGAGAAAACCAGCAGCACGATCGGCTTCCCAGTTGCAGCAACCTGCTGGAGCAGCTCCTCCTGATTCCCCGGTAAATTGAGATACGCACGAGACCCCGCCTCTCCGCTCATCTCCGACGACTCGCCAAGCGCCATCACCACCATTTCCGCCTGCTTCGCATTTTCGAGAGCTTCCGAGAATCCGGCTTCCGAATCACCGGTGATCTCCGTTCCTTTGGCATACAACAGCGAACCCCCTGCTTGTTTCATGCGCTGCTCAAGCGCGTCCTTTACGGTCACGACGTCGGGGTCTCTCTTCGTCATACCCCATGCGCCGATCATCTCCCCGGTGTCGTCTGCCAAAGGCCCAATCAGTGCGATCTTCTTTAGGTCTTTCTTCAATGGCAGCACCGGCGCGCCACCAATATCCTTGTTCTGCAGAAGCACAATCGCTTCTTCCGCAGCCTTGCGAACCAGCGGCCGATGCTCGGGAACTGCCGCGGTTACTTCCTTACCGTCCGCATAGGGATGCTCGAAGAGCCCAAGGGCGAATTTCACGCGCAGAACCCGTCGAACAGCCTCGTCGACCACGTTCATCGGTACCTGCCCCGACTTAACCAGCTCAGGAACTTCCGCGTCATAGTAGTGCGACATCATATCCATGTCGACGCCCGCTGTGAGCGCCTTCTTCGCCGCCGTTGCGGCATCCAGTGCAATGCCGTGGTTCCGCAACTCCATCACCGCGGTGTAGTCGCTCACTACAAATCCCTTGAAGCCCCACGAATCCCTCAGAACAGTCTGCATCAGGTACGGGTTCGCCGTTGCGGGCACGCCGTTGAGCGCATTGAACGAGCTCATCATCGTAGCCGCGCCTTCCTCCACAGCGGCCTTGTATGGTGGCAGGTAAACCTGGTGCAACCGGCTCATCGACATATCTGTCGTGTTGTACTCCTTGCCAGCCTCGGCCGCGCCATACGCAGCGTAATGCTTGACACATGCTGCAACACTCGTCGGAGATGCGAGGTCGCCTTGCTGATATCCGTGAATGTAAGCCCGCGCCATCGCCGCACCGAGGTACGGATCCTCTCCCGCGCCTTCTTGCGTCCTTCCCCACCGCGGGTCTCTTGAGATGTCTACCATCGGCGAATAGAACCAGTCCACACCAGCCGTCCTGGCCTCGCTCGCCGAGATATGCGCAAGCGAACTCACCAACTCTGGATCGAATGTCGCCGCGAGTGCCAGCGGCATCGGATAAGTCGTCTTGTACCCGTGAATGATGTCCGCCCCGAACATCAACGGTATGTGGAGGCGGCTTTTCTCTACGGCGGCGTGCTGCAACTGATTCGTCCTCTCCTGTCCCACAAGATTCAGCAAAGAACCAAGTTTGCCTGCCGTCACCAGTTCCATCGCATCAACCGGGTGGGGTGCTGTGGGGTTCTTGCCCGGATTCGCAACCTCGTCGGCCGTCTGCGCCTGGCCGCTGTAGCCGCTGTCGCTGTACTGAACCAGCTGACCGAGCTTTTCTTCCAGCGTCATTTTTTTCAACAGCGCATTCACCTTCTGCTCGATCACGGGCGACGCAAGCTGATTGATTGAAGGCGGCGCGCTTTTGCCGGGCGCCTGTGCC
>Ga0157374_10000371_pt1 | contig 41374 bp, 38 predicted proteins | sample M25metaG_FD_115308 | JGI IMG/M metagenome (GOLD analysis project Ga0157374, IMG submission 115308) | Miscanthus rhizosphere microbial communities from Kellogg Biological Station, Michigan, USA - M2-5 metaG | ecosystem: Host-associated > Plants > Roots > Rhizosphere > Soil | place: USA: Michigan...
AGGACGAGTTCGGCGCCGAACGCGGCGGCCGCGTCGGCAAGCTCCGCGCCCGCGGCGGCGAACGCGTCGTCGGTCAAGCTCGCGGCACTTCCCGCTCCGCGCTCGATCGTGACACGATGTCCGGCCGCGACGTACTTCTTGACCGTCTCGGGCGTCGCGGCCACGCGCGCTTCATGCGCACGCGTTTCGGCTGGCACTCCGATGTGCATCGTTCAATCCTCCTCACCTTCTCGTTCGTCAAGCAAAGCGAAGACAGGCCGACCACGCACGCCGGCTCCATCTGTCGAGATACACGGCTGACACGGCTGATTCGAAGCGACACTTTAACCGAACTTGCGCCGGCTGACGAAAATCGGTGCGGATCGCTCGCCGGGAGGTGTCGAGCGGCCGCATCGCGCATTCGGTAAAATGCGCTGCTATGAAAAACGAACGCTGGGCGCCGCATGTGACGGTCGCGGCCGTCATCGAGCGCGACGGCCGCTTTCTGATGGTCGAGGAGCAGACGGCGGACGGCCTGCGCATCAACCAGCCGGCTGGCCATCTCGAGGCCGGCGAGACGCTGCTTCAGGCGGCCATCCGGGAAACGCTCGAGGAAACGGCGCACACGTTCGCCCCGCAAGCGCTCGTCGGCGTCTATATGACGCATATCGACAAACCTGGCAGCGGCGCAACGTACCTGCGCTTCACGTTCTGCGGCACCTGCAGCGCCGAGCCAGCGCCGCGCACGCTCGATGCGGGCATCGTGCGTACGCTCTGGCTCACGCCCGACGAACTGCGTGCCTGTCGCGAGCGTCACCGGACGCCGCTCGTCATGCGCTCGCTCGACGATTACCTCGCCGGCCAGCGCTTTGCGCTCGACCTTCTGCATACGCATTCGGTCGGACCGCCGGTCGCCGACGCGCCATGAACCCGATAGCAGTGAATTCGATGAGCAAGCAAAAAGTGGTGGTGGGTATGTCGGGCGGTGTCGATTCGTCGGTGACCGCCTGGCTCCTGAAGGAAGCCGGTTATGACGTCGTCGGCCTTTTCATGAAGAACTGGGAGGACGACGACGACAGCGAGTACTGCTCGACGCGGCAGGACTGGATCGACGTCGTCTCCGTCGCGGACCTGATCGGCATCGATGTCGAAGCCGTCAACTTCGCGGCCGAATACAAGGACCGCGTGTTCGCCGAGTTCCTGCGCGAATATTCGGCCGGCCGCACGCCGAACCCCGACGTGCTCTGCAACGCGGAGATCAAGTTCAAGGCGTTTCTCGACCATGCGATGTCGCTCGGAGCCGAGACGATCGCGACGGGCCACTACGCGCGTGTGCGCGAAGCCGATGGCCGCTTCGAGCTGCTCAAGGCGAAAGATCACACGAAAGACCAATCCTATTTCCTGCACCGCCTCGATCAGGCGCAGTTGTCGAAGACGCTGTTTCCGCTCGGCGACATCCCCAAAACGCAGGTGCGCGCGATCGCCGAGCAAATCGGGCTGCCCAATGCGAAGAAAAAGGATTCGACCGGTATCTGTTTTATCGGCGAGCGGCCGTTTCGCGAGTTTCTGAACCGCTATCTGCCTACGCGGCCGGGACCGATGATGACGCCCGAGCGTGTCGTCGTCGGCGAGCACATCGGTCTGGCGTTCTATACATTCGGACAGCGCAAGGGAATCGGCCTCGGCGGCAGCAAGAGCGGCAGCGGCGAGCCGTGGTTCGTCGCCGGCAAGGACATGGCGACGAACACGCTCTACGTCGTGCAGGGCCACGATCATCCGTGGCTGCTGTCGGAGACGCTCGTCGCGGGCAATACGAGTTGGGTGGCAGGCGCTGCGCCCGACGATGGCGCGCGGCTCGGCGCCAAAACGCGCTACCGGCAAGCCGACGCCCCATGTACGTTCAGCGTCCAAGGCGGGCCGCAACAGTTCTCGCTTGGCTTCGATACCCGTCAGTGGGCGGTGACGCCGGGCCAGTCGGCGGTGCTCTACGACGGCGATGTCTGCCTGGGCGGCGGCATCATCGAACAGGCCGCGGCCACGGCGTCGATCGCCACCGATATCGCAACAAGTACGACGAGCGCCGCATAGACGCCGCCCGCATTGAACTGATGCAGGGAACGCACGATCAGAAAGCCGACACCGCGGCTCGGGACAAGGCATTCGGCGAGCACGGCCGCGGCGAGTGCAAGCTGGCACCGCAGGCGTAAGCGCGACGACGTTCGAAGCGACCCGCGCGCATCGGCCATGGCTGCCGCGAACACGGCCAGCGCGGCGAACACAGCCTTGGGCACCCATCCGCTTGCGCCGCTCAGCCCCATCGCGAGCGCCGCGGCAATGCCGATACCGACGGCGGGCTGCGCGATGCCGGTCCCGAGCCGCAGTATCCGGCCGCGCATCGAATCCGCCGGACAAGCTGCAACAGCCAGCGCGGCAGCCAACGAGCCACCCGCCACCCCGGCGGCCGTCTCGCCGAGCGTCAGGCCGATGTGTACGGCCAATGGGCCGCGCGACGTTGCGCCATGCCACCAGTCGAAAAGCTGATACGCAATGACGGACGGCTGCGAGACGAAGAACGGGTCGACGAGACCGCGCCGCGCGGCGAACTCCCACGCAAGCACGAGCAGACCGAGAAGTATGAGGAAAGCGAGCACCGCACCGGCCCTCCCCCGCCCGCTCAGCGCAGAAGCGTGCCGAGCCGCGGCCAGATCGGTGCGCTCGGGCGAGCGCTCATCGTGCGGGGGCGCGTCGGGAAGATTCAAGCGGGGATCGTATCGATGAACGACTGCCGCTGCGAAAGCTTCGCGAAGTGCTTATCGAGATTCGAATGCTTCTCGCGCCAGCCAAGCTCCGGCATCCGGAAGTCGAGGTAGCCGAGCGCGCAACCGACCGCCACATCGGCAAGCGAAAAATGATTGTTTGCGCACCACGGCTTGCCGGCGAGCCCTTGCGACATGGCACCCAGCGCTTCGTCGATCTTGCGTCGCTGGCGTGCGACCCAGCCTTCGCTGCGCCGCGCCTCTTCGCGCTGCGTGGTCTCGAGGCGAATCAGGACGCCCGCATCGAGTACGCCGTCAGCCAGCGCCTCCCAGCAGCGGACCTCGACGCGCTCCCGGCCCGATTGCGGAATGAGCCGGCCAACCGGCGACAGCGTATCGACATACTCGCAAATGACGCGGGAATCGAACACGGCCTCACCGTCCTCCATGAGGAGGCAAGGAACCTTGCCGAGCGGATTGAACGTATGAATAGTCGTCTCGGGTGCCCAGACGTCTTCGAGCACCAGTTGGTAGTCGATCTTCTTTTCGGCCAGCACGATGCGTGCTTTGCGCACAAACGGGCTGGCCAGCGAACCGATTAGTTTCATCATCTGCGTTTCTCAGGTGTGCGACGGAGAGTATAACGTTGCCAACGATCATAACGGCGGACAGCGTTGCGGGGATATCGGCCCGATCGGCCAGGCCGGCGCCTGTCGGCGGAATGCAACACACCGGCTGACGCGCGCGCCCCGCCGCGACGGCGCCACGCCATCGAGCCGCCGTTTGGGCGCTACAATCTCACGATGAATCGACCGACCGATCCCCCCCTCGCCGTTGCCGTCTACCGCGAACGCCGCGAGCGCCTGCTGGCTGCCCTGCGCGCGGCCGGCGGCGGTGTCGCCGTCGTAGGGACGGCGCCGGAACTCGCGCGCAACCGCGATACCGACTACCCGTACCGGCACGACAGCTACTTCTACTACCTCAGCGGCTTCACCGAACCGCAGGCGTTCATCGTGCTCGACGCGGAGGCTCGCGACGACGAGCCGGCCAGTCTGCTTTTCTGCCGTCCCAAGAACGCCGAGCGCGAAACCTGGGAAGGCTTTCACTTCGGCCCCGAGGCCGCGCGCGACGCGTTCGGCTTCGATGCGGCATTTTCCGTCGACGAAATCGATACCGAGCTGCCGCGCCTGATCGCCGACGCGCCAGCGCTGCATTACCTGTTCGCGCAATCGGGCGAACTCGACGGCAAAATTCGCGGATGGCTCGACGCGGTGCGCTCGCAAAGCCGCAGCGGCGTCGCCGCGCCCGTGGCGCTCGTCGATCTCACGCCGAAACTCGACGACATGCGGCTCTTCAAGGATCCGCACGAGGTCGCGATCATGCGCCGCGCCGCGCAGATCTCGGCCGAAGCCCACCGGCGCGCGATGTCCGTATGCCGGCCCGGCATGACCGAGTACGAGCTCGAGGCCGAGCTGCTCTATGCCTTCCGGCGCCGCGGCGCGCAAAGCCCGGCCTATGGCTCGATCGTCGCGGCGGGCGCCAACGCATGCGTGCTTCACTACCCGGCCGGCAATGCGATGTTGCGCGACGGCGAACTCGTGCTGATCGACGCAGCGTGCGAGCTCGACGGCTACGCCTCCGACATCACACGCACGTTTCCCGCGAACGGGCGGTTCTCCTCGCCGCAGCGGGAGCTCTACGACATCGTGCTCGCCGCGCAGCAGGCCGCCATCGATACGACGCGCCCGGGCGTGAGCTTCGAAGCCCCGCATGACGCCGCCGTACGCGTACTCGCGCAGGGGCTGCTCGATACCGGCATCATTGCGCGCGAGCGCTTCTCGTCGGTCGACGACGTCATTGCCGAGCGCGCCTATGCGCGCTTTTATATGCACCGCACCGGGCACTGGCTCGGCATGGACGTGCACGATTGCGGCGATTACCGCGACCGCGGCGCCCCGCGCGATGCGCAAGGCGCCTTGCCGTGGCGCACGCTCGCGGCCTCGATGACGCTCACGATCGAGCCGGGTCTCTATATCCGCGCGGCCGAGGATGTGCCCGAGCGCTACTGGGACATCGGCATACGGATCGAGGACGATGCGGTCGTGACCGAGACCGGCTGCGAGCTGCTGTCGCGAGACGTGCCCGTGCAAGCCGACGAAATCGAGGCACTCATGCTTGCCTCGCGGGCCGCTCAGCCATGACAGCGCAATCGACGACAAACGGACCGGCCGAATCTGCCGAAGCGGCCCAAGCCGCGCGCGAGGCGGGCGATCCTGACTTCGACGTGGCGATCGTCGGCGCGGGCCCCGTCGGCCTTGCGCTCGCCGCCTGGCTTGCCCGGCGCAGTGCAAGTGCCGGACTCGCCGTCGCGCTCGTCGACGCACGGGAGCCGGAGGATGCGACAAACGATCCGCGCGCCATCGCCGTCTCGGAAGGCTCCCGTATGTTGCTGGAGCCGCTCGGAGCGTGGCCGGCCGACGCCCATCCGATCGAGCGCATCCACGTTTCGGAGCGCGGACGCTTCGGCCGCACGCTGATCGAGCGCGACGAGCACGGCCTCGCCGCACTCGGTTATGTCGTTCGGTACGGATCTCTAGTGCAGACGCTCGCCCGGACCGTGCGGCGCACCGCCGTAGACTGGTTCACGTCCACGTCCGCACTGCCGCCGCGCAACGAGCCGGGCGACGACGCGCTGACGCTGCCGCTCGAAACCGGAGCCGGGCGGCGCACGGTGCGCGCGCGCATCGTCGTCAACGCCGAAGGCGGGCTCTTCGGCGAGGTGCGCACCGGCGAGGGGGAGAGCGAGACCCACAGCCCGCACGGCGCGGCAGGCTCGACCGAGGTCGCCCGCCGCACGATGCGCGACTATCGACAAACCGCGCTCGTCGGCGTGGTGAGCGTCGCCACACCTCAGCCGGATACAGCCTGGGAGCGCTTCACCGGCGAAGGGCCGATCGCTCTTTTACCGATGGGCGGGGTCGGACAGGCCGATTACGCGCTCGTGTGGTGCATGTCGCCCGATGAGGCCACCCGCCGCGCCGGACTTGCCGATGCCGAGTTGCTCGACGAGCTCGGGCGCGCGTTCGGCTCGCGCATGGGCCGCTTCGAGGCGATACGGGGGCGTGCCGCTTTCCCGCTCGGTCTTGCCGCGGCAAAAACGCTCGTCGATGGCCGCATCGCGGCGATCGGCAACGCCGCGCAGACGCTTCACCCCGTCGCGGGCCAAGGCCTCAATCTGGGGCTGCGCGACGCGCACGCGCTGGCCGACGCGCTCGCGCGGCTCGGGCCCGTGCCGGATGCACTCGCCGCGTTCGCCAAAGCACGCCGGCTCGACAGAACGCTCACGATCGGCGCGACCGATACGCTTGCGCGCCTGTTCACGGCCGATCTCGGGCCGCTCTCGCCGCTACGCGGCCTCGCGCTGACGGCGCTCGAATTCCTGCCGCCCGCCAAGACCGCGCTCGCGCGACAGATGATGTTCGGCCAGCGCCAGTAGCTTGCGAAACGAGGGCTGCGCCGGGGCTGACCCGCGGGGCTGACCGTTAACGCGGTAAAATGCCCGTTTCCCTTTTCGGCAGCCTGCGTCCGCGCCGCGTCACGAGCCCGGACAGCCGTTCCATCATGCCAACCCTCGGCCCCCACACTCTGCGCAACAATCTGTTCGTCGCTCCGATGGCGGGCGTCACGGACCGGCCGTTCCGGCAGCTCTGCAAGCGCCTGGGCGCCGGGTATGCCGTATCGGAAATGGTGGCGTCGAACGCTCAGCTCTGGAAAAGCGAAAAGACGATGCGCCGCGCCAATCATGCGGACGAGGTCGAGCCGATCGCGGTGCAGATCGCGGGCGCCGACCCGGCCATGATGGCCGAGGCCGCTCGCTACAACGTGGCGGGCGGCGCGCAGATCATCGATATCAACATGGGTTGCCCGGCGAAAAAGGTCTGCAATGTCGCCGCGGGCTCGGCGCTTTTGCAGGACGAGCCGCTCGTCGCCCGCATCGTCGAGGCGGTCGTGGCCGCCGTCGGCGTGGGGCCCAATGCCGTGCCCGTCACATTGAAGATCCGCACCGGCTGGGACCGCGAGCACAAGAACGCGCTCAACATCGCCCGCATCGCGGAGAACGCCGGCATCTCGATGCTGACCGTGCACGGCCGTACGCGCGCCGATCTCTATCACGGCGAAGCCGAGTACGACACCATCGCCGCCGTGAAACGCGCAGCACGAATCCCCGTCGTGGCAAACGGCGACATCGATTCGCCTGCGAAAGCGCAGGCCGTGCTCGCCGCCACCGGAGCCGATGCGATCATGATCGGCCGCGCGGCGCAGGGGCGCCCGTGGCTCTTTCGCGAAATCGAGCACTACCTGCGGCACGGCGAGCTGCTGCCGCCGCCGCGCATCGCGGAGATTCGCGAGGTGATGAACGAGCACCTCGAGGATCATTACGCGTTTTATGGCGAGTTCACCGGCGTGCGTACTGCGCGCAAGCATATCGGCTGGTACACTCGCGGCCTTCCTGGCGCCAATGCGTTCCGGCACAGGATGAACACGCTCGATACCACACGCGAACAACTGCTGGCCGTCAACGAGTTTTTCGACGCGCAACTGGCTTTGTCCGACCGTCTCGTCTACGTGGAAGACGAAGCGGATACAAGCGGCGAGCCGAACCAGCCGAGACATCAAGAACCCATAGCAGCATGAGCAAACACAACATCGAACAATGCGTCCGCGACAGCCTGGGGCGGTACTTTCAGGATCTCGACGGCGCGAAAGCACACGACGTCTTCGACATGGTGATGTCGTGCGTCGAAAAACCGATGCTCGAGGTGGTGCTCGAGCAGGCCGGCGGCAATCAGTCGCTTGCCGCCGAATATCTCGGCATCAACCGCAACACGTTGCGCAAAAAGCTGCAACAGCACGGTCTGCTGTAGTCGCGCCGCCCTCGTCCCTTTTCGGTATTGGTTTCCATCATGATCAAGCAAGCGCTCATCTCCGTTTCCGACAAGTCCGGCATCGTAGAATTCGCCCAATCGCTCTCGGCGCTCGGCGTCAAGATTCTGTCGACGGGCGGCACGGCCAAGCTGCTCGCCGAGGCGGGCCTCGCCGTGACCGAAGTGGCCGACTACACCGGGTTTCCCGAAATGCTCGACGGCCGCGTCAAAACGCTGCACCCGAAAGTGCACGGCGGCATTCTCGCGCGCAGGGACGTGCCGGAGCATATGGCCGCGCTCGAAGCGCACGGGATTCCGACGATCGATCTGCTCGTCGTCAATCTCTATCCGTTCGTCGCAACGGTTTCGAAAGACCAATGCACGCTCGAAGACGCCATCGAGAACATCGACATCGGCGGTCCGACGATGCTGCGCTCGGCCGCCAAGAATCATCGCGACGTGACGGTTATCGTCGATCCGGCCGACTATTCGGCGGTGCTCGATGAAATGCGGGCGAACGGCAACACGGTCGGCTACAAGACGAACTTCCGCCTGGCGACGAAGGTCTTCGCGCACACGGCGCAGTACGACGGCGCGATCACGAACTATCTGACGAGCTTGACCGAGGCGCTCCAGCATAGCTCGCGCAACGCGTATCCGGCCACGCTGAACCTCGCCTTCGAGAAAGTGCAGGACCTGCGCTATGGCGAGAATCCGCATCAGAGCGCGGCGTTCTACCGAGACTTGTCGGCGCCGGCCGGTGCGCTCGCGGCCTATCGCCAGTTGCAAGGCAAGGAGCTCTCGTACAACAACATCGCCGATGCCGACGCGGCGTGGGAGTGCGTGAAGACGTTCGATGCAAGCGCCTGCGTGATCGTCAAGCATGCGAATCCCTGCGGCGTCGCCATCGGGGCCGATCCGCTCGAAGCCTACTCGAAGGCGTTCAAGACCGATCCGACTTCGGCTTTCGGCGGCATCATCGCGTTCAACCGCGAGCTCGACGAGGCTGCGGCTCAAGCCGTGGCCAAGCAGTTCGTCGAAGTGCTGATCGCACCGTCGTTCACGGAGGGTGCCAAGGCAGTCTTTGCGGCCAAACAGAATGTGCGTTTGCTCGAGATCGCTCTGGGCGCCGGGCAGAACACGTTCGATTTCAAGCGCGTCGGCGGCGGGCTGCTCGTGCAATCGCCCGATGCGAAGAACGTCTCGTCGCGCGAATTGCGCGTCGTGACCAAGCGTCATCCGACACCGCAGGAAATGGACGATTTGCTCTTCGCCTGGCGCGTCGCCAAATACGTGAAGTCGAACGCGATCGTCTTTTGCGCCAAGGGTATGACGCTCGGCGTCGGCGCGGGCCAGATGAGCCGGGTGGATTCGGCCCGTATCGCGAGCATCAAGGCGCAAAACGCGGGGCTCACGCTCGCGGGCTCGGCCGTGGCGTCCGATGCGTTCTTCCCGTTCCGCGATGGCCTCGATGTCGTCGTGGCCGCGGGCGCGACCTGCGTGATTCAACCGGGCGGCTCGATGCGCGATGACGAAGTCGTCGCCGCCGCGGACGAGCACAACATCGCCATGATCATGACGGGCGTGCGGCACTTCCGGCACTGATCGCACGGGAAGAGGTGCCCGAATCGGCCGGGCACCCGTTGCGTGTGCAACGTTTTCATCGAAGACAGTCGAGCCACCGACCGACACGCTCTCGTTGAATCGGCCAGAACGCTGGCCCGGCGTAGACGATCGTCCCAATAGCTGCGCCGCTTTTCGCCTCTCCTCACACCGCTTCGCCCTCACTCGCGTTTCGATACGTGCGCCCTCGATGCGCACGCGTGCCACGTCGCGCCGCCGTTCTCCTCTTCGCCCACCTCCATGCGCCCATTGTGCGCAACGCGATAATCGTCACCACTTCAGCGCGAGAGCCCTACACGGCACGCACTGAGCCACTGCAAGGCGCTTCGATCACATGAAGTCGTCAGCCATCGCGGCGACAATCCGATCGTCGAGCCGATGATCAAGAGAAGAACCTCCCAAGGAGACGTGAATGTCAACGCCCACTCTCTCGCCCACGGCGGCATCGAACGTCCCGCATGCGCAGCATCCCGCAGCGGACCGGCAGCCTCCCGCCCCCGTCGCTGACGATGTCAATCGGGACAACGCCTCGCGCCTGCGAGGCGGCAAGCTGCGCACTCTCTTACGGATGGACCGGAAGCGAGAGCCCGTCAACGTCGAGGGGACTCTGAACGAGGGTGTCCGAAGGATGTTCAACACCGTCGGGGATCGTTCGAGTGGACGGGCTGCAGGCGCCGAAAGTGCACAGGACGACAGAGCCAGCACGCGTACAGAAATCGAATCGATGTTCCGCGGCATCAACCCCCAGCTCGTCGAGGAACTGCTCGATTGGCGCGAACAAAGCGATATTCCCATTTACGGCAACGCGCCACGCTACGCTCAAGCCCGCTTGCTGGCCCGAGCGCTTGCGACGGCCACGGGAGGCGATGCCGAACGAGCGAAGGCAGTCATCGGCAACTGGAATCGCCAATCAAAACTCGAGCCGTGGCGGTTCAGCGAGACGACGCAAGCCGACGACTTGGCCACTCACTGCCTACTCGCAAAAACACCGCTGGGATGGGACATTCTGACTGCCTTGCCCCAGTCGCGCTATGTCAGCCTGGCGGATACGGACGACGAACGTCGGCATATGTCGACTGCGCTGCAGGCATGCGCGCACTTGTTCGAAAATCTTCCGTTCGACGAGGAAGCGTTTGCTCGCCCGCGCAACCTCGACGAAGCCCGCGAACTTGCCGAAAACATCGTCGCGCAGGGCATGCCCGCGCCTGACGACGACCAGCCGCGGCCCGATGCAAATCCAGCCTTCCGCTTCAAAAGCAACGTGATTGCAGCGCGCGCGCTCATCGGTTCGCTCTCCACGGCCCCGAGCCCGAAGCAGCGCGAGGCGATCGTGCTCTTTCTCGGTGGCAAGCGCGAGCGCGAGATCGACAACGCGTCGATGATGCGCCATCGGGTGAACCAGCTGTTTGGCGAAAGCAACGAGAAGCGTGGCTTGTTCCGACGCATGCCTACGGCGGATCAGCGGACCATGGATATGCTCGCCAAGCGATCCCTCGGCGAGCTTGCCAAGGAGCTTGCGGATCAGCTCCAGGCGCCCAGGATATTGGTAAATGGCTGCCTTGTCCCGGATCCCGACTTCGCGCCCGAACCGACGACGGAACGCATGCGTGCCGAGCTTCACCGTGCCGCATTGGAAACGGCCGTCCAACGCGTGGACCATCGGTCCCGGAGCAGCTCGATCGATCTCAAAGACGATTTGAAGGACCTGCGCCACACCGTGGCGCGCCGGCTGGGCATCAGGGAGAGGGACCTGAAAAAAAATCCGGCATGGCGAGCGGCGAGCGAAGAGTGCAAGCAATTGAACCTCGACACCGTGCGCGCATGGATGCGCGAGGCCGAAATCGACCCCGAGCACCACGACATCGGACGGCACCTGCAGACACTGGAAGATATGCGCAACGGCACCGCAAGCCGCGCCGACGGCATACGCGAGCTCGTCGATACCCTGCGTCCCGGCTCATCCCTGGCGTTCACGAGCCACGGCGCAAAAGGACCGAATGTCACATTATGGTCGACAATCGCACCTGAAGTATTGAAGCACAAGTGGGGGCATCCCACCGTCACGCCGTTGCCCACGTACTCGAATATCAAAGGCCGCGGCGCGGCACTCATCCTCTCGGGAGACGAAGGTCCCGACGGCGCCTACGTCGATATCGACGTCGGGACGTTCGATCGCAAGGCATGGACTTTCCTGGCAGGTGTCGTTTCTCAGATCCACTCGGAAACGCCCGCGCATATGACGGACAACTTCTGGTGGCAGGTGTTCGAAATAGGCCCTCATCGGTCGACCGAAAACTCCGAGGGTCTCAAGATTCGCATCAAAGCCGATACGTTCGACGAGGCTAAGCGCCTCGCTTGCAAGGTCGTCGAGGAAATATCCGATACGAAATCGGAAAAGGGCCGCAACGGATGGGAGCGTCTCGTCGAAACGGCTTGCGATCGCGACGACATCAGCGTCCACTATCAGACGCGCGAAGACAAGGATAAAGTACGCGTCATGCAGACCATGACGGTCCTCGGGCAAAACACGATGGCGGGACCTGCCGTTCCGCCAAACAAGTGGGTCGGGTGGGGCGTCAACAACTGGTGGAATGCGTTCGCCGCCCAGCTGTCGCGCACCAAAGGAACGACCACGAGCCGGATTCGCGGAGCGAACGACGAATCGCGGATATCGACTCGCCGCGAGCAGCATCTGACTCTGGGCGGCCTGACCTATCCCTTGCCCAGCCTGACGGCGCCGCACTCGGTGTGGGGCATGTCGTTGAGCGGTGGACACGGCGCGTGGTGGCTGCCTGCCAAACGGTTCACTACCGGCCTCGAAAGCGGGCAGGCGCGGTTGTGTCTGCCACCTCCGGGCTCGGGCGGCACTCCGTACCGCGAGTGGGCGATGACAGAGCTCGAGTACATCGAATGGCAGACCGAGCTCTTCGGCGCGTCCTCGCCTACACCTCCTGAGCACTTGCGCAATCATATCCTCCCCGATCGGCCGGATGGCGCACGGGGACGGCGCATGGTCATCGTACGTCAGTTCGCCACGAAGAAGGCAGCGGGCGAGCTGAACGCAACGTTCGACGACATCGAGACAATGAGCAGCGATCCGTCGGCCAGACCGACGATGCAGCGCAAGTTCGACGAAGCCAGCGCGCGTTTGCAGCACCCTTCGACCTGGGGCGAATTCCAAGTCTCGTTCGAATACACCAATCAGCAACAGCGCGTCACTGGATTGCCGCCACTGGGTTACCAGAATCAAGGCTTCATTACCGACACTGAACACGATCGCGAGCATGTGCTGGGCCGCAAGGGTGGACGCAACACCGTCATCGGCACGCGAGTACCGGAAAAGGCCGTGCCCGACGCGGAAAACCGGCGGATTCTTGCCAGGAACGAGCCGACGCGATTTGCGCCTGCAGCTCCGGACTTCAAGCGATCGCCGATACAGGAGCTGATCGGCGAGATGACGGCGAGTGCCCGGGAGGAATGGTTGCCGCGCGATCCGGTGGTCCTGAACAGCCACATGGATAACTTCGGTCACCTGTTCCATCTTCTCCAAATGCGGGATGAAATCTATCCGGAAGACAGCGACATTCGCAAACGGCTGCACGAATACCTGGGCACGTCCGATGGCATGGCTGTCGTGGATTGCACGCCGAAGCGCCACCCGTTCGAGATCATGAAGGACTTCGAGATCGAGCGCGACCTTTACATCATCCGGAAGGGGCGCTCGCCAAGCGAACGCGATACATTCGACGACGATTTCTGGAAAGACTTCGATGTCGCCTCCTTCTTCGAGGCGAACTTCAATCCGCCTTATCGCCCGCTCTCGGAGAATCCTCCCGCGCCGCAAGATACATTGATGGACCATATCAAGGTCTATCGCACTGCAAACAGGCTGGACATGAGCCACGCCCAGCTTTACTCGGCGATGATCGAGCTGCTCGGCATAGCCAACGTGCCGTCGAACCGCTTCATCCTCGAGTTCGGCTGGGATGAGCTTCTCGCCGGCCTGGGCCTCATGTTCGGCGAAACCGACAATCCGGAAGAACGAGCGGAAAACCTCGCTGCCGTCGTGCGCATCATTCGGCACAAGCAGCATCTGATCGACGTGCTGGGATACGACCCGAATGCAAACGGCACGCATTTCAGCGGACGTCCGCAGCCGCTGACGCTCGCCGTCATCGCCGAGGCCTATGCCAACGAGCAGGGCAACGACGACATGCTCGTCGAAATCTATCCGCAACTGATGGCCGAGATCTTCACGTCTCTTCGCGGTGCAGGAGACTTGCTGCCGGGACAAATCTTCAACGGTATCGCGATGCTGCCGGATGGGGGCTTCCAACTCGCGCCGTATGACTACGCCGGATACAAAGGCCCGCGGCCGGAGAGCTATAAGGAGGACAGGCACAAAGCCAAGCTGCAGCTGAAGAAAAATCAGATCAACCCGCTGTTCACCATGATGCACCAGCGCATGAGCGCAGCAACGGGTGTCGACTTTTCGAAAGCGCAGGAAAATGAGAAGGACGGCCGCCCCGAATTGCCATATCTGGCCTCGTTGCAACAAAACGCTCACTTCCTGCGAACGTTGGCCGTCGCGAAGCGCGCCGCGATCGCGGCAGCCAAGCGCGATCCGGAGGTCGCGGAACTGCTGAAAGAAACCGAGGCGCAGGGCGAGGAAGAAATGGCCATCTTGGCGCGGTGCGATGCGGGGAGAATGGCCAATTTGCTCGCCCAGCTCGAAACCGAATGGACCAAGGCGACACAACAAACATTCTTCGAGCCGCGCAAAGATATCGAAGTGCGGCGCGGACCGGACGGCACGCTGCCGCCGACGCCGTTGACGATCGGTGCCTACTATCGGCTGAGGGAGGCAGAACTGCACCCGACGCTGACAGCGGAAATCGCAAACGCCTTGTGGGCCCGCATCGTTCCTCCCGAAGCCATGGAAGGTACGGTCCAAAAGCTCATACAATTGATCACCCCCGAAGGCATCATGGCGTCGGAGCTCATCCATAGTAACGAGCAGTGGGATGGGAAAAAGTTCTGGGCCATGCACACCTACAAGGCGGTTGTAGGCTTGTTGAATGCCGGTTACCCAGACCTGGCACGGCAAGTGGCCGTCGCCTATTGCGAAAACGCGTACAAAGTGTTCTGCCAGTACCGCAAGACGGCGGAGAAGTATGGACCGAACGGCACATTCGGCGCCGGTGGCGAATACGATCCGGAATTCAACATGACAATGACGAACGAATTCCTCGCATTCCTCGGCGGACTGTTCCCCGAGTGCGCAGAGATTCTCCAACGTCGCGTGCCCGAAACCATGGACCTCGCTGCTTGAGGCATATCGGCGGTCTGAACGCGCTCGCGCGGCACGTGGCCGCGCGGCGCTCCCACGGGCGATCGGGCGGTGGACTGGCGTGGAGCTTGATGCGATAGGCAGCGTGCCTGCGTTCGTTGTAGTATCGCAGGCACTTCCCCGCCTGAATCTCATGAGAATCCTCGGCATCGACCCCGGCCTGCGCGTCACGGGCTTCGGCATCATCGACCAGACCGGCCAACGGCTCACTTACGTGACGAGCGGCGTCATCCGCACGGCCGATGCCGATCTCCCTTCCCGCCTTCGCACGATTTTCGACGGCATCTCCACGCTGATCCGCCAGCACACCCCGGACCAGTCGGCCATCGAAAAGGTCTTCGTGAACGTCAATCCGCAATCGACGCTGCTGCTTGGGCAAGCGCGTGGCGCGGCGATCTGCGGTCTCGTGTCCGGCGGCGTGCCCGTTGCCGAATATACGGCGTTGCAGCTCAAGCAAGCCGTCGTCGGATACGGCCGTGCGACGAAAGAGCAAATGCAGCAGATGGTGGGACGCCTGCTCGATCTGCCCGGCCTGCCGGGTACCGACGCGGCGGACGCGCTCGGCATGGCCATCTGCCACGCCCACGGTGGAAGTGCGCTCGGCGCCCTCGCCGATATCGCCCCCGGGCTCGCGAAAAAGGGATTGCGCGTGCGGCGCGGGCGACTCGTCGGCTGACACGCAAGGCCTGCGGCCGGCTCGCGACACCTCGGCATACGCTACACTCGCGCATTGCCTTTCCACTCGCCTCAGACATGATCGGTCGAATCGCCGGCACCCTGCTTGAAAAGAACCCGCCTCACCTGCTCGTCGATTGCAACGGCGTGGGCTATGAGATCGACGTGCCGATGAGCACGTTCTACAACCTGCCGTCGACCGGCGAAAAGGTCGTGCTGCTTACGCAGCTGATCGTGCGCGAAGACGCGCACCTGCTCTACGGCTTCGGCACGGCCCAGGAGCGCACCACGTTCCGCGAGCTGCTCAAGATCAGCGGCATCGGCGCGCGCATGGCGCTGGCAGTCCTCTCCGGCATGAGCGTTCAGGAGCTCTCCCAGGCCGTGACGCTACAAGACGCCGCGCGCCTCACGCGTGTGCCCGGCATCGGCAAGAAAACGGCCGAGCGTCTGTTGCTCGAGCTCAAGGGCAAGCTCGGCGCCGATCTCGGCGCGGCCGCCGCGGCCGTGTCCCCGTCCGACCACGCCACCGACATCCTCAATGCCCTGCTCGCCCTCGGCTACTCGGAAAAAGAAGCGCTCGCCGCCATCAAAAACGTGCCGGCTGGAACCGGCGTGTCCGAAGGCATCAAGCTCGCGCTGAAAGCACTGTCGAAGGCTTAATATGGGGCCAAATCATTCACATCAGTCTCCACAGTGTCACGCGAGATAAAGTGCGATCCGGTCCGTGGTCCATGTTGCGATGCCTGTCCCGAAGAAATCTGCATCCTCGGTCCAAACAGGGCACCCCACGATCATTGCACACGCTAGAACGGGCCAGTCGTCCGCATCGCGTGTACCGATGCGCTGGAGCGCCTGCGTTTTCGCTTCGGCGTAAATCTCCCCGTCGATGATCTGGACGATCGGAACCAAGCCATCCAGCACCGCTATCGCGGGTTCGGGCGAGATGCCACGCTTTTTTAGCAGGCCTGGCAGATACTTCCTGGCATCCGCATAGGCGACGTCGGGGGCGAAAAACCGGACATCTTCTGCGTGCGCAGTGATCAACTCGCGCACGCGCTTGCCGAGGACAGCCCGAATCAGAATATTCGCGTCGAGTACGATTGCCTTACTGCTCATGTCGACTTGGTGCCCGCCTTGGATTTGCCCGCCGATGCACGACGCGCCGTCTTGAATTCAGACACGACTTCCTCGACATCCACGTCATGATCGGCCAACAGCCGGTCCAGGGCCTTACTCGCTTTCTTCAACGCGGCGCGTTGTCCTTCGTCCTGGCCGTGTGCCGGGATAAAGTAACCTACCGTCTGGCCATGACGCGTTACCGCCACCGGTGTGCTCGCAGCAATGTATTCAGCGAGATCGGCTCGAAACGCACGAATCCCTACCTTGATTGCTTCCATGCTCATGCTCCCGCATCGTGCCTTCGCACGCTGCATTTGTGAATCGACGTGTACACATTTTAAATTTTCGAGAATGGAAACGCAAGCGTGCCTCATTGGCCGCGTTCCGGTCGGCGCGAAGCGCCGCGCGCGGTACAATGGCGCGCATGATCGAAACCGACAAGCTCGCCACCGAGCGCATCATCTCCGCGGCACCCTCTTCCTCGCACGAGGAAGCGTTCGAGCGCGCGCTGCGTCCGCGCCAGCTCGAAGAGTACGTCGGCCAGGAAAAAGTGCGCGGCCAGCTCGAAATCTTCATCGAGGCGGCCAAGCGCCGCTCGGAGTCCCTCGATCACGTCCTGCTGTTCGGCCCCCCGGGCCTCGGAAAAACGACACTCGCGCACATCATCGCCCGCGAAATGGGGGTCAATCTGAGGCAAACGTCCGGGCCCGTGCTCGAGCGTGCCGGCGATCTCGCCGCGCTGCTCACGAATCTCGAGGCCAACGACGTCCTGTTCATCGACGAAATCCATCGCCTTTCGCCCGTCGTCGAGGAAATCCTCTATCCCGCGCTCGAGGATTACCAGATCGACATCATGATCGGCGAGGGTCCGGCCGCGCGCAGCGTGAAACTCGATCTGCAGCCGTTCACGCTCGTCGGCGCAACGACGCGCGCCGGCATGCTGACCAATCCGCTGCGCGATCGCTTCGGCATCGTCGCGCGCCTGGAGTTCTATAACGCCGAGGAGCTCGCGCGCATCGTCGTGCGCTCGGCATCGCTGCTCGGCGCGCAGATCCATCGCGACGGCGCGTACGAGATCGCGCGCCGCTCGCGCGGCACGCCGCGCATCGCGAACCGGCTGTTGCGCCGCGTGCGCGATTACGCCGAAGTGAAGGCCGACGGCAATATCACGGCGCGCGTGGCCGATGCGGCCCTTGCCATGCTCGATGTCGACGCCGTCGGCTTCGATCTGATGGACCGCAAGCTGCTCGAGGCCATCCTGCACAAGTTCGACGGCGGCCCCGTCGGCGTCGACAATCTGGCTGCCGCCATCGGCGAGGAGCGCGATACGATCGAAGACGTCCTCGAGCCGTGTCTGATCCAGCAAGGCTATTTGCAGCGCACACCGCGCGGGCGCGTGGCGACTTTGGCGGCGTACCGCCATTTCGGCCTGGCCACCCCCGACGCGACCAGCACCGTGCGCAGCCTCTGGGATAACGACGCCTCCTGAGGCGCAAGCGTCGAGCGCACGCGTCGGGCAGGCCTCATTTCAACGGTTCCCCAGCTCTCCATGTCAGATAGCGCCGGCAAAGCCCCTCGTCCGAGCATGGCATGGCGCGATGCGCTCGGCGCCCGAGTGCGCGCGAAGATCGTCCGGGGCATCACTCATCTGACGACAGGCAGCGGCCCGACGCTCGATTTCTCGTCGCCGCCCGGCGACCCGGGCCTCTTCGGCCCCGATGCGGTCTGCTGGCAAGTGCATGCCGATTTCACGGCGATGATGGTGGGCGGCATCTCGGCGTTGATGCTGCAGGCCCTCCATCCGCTCGCGTTAGCCGGTGTCTGGGACCATTCCACGTTTCGCACCGACATGCTCGGCCGCCTGCGCCGCACGGCCACGTTCATCTCGGGCACGACGTTCGGCAACCGCGCCGACGCACTCGCGCTGATCGAACGCGTCAAACGCATCCATCTCGCCGTCAGCGGTACCGCTCCGGACGGGCGGCCTTACCGCGCCAGCGATCCCGCGTTGCTGACATGGGTCCACGTGGCAGAGGTCTCGAGCTTCATGGCTGCCCATCTGCGCTATGTCAATCCCGCGCTGTCGATCGGTGAGCAGGATCGCTATTACGCCGAGATGGCCATGATCGCGCAACTGCTGGGTGCCGAGGATGTGCCGCGCTCCCGGGCGGAAGTGGCGACCTATCTCGCCACCATGCGGCCCGCGCTCGAGGCAGGGCCGCGCGTGCAAGAAGTCGTTGCGGTGCTCGCCCACGCCGCCCCGAAAGGACGCTTGATGCGGCCTGCCGGCGCATTGGTGTTCCGCGCGGGCGTCGATTCGTTACCCCGCTGGGCGCAGGACTTGATCGGTTTTTCGGCGCCGGCACGGTATGCGGGCAAGCTGGCACGCCAAGGCGTACGCATCATCGCGCCCGCGATGCGCTGGGCGCTCGTCAATGGGGCATCGAAGCGCGCACGCCGGCGCGTGGCTGCGCAAGTGGTGTGAATGGCGTGACGGCAGTAATGGCGCCATGGCACCGCCCGCGACCAAGCTCGACGCGCGCACAACGCTAGCAACGCACGCCTGCGCGTGCGGCGCGCCGCGGCGGCGTCGATGATGCTCCGTATCGCCTACTTGCGGTCGACGCCTTTCGCCACCGCCAAGCCGTCGTCGGCGCTCGCGCTTTCGAGATGTGCGACATCGCCCCATTCGACGATCGAGGCGCGGCCGGCTTCGTCCCACTGCACGCTGTTGAGACTCGCATTGAGCAACGGATAGTCGCGCGGCGCATCGAGCGCCAGCCCGCGAGCACAGCGATAAACGCAATCGAGCACGCCACCGTGCGTCACGCAGACGATGCGGCCGTTCGGATGCTCGGCCGCGATTTGCGCGACGGTGTGCAGCACCCGGTGATAGAACACGCGCGGCGACTCGCCGCCTTCGGGCGCAAAGCCTGGATCGCGCGTCTGCCAGACCGCATAGGCATCGGGGAACCGGTCCGCGATCTCATCGCTGTCATGTCCCTGAAAGACGCCGTAGGCGCGCTCGCGCAGCCCTGGTTGTAGCTTCAGCGACAAGCCGAGCGCGGCCACCGTCGGCTCGGCCGTTTGCCGCGCGCGCATCAAGTCGCTCGCATAGATGGCATCGACCCCGCGGCCGGCGCCGGCTTCGCGCGCCATCCGCGCCGCAATTCGGCGGGCCTGCTCGAGCCCAGTCTCGTTCAGCGGGATATCGATGTGGCCCTGGATGCGCTTGATGCGATTCCAGTCCGTCTCGCCGTGGCGGATGAAAACGATGCGGGTTGGCATGATCGAAATACGTATGGACGGTCAGGGCAGACCCGGACCGTTCGGATCAGTTACGGGCGCGCAGCCAGAACGTGACGGGACCGTCGTTGACGAGCGAGACCTGCATCTCGGCACCGAACTCGCCGGTTTCGACGAGCGGGTGACGCGCCCGCGCCGCAGCAACGAAATAGTCGAACAGACGCCGCCCATCCTCGGGCGGCGCGGCCGGCGTAAAGCTCGGACGCAGGCCGCTGTCCGTATCGGCCGCCAGCGTGAATTGCGAAACGAGCAGCAACCCGCCGGCACGCCCTGCGCCGTCGATATTCGAAAGCGGCAGATTCATTTTGCCGGCCGCATCGCCGAACACGCGATAGCCCAGCACCTTGGCGACGAGTTTGTCGGCCACGGCTTCGCTGTCGCCGCGCTCGGCGCAAACGAGCGCGAGCAGTCCCGGGCCGATCTCTCCTGTTACGCGCGTGCCGACGCGCACTTGCGCCTGGGTCACCCGCTGGATCAAGGCGATCACGAGCCCCCTCTGTCACGCGGTCAGCGTGATGCGCGCGAAGCGACGCTTGCCGACCTGCACGACATATTCACCGGCGTCGACCTTGAGCCCTTTGTCCGTCACCGTCGTGCCGTCGATCCTGACGCCGGCTTGGTCGATGTTGCGCAGCGCCTCGCTCGTCGACGGCACGAGGCCCGCCTGTTTGAGCAATTGGCCGATGCCGAGCGGCGCGCCGGCAAGCGTCACCGAGGGGATGTCATCGGGCACCCCGCCGCGCGCGCGGTGATTGAAGTCCTCGAGCGCGCGCTCGGCGTCGGCCTGCGAATGAAAGCGCGCCACGATCTCCTGCGCGAGCAGCACTTTGAAGTCGCGCGGATTGCGGCCTTCCTGCGCCTCTCGGGCGAAGCGTGCAATCTCGTCAACGCCGCGAAACGACAGCAACTCGAAGTAGCGCCACATGAGCGTATCCGAGATGCTCATCAGCTTGCCGAACATGTCAGCCGGCTTCTCACTGATGCCGACGTAATTGTTCTTCGACTTCGACATCTTGTCGACGCCGTCCAGTCCCTCGAGCAGCGGCATCGTCAGAATGCACTGCTGCTCTTGTCCATACTGCTTCTGCAGCTCGCGGCCAACGAGCAGGTTGAACTTCTGATCCGTGCCGCCGAGCTCGAGATCGGCATTCAGCGCGACCGAGTCGTAACCCTGCATCAGCGGATAGAGGAATTCGTGGATGGAGATCGGCACGCCACCCTGGAACCGCTTCGTGAAGTCCTCCCGTTCGAGCATGCGCGCGACGGTATAGCGCGACGCCAGCTTGATCATGCCGTCGGCGCCGAGCGGCATCGACCATTCGCTGTTGAAGCGGATCTCCGTCTTGTCGCGATCGAGCACCAGCGCGGCCTGATCGAAATAAGTCTTCGCATTCGATTCGATCTGCTCGCGCGTGAGCGGCGGTCGCGTGGCGTTGCGTCCCGAAGGATCGCCGATGAGCGAGGTGAAGTCGCCGATCAAAAAGATGACGGTGTGCCCCAGATCCTGAAGCTGACGCATCTTGTTCAGCACGACCGTATGGCCGATATGAATATCGGGTGCGGTCGGGTCGAGCCCGAGCTTGATGCGCAGCGGCTTGCCCGTCGCGGCACTTCGCGCCAGCTTCTGTACGAACTCCTCTTCGATCAGCAGTTCGTCGGCGCCGCGCTTGGCGACAGCGAGCGCGTGAAGGACCTCGTCCGTGACTGGAAACTTCGAGGCGGGTTGGGCAGTGGAGTCGGTGCTCATCGGAAAGTCGCGTGCTGGGACGTTGCAAAAGCCGTAATTGTCCCATATTCTCGGCGCGCGCCGCCCTCGCAACGCTGCTGAACGCAAGCGCGCCATTGCTTGGATAATGTCGGGGGTGCGGTGCCGCCTTGCGCCGCCTCGCACCGTCTTCCGGCCCGCGCCGGCCACCCCGAAACGACGAGGAGTTTTCCGTGCCCCGTACCGCCCCCTCCGCTCCCGGCGACGGCATCTACTTCGGCTTGATGTCCGGCACCAGTCTGGACGGCGTCGACGGCATCGCCGTCGAATTCGCCGACGGACGGCCCCCGACTGTGCTGGCCGACGCTTTCGTCGGCTTCGCCGACGGCCTGCGCGGCGCGCTCTTCGCGCTGCAGCAGCCCGGAGACAATGAAATCGAGCGCGAGGCGCTCGCCGCATCGGCGCTTGCCACACGGTACGCGGTGTGCTGCCACGAACTGCTGCGCTCCGCCAACCTGGCACCGTCGCGCGTGCGAGCGATCGGCGTACACGGGCAAACGGTGCGCCATATGATCGAAAAAGGCTATACGCGTCAGATCAATAATCCCGCCTTGCTCGCGGAGATGACGCACATCGACGTCGTGGCGGATTTCCGAAGCCGCGATGTGGCGGCCGGCGGCCAGGGCGCGCCGCTCGTGCCGGCCTTTCACGAGCAGATCTTCCGGTCCGCAAACGAGACCCGCGTGATCTGCAATCTCGGCGGGATCAGCAATATCACGATTCTTCCCGCCGACACCGACACGTCTGTCAGGGGCTTCGACTGCGGGCCCGCGAATGTGCTGCTCGACGAGTGGGCCAGCCGCCATCTGGGCACGCCCTACGACGAAGGCGGTCGATTCGCGGCAACCGGCACGGTTGTCGAGCCTCTCCTGAACCGGTTGCTGGACGAGCCGTTTTTTGCATTGCCGCCACCCAAGAGCACGGGCCGCGATCTGTTCAATGCGAGTTGGCTGGATGCCAAACTGGCCGGTTTTTCCGAATCGGCCCCGGCCGACGTCCAGGCCACGCTGGCCGCGTTGACGGCGACGACCGTCGTGCGGGAGGTGGAGCGGCATGCCGGCGGATGCGGCGCTATTTACGTCTGTGGAGGCGGAGCGCGCAATCCCGAACTGCTTCGAGCGTTCGGGACGGCATTGACGAAGAGTGGTGTCAGCGGCGCATCGGTGAGAACGACCGACGAACTCGGCGTACCGCCCCACCACGTGGAAGCGCTCGCGTTCGCCTGGTTGGCGAAGCGGTGTATCGAGCGGGCGCCGGGGAATCTGCCCGCGGTGACGGGCGCCGCGGGCGAGCGCGTGCTGGGGGCGCTCTACCCGGCGTGAGCGGTTGCTGAACGGCCGGAACGGGGGAAACTACGTTACGCCGAGAACGACGAGCCGCAGCCGCACGTGGTCGTGGCGTTCGGGTTCTTGATGACGAATTGCGCGCCGTTGATATCGTCCTTGTAGTCGATTTCGGCGCCGACAAGATATTGATAACTCATCGAATCGATCAGCAGTTGAACGCCCGCCTTGTTCATGACGGTGTCGTCTTCGTTGATCGTTTCGTCGAACGTGAAGCCGTATTGGAAGCCCGAGCATCCGCCGCCTTGCACGAAAACGCGCAATTTGAGGTCCGGATTGCCCTCTTCGTCGATCAATTGCTTCACTTTTTCAGCCGCCGCGTCCGTGAAGACGAAGGGGCCGGGCATTTCGGTCACGGGGGTTTCAGTGACGGCGGTCATTCGAACTCTCCAAAAAAGCTGCTAAGCGCCATTGTAGGGCTGTTCGGAATATCGTGCTGTAAGTCCATGAATTCAATGGGTGCTTGCCTGAAACGTTCCGTATGACGCCCCGGAAATGAACAAAGCCGCCGGTGCGGACAGCAGCGGCGGCTTTTTTTGCGGACCGCGCCAGCATTGCGGCGCGGTACCGGCGCGTATTAACGCTTCGAGAACTGCTTGCGGCGGCGTGCCTTGTGGAAGCCGACCTTCTTACGCTCGACTTCACGTGCATCGCGCGTCACGAAGCCGGCGCTCGACAGCGCGGGCTTCAGCGTCGCGTCGTAGTCCATCAGCGCACGCGTGATGCCGTGACGGACCGCGCCCGCTTGACCCGTCTCGCCGCCACCCGACACGTTGACCTTGATGTCGAACGTCGTGCCGTGGTTCGTGAGCTCGAGCGGCTGACGAACGATCATCAGCGACGTTTCGCGCGAGAAGTAATCAGCGATGGGCTTGCCGTTGACGACGATATCGCCCTTGCCTGCCTTGATGAAGACACGAGCGACGGCGCTCTTGCGGCGGCCCGTACCATAGTTCCAATTACCGATCATGTGGGCTCCCCTTAGATCTCGAGCGCTTGCGGCTGCTGAGCCGTATGCGGATGCGTCGCTTCGGCGTAGACCTTCAGCTTCTTGATCATTGCATAGCCAAGCGGGCCCTTCGGCAGCATACCCTTGACCGCTTTCTCGAGCGCACGGCCCGGGAAACGCTCCTGCATCTTGCCGAACGTCGTTTCGTAGATACCGCCCGGGTAGCCCGAGTGGCGGTAGTACTTCTTGTCGGTGTTTTTGTTGCCCGTCACCTTCAGCTTGCCAGCGTTGATGACGATGATGAAATCACCAGTGTCGACGTGCGGGGTGAACTCAGGCTTGTGCTTGCCGCGAAGACGGCGTGCCACTTCGCTGGCGACACGGCCGAGAACCTTATCCGTCGCGTCAATCACGTACCATTCGCGCTTTACCTCTTCGGCTTTCGCGGAAAATGTCTTCATGATCGATCCAAAATTGTGACCTGCCCTTGCTTTCATTCCTGCTTGGATAGTTGCGTATCGAGACGCGGCGCAGGCTCTCCCTGTTCTTCTCCCGCGGGCATGGATGCGGAAAAGCCCTGAATTATAAAGGAATTCAAGGCGACACGTCAAAAAAAAGCCCGAACACTCGGCTCGGGCTTAATCCACCTAAGGAGGAGGGTGGAGGAGACATGCGGAGATTGCCGAACAAGCATGGCAACCAATGAGTCGTATTGTACAGAGGATCACCCCATCGCGCAAGAAAATTTGCATCGCGAAATCGCATCTCACGATACGATATATCGATATCGCGCGGCGTGCGATTCCGCGCGGAGCGGCAGCGTTCGGGCGAGGCTACAATGCGCTCTTCTTTTGACTGCGCGGGAGCCTGGACATGGAATGCAAGGTGAGCTGGATGGGGCCTGACGGCATGGCGTTCGCCGCCGAGACCGGCAGTGGGCATCTGGCCATGATGGATGGCGCCCCCGAGGGCGGCGGCCGCAATCTGGCCCCGCGGCCGATGGAAATGGTTCTGCTCGGCACGGGCGGCTGCACGGCCTATGACGTCGTCATGATCCTGAAAAAGAGCCGTCAGGAGATCGCCGGATGCTCGGTGACGCTGAAGGCGGAGCGTGCGAGCGTCGATCCGAAGGTCTTCACGAGCATTCACTTCCACTTCACGGTGACGGGGAAGAATCTGAACCCGGCCACGGTCGAGCGGGCCATCAACCTGTCGCACGACAAGTATTGCTCGGCGTCGATCATGCTCGCCAAGACGGCCGAATTGACGCACTCCTTCGAGATTGTGGAGCAGTAAGGACGATCGCGTCATTTCGCCTTATTTAGCGGCGCGCGAATGCACTGAGCTCGGCCCACAGGCAAGCTTCGATCCTTCGAGTCGGTTTCCAGGCCAAGGGGGATATCAATGAGCTTCAGTCTCGTCGCACCCGAGCAGTTCACCGCGCGCCAACAGCAGTATCTCGAGAAGTTCCGGCGATCCATCGATCTCGTCTCTTCGCAGGCGGGAGCAATCGTCGGCGCAAAAGACGTCGATTCGCGGCATCTCATCGCGACAGATTCTTATGCGCGCATCGTCGGCCTGTCCAAGGGAGGGGATGTGACGGGGCGCTTCGACCGCGAGATGCCTTGCGAGGGCACCGCCCAGTTCGGGGTGCGTCGGCGTTGCGCGATAGGCTCGTCGAGCTTGGCGTGCATCGAAAAATGCCCAAGGCACTCTTTGATCATGTGACGGCCGCGCAGCCGCTGCGAGCCGGTTCATCACTTCGTGAGGACCCTCCTTGAACCCCAACATCGATCTGATCGGCGTGCCGGGCGGCCGGCACCGACTCGACACGCCCGCCCTGCTCGTCGATCTGGCCGCCCTCGAACGCAACATCGCCCGTATGGCGGAACTCGCTGCAAGCTCCGGTATTGCGCTGCGGCCGCACGCGAAAAGCCACAAGTCGGTCGAAATCGCGCGCTTGCAGATCGAAGCGGGAGCGATCGGGGTTTCATGCGCCACGCTCGGCGAAGCCGAAGTCATGGTCGAGGCAGGCATTCCGGGCGTCCTCGTGACTTCGCCCGTCGTCGGCAAGAACAAGATGCGCCGGCTCATTCGCAGCGCGCGTACCGCCGGGCCCGGGCAGTTGATGGTAGTCGCCGACCATCCCGACAACGTGGACGCACTTGCCGCAGCCGCCATGGACCTCGGCCATCGGCTGCCGGTGCTCGTCGATTATCACGCCGGATATCACCGCACCGGCGTGGCCGATGCCGCGGCCGCCGTCGCACTCGCCCGGCACATCGCGAAGAGCGATACGTTGTGCCTGGGTGGCCTGCAAGCCTATGGCGGAAACATTCAACACCTGGCAGACCGCCGTCAACGGCAACGAGCCGCGACGGAACTGAGCCGTACCGTCGCGAACATCGTGGAGGAAATCGAATGCGCGGGCCTCGCGGTCGAGATCGTCACAGGCGTCGGCACGGGCACGCAGGAATTCGATTCGACCGCCCAGGTATTCACCGAGATGCAGCCCGGGTCGTATCTGTTCATGGATTCGGACTACCTGAAAGCATTGAGCGACCCGTTGCGCCCAGCCCCCTTCGAAACGTCTTTATTCGTGCAAAGTACGGTCGTCAGCGTCAACGCAACGGACTGGGTAACGGTCGACGCCGGCATCAAAAGCTTCGCGACGGATAGCGGCAAACCCACCGTGGCACGTGGCATCGAAGGGCCGTCGACCTACGAATTCTTCGGCGACGAGCACGGCAAGCTGGTCGTCGACGCAGCCCATCGTCCGGCGCTCGGCGAACGCGTCGAATTCATCACTTCGCACTGCGATCCGACCGTCAACCTGTACCGCCACTATCATGTCGTCGACGCTGACACGCTGATCGCCATATGGCCGATCGATGCGTAACGGCCCTTCGGGCACGGGCGCGACGATCACGCTCCCCTTTATCGAGCACAGCGTGCGCGCCGCAGCGCTGCGCACAGCGACTGCACGGCAATCCGCGCCTGTCGCGCACGCCCCGCAATGGAAAAAAGGGCAGCACCCTGACAACGGGTGCCGCCCTTCGCGTCGATCGGCAAAGTAAGCCGGTAAGCCGGATTCTGTGCACGCGCGACGCGCCTTGCGGCGCGTCACACGCGTGGCAGTCATTCCTCTAGGCGCGCCATTGCTGACGCGCTCGAGCTTCCTACCCGCAGGCGAGACGGGGGCCCCGCTTGCATCCGAGGATGCGTGCCTGCCTATTTGGAATTGCTCCGGGTGGAGGTTACCGTGCCGGACTGCGTCGCCGCAGCCGCGGTGCGCTCTTACCGCACCGTTTCACCCTTACCTGATCCCGGCTTTCGCCGGGCCATCGGCGGTTTGCTTTCTGTTGCCCTGTTCCGCGTGTCGCCACGGATGGCCGTTAGCCATCACCCTGCCCTATGGAGTCCGGACTTTCCTCGCCCGTCGACGGCTTACGCCGGAAACGGCCGCGACTGCCTAGCCTGCTTTGCAACCGGGAAGTTTAGCACGCGCGGGACTGCCGATCCACGCGACGCCCGCGGCGAAATACGCGCTCATCGTCGTAAAACGCCGGCTCCGCATTGGCCGGCCACCACCCCGGCACACCGAGGACCGGTAGCGGAGCGAACATGCGGCTGGAAAGCGGCGCCTCGGCGAGCGCATCGGCAACCGTCGCGTCGAGCCACTCGGTCTGCCGCGCCGCGGTCCACGAAAAATAGGCCTCGGGAGCGTCGACGATCCAGGCGTGAGCCGTACACCCCTTGTAGGGCGCAATCAGTTTTTCCTGCAGCGCATGGCCAAACAGGCGCACCGCGCATCGCTGGCCCCATGCCGTACGATCGGTCACGAACAGCCGCCGCCAATCGAATCCGGTGAGCGCATCCCGAAGCTCGGCGTCGGCCACGACGAACAGCGCGGCGTTCTCGTCGAAAAGCGTCAGTGCGTCGCGTTCCGCCCCGCGCCTCGCACTCACGCCGTCGCGCGCAATGATCCGCGCCTGCCGCGCGTTGAGCGTGGCCTTCACGCGCGGATAGGTGAACCACATCAGTGCATTGAAGAAGTCGTGCAGATTCTCCCGCGTCGGTACGCGGCCGGTCGCGGCGATATGCGCTTCGTACGCACTCCCCAGCGGCAAATCCGCCTGAGCGATGAACGTGAGCGCCTCGCCCCGTCCCGTTCGATGGCCGGCTGCGGCGGCGTCCTGCTGTAGCGCCGCGAGATAGGCCTCCGGGCGCTCGATCGCCACGCGCTGCCAACGCGCGCCGCGTTCGGCGCAGGGCGCAAGCCAGGGCGCCGCCCAATCGATGCGATCGAAACCCGCGAACGCGGGCGCGCTCGGCGCGACGCCGTTCGCAAGCAGGCTCATCCCGGGATCATCGGCGAGTCGTCATTCGAGCGCCGGCCCACCTCAGGCAAGCCGCCAGCCGATTTCCTCGCCGCCGCGCAACGGCACGACGGAAGCGTCGCCCGCATCGAATTCGGCCGGCAACGCCCACCGCTCGCGCGTGAGCGTTACCTTTGCCGTGTTGCGCGGCAAACCGTAGAAGTCGGCGCCGAAAAAGCTTGCGAACCCCTCGAGCTTATCGAGCGCGTCCGCCTGCTCGAACGCCTCGGCGTAGAGCTCGAGCGCGTGCAACGCGGTGTAGCAGCCGGCGCAGCCGCAAGCATGTTCCTTCGCCCCCTTCGCATGGGGGGCGCTGTCGGTCCCGAGAAAAAACCGCGGATTGCCCGACGTCGCCGCGGCCACGAGGGCACGACGGTGGGTTTCGCGCTTGAGCACAGGCAGGCAGTAATAATGCGGCCGGATGCCACCTTGAAAAATGGCGTTGCGGTTGTAAAGCAGGTGGTGAGCCGTGATCGTAGCGCCAAGCTGGCCGTCGGCCGCACCGTCGTCGCGCACGTAATCGGCGGCATCCTGGGTCGTGATGTGTTCGAACACCACTTTGAGCGCGGGAAAATCGCGCCGCAGCGGGATCATGACGCGATCGATGAACACCTTTTCCCGATCGAACAGGTCGATCGACGGATCGGTCACCTCGCCGTGCACGAGCAGCGGCATGCCGAGTTCCTGCATCGCTTCGAGCGTTTTTGCGCACTTGCCCAGATCGGTCACGCCGGCGTCCGAATTGGTTGTCGCGCCTGCGGGATAAAGCTTCACACCGTGCACAAAACCGCTTCCCTTGGCCCGCCGGATTTCGTCCGCAGGCGTGTTGTCGGTCAGATACAGCGTCATCAGCGGCTCGAAGGCGGCGCCTTCGGGCAGCGCACCCAGGATGCGCTCGCGATAACTGCGCGCGGCCTCGGTCGTCGTCACCGGGGGCTTCAGGTTCGGCATGACGATGGCCCGGCCGAACTGGCGCGCGGTATGCGGCAGCACCGCGGCAAGCATCGCGCCGTCACGCAGATGCAGATGCCAGTCGTCGGGGCGGGCAAAGGTCAACGAGTCGGGCAAGGAATTCGAAGAGGCAGTCATGGCAGCGGCAGAACGGAAAACAGGAGAAAAGCGGCGCCCCTCGAGGGGCGGCCAAGAGCAACAATGGGCATATCGACGCCCGCACGAACGTGGAAAAACCGCAACGCCGGGCCGCGCCAGGCCACTGATTTAGCTTTTTTCGGTCAGCGGCTCGGTATATGCTTCAAACAATATATTGTAGCGGGTCCGTCAAACGGCTCGCCCGTACCGCACGCCCTCGTACCATGTGCCAACTTCTCGGAATGAACTGCGCCGCGCCGACGGACGTCACGTTCTCCTTCACCGGCTTCGCGGCGCGTGGCGGCGTCACCGACCATCATGCCGACGGCTGGGGCATCGCGTTTTTCGAGGACAAGGCCTGCCGGCTTTTCATCGATCATCAATCGTCGGCCACTTCGCCGATCGCGGAGATGGTCAAGCGATATCCGATCAAATCGAAAAACACGATCGCCCATATCCGCAAAGCCACGCAAGGGCACATCCTGCTCGAAAACTGTCACCCTTTCATGCGTGAACTCTGGGGGCGGCATTGGATATTCGCGCACAACGGCGATCTCGCGGGCTATCGGCCGACGCTGACAGGTGTCTATCAGCCGGTAGGTACGACCGATAGCGAACTCGCCTTTTGCGCGATCATGCAGGGCCTGCGTCAGGCATTTCCATGCGCGCAGCCACCGTTGCACGATCTGTTCGCGGCGCTCACCGCGCTCACCCGCGAAGTCACGAATTACGGCGTGTTCAATTTCCTGATGTCGAACGGGCAGGCGCTGTTCGCTCACTGCTCGACGCACCTGCATTACCTCGTGCGCCGCTGGCCGTTCTCGACGGCGCATCTCATCGACGCCGATATGTCGATCGACTTCGCGCAATACACGACGCCGGAAGACCGCGTCGCGGTGATCGCCACTCAGCCGCTGACGGACAACGAGATTTGGACGGCGTTCGAGCCGGGCGATCTGCTGATGTTCCAGGATGGCGATGTAGCCGCGCGGGCCCATATCCCGGTGCCGCCGTCAGTTCTCGAAAAAGCACGTAACCCCGCGTGCGATCCCACTGCTTCGAGTACGCGGATCGCGGCCGCGGGCGGCGATCTGGCCGCCGAAGCGGACGACATCGCCGCGTACGAGTCGTAACGGCTGGCGCCGTTGCCGCGGTAGGTCGCCGCGGCAACCGCTAGCGGCTCAATGCAGAATCTTCGCGAGAAAGTCTTTCGCGCGATCCGATTTTGGATTCGCGAAGAAATCCTCCTTGCGATCGTCCTCGACTATCGCGCCCCGATCCATGAAGATCACGCGGTGCGCGACTTTCTTCGCAAACCCCATTTCGTGTGTCACGCACATCATGGTCATGCCTTCGCGCGCGAGCTCGACCATCACGTCGAGCACCTCGTTGATCATTTCGGGGTCAAGCGCCGAAGTCGGCTCGTCGAACAGCATGGCGACTGGATCCATCGACAACGCTCGCGCGATCGCCACACGCTGCTGCTGACCGCCCGAGAGCTGGCCAGGGTACTTGTCGGCGTGTGCCTGCAGGCCGACGCGATCGAGCAGCTTCAGGCCCTTCACCCTGGCCTCGTCCTTCGAGCGGCCGAGCACCTTCATTTGAGCAAGCGTCAGATTCTCGGTGATCGACAGATGCGGGAAGAGCTCGAAGTGCTGAAACACCATGCCGACCTTGGCGCGGAGCTTCGAGAGGTTCGTGCCCTTGTCGTTCAGCGACTGCCCGTTGACGACGATATCGCCTTGCTGAAACGGCTCGAGGCCATTGACCGTCTTGATGAGCGTCGATTTTCCCGAGCCCGACGGCCCGCACACGACGACAACCTCGCCTTTTTTCACTTCGGTCGTGCAATCGGTGAGCACCTGGAATTGCCCGTACCACTTCGAAACGTTCTTGATCGAAATCATCTTGCGACCTTTTTACGGAGTACTTTGACCAGGCTCGACGCCAGCGTACAAATTACGAAATAAACCGCGCCCGCGAACAGTACCATCTCGACCATCGTGCCGTCGCGATCGCCGATGTTGGTAGCCGTGCGGAAAAAGTCCGCGAGGCTGATCACATACACGAGCGACGTGTCCTGGAAGAGCACGATCGCCTGCGTGAGCAGCAGCGGCACCATCGCGCGAAACGCCTGCGGCAGGATGATGTAGCGCATCGACTGCCCGTAAGTCATGCCGAGCGCGAACGATGCGTTGACCTGCCCGCGCGAGACCGACTGAATCCCGGCACGGATGATTTCCGAGTAGTAGGCGGCCTCGAACAGGGAGAACGCCACCATGGCCGAGGCGAGCCGAATGTCGATGTTGGCCGACAGCCCGAGCACGCTTTGGAGGAATTGCGGCACGATCAGGAAGAACCACAGCAGCACCATGACGAGCGGAATCGAACGGAATACCGTCACGTAGCCCTGCGCGAACCAGCCGAGCGGGGCGATGCCCGACAGGCGCATCAGCGCGAGCACGGTGCCCCACACGATGCCGACGACAATCGCAAGCACCGTGATCTCGAGCGTGACGATGGCCCCGCTCCACAGCGTCGGCAGCGCGCCCGCTATGCTGCTCCAATCGAATTGATGCATCACTTGCCTCCGATATAGCCGGGCAGGCGGCTCTTATGTTCGATGAAGCGCATGATGCCCATGACGACCAGGTTGATGACGACATAAGCGAGCGTGACCGCGATGAACGACTCGTAGGTCTGTGCCGTGTAGTCGACGAGTTGCCGGGCTTGCGCCGACAGGTCGAGCAGGCCGATCGTCGAGGCCACGGCCGAGTTCTTGAAGACATTCAGGAACTCGGAGGTCAACGGCGGCACGATGATCCGGTAGGCCACCGGCAACAGCACGTAACGGTACGTCTGCCATTGCGTGAGCCCGAGCGCCAGACCCGCGGCACGCTGCCCGCGCGGCAACGCCTCGATGCCGGATCGAACCTGCTCGCACACGCGTGCGGAGGTGAACAAGCCGAGACAGATGATGGACGACGAAAAGAATTGCGCGCCGGGCGGCAACTGTTTGAACCACGTGCCGATCGAAACGGGCAACAACTCCGGAACGACGAGATACCAAATAAAAAACTGGACGATGAGCGGGATGTTACGGAAGACCGCGACATAGCCGGTCGCAAAATTCGATAGCGCACGGTTGGGCACCGTGCGCAACACGCCGACGATCGAACCGACGATGAGGGCGATCACCCAGGCGGACAGCGACACCGTCACCGTCACGCGCATGCCGGAGAGCAGCCACCCGAGATAGGTCGTCGGTTCGCCGGTCGACACGGGCTGAAGCAAAACGCCCCAGTTCCAGTGATAGGACATGATGAGACTCCAACGAAAAGAACGGAAGGGCAGGGCCTTCCGTTCGATTCAATTTGCGATCGATAGGGGTGTGGCGGTCAATCGAGCGCTTTGTCGTTCGGGTCCTTGAACAGCTTCTTCATGTCGTCGCTTTCGGGGAAGTTCAGATTGAGCCCCTTCGGCGGGATCGGCGACTCGAACCACTTCTTGTAGCTCGCATCGGCTTTACCCGATTTTTCGTAGTCGGCAATCGCGTCGTCGACGACCTTCTTGAACGCGGGATCGTCCTTGCGCATCATGCAGCCATACGCTTCACGCGATTGCGGCGTACCCACGATCACCCATTCGTTGGGATTGTGCGCTTTCGCGCGCTCGCCCGCGAGCAGCGCGTCGTCCATCATGAACGCGACGGCACGGCCCGATTCCAGCGTATGGAACGAATCGCCATGATCCTTCGCGCTGATGATGTTCATACCCATGTTCTTGTCCTGATTCATCTTGCGCAGCAGACGCTCGGACGTGGTACCAGCCGTCGTCACGACGGTTTTGCCCTTCAGATCGTCGAAATCCTTGATGCCCGAATCCTTTTTCGTCATGAGCCGCGTGCCGATCACGAAGAACGTATCCGAGAAGGCGGCTTGCTGCTGACGCTCCTTGTTGTTCGTCGTCGAGCCGCATTCGATATCGACGGTGCCGTTCTGCACGAGCGGAATACGGTTTTGCGAGGTGACCGGGATATTCTTCACCTGCAGGTTCGGCATGTTGAGCTTCTTTTTGACCGCATCGACGACCGCCATCTGAACGTCGCGCGCGTAGCCTACGACGTCTTGCTTCTCGTCGTAGTAGGAAAACGGAATCGACGATTCGCGGTGGCCGAGCGCGATGACGCCCGTGTCCTTGATTTTTTTCAGCGTGCCCGAGTCTTGCGCGAACGCGCTGCCCGCGACGAGGGTGCATACGGCGGCAAACAATACAGCTGTCTTCTTGATCTTCATTGCGGCGATCTCCTTTGGCCTGAACCGGCGCCAGTGTATCAAGTTACCTTTTTGAAAGCATCGGATTTGCGCAAATGCCTTTTCGCACGGCGAGTCTCGTGCCCGCTTGGACGAGGAAACGGGCGACACCGATCGATGTCGCCCGCGTCGAGGTGCCGGCAGCGCCGCCTCGTGCGCGGCATGCCGGACAACAGGGGAAAAGCTTCCCGGGATAACCGGTATCAGGGGTAAAGCCCGCGCATTTCGCGCGCCATCAGAATGCGCTTGCACGCCACGATGAACGCCGCGGTGCGCATCGAAACCTTGTTTTCGCTCGCCACCTGCCAGACGGCGTTGAACGCTTCGCGCATGACGCGCTCGAGGCGCTGGTTGATCTCGTCTTCGGTCCAGAAAAAGCTCGAGAAATCCTGCACCCATTCGAAGTACGACACGGTCACGCCGCCGGCGTTGGCCACGACGTCGGGGATGACCAGCACGCCCTTGTCGTGGAGGATGTCGTCCGCCGCGGTCGTCGTCGGACCGTTCGCACCTTCGACGACGATCTTCGTCTTGATCCTGGCCGCGTTTTTCTCGGTGATCTGGTTTTCGAGCGCGGCAGGGATCAGGATGTCGGTCTCGATCGTCCAGAATTCGTCGCTGCTGACCGGGTCTGCACCCGTGAAGCCGCCGACGCCGCCGGTTTTCGCAACATGCTCGAGCAGCGCGACGGTATCGATACCGCTCGCACGATGCAGCGCGCCAGTGTGATCCTGCACCGAAATCACCTTGGCGCCGGCTTCCTGGAACAGGCGCGCCGCGATGCCGCCCACGTTGCCGAAGCCCTGCACGGCCACGCGTGCGCCTTCGATGCTCAAGCCCACCCGGCGCGCGGCCTCCGTACCCACCACGAACACACCGCGCCCGGTCGCTTCGCGGCGGCCCAGCGAGCCGCCCAGCGTGATCGGTTTGCCCGTCACGACGCCCGTGGCCGTTTGGCCCTGGTTCATCGAGTACGTGTCCATCATCCACGCCATGATCTGCTCGTTCGTATTGACGTCCGGCGCGGGGATATCGGTATTCGGCCCGATGATGATGCCGATCTCGCTCGTGTAGCGACGCGTGACCCGCTCGAGCTCGCCGCGCGAAAGCTTGCGCGGATCGACACGGATGCCGCCTTTCGCGCCGCCGTAGGGAACGTTCACGGCTGCGTTCTTCACCGACATCCAGGCGGACAGCGCCATGACTTCCGAGAGCGTCACATCCTGGTGATAGCGCACGCCGCCCTTGCCCGGGCCGCGCGAGACATTGTGTTGAACGCGATAGCCTTCGAAATGCGCGACGGTGCCGTTGTCGAGCTCGATCGGCACATCGACGATCAAGATGCGCTTGGGGCGCTTGAGGGTTTCGATCCAGCGGGAAAGCGAGCCGAGATACGGCGCGACGCGGTCGACCTGACGCAGGTAATTGCCCCAGGGACCCAGATCGTCAGCATGCAGATACGAAGGGATGGATTGCGTAAGTGCGTCTGACGGCAGTGGCGATGACATGAAGACTCCAACGGTCACGGAATGAGCGCCATTGTCGGAAAACCGCTTTTTGAAATCCAATGCCGTATGGTCATTGCGTTATGTGTTTTTTGCATAACATGCGATGGCCGTTGCCGATCTCCGGTCTGAACACGAAGGCCACACGCTGCGGCGCAGAGGTCGCTTCTTCGCACAGCGCGAATTGCCGCGAAGGCGGCAATGTTACAAGTGACGGCAGTCAACGCTGTCTGGAGAAATCATGACGAACTCGGTGGGCGGCCCGATCGACCCTCGATCCGATCCACGCCTCAACGCGCCGCAAGCGCCTCAGCAGCCCCCGCAGCACGCCCCCGGCATGACGCCACCTCCGCCGGCGCAGCCCCCTGCCAATCAACCGCTGATCGATGCGCTGCGCGACAGGACACAGCGAGGGGTGGACGCCGTGTTCGGCAAGCTTGGCGCGCAGCAAGGCAGCAATGTACCTCCCAGGCCGCCGTTGCCGCCTCAGGCTCCGTACTACGGTGGGCCGCCCGCTGGGGCACCGCAAGCCCCCGTCTACGGCGCACCTCCCGTCCCGCCGGGCACCCCGCAAGCCCCCTACTACGGTGCCCCACCGGCGCCGCAGCGCCCGCGACCTCCAGTCGGACAGGGCAGGCTTGCGCAGTTGCTGCAATCGCCGCAGAGCCTCGTGGAAAAAGGCGGCAACGTTCGTGCGGTTGCGCAGACGAAGGGTGTTTCCGATCCGATGACGATCTCGTCGCTCGAAGCGATTTCCGTCCAGGGGCCGGCCGGCCGAAGGGCGTTCGAAACCGGCAACTTCATGGCCGCCGCGCAAGAGTTCGGCATTTTCGAAACCAACAATGTCGTGGCGTTGAGGTGGTGTGCCGTCCAAGGCTGCATCGCTCGCGGGGAGAAGGTGGCCAGCGCCGCCCAACGTTACGGGATCACCGATGATGCGTCGCTCGCAGCGCTGCAGCAATACGCGCTGGAGAGCCTTGCCCGCCGCGATGTCATCCAGTCGCCCCAGGCCCATTACGAAGCCGTTGCCGAGCGCTATGGCCTCAGCGACGCAAACCGGGAGACGCTGCGGGGCTATGCTGCGATGGCAGCCGTCGAACGTCATCACCCGCTGCATCAGGCACAGATGCTCGATCAAGTGGCAAGACAATACGGCTTCGATGTCCCTGAACTGAAGTGGGAGCTGGCGAAGGTTGCCGCGCTGCAAAGGGGTGAGCCCGTAGGCGAGCTCGCCAATCGGCTGGTTCTGGACCGCGGTCAGCAGTTCGAATTGGAGAGGCGGGTAATCCAAGCCAGCGCGGGTCCGGCAGTAGCGCGCGGTGAAAATGTGCTCGTAGTGGCCAGCCGGCACGGTATTACAGTCACCGTTACATCCTTGCTCGAAGATGCCGCCATTGAAGGCGCGGCCGGCCATGCCTTACGGGGCGCGGGCGCGTTAGCCGGAGACGTTCAGGCAATCGCGAACCACTATGGAATCTCGCCTGCGAGGGCCTCGCTCGTCGCGGCGAGAGCAGCGGTAGCCCACGGATACAACGTGAACGTCATGGCACAGCGATACGGGATTACAGACCCCTACGCCATCCAGGAACTCGGGCAGATTTGCACCGACGGCCCGGCGGCAATGGCAGTCCGGCAACCCAATGCGACAGTAGAAGGTGTCGCCCAGTACTTCGGACTCACGAATCCCGATCATGTCGAGCGACTGACTGAGATCAAAGCCTCGTTGAACGGCTGAGCGAGCCGCACGGCAACCGCTACGGGCAGTCGATCAGTCGATGCGGGGCGCCTCGACCGGACCGCCTCGCAGCTCGTTCGCCACCACCTCCCAAAGTTGGCGCACGAGCGCATGTCGCGGATCCTCGCCGGCAACGGCAAGCTTGTCGCGGTAAAGGCGGATCTCCATCGTCAGGGTGAAACGGTCCGCCGCCACGCCGCGCGCCGGGCGATCGAGCCGCACCAGAGCGCCCGCCGCCACGGCGTCCTCCACTGCGCTATGCGGCAGGAACGCGACGCCGTGTCCGGCGATGGCCATGGCCTTCAGCGCTTCGGCCATGTCCGTCTCATAGATGCGGTCAAGATAAAGCCGCTCCGGTGCCTTGGCGACAATCACCTCTGTCATGCGCCCCAGATACGCGTTCTGCGTATAGGACAGATAAGGCACAGGTGTCTCGGGCGTGCCGGGCAACTGGTACCGGGGACGGCCTGCGCGCGCCGGCGCCGAGAACGGGCTGATCGGCTCGAAGCCGAGCGTCAGCATGTCGTACCGGCCAGGATCGAGCGCGACAGGATGGCTCGGATGGTGATAGCCCATGACGAGATCGCACCCGCCTTCGACGAGCGACAGCACGGCATCATGCACGTTCAGCGCCCGCAGCCGCGTATGCACCGGCCCCATGCGGGCCTCGATACGCTGTAGCCAATGCGGGAAATAGGTGAGCGACAGCGTGTGCGGCACGGCGAATTCGATCGTCGCCGCCGGCGCGCCTATATGCCCGCGCAGCACGATTCTCGCTTCGTGCATCTGCGAAAGCATCGCGAGCGCCTGCTCGTAGAACACCTCGCCGGCCTGCGTGAGGCGCGTCGGATAGACCGAGCGGTCGATGAGCTCAGTGCCGAGCCATGCCTCGAGCGCCTGGATGCGCCGCGAAACCGCCGGCTGCGTCACGTGCCGCAGCTCGGCCGAGCGGCTGAAGCTGCGCGTCTCCGCCAACGAGACGAAATCCTCCAGCCATTTCAGTTCCATACGAGCATCGGGCAAACACCGCCGCGGCGGCAACGCCTCGCATTGTACTGTCGCCGGTATCCGGTCCGTCGCGCCCTGCCCGGGGGAGCTGCCGATTTATGTAGAAGATTGGCGCGGCGCACCATCGGGGCGCGCGCCACGCACGGGTGCAGTGCCGATTGCGCACGGCAGGTGCGCATGGCCGGGCCGCGCACCAATGCAGCCGGGGTGCGTCCGCTGCGCCTGCGTCCCGCCGTGCGTTCGCATCGCGCCAAGCCCCACGCGCCTCGCGCGGCCGTGCCTCCAGTGAGACAGCGACATGGCACGGCCCTTGCGTAATGACGCCGTCGCGCTGCACCGCAAAATAACAAGGCGCATCTTTCTCCGATCACCCGCGAGGCTGTCATGAAGAATCTGCAACACGCGCTACAGAGCGGCAACTGGCGATCGCTGCTTGCCTGTTTCCTGTATTTCGATACCGGCTTTACCGTATGGGTGCTTTACGGCCCGCTCGCCCCGTTCATCGGCAAGGACATAGCGATGACGGCCGCGCAGCAAGGCTTTCTCGTCGCCGTCCCGGTACTGGCCGCCGCGATTTTGCGCGTGACGCTCGGCAACCTCTATCAATCGACCAATGGACGGCGCATTGCGCTCGTCGGCGTGCTGCTGTCTGCGCTACCGACGATCGTGCTGCCGCTTTGGCCCGCAGCGCCCAGCTATACACTCCTGCTCGTACTCGGCGTGTTTCTCGGCATGGGCGGGGCGAGCTTCGCCGTCGCGCTTCCGATGGCCGGCAGCAGCTATCCCCCGAAAGTCCAGGGCCTCGTGCTCGGCCTGGCCGCCGCCGGCAACATCGGCGCGGTGCTCGACGGGTTCCTGTTCCCGCGCGTCGCGGCTGTGCTCGGCTGGCAAATGGCCACCGCGGCGGCGCTGCCGCTGCTTGCGATCGCGGGCCTCGCGGTCTTCGCATGGGCGGAAGACCGCGGCGAAAAGACCGGCAGTACGCTGCGCGCAACGGGCAGCTTCATCGCCACGCTCGCGGGCCTCATCGTGCTCGTGCTCGCGGTGAAAGCAGGGGTGTTCGGCACGGGCAAGACCGGCCTGCTGCTCCTGCCGGTGCTCGGCGCGATCGGCGCGATCGCGCTGTTGCCGGCACGCTACCGGAGCGTGCTGGCGGAACGCGACACGTGGGTCATCATGCTGGTCTACAGCATCACGTTCGGCGGCTTCGTCGGCATGTCGTCGTATGTGACGCTGCTGCTCACGAATCTTTATCAAATGCCCAAACTCGAAGCCGGCCTGTTCATGTCGCTGCTTGCGTTTCTCGGCGCGATGGTACGCCCGCTCGGCGGCTACCTGGCCGATCGCGTGACCGGCGTGCGCGCCCTCGTCGTCCTGCTCGCCGTCATCTCCGCCGCCGATCTGCTGTTCGCGGCATGGATGCCGCCGTTGAGCGGCGGCATCGCGATCCTCGTGTGCCTGTATCTCGCCTTCGGACTCGGCAACGGCTCGACGTTCCAGCTCGTGCCGCATCGCTGGAAGGGCAAGACGGGGCTCTTGTCGGGTGTCGTAGGCGCCGCAGGCGGCATCGGCGGTTTCTATCTGCCGGTTGTCATGGGCATCGCCAAGGAAAGCACCGGCAGCTACCAGATGGGCTTCGCCACCTTCGGCGCGCTCGCCGCCTGCGCCTGCCTGGCCGTCCTCGCGCTGCGCGCGCAGTGGCTCGTCTGGGCGGCGCCGGGCGCGCCGGTCGCGGCCCCCGCGGCGACGGCCGGCATCGGTCGCACGGCCACAGCCGGCGACTGAGTCCGGTTCGCGCACTACGCGCGCGTCATTCTTTGCAAGGCATGCGGCAGCGCATGCCTTTTTCTTTGGTGACGCGGCAACCCGCAGCCGGAGACGCAAGCGGCGGGTCCCGCTCGGCAGCGACGTCCCCGCTCGATGGTAAAATGCCCGATTCCCTTGCCGCTTACGAACGGGCGCTTGCCGCGCTCCGTCGCCCCATCATGTCCGATACCCGCGCCGATACCCTTTTTGCCCTCACCGCACTCTCACCGCTCGACGGCCGCTACGCCGCCAAGACAGAAGCCCTGCGCGATTGGCTGTCCAAAGCCGCTTTCATGCGCCACCGCGTCACCGTCGAAGTGCATTGGCTCATCGCGCTCTCGCACGCGGGCTTCGCCGAAGTGCCGCGCTTTTCGGGCGAATCGGAGCGGTTCCTGCTGCAGCTCGTCGAACGCTTTTCGGCCCACGACGCCGCGCGGATCAAAGAGATCGAGCGCGTGACGAACCACGATGTGAAGGCGGTCGAGTACTGGCTCAAGGAATCGGTCAAAGGCCAGTCCGAGCTCGAGCGCGCAAGCGAATTCATTCATTTCGCCTGCACGTCGGAGGACATCAACAATACCTCTCACGGCCTCATGCTCGCCGGCGCACGCGAGCACGTGATCCTGCCCGCGCTGCGTTCGGTCGAAAGCCGGCTCGTCGCGCTGGCACGCGCGCATGCCGAGCAACCGATGCTCTCGCGCACGCACGGCCAGCCCGCGAGCCCGACGACGCTCGGCAAGGAAATCGCCAACGTGGCGGCGCGTCTGGCCCGCGCGATCGAGCGGATCGCCGAGGTGCGGATTCTCGGCAAGATGAATGGCGCGGTGGGCAATTACAACGCGCATTTGTCGGCGTATCCCGAGTTCGACTGGGAAGCGTTCTCGCGCGAGGTGGTCGAAAAGCGGTTGAAGCTGACGTTCAATCCCTACACCATCCAGATCGAACCGCACGATTACATGGCGGAACTCTTCGACGCCGTCGCGCGCGCCAATACGATCCTGCTCGACCTCGATCGCGATGTCTGGGGCTATATCTCGCTCGGCTACTTCAAGCAGAAAACGAAAGCCGGTGAAATCGGCTCGTCGACGATGCCGCACAAAGTCAATCCGATCGACTTCGAAAACTCCGAAGGCAACCTCGGATTCGCCAATGCGACGCTGCGCCACCTCGCCGACAAGCTGCCCGTGTCGCGCTGGCAGCGCGATTTGACCGATTCGACGGTGCTGCGCAACATGGGCGTCGCGCTCGGCTATTCGCTGCTCGCCTATGACGCGCTGATTCGCGGTCTCGATAAACTCGAAGTGAATCCGCAGCGCCTGAACGAGGATCTCGACAACTGCTGGGAAGTGCTCGCCGAGCCCGTGCAAACGGTGATGCGCCGGTACGGCATCGAAAACCCGTACGAGCAATTGAAGGAGCTGACGCGCGGCAAGGGCATCACGCGCGAGGCGTTGCAGCAGTTCATCGCTCAACTCGCGATTCCCGACGATGCGAAGGCACGCCTCGCGGCAATGACTCCGGCATCGTACACGGGCAAGGCCGTGGAACTGGCGAAACGGATCGCCTGACCAGGATTCTCCCGTTGCCCGCGTTGCCGCCCCAAGCCCCGACCGCGTGGCGCTCGCGGCGACGCCTCCCGTAGCGGCCCGGGTCTAGGGTCTGTTTACATATGGAACGCACGTGCGTTGCCACGAGAACGGCCGCTCGCGAGGCGCGCGACGCTGCGAATACTGGACGTATTCGCAAGGA
>Ga0157374_10000372_pt1 | contig 41314 bp, 24 predicted proteins | sample M25metaG_FD_115308 | JGI IMG/M metagenome (GOLD analysis project Ga0157374, IMG submission 115308) | Miscanthus rhizosphere microbial communities from Kellogg Biological Station, Michigan, USA - M2-5 metaG | ecosystem: Host-associated > Plants > Roots > Rhizosphere > Soil | place: USA: Michigan...
ACTGTATGTCAGTTGCATCTGTTGTCTGTCTATATATTAATCTGCCCCCTCTTTCTTCACACCCCCCCTCCCCTCCCCCCCCCCCCCCCCCTTCACCCCCCCCCCCCCCCCCCACGCCTGCCACTCACCTTCTCCACACCGAAGGTGAGTGGTGTGGGGGGACCATGAGTCGAAAGCCATGGGTCGAAAGCCATGGGTCGAGGACCTAACCAAAGGTGACTATACTAACTGCTCCAAGTTAAAATTTATGTATGCAATCCCGCCACAATACTCCACCCTTCCTTAGCTAGTATTCTTGTTTTAACTCCGTATACCAGGATAGGTAATAAAAGGGCGTGGTCGGTAGGAAGTGGTGCCACCTTTATTTAATTAATTTTAAGAAAGGAGCCCTCCATACAATTTATTGTTCAGTTGTCAGAGGTTTATTGGTCAATGGTTAGTAGTCTTTGGTCAAAGATCAAATATAAAAGGGTCATTGTTCTATGGTAAATGATATAGGAGAGGGGTGCGACCATTTTATTTTTATCTAAATAGTTACCTTTACTAACTTTTATTAATTACATAATCGCAAAATAATTAATTTGTTTAATCTCATTTTTATTTTTAATAATTAATTTAATTTTTAATTAAACTATTTTTATTCAGCTGATATAGTTTATTTGGTTAAAACTTACTTTTCATGCAAGTAGAATAAAGGTTCAATTCCTTTTATCAGCTATCATACATTTGTAGTCTAATGGGTTAAAACAACTGTTTTCGGAGCAGTTTTTATTGGTTCGAGTCCAGTCAAATGTCCTAAAAAGAAGCCAGTTAATTTATGTTTATTTTAATGAACTATCCTTTATGCCTGAATACGAATAATATAAATTTAGTAATGGTAATTTCTTTAATAGCTGCTATAAAATTGGGGGGAGGGGGGGGTTATATTAATAACTAATCCAATTCACCCTTTCAAGGATCTTGTCAATGTTTAGCATTTCTACTAAAATTTTTAGATATTTGAAAGGAATTAAATCTGTGCTGTTTTCTATACCGCTGAAATATTGGAGGGTGATATTCTACATCACTACTCTGAATCCCTTGACTCGCCATCTTCATTTCTGAAGTAATGATTATACTCGTCTCTATCTCTATCACTAAGTTTTGCTAAGTGTGTCTCACTAAAAGGTTTAGATGTAAGATCTCTATCGTTGATAATATTCGATGTAGTTCCATCTATTTGTTCAGTTGGAGTGTCAGATTCTATCTCAGGTTCTAATCTGTCATAATCAATATTAATTTCTTGACCACTATCCATATCAATCACTGAATTGGTATTTGGATTATAGAAGTAAAAATAATATACACCTCCTATTAATACTAACGTTACGACTGTTATACTCGCAATTACATAAGGGTTTTTATAAAAAGGTGTATCATCATCAACTTTAAATCACTTTTTAACTGAGAATCAAGAAAGGTCTTCCTCTTTTGCATACAACTTTCTCAACGAAAATAATGAATCAGAATCCTTTTTATTTGACAGTTTGACAATCTTCTTATCAGATTCTTTAGGCATTCATTATTTATCTTTAATTGAAGCTGTTATTGCACTTGCTATTGCGATGTTAGATTTTATCAATTGTTGGATGTGATTATAAAAATCTGGTGACAATTCCACTTTAAGTTTGTTAATAAGATTGTAATCTAAGTTATAGTGAATTAGAGCTAAAATTAAATCATCGTTAAGTTCTATTAAGGTTTTAATTGGGAATTTGTTCATAATATTGTTAAGTTCATTACTTTTAACTGCAATAGTCTTAAGAGTGTTAAGTTTTCGACCAAACATTCCATATAAAGAATTAAGATGCATTTTTGCGATTCATCTTGTGGAAGGATCTTTGGCATCTTTTTTACATTTATAAAAATGATTGATGTAATCTGAAAATAAATTTGCTCGAGTGAATTGGTGTATTTTTATTATTTCAACCTTATAACCGTGTTTAACAACTTCTTTAATCTCTTCACTGAAATATATTCCTTTTCAACATCCTCCCCGCAGGGGAGAGGGTGTATAACTTTACCCTCATGTCTGCAAATAAGTAAAGGATGTTTAATTGTCTTCGGCGAAGTGACAATTACCTCCAAAAACCCAAATGTTTCATTCAAACTCATTGAACCCCCGCAGGGGAGGGGTGAGAATTCGCCTAAATAATTTAAGGGCATGTCATTTAACATTGCATACGGATATAATGAATTCACATCGTAGTAGTAGAGGTTTTCACCTTTAATTTTATAAAAATCTGAGGATCCACCATAGTAAGATTCTCTTATTATACTATCCATTTTTTTGGTGAATATTGGGATGTTCACTTTTTGAAATTTATGTCTATAAATAAGAAGTGAAAGACTAGGAGCTGATACAGTTTTAGTTATATCAACATTGTATTGTTCTAAATAGATTGAACGCGCATTAAGAATTGCCATTAATAGACAAATCGAGTCTTGTTCAGAGTACTCTATAAATTTATTCAACTCTACACCATTTTTTAGGAATTCAATTCCATTTCAAACTGGGTTGTATTCGCCAGATTTACCTTGAACATTGAAATTTTTACATAAATTATTTAAACTTAGAGGAAATAGTCGATATGAATCTAAGAATGTTCACTTAATTGTCGATTTTTATCTCAATCCTCTCCACTTCGTGGCCACTCAAGCCTTTAGATGCCAATTCTTCTTCTGTCAAACTGTCATAGGGTTTTATACTATATCTATATTTTATACTAATAAATTTGTTTTGATCATCAATTAAAGGATTTATATTTTGAGATCTACAGTATTTATATAAAGCAGGTAGAATGAAATATCCATCAAAAGATCCTAAGTTATGTGAATAGATGAATAGATTTGATGAAATGTTTAATTCTTTCACACTATCGAAGAATTCTTTCCACAAATTTTGCACAGCAGTTTCTTTATCGATTTTTAATAATTCATAGTCTATTATTTTAACGAATGAATTCACTTTGTTTAATTTACGATAGGCAAATGAAATTGCAATGGGAGTTTGAATTTTATTTATTGAAATTGTTTCAACATCCAATGTGCAAACAACACCCACCTCTCTTTTACCACAAATTTTCAAAGGTTTAATTTGACCAATTTGACTTTTAGATCTTTCTAATTGACAAGTTGGCGAACTCTCTTCTCGTACTGTACTGGTGTGGTAACTTCTAATACCAGGTCGTTGTTTATTGACTAGTGTACGACTAGTTTTAATATCAAAGACGTGTCAAATTTGAATTTTTAGCCGATCATAAAGTACAGTTTGATATTTTGTTGAAAAATTTGCAACAGATGATGTAATTGAATTGTAATACTCTTTGAAAGATGTGTTACGACTAATTGCAACATTTTTATGAATGTAGTAGGTAAATCCAGTTTCACTATTAGAAATCGCAATCATAATAATTTTTTTATCTGAATTATTTCATTCACTTAAATTACTTAAAGTTAATCAAATTGATTCAAATAAATTCATACCCATCAGATTTGGGTCATTTTCTAAAATAATTTAATAACACCTTAAGGTGTTATTAAAATCCTTTTTAATCACTTTTAATTGTTTTGAATCGCCATATTTTTCGGCTAAAATATCTAATTTATTAATTAAAAATTTATTCATCTTATTCAAAGTAATAATAAAAAAAATCACAAAAGGTATTACCGTTAAAGGAGTTACTAAACCTACATGGAGCGATCCTAAAACTAATATGCTGTGAGCTTTGTGGCTATTCATAAATAGTATGAAGTATTTTAAGACTGCTATACTAATCAAAACTGTAAAATGACATGGTAAATGATGATTTCAATTATTATCGTGAACTATTTTAAAAGTTTGATGACCCTTCCTAATGGTGATGAAATTGTTAAGATACTTAAGATTAATTAGATTCTTAGTTCTATTATCTGGACTTATAATCACGGCAATTTACACACCTAGTGAGATGCTGAAAATAAAATGATTACTATATTATTAGACACCGATAAAAAGGTTGAATCTTTTACATTTAATTCTATAGGATATCCACTGGACAATGACATTACTAAGCCACGAAGTGGCCACGAAGTGGCCACGAAGTGGCCACGAAGTGGCCACGAAGTGGAGAGGTGAAGTTATAGTTAATACAGAAGATGTTGCTGTAATTCATAACAAAGCCGATAATTATATTATTACTAAAACTGAGGATAGTAGAGAAGTAAAAATATTTAATAAGAGTGTTCTTGTTTCTTCCTTTAAAGATGAGTATGTTAAGGGTTATATTATTAGATACCTTGATAGCCATATTTATATAATTAAGAATAATAAAATTATATTTAAGGTTTTAAAAAGAAAGGTGCAACACATCAAACCTATTAAACCCCGCCCCACTCCCCTGTGGGGAAGGGATAGAATTTAACGATAAATATTTAACATTTGATATTGAAACTAGAACTATTAATAACAAAATGCTTCCATACTGTATTTCCTTTTACGATGGTAAAAAGGCTTGAAGTTACTATTTAACAGACTTTAATAATACTGGGGAGATGATAATTACAGCCTTTAAATCAGTTTTCAAGAGAAAATATAATAGACATGTAATATATGCTCATAACTTCGCTGGTTTCGATAGTATCTTTATTTTAAAGGAGTTAATTAAATTCACAGAAGTAAAACCTTTAGTTAAAGATGGAAAATTCATAGATGTTTCTATTAAATATAAGGATTACAATTTTCGAATCAGAGATAGCTTCTTACTGTTACCCAGTTCTTTAAGATCCCTAGCTAAGTCTTTTAATGTAACTAATAAATCTCATTTCCCTTTTGAATTCGTAAATAATGAAGATATTAGTTTAGACTATAAAGGACCTATACCAGATTTTTATTTATGAAATAGTTTAACACAAGAAGAATATAGCAGTATGGATAAAAATAGTTGGGATCTAAGAAAAGAAACTATTAAATACTGTGAAATAGATTGTATTTCCTTGCATGAAATAATGAAAAGCTTTGGTAAAATGATTAATAATAGATGAAAAGTTAACCTTCATAAGTATCCCACATTACCTTCCTTAACCTTCGCATCTATAGAATCAATTATTTAGAAGAAAATACAGTACCAAAAATCGGTGGTACAATGTATAATGACATAAGAGAGTCTTATACAGGTGGTCATGTCGACATATACCACGCCTACGGAGAAAACCTTAAAGTTTATGACATTAATAGTTTATACCCATACTCAATGGCTAATTTTGACATGCCTGTAGGACCTGTTCATTACTTTGAAGGAGATATTTCACAATTTGATGTTTTAAATAACTTCGGTTTCTATTACGTTAAGGTTACAACTCCTGAATATATGGAAAGACCTCTTTTACAAACCAGAGTGAAAACAGATCATGGTTATAGAACAGTTGCTCCATTAGGTACATGAGAAATGTGAGTTTTTAGTGAAGAGATGAATAAATATAAAGAATACGGTTACACCTTTGAGATTATTAAAGGTTATTCATTCAATAGAGCTAATTTATTTAAAGAATTTATTAAAGAACTTTATAAAATTAAAGAATCAACTGAGAAGTCAGATCCAATGTATTTAATCTCTAAATTACTAATGAATTCTCTCTATGGTAGATTTGGTATGGAAATTATTTTAAATAATAGTAAAATTATTAATAGTGATAAGTTAGGGGGACTTATAGCTGCAAATAAATATTTAATTGAAGATATAATAGATATGGGTGATAAAATCATTAGTTCTATATAAAAACAATATTGTTATTAATGACGATGATGTCACTAATAGCTCTAGTAATGTTTCTATAGCTAGTGCTATTACAGCATGATCTAGAATTGTAATGAGTAATTATTTAGGAGACCCTACAATTAAAATTTACGCTACTGATACTGATTCTATTGTAACTAAATCTGATTTACCTACGAGTAATAAATTAGGAGAATTTAAATTAGAAAAGGTGTGTAAAGAAATGACTTTTATAGCCCCAAAAGTTTATGGAGGTATCCTTATTTCTGGGGAATCTTTTGTAAAAGCTAAAGGATATAAAAATCAAATAGCTTACAATGAACTTAAAGAATTATTAGATCATAATAGGATTTTATCATTGCAACATACTAAATTATATAAAAATATTATAGATTCTAACATTGAAGTTAAAAAGCAAATTTATAGATTACAAGTTACAGACTCTAAACGAGAAGTAGTTTATGAAAATGATAAATTTGTTTTTACAAGACCATATCTTATTGATAACAGAAAAGTAATAATGAACCAAAAGAAAAATTATAATATTTTAAAGCCTATAAACATAGGTGAATAAGTATATGATTTCTTATATTTTTCATGTGGCTGGTATTCCTCCATCAATTATTTATTATACAATATACATTTTGTTCACTATTACTACCTGTTTGATATACACTTAATCTTAATACTTTTAGGATGAGTATCCTTATTTCAAGAAAGGGGGAGAAGACTTATTAATTAAGTTAAAGCCCCCTAACTAATTATAATTATAAGTTTAATTATATAATTACAGTGACGACTTAGGACTCGAACCCAACTGGCTGCTCATGAGGCAGATATGCAACCATTACATCAAATCGTCAATTTAAATGTGAAAAAAATTTGTTTAATATGATATTTTTCTTATAAATTAAGATTAAAAATTTAAAAAGTTTAGTTAAAAGGTTAGGGGGTTTTTATTAAAAAAATTGATATTTATTTTCCAGCAGCACTTTCCAGTACGGCTACCTTGCTATGACTTTTGAAATGTTACTTAATCAAACTGACTTGACCTATCCCATTTTAACAAAGACGTTAATTAACTGAATATAAAAAATAGTTAATATAATGCTTCTTTGAAAAAAAATGTTAACAAGCCTCATTTCCTCCTTTTAAGCTCCTTCCCAGCGACAGACGGTTAGTACACTTTGGATTTAAGCTTCACCGTTGCGTCTAATTATCAACGATTACTCGAAATTCCTTCTTCATGTCACCGAATTTCAGACGACAATCCGTCGATTTCAATATGTTAAAATTTGCTTTCTTTCATGATTAGCTCCTCCTTAATTAACTAAATTTAATTAATATTTTTTTCATAAAAGGAAGAAAAAATATTAATTTACTAAGCTATATACACACCAAAGATGACTATGGTGACTATATTATTAAATAATAAAGATTATAATATAGACTTAGAATTAGAAACAGTATTGCTTCATTTTGTAAAAGCCTATTGTGGCACGTCTATGGCCCAGTGCATGAGGACCATAACGGCTTGTCTTAGCCCCCAATGTAGTCCTTATCGAACAATACATAAGTTGTTAAGTTTATATTTAAATTAACAACAGGGATTTCGCCCGTTAGTGGAATTAACCTAACTTCTCAAATTACGAACTGAAGACAGCCATGCAATACCTGTATCCTAGATGTTTACAACTTTTAAAAAATTTATAATCAAAAATAAAAAACTTCTTCCCTATTTAATATTTTTAATTAAAATAGTTTAAATATCCCTCCCGCCCCGGTCCACGGTCCACTCACCTTCGGTGTGTGGGGTGGTGGGAGCAGGATTTTAAACTATGCCTATTATAAACATCTCTTATTTAAGCCAATTATAAATATTAAAACTGAAGAACAGAATTTATAAAGCTTATTCTCTTATAAGGCAAGTCAAAATTAGGGACGCTAGAGAATAGTATAAACTTAAATAAGGTAGTATGCAAGCACTGGTAAGATTTTACGCGGATTATCAGATTAAATAACATGCTTCACTTCGTTTGCTCCAAAACTGACTAATTTTTTTGTTTTCAATTTTGCAATCGTACTCACATGGCGGAATGGTTAACGTGTTAACATTAAAACTAATTAAAATGCGTATAGCATCTAATTAATAATTACCATTCATAGTTGACAGAGAGGGTACTTGGGTATCAAATCCTTTTTCCTGGCCTCACCTTCGTTTCTCAGCGTCACTTATCAGTATTAGAAAAAAAGCTTTCGCTATTAGTATTCTACTTAATATCTAGAGATAAAACCCTTACATTAGAGCATTAAATTTTTAGTTATAACTTCTACCTGATTCTAGCTTTAATTAGTACTTTAAAGGAATTTAGAAACAAACAAACAAACGCTTGCCTCGGTCCACTCACCTTAGGTGTGTGGGGAGGAGAGGAGTATTTATTTGACCTAAATTGTTTAATTAAAGTTTTTAAAGCCGCCTACAAACCCTTTACGCCTGATTAAGATGATTAACGTTTGCGTTTTTGGCCTTACCGAGTCTTCTGGCACCAAATTTAGACAACACTATAGAAAGGTAGTATCATTATTATCCCTTACTTTATCTTGAAGTTAATACCTAATAAGTATTAGATATCCCCATGCCCGTAAACAGGGAAAGATTTCAGTTAGCTAGTTCGCTCTTGCGAGCATTGACCAATATTCTTGACTGCTGTTAGCTTTCGCTACTAGGGAGATCTCATTCCCTCTGTGGCCATTTGTTCTATCAAACTTGGCTTTTGATCTTAAGCTTGGGAGGCTTTTACCCTACCAACTACCTAATCAAGATAAATAGAATCCTTATAGCAGAAAAATTCCTTTTGATCTCCTATTTACAGAGACTATAGGGTATCTTATTTACCATACTCACCTCTACACCTTATTTCTTAATCTTATTAAATTTAGGAAATAACGATTCGCATGTCTTAAAACTACTGAAAAACGTTCAATCGGAACCAAAATTAAATTCTTACTAAACTATTAAACAAGTAATTTATTTTACTTGTTGTATTTTATATGCTCTTAGCAATATTTTATATTTTATTACTTTTATTTTTAAAATCTTTCAATATTTTCTTTTATTATTTTAATAATATCTTAAACTATCTATTTAATAAAATTTTAATTTATCTTAAAAATTTTTATTTTTGCTAATCTTTATTCCATACCCTCTCCTTTACAACACAGCTTCTCATCTTTGGTGTGGAGAGAGGGGCGAGGCTGGGTACTGAGGAGAGTGGCTACACTTCTCCTTTAGGTTGTAAAAGTTCTAGCGCAAAACGTTACCACACCTACACACCGTTTCACTTTTTTAAGGGAGTGGTATGGCCTGTACAGTAGGAGCCAAACAAGTTTTTAAAAATAAGTATAAGGCTGGTGAGGAACTTGCCTTTCTCTTCAGGCTATAAAGGGGATATATATGTTGCAGGCAGGGTAAGTTAACATCTTAATATATTAGACTTAAATAAAAAGAGTTCTAAATTAAATCTACTAATCTTTGGATAAGTGTAGTGTTGTGTAAGTAAAATAACCATTAGGTAAGCAAGGTAGGTGTTAGAAGAAGGTGGGGGGGGTGTTGTGTATGGTTTTAGGGGTCCATTTTTTGGATGGGAGGTGTAAGGATTGTAGTTAAGTGCTAGTTTCAAACATATTTATATTTAGATTTGTAATTGGTCAATTTAAAAAAATTATTAAAAAATTAAATTATTTAAAAACAATAGCATTACTATAAATATTAATATTAAATACCCCTGCTCTATTTTTAGAATTAAATCCATTAACAACTTTTAAGTTATTAACACTTCTAGCTAAAGTACCGAAATGTCATTTAATAGTTTTAACTCTACTTTTTCTATTAACCTTAGAGAATCTTCCTGCCAATCTGATATGAGTACCTCTAATACTAGAAGGTATAAACCGTTTTTCTAATTTATAAATTCTATCTCTTTTAATATTAAAAGCAATTGTTTTTCACATACGTCGAGCAACTCCTTTTAATTTATAACTTCAGCTTAATGCTCCTAAAAGTGAAACCAGAATATTACTATCAAAATAAGTGTAAAAAAGTCTAGTAAGTTTCAGATCAACTCTTTTTTTAAAAACTTTATTTAAAATTCGAGTTAAAATATTTAACTTTTCAATATATCTATCAGTTCAGATATCATCATATTTTACCATTTTTTTATAAATAGATTTATGTACTTTTCGTCAATTTCGTATAATATGAGATTCGTAATCATCATATATTGAAGTATTAAACTTTTTTATTCACTTTTTATCTATTTGCTTCAATGAAACATATGGTTTTCAATAAAAAAATAAATTAATTAAAATAGAATTAGGTTTAGCAGAAAAATAAGCTTTACTAATTAAACTATCTAACGAAGCAAATAAAGCTGACTCTAAAATAATTCCAATATTTTTTTCATTTTTAAAAATGTTATAATTATTTTTTTTATTAAAATTAAACATAATATTTTTACTCTTAGCTAAATTAGAATTAAATGGATTAATAGTTTTTATAAATTCAATATAATTTCTCTGAGGTCTAAAGTGATTTCAATATTTAATTAATTTATTATTAGACAAATTATCTACGCTTATATTATTTTTTTTATTAATTATTTCATTATCTTGTTTTAGATTCATTATTTTAGTTTTTTTTTCCAAAGGTGTGACGTGGTTAGTAGCATGAACTGGCCCAAAGAGAACAGGTAAGGTTAAGGCATCCTTTCTCCCTGTAGAGCTAGGAGCGTTGTGGGAATAGGTGGAAGATATTGCCTGGTATGAAGTCTTATTTAAAGAAAAGGATTTTTTTAAATATCGAAGTGTATTTTTATTTGATTTTAAAGATTGTTTTAATAATCTTTTTATGAAAAACATGCTGAGACGTGTAAAATTAAATGAAGTAACGGATTTATTTTTATCGCAGCAGGCGTCGATAGATGATCTATTATTTAAAGAAGAGGTTTTTTGTAAATATTGATTTATATTTTGATTTAGTTTTAAAGATTGGTTTAATGCTTTTTTTATTTTTTTTATTTGACGACGGTTTTTAGCTACTAATTTTACTTTTTGGTTTAAAAATTTTTTTAAAGAGGGTAAAGAACAATCTTCTATTACTAATAAACTTTCCCTTTTTTGAATTAGAGTTTGAATTAGTGGAGAAAGTTGTATTTGAGACACAGATTTTTTTTCAGAGTTAAAAATAAATTGTATATATTAAATAGATATTCTCTATTTAGAGTAGGATTTGGACTTAGCCAAAGGTGTAACTAAACGTTTGAACTTTTATCTTAAATAGAAAAACTATAATTTCTATTGATTCAATACGTGTGTTCATGCATGTTTAACTTAATGATGAATTAAGTCACCAACCTTAGACAGTGAAAACTCCTCCTTTACACACCACTCCCCTGCGGGGTCCCTCCTATAACTAGTACAGGTAGCGCCAACCTAAATTTTTATTAAAAAAGAATAAAGAAGGCGAGTCACGCTTCTTTACTTTATACTAGACCCATCCTTCTTCCGGCCCCTCCTCTCCTTTATACCACTACCCTACCCTTCGGTAGGGTAGGGTAGGGTAAGGTAGGGTAGTGGTTGCTGAGGCTGAGGGAGAGGGGTTTGGGGAGAGATGCGCAAGCATGGCATGTAATCCGGTCTCTAGAGACAGAAGCACTTACTCTGGATATAGTAAAAGGAGTGCAGATGAGTGGTGAGGAGCGTAAGCCGGCCTCGTATAAAAAAGACAATGAGCGCGTCACTGTCTCTCTCCTTTAGTTATTTTTAGTATTGTCCACCTAGACCTCCTAACCTTCCACCTAACTTATTTTTCAAAAGAAATCAGGTGAGATAGTTAAAGGAGGGACGCCGGCTAGCCAAAGGCCTATAAATAAATTAAGCCAATACTAGATTCGGTGAGGGTGGTAGGGAAAAAAGAGATACATAGGAGGTAAAAGGTTGTATTAAAAATTTTTAAGATTAATGAATTATGAACACTAGATAGGCTGTTATTTTATGAATAATAAAAATTCATAAATATATCCAGACACTTCCCCTTTATTAACAGATACAGAAATAAAAAGAGAGGCTAATTGCACCAGACTTGCTTAGCTTTTTGAATTAATACTGGTGAGGGTAGCTTTTCAACCTTTACCGGGTTTAATTTAAATAAAAGAAAGAAAAAAGCTATAATAAGGAAGCTAGCTGTGGAGGTGATGGAGGCGCCGGATAAGTATAAAACATTTAATGAGTATATTCAACCTTTCTTTTAATTTTAATTTAATTAAAAAGGTTAGGTGGTTAGAACTATTAAATTAGTGCGTAAAATTTTTTTAAGGGAGGAGTCCCGCCCCTCATCTCCTCTCCATTACTCACCTCCCCTCCACACCTCTCCCCACACCTGCCACACACCGAAGGTGAGTGGATGGTGAGCGGGGAGAGGATCGTGGCAAAGAGCTCGTGGTGGCTGGGACTACTGAGGCTGAGGGTGGTGAGAGGAGAGGTGGAAGCTATACACTACATAAAGAATTACGGATACTGTGAGATTTGAACTCACGACTTCTTTCTAAAGAAGTACTCGTTTTCAAGACGAGCGTTTTAAACCAGACTCAACCAAATATCCTTTTACAAATTAAATTGCCCGCCCCTCCACTAATATGCCACAGCAGCCACACCCTCCCCTCCACTCACCTTCTCCACACCTCTCCCCGCTCACCATCCACTCACCTTCGGTGTGTGGCAGGTGTGGAGAAGGCGTGTGTGGACCGAGGTAGAGGAGTAGAGTAGTGGAGGGGAGAGGTTAAAGGCGGGTAGCGAGACGGGGAGCGGGGAGGAGTTTAATAAATGTAGACATAGATTGTTCCATATATCAATCAAATTTATATTTTAGAGTTGCCCTTTCTTATCTATTTTTAATCATAAATTTTAGCCTACGCTTATTAGCCTTTCTAGCTGTACTTCGTTATTATGATTTAGATTGTAGGTTTATACTATAAATAAAAAGCTCCTATACTGGAAAGGTCCTTGTCTCTTAGCAGTAAACCTGGACACAAAAGGTAAATGCACCCGCCCTTAACTATCTGTTCCATTGGACTTATTTATGCTATAAGAGAAACTAAATTTAGTACCGTGGCCTGCTCACCTTCGGTGTATGTGTTAGCGTGAGGTAATAAAATAAAGTTAACGAAAGTACAGAAGTACTACTAAATAACAGATCAGGTATCTCTTAGTAAAATAATTAAAAATAAAATAAGACTGCAGGGAATTGAACCCCGATAAAACCCATTATGAGCGAGTCGTATTAACCAATTATACTACAGTCTCTTTTTTAGTTTAAGCTATATACTTTATAATCTTTAATAAATATTTTTTCACACTTCCTAAAATATTTTATGGGCCTCATACCTTCCTAATTCTATAATTTTGATCAGAAGTAGCGCGACCTTACCCTTTCTTTAATATATAAAATAAATCAGTAAAAAGGGAGTGGTGGGTGGTGCCTGTTTTAGATTTTGAATCGCTAGAGTAAAAGAAGGTTAAGAAATTTTAATATAAAGTTTAGTCTTAAGAATTAAAATTTTATTTAATTAGACTCTTTTACCAAAAGCAATAGTGTAACTCTAAGAGTATTGTTTTTAGACCGAATTTTAATGGTATTATAACCTTTTCTCGCGCAAGCACACACACCAAAAAACTTTTTTAATCTGGTCTCGTGCCTTCTGATAAAAGATAAAAAGAATTAAAATTTAACACTAGCCCTAAAGGGAAAAACAATTATAAAAACAAGAGTGAGGTGACTTGAACACCTTCCAATGATTTTGAAGATCATAATACTAACCATTAAATACTACACTCTTAATCAAAAAAATTTTATAATTTTAAAGCAAACAATCTCTTATTTTAATAGGTGAAAAATAATATTTCTTTTAAATTATAAACAAGTAATACAATATTAAGTAACTATCTTGAAAAAAAGTGATAAATAAATTTATGATATAAACTAAAAAGTGCAGTGGTGTAGAGAGTGCACACGACCTTTTTAGTTAATGCAATCGAGAGGTAATAAAAAGAGTAGTTGAAGAGGTGTAGGCAAAAAGGAGAGGGAAGAGTAAAGACTAGTAAATATTTTAGTCTTAAAAATTTTATATATTTGGTAAGAAAAAAGTTATGGGGGGGGGGGGTTTATAAAAATTATAGTACAAAGTTATAACTTTAAAAGAGCCCTTTCCCTATCCTCCACTGCAATCCTACTTTGTTTTTCTACTTTTTTTAATTATCAAGAGAAAATTTATTAGGTTTAGACCCCTGCTCTCTCCCCACACCGAAGATGAGCCGCCACGACTCTCAGCCTCTCCACTACTCCACTCACCATCCACTCACCTTCGGTGTGTGGCAGGTGTGTGGCGGCTGTGGATAAGAGTGGATAAGTGGAAAGGGCTCGGAGCGAGAGAGGACCATAAAATTTATAGTTTTCTATGATTAAAAAATTTAAACTGTATTGTCAGAAGTATTAAGATTAGAAGTAAATTTAATAGCACCAGATCCCATTTCTAATGCAAATCCGATTGTCAATACAACCAAAAAGATTAAAAAGATTGAAAAACCGTAGCTCCCTATTTGATATAGGGTAACGGCTGCTGGCATTAATAAAACTATTTCTAAATCAAATATTAAAAAAAGTAAAGCCACTAAGAAAAAATGAATTTGGAATTTAGCTCTTGTTTGACCAAATATACTTATAAAACCACATTCATAAGCCGATACTTTTTCCAAATCAGGTTTTTTAACAGCTAAAACTCCATTTAATAATAATAAAGCTATAGCTAAAATAGGTACAAAAAATAGTAGTATAACATAAGTATTTAGATAATTCATATTAAAAATAAAATAAAGTTAACGAAAGTACAGAAGTACTACTAAATAACAGAGAAGGTTTTAAAATAAAGAGTAAGATAGAAATAGTTAAAGTAGAAATTATAAAACTGTGGATAGAACTTATTTCATAGTTAGTTTTATCCGAAGTTATTTTTGAATCAATATAACCCCTGCTCACCATCCACTTCGTGGCAGGTGTGGGAGTGGTTCCACCCACATGTAAAATTTTAATAACAGTTAAATAATAAGAAGCACTAATAATACTTACAATTATTGCAACTATACTAATAAAATAGAATCCCTTTTGAATTGCCGCATATAAAACAAATTGTTTAGAAAAAAAACCAATTAATGGAGGGATACCAGCCATAGAAAATAAACAAATGCTTAAACTTAAACTCAGTATAGGGTTTTTAAAAAAAAGTCCTTTTAGTTCTATAATATATTGAATATCCTTTTCAGTACCTTCAAATTCCTCCCCTGCACCCGATCCACGAGCCCCATTCAGGTAGTGGTGGGAAAGGTTTGTATTATAACTATCATTATCCTCTACTTTATTTTGTATTCCAGATTTAATAAATAAACCTAAAGCAATAATTATTAAAAAAATATTAAAATTAGTTATAGAATATTGAATAATGTAAAATAGTAAAGACTCTATAGACTGTTCAGTATTAATAGCTAAAGCTAATAAAATAAATCCTAAATGAGATATAGTTGAATAGGCTAACAATCTTTTTATTTTAATTTGAGATAAACCTACTGTACTCCCTATTATTAAAGAGATTATAGAACTTATTAATACTAAATTTTTTATAAAATATATAACAGTATTTGTTATATTTGAAGATAAAGCATAAGTATATTCTATTAAACCAATATTTATATATAATTCTAATAATAAGATTAATAAAGATATTTTAGGCATTATAGTTAATCAAATAGTTACAATACTTGGACTATTATCATAAACATCTGGTGTTCAATTATGTAAAGGAGCTGCTCCTATTTTAAAGAAAAATCCTATAAAAATTAAAACAACACCTAAACTGATACCTTGTATTATACCTGAATTTTCAGTAACAGTGATAAAACTGTAAATAGAATCAAAATGAGTTAATCCTGTATAAGTATAAATAATAGAACATCCTAATAAGATAATACATGATGATAAACTACCTAGTAAAAAATATTTTAAACCAGCAGATACTGCCGAACCTGAATTTCTATATATAGAAGCTAAAATATATACACCGAAAGACTGTAATTCTATACTTAAATATAAAGAAATTAAATCAGAAGAAGAAATTAATAAACTGGCACCTATTGTAGATAGCAAAGTTATTAAAGAATATTCTCTAGGATAATTTTTAATTGAAATTACATTAATTAATTTAGAAATGGGATTAACAGGTCAACTTAATAAAATAAAAGCAGCCATTAAAGAAATAAAAAAATCAAAAAATTGAGTAACGTTTGTTACAGAGAATAAACCGCTATAAATCCCCATCCCTGATCCAATAGACTGAATATAAAAAGCATTAAGAGATAATGCTCCGGTAAGGACAAATAATAGCCAACCTATTCTTAAAAATAAAAATGAGTATAAACTGTGATTATATTGAAATGAAGTTTTTAAAATTAAAACAATAAGACTGATAACTAACATTCCTTTTACTTTTCAGTATTATTACCATCCTTAACCACTCCACTCACCTTCGGTGTACCTCTCCCCTTCGGTGTGTGTGGACCGTGGTGGCAAGTGAAGTGGAGAGGCTGGGAGGCGAGAACTGTTGAATTATTTTTATATATTTATATTTAGACAATTTGAATTCTATTAAATAGAACGAAATTAAAAGACAAAATAGAAGTAAAATATACTTATGAAAGTAGTAGATAATAAAATTTTCATTTTTAATAAAAAAATATTTTCTATTTAGAGTAGGATTTGGACTTAACCAAAAGTGTTTTGTACCGTTTGAACTTTTATCTTAGATAGAATACGCTGGCTCCCTGCTCACCTTCGGTCCCCCGCTCACCTTTGGTGTGGGGAGGGAGAGGATTTTTATAGATTCAATACGTTTGTTCACGCATATTTAACTTAAATATTAAATAAGCCTAAATTATGAACACTAGATAGGCTGCTATTTTATGAATAATAAAAATACCTAAATATATCTAAACTCTTTAATTTTATGGACGGATGCCTAAATAAAAGGCTTGCTTAATTTAATTTTTAAATTAAAAATAGAAACCTAACCACCGCACCTCCCACACACCGAAGTTGAGTGGACCGAGCTTCTGCCGCACCTCCACACGCCGCCACACACCTGCCACACACCGAAGGTGAGTGGATGGTGAGTGGAGAAGTGGAGTAGGTGCTTGTGGCTGTGGAGAGGCTGGGCTTGATTGACAATTTTATACATCAAGTCTATTAAATAAATTAGTAATGCTAAACTGAAATGCAATTCCGGCACTTACATTCGCATCCTATTGAGAAATGTTCTATTTCTTATAAATTCAAATATCTGAAACTTCCTTTTTCTCCCTTCCCTCCCCTGCGAGGGGGGGGGCGGGGCTACGATTTAGAGTTAAGATTATTTGAAGATAGTATCCGGGGTCTAGTTTCCTGCTTAATATTCATTCAGCACTTACTTTTCATGTTTGTGGCTACCCAACTATGCGATATTATAAAACAAATTAGACGCCGTCGCGTCCACACCACTCATGTTTTGCGTGGTTTAAGGACTGACTTTGCTACTATAATTCTTTTTCGTCTTTTACAGATTGGACAAGAATAAGAGAATTATTCAAACTCAAAAGTCTAATGTTTCCACTAGGCTTAGGAATAATGTTAATTGTCCATTCAAGCATTATTAAGATGATTGTTTTACTTAAACAATTGGTACACTATTGAAACACAGCCTGATTGATCCTTTCGTACTGGAAGGTCTGTCCCCTTTTACTATTTTTACTCAAGAAGATAGGGACCATACTGACTCACGTCGTATTAAACCCAACTCGCGTGCCCTTTTAATCGGCGAACAGCCGAACCCTTCCAAGCTTCTTCCCCCGGAGGTTAGGACGAGTCGACATCGAGGTGCCAAACAGCTAGGACAATGTGTGCTCTCACCAGCTATCAGCCTGTTATCCCTAGCGTAACTTTTATCTATTGATCCCCGCCTTTCCCATTCTATAGCGAGGGGTCACTATGCCCTACTTACGTATCTGGTCGACTGATAAGTCTTTCAGTTAGGTATGCTTTCCGCCATTATACTCTCCGCAACCCTTCACTGGTTAATTGATCTCCATTCGAATTTCTAGCTATACCGTATGTAAATTTTATTCATTTTTGGCCCTAAATACATTTCCTATTCCATGAAATAAAGTGCGAATCTCGACCGCTGCTTTAACCAGAATTAATTTAATTCAACAATTAAAAATACATAGGCTGAATATAAAGGGATTTTGTATGTCTGAAGTATAACTTTATCTCCTCAAAATCTAGTATTATTAATTTAATTCAATATCAAGATTTAGATTTAGATTCAAAAAAGATATATTAATCTTCAGTTATATTAAAAAAAAATTTCTTTTAATACTAAAAAAGTAAAGAAATTAATTATAGAACTATATTGGATGTACTTTGCTACTATATTAAAGACGACCGCCCCAGTCAAACTGCCCATTAGTCACATCTCCCCTTTAGTATTCCTAAAATTTAATTTAAAAATACTCACAAGGTAAACCAAAAAACAAATTTTAATTTGGAGGTTTCCATTATTTATCTGTCGATATCCCTAATTCAAATTTAAATTCTAACTATTAACTAAATGTTTGAGATTTGTTATAACTAACCACAGTAAAGCTGCATAGGGTCTTCCCGTCCCCCTTGAGTTAAACCGCATCTGCACGGCTAGTTCAATTTCACTGAGCAAGTTGTAGAGACAGCGAAACCATCGTTGGACTATTGATACTCGACATCATTTAAATGACAATTTATTTTGCTACCTTTGGATCCTCATAGTTAAGACCGCTATAGACCCGCTTTTCGTTCAGTGACAAAAAATATCACCTTACTTATAGTGATGGCATTGAGCAAATTTCATCCAGAATACTATGATTGTCATCATTGCTCTGAAATGTGTTTTTAATAAACAGTCGTGGCTTCCGAGTTTGTATCATCTCCCGTAGTATATTGTTCTTTAAAACTAAATACAATAGTACGGGGATCCCTCTTGTCGTTATAACTTTTGAGGGTAATTTGCCGAGTTCCTTAACAACTTTTAGCTCTACGCCTTAGTATACTCAACCTACGAACCTGAGGCGGTTTAGGGTACGGTAACTTTTAGTGATTGAAAATAGAATCCGATTTCCATTTTTCTACCATTATAATTTTAAAAACATTAGTAATTTTCCTGATCCTCTACTATACTTTATAGATTAAAATAAAACTCTCTGGAAATAAATATGTCCATTACGGCTCGGAATATTCTTATTATTTCAAAAAGATAAAAGGGCCCATTTCTTACCCCTCCTCACTCCTTAAATATTAGGAGAACATCTTTTTTCAACTAAGTAGCTATTTACTATTAGAAGACAGAGGTTGTTTTCAACTATTTTATTGTAGAAACTTAAAAATTCATAATATAAACTAATCTGATTATATTTAAATTATATTAAATAATAGTTTTAGTGAATAAATATATTTATATTTAATAAAGTTCAATAAAATAGAAAAATAATAAATATTTTTAGATGGTTTGACGTATAATAGTTTTAAACATGGATGGTATATATTTAATGCAAATTCATCAGTTTTAGCTGTCGCCTGTAAACCTTAGAAACCGATATAACACCTTATGTAGTTTAACAACATAGGCAACCCTTTCGTATTCGGCGAGAAGTATTAATAACTTCTTTTTACGTTACTCATGTCAGCATTATCTCTTCAGATCCTTCAAACAATGAAACACTGTTTTTCTTAATCCATTCTGAATGTTCTACTACCTAATTATAATAATAATAATTTATTTTTATTACAATTAACAAGATATCGGTTGATTATTTAGACCCGTTAAATTTTTGGTGCAATCATCAGGGAACTGCTACGTTGTTACAACGGTCATTAAAAGATAGCAACTACCAAGCTCACTTTACAGCGGTATTTGATGATCATCTCTCCTTAATTTCACTCAATAATCATTAGGGACCTTGAATACTTGTTCTCGGCTGTTTCCGTCTTGACTGCCCAACTTTGCATGAACAGTCTGAATATCTATCATCAATTTATGTCATTCCGAGATCCAATTCCACCGGCAGGTCTCTCAGGTCTACTCAACCAAAGCATCGATAGAGTAATCTATCTTCATCCCCCTATTTTTGTCATTAAAACAGAAAATAACACACCACGCAGTGGCTGCACTAGCTTAAAAGGGAAAACATACAACTAATAGTACTAAACAATTAGAAGTAGGGACCCAATTAGGCTTTGATCTGTGTCCGCGAACACCTCGTCCCGCCCCCAAAGAGGATGGGAATATAGGCTTGCGCAAGGGATATGCTTGAAATAACATACTGTACCTTCATAAATTTTGTATAGATGTCATACTTACATATGTTTCGTAGAAAACCAGCTATCACCAGTTTAGATTGGCATTTCACCTGCTTTCCACAACTCATCGGAGAATTTTGCAACATTCACCCGTTCGACCAATTATTATCTGGTCATGGAAAGATCAACAGGCTTCGGGTCTAATAGAAGTAACTGGCCCAACACTAGTATAAAAAATAATTAACTTATTTGTTTTTAGTCTGAGGCCCTTAAGCCCTACTCCACCTGCCGCCACTCACTTTAGGTGTGTGGAGAAGATGATGTGGAGAAGGAGAGACACAAAACTTTAATTGAATAAGGAATTAAACTAATTCAGTCGCTTTCGCTAAGGCTTTTAACCTTGCTACTCCCATTAACTTGCTGACCCATTATGCAAAAGGTACGCCGTTATTTAATTAAAAACTTCGACTGCTTATAGAGATTACTAATTCATATTATATTTCAATTATAGTAAATAATTGTGGTGCATGTTCTAACAGTTTAGTTAATTATAACTAAATTATTGACACCAATATTTAACCTTCCTTTACAGTACTTTCGCTATCGCTAAATTTATAATACTTAGCCTTAGAGGATGGTACCCCTATTTTCCGACAAGTTTTCTCTCATCGTACTGTTTTTAATAAATTATATTCATATTACTGGACTGGATTTACCATCTGTGGTTTTATTTATATGAATTTTATTTATCTATTAGGCTGTTCCGATTTCACTCACCATTACTTTCGGAGTCTCGGTTGATTTCCTTTCCTTTCCTTACTAAAATGTTTTACTTCAGGAAGTACTAATAAAAGGTTTCCCTTAGGAACGCCTGATTTAACTAATAACCAAAAAATGATTTACCACTTATTCCTTGTCCAACCCCTGCCTTTCAACTTAGTTGTGGAAGGGAAGGTAGTTGATTAAGTATTCATTAATTGGTTGCTGCGCTAATGCTACAGCTGAGAATACAAGGCATTTAAGACTTCTTCCTTTTTTTATAAATTTGCTAGTTATCCTTAATAACTCCTTTAAATTACTATTTTGATGTTTATACTAAATTGTCATCGATACTTTTATGTTCTTATTAGATTTAAAACTATCTATTTATATTAAATTTATTTATTAATTTTGTATACGATCCTACACTCCACGCAGCGCCGCGCAGCGGCTTGTAATAATGGTTATTAGAGTTTTATTTAATAGATTAAATAAATTAAATTTAGATTAAATCCTTCTAATTCTTATCTAATAAAGGTAAGATTGTAAAGAAATTACCTTTTTCAAATACTTTTCTACCTATTTCTAAATTTTCATTAACTGAAGCAAGTTAACTCTCAAAATTTATATGCTTTTCACCTCTCCACACACCTGCCACACACCGAAGGTGAGTGGATGGTGTGTGGCTATAAGCACTTTGATCTTTAAGTTTTGCTTGTATTTGATTTAATTGACCATTCACTTTATTTAACAACTCACCTCTGGTTTCTTGTGTCTGTGCCTCAGCTTTATCTTCCGTATAGGATAGAGCTTTTGAACCATAATGATGTCTTACAATTCCTACAATCATAACACCCATCAACGAAATTTGATTTTTTACTTTATTTAAAACAGTCAGATTTTTTAAAAAGATATAAAATTAATGTAAAAAGAGGCATATAAATAAATATATAATTAAATAAACAAAGGTTTAAAGTATTAAGTCTAACAATTATATACTAGCCCCCGCTCACCATCCACTCACCTTCGGTGTGTGGCAGGTGCCCCTACCCACCACGGCCCCACTCATCAGCCACTCCCATCCACTCACCATCGGAGTGCCTCTCCTCACTCACCATCCACTCACCTTCGGTGTGTGGCAGGTGTGGGGGGGGCGGCCACAATGGTGGGGGTGTGGAGAGGCCACCAAACCAATTTATGTGAAGAAAAAGGTACCGACCACTTCAATAAACCCCACAATTTTGTGGGGTAAGGTGGAGTGGTAAAAATAAATGGACACCGCACTCTCCTCTCGTGCCTTAGCCTAGCCCTAGCCTAGCCTAGGGTACGGGAGGGTATGGATAGGGAGGTGGTTAAATTTTTAATTATATTTTTTTGATATTTTAGTCGAGTCCAGTAGCACCATACGAGGAGGTAATATCAAGCTACCATGCCTCTATTAATTTATAAGTTTAGGAGGACTTCACCTAATTTAGTTATTTAAACTTTAATAGACTTATGAAAGTAAAACGTTATTTTCTATTTAATTTTTTTGCTTCTAATAAAATCATAAACTCAGAAGTATTTTAACTATCTTATTACTTTTTAAGCCCCCTTTTATATAAATAAGACTATTTATAATTTATTATAATCTTTATATTTACCAATATACTATTACTTATAGTAATTTAAATTTTAGTTTAACTAAACTTAAATATAATAAAATGTCCGCGCCTCCCTACCCTCACCTGCCACACACCGAAGGTGAGTGGATGGTGAGGAGGGGACCCAGCACCTTGCCACGAACATCTGCTAGGGGCGGAGGGGAGTGGAGAGGTGAGGGGTCGGTGATGAATTTAAAGAAACTCTATAATAAAAAATTAATAAAAAAGTATTGAGTGTTTAATATGTCCTACAGGTAAGGCCTATACTCCACACCTCTCCCCATAACGAAGGTGAGTGGCTTAAATTTAAACGTTATATTGTCGGTGTTGGTGGATAAGGAAATTATCCTTATTACCATTTAAACCTAAATCCATTATTGTATTTTCTAAAATACCTATTGCAGGTGTAATAATAATAAAATATGAAAAATAATAGGCAGTTGCAACTTGTCCTATAAATACGTATGGTTCCTCAGGATGTTGTGAACCGATTCACATTAAGATAGTAAAATCAACTACCAAGGATCAAAATGCAAATTTTTTTAAAGGACTAAATTCTGCACCTCTAGTTCTAGAAACATCTGTATAAGGTAAAACTAATAATATTAATAAAGAACCAAACATTGCTATAACCCCTAACAATTTGTTAGGTATAGATCTTAATATAGCATAAAAAGGTAAAAGATATCATTCTGGCACAATTGAAGCAGGTGTACTCATTGGATTAGCTGGTATATAATTATCGCTGTGACCTAAAAGGTTAGGATAAAAGAAAACCAGCATAGATAATACTAAAAAGAATAAGAAAATAGTTACTAAATCTTTAAAAGTAAAATATGGATGCATTGCAATTCTATCATCATTGGAATTTAATCCTGTAGGGTTAGATGAACCATGTGTATGAAGAGCCATAAGGTGAGCTACTACTAAAGCAGCTAAAACAAAAGGTAATAAATAATGAAGAGAGAAGAATCTATTCAATGTAGCGTTGCTTACAGAAAAACCACCTCAAATTAACTCAACTAAATCTTGTCCAAAATATGGAATTGCGGATAAAAGGTTTGTAATTACGGTTGCACCTCATAAAGACATTTGTCCATAAGGTAAAACATAACCTAAGAAAGCGATAGCCATCATTAATACTAAAATAATAACACCTATAGTTCATAAAGCTACTCTAGGTCTTCTATATGAACCATAGTATAAACCACGACCAATGTGGGCATAAACAAAAATAAAGAAGAATGAAGCTACGTTAGCATGAATATATCTAACTGCTCAACCATTATTTACATCTCTCATTATGTGCTCTACTGAATCGAATGCAAAATCTACGTGAGCTTGATAATGCATTGAAAGAAATACACCTGAAAGTATTTGTATTACCAAACATAAACCTAATAAAGAACCAAAGTTTCAAAAATAGGAAATATTTACAGGTTGAGGAGAATCCACTATATAAGAATTAAGTAATCTAGCTAAAAAATTAGTTTTTAAAAACCTCATTATTAATAATAATAAACATTTTTTGTATAACAACTAATACTACACCTATATTTATTACTATATAATTTATAATTCGTCCCGCCCCGCCAACCTTACGCCCTCCACACCACACGCCTTCCCCACACCTCTCCCCACAACGAAGGTGAGCGGGGAGAGGATCGTGGCTGGGACTTAAGGGTTGTGGGTCGTGGCTTGTTGGTGTGGTGTAGATGATATGAGGGAGCAGGGGATAAACAGACAAAAACTAGCTTAATTACTAGTAGATAAATGAACTGCATCCTAACTCTGCGCTAGCTACACCAATAATAAAAATATATTTAGTGTAATGGTTATGAGTAAAAGAAGGTAAAATAAAAACTTATAATATTTTAACCATACTTAATAAGCTAGCAAACTTTTAAAAATTTAAATATAATTAATATAGGTAAATTAGTGTTAACTATATAACCTAACAAATTTAAACTAAAAAATTTAAGCATGAATTTGTAGGTAAAATGTTTTTAATTTAAAAATACTGCTTCTATTTATTTTTATCTAATTAAAAATAATTTAAAAAGTATTTTTAAATTTATTCAGGATATTCCTGATTACAATATAAAAATTGTTAATAAAATATTCATAATATCAAATTTATTTAATTTTTATCCTTAAAGTAATGTTTAAAAAAAGATTTAATTGTATACTTTAGGATTAAAAATAAACTTAGGATTATTTTTTAATACAGAGCTTTAAGAAAAACAAAAACAATAACCTTTATTATTAATAAGACCACATTTACTAATTTTCTTGTGATTTTTAAAAATAAAACAAGGGATAAATAGCGCCTTTACTTTAAAAATCTAGATATAGCTGGGTCGCCTTTCCCTCCCAACCTCTCCTCTCCTCTCCACACACCGAAGGTGAGTGGAGCGAGGGTCGAGGTCGAGGGCCGAGGGCCAAGGTTCGAGGGCCTAGCTAATAAAGGCTGTAAATATTGGAAAGGAAAAATAGGCTTAAATTTGACTGGTTTTGTTATATCTAGTTTTGCAATCCTCCGGAGGTTGTGTATGCTTGCCTCCTCTCCACTCCACCTTATAAAGTGAGGTGGCTTAAATCAAACTACCTAACCATCATAAGAGGCTTTTCCACTTAAGAAAGATAGTCGGCCTGGACAGGTTAAAAATAGATAAGAATGATAAAGTTTATATTAAAATAAAACCTATATTAGAAATAGTTTAAAGATAAGTCTAGTTTTTTAAATACTTAAAAGAGAAACTAGAGGTTATACGAGGAACTTAAGAAAAAGGTTTTATTCTTGTAAAAAAAGTGGATATAAAAATATAGAAAACTAGAGAAAAATAACACTATAACATAAAAATTATAAATATCTAGAACAGATTTAGTTAAGCAGCCTCCCGCCCCACACCTGCCACACACCGAAGGTGAGTGGATGGTGAGGAGGGACCCAGCACCTGCATCGTTACTCAACTCATTCTCCTCCACACCGAAGGTGAGCGAGGTCGGAGCGTGAAGAGGGTCGAGGCGTGAGGGCGGGGGGCTCAATGCACTCCTATCCTTATTTGCACACTGAAAAAGGTTGGTAAGCGCGGTGTACCTTGTGCACTTACAACAAAAAGCGCAATGTAGGCAAGGTTTTAATACCGTGGACACTGTTATACCTTAATAGTTAAAGTAGTAGTGTGGAAAGGAGCGGTAAGAAGTGGTATTTAGTATAAGCCTAAGAAGATTTGAACTTCTATTAATTTTATATCAGAAAATCATTCTAACCAATTGAATTATAGGCTCGATTCTTTTATATTAATATTTTAAACCTGCGCCTTCTACCTTGATATTAAGGTTTGTTTTCCCCTCCCCACACCACTCACCTCCGGTGTGCCGCGCACCACCTCCCCCACGTTGCCCCAACCTCTCCTCACCCTATACTAGGGTGAGGAGAGGTTGGAATAGTTGGGAGGAGGTGTTGGGAAGGGTATAAATAGAGGCAGTATATAACATTGAGTTGAGGGGCTTTAAACCATATTAATTTGCCAGCTAGCCCTTTTTTAATTGCTTTTTTATTGTTAAAATTTAAAATTTTTGCGTATCGGACCTGAAGGCGCACCCTGGTTTAAAGGAAAGGTTTGCATTGGACTTAAAGGAAAGGATGCGTTACCTCATTTTCCACCTTTTTGAGGGAACCTGTTTATTTTTATGTAACATAAAAAGTATTATAAAAAGAGGTAGGATACGGTAAACAAACAAAAAAGTAGCTAAGGTTGATTTCTTCTCCCCTCTCAATACCAGTAGAATAATAGTTATTTGCAATCTTTTATAAAAACAAACACAATTCCACATACAAAGGATCAAGTTAAAATTAAGATTTTTAAATAGAATTTAAATTATATTTTATATAAATAAACAAATTAGTTTAAGTATTTTTATAATCTTTTATAACTTGGTTTATTAGTATAATAATTTATATCTCGCCGCCAAATCACCAGCATCCGCTCCATAACCAGTACCTGCTGCCCCTCCACACCACACCACAGCCGCCCCGATCCACACACACCTTCTCCTCCACACACCTTCGGTGTGTGGAGGAGAGGAGAGGATCGGGGGTCGGGGCTGGGGAGGGGTGCAGCGGCTTGCAATTCATATGCTAATAAGGTAATATTTCAAAAGCTATCAAAACACATGGCACTAAAATAATAAAAGCAACAACCAAAGGTAAAAATTGTAATCAACATAAGCTTATAAGTTGATCATACCGTAATCTAGGTAAAGTTGCTCTTACTCAAACGAATAAAAAACAGAATAAACAAGTTTTTAACCCTAGTATAATTGATTGTAAATTTATTATGTATTCGTTTACAAACAGTTCAGGCATTGAAAATCCACCAAAAAAAAGAATAGCTGTTATACATGAGAACAAAACTATTGAACTATACTCTGCTAAAAAGAAAAAAACAAATGGAACGGAAGAATGCTCTGTAAAGAAACCTGCTACTAATTCAGATTCAGCCTCTTGCAAATCAAATGGCGTTCTGCTCGTTTCTGCTAATATAGAAACAAAATAAATAAAAAACAAAGGCAACAAAGGTACTATAAATCAGATAGCTTGTTGCGCTTCAATAATTTTGGTAAAATTAAATGTACCTGTTAATAATATTATAATTAAAATACAAGAACTTAAAATTAACTCATAACTGATCATTGCTGCTGTAGATCGTAATGAACCTAAGAAAGCTCATTTATTATTAGCACTTCAACCAGCAAATAAAATACCGTAAACACCTAATGAAGATAAGGTTAAAGTATATATTATACCTAAAGAATAATCAAAGAGAGTTAAACCTTGACCAAATGGAATAATGGCTCAACCTAATAAACTAAAAATTAAAGTAAATACGGGTGCTAATATAAATAAAACTTTATTAGACTGACTAGGTAAAACTGTTTCTTTAACAATTAATTTTAAGGCATCTGCAAAAGGTTGAAGAAGCCCTAAATAACCAGTTGTGTTTGGACCTACTCGTCTTTGGTGAGCAGCTAATTGTTTTCGTTCTATAATAGTCATAAAGGCTACACTCATTAAAACGGGTAAAATAATTACTAAAACATCAATAATCTGAAGTAAAATAGTTAAAATTTGAATTGAATTTATCATAAATTATAAATTGTAAATTAAAAAAGAATCAGTTATTGTATTATATATATAATATAAGAATTTATGGTTCCTTACCATTCCGGGCCGCTAAAGGGCGACGGTAAAATTAGTATATAAAAAATAAAAGACTCCTCCCTACCCTTACACATACCTCCTTTTTTAAAATTTGATCTTACAATAAATAAAAGAGGTAGGTCCCCATATATTCGATAGGGGTTATTCCAAATTTTTCTCTGTTCTAACACGAGCCATGCTACCTTATCTGCATCCCCTCTCCACTCCACACCACACTACAACAAGCCCCCCCCTCCCGCCACACACCGAAGGTGAGTGGAGCGAGGGGGGGGGCCTGCTCACCTTCGGTGTGTGTGTCGTAGATGACGTGAGGGCTAGGAGCGTAGTGTGGAGAGGGGACAAGCAGTGATAAAAAAGGAAAGATATAGCAACTATATGTTAAATATTTAAGGTTAAGGATATAAGAATTTAAAATTTATATCACATTGTTTTTATATTATTATTATGAAAATTTAGAGTTTAAAAACAAGAAAATTATAAAAATTTATATCCTTTTTACCTATATTCTGAGAATAAATTTTATTATTATTATTCTCAGAATAAAAGGGGATAGAGTCAGTGGAAATTATTAAAAAGTGCTTTCAACCCGAAAAGCTAGGGAACCTCTTCCAATCCAAGACCAAGAAAATGTAATAAGGGTTAAGACTACGAATACTTGAATTAATTCGGTTCGTTTATAATCGTAGTTATATTTTTAGATTAAATCAAATATTTACAATTAATTATACTCCACTCACCATCCACTCACCTTCGGTGTGTGGTGGGGTGTGGAGAAGGCGTGTGGTGTGGAGTGGAGAAGTGGGCCGGTGGGGCTGGGGGCGTGAGTACAGCACTTATCAAAGAAAAATACTTGACCAAAGAGGCTGCCTTATAAATCAGCTGGTAAATAAAACTTTAAATCTAAAAATAATAACTATATTTAAACAGTAGGAAATATTAATAGAAAAATAACAATACACCTATTTTTGTACTAACTTTGCTTAGTAAGAATAAACTTTTTAAATACTATCCTAGTTTTATTTTGGTTAGTAAATAAATAGAGAATGGAATTAATTAGTAATTTGGATAAATGGAACCAGAGAACTATACTCAACCGCTTTTTAGCCAAACGCTACACAACTGAAAATTGGCTAGCGCGACCGGGGAGCAGTAAATGTCCACCTAACTATTCCTCTACTACAAAGAAATATACGCCACTCCATTGCTCACTGTATCTACTAAACCTGCCTGATATAACTAGAACCAAAGTGGCTTGATTTAGGTTTGAGGTGGAAGCGTAAGCCTACTAATTTTAACATATTAAATTTATAAATTGATTAGCGCTTTGGCCTCGTTCCTAGTATAAAAAGGATGGTAAGGTAACTAAAATGCAAAGCTACCTTTTTTGCCTACCTCCCCCCTCTCCACGAACCACTCACCATCCACTCACCTTCGGTGTGTGGATGGTGTGCCTCTCACCTTCGGTGCACCTTCGGTGCACCTTCGGTGCACCTTCGGTGCACCTTCGGTGTGTGTGGAGAGGTGTAACTATACTTAGAGCTGGTGTGGTTGGGACTGTAGCTAGATGGTAAAAAGGAGAGTAAAATAAAGGTTGAGATTAAAAGGAAGCTAGTTCTAAGGTTGAGGCGATTATCACTACTTTAAAAAGTAAATAAGTAATCAAGCATTGGTGTAAAAGTCCAATTTATCTCATTAAAGATACTAAAAAAGACACTATAACATTTATTAAGATTTTCAATCTTATTCTTATTTCTAATTCTAATTTAAATTAATTTTTTTAATTAGAACGATTATATAATAAATTCTCTTATGGACTCGAACCATAGTTAGCGTTTTAGAAGAACACAGTTTTAACCAATTAAACTAAGAGAATAAAGGAGGAGATAAAATTTAACTAGAAACCAGACTCTTATTCTTTCCAGTAATAACACATATAGGGTACTGGTTGCAAATGCGAGGTTTTCCTTGCGCAAATATAAAAAAAGGACTCCGCTTCATTCCTCCTATCTCCCTACTCCCTCTTTTTTGTTTGTAATAATTTTTTAAAGACTAAAAAGGTTAGCAGTGGGATTGTAAAAGATAAGGCTAAAAATGACACTAAGATTAAAAAAGATAGAATCTACACCAAAACTTTAGACCACCTGCTCACTTAAAAATAGTTTACTTTAATAAAAGTCAAAAAATGAGGTAAAATGGCAAAATCCTTTTTAATCTAAAATAGATAACAACGTGATTAAAAAAATTTAAATAAGACTCTTACCGGAGTCGAACCGGCGTTGATTACGTGAAGGGTAAAAGTACTAACCAACTGTACGAAAGAGTCGAAGGTACGCTATCTGTGAAAAAAAAAAATAATATTACAAACAAAGAGACTTGAACTCTTAAGGAATTACTTCCACTCCTGCTTAAAAAGAGATTGTTTACCAATTTCAACATGTTTGCTTATTTAACAAAACCTATATTTCATTACTTTTAATTTACTCTTATGTTTAAACTTTTAAATAAAAAATTTAAATAATAACATTAACAGTTTATATAAATAAATATAAAAACTAACACAACTCCTTACCAAAAGAGGGTGCCTATAATATTTACTTAAATATAAAAAAGAAAAAAAATTTAATTTTTATTATAAAAAAAGAATTTAGGTGTTAAAGGGACTCGAACCCCTGGAAAAAAGTATTAACAGTACTCCGCATTAACCACTCTGCCATAACACCCTTTAACCTTTAAATCTTAACCATTATAAACTATAAATTAACCCATTTTTTGAATTATTATAAATAAAGCCGCTTTTTTACTTTATTAAAAATTTTTTAACTATTAACAAATAAACCTACCCTTTTGATGTGCCTATAAAATAAATTTATACTTTTACTATTTACAAAACTAGAAATAATTTCCATTTTAAATTATAAATACTAAAAAGGACACTTACCAACCAATCCAACCCCTTTTAATAAATAAAAAGGGTTGGCGAGTTGTATAGAGGGTGGAAGCTTTTTATAGATGAGTGATAGATTAAAAAGAGTTATTACTACGGTTGTTATAATAAATTTTCAACATTGTTAGTTCTTTAAAAATAAAAATTTTATTTTTCTCTCTCCGCTCACCACTCACCTTCGGTGTGCCTCTCCCCGCTCACCTTAGATGTGCCGCTCACCTTCGGTGTGTGGCGGCAAGGGACCCACACCTATCCTCTATCATGGTTATCTCTGGTGTATTTAAAGAAGTGTCGATTAGTGTGTAGTGCTGTGTAGAAGGATCAGCTAAAGGTCAGTACGGTTGTGCACCAAATAAGGAACTTGGACCTAGGTGAAAGGCAAGGTGTGCACATCTAATTTATTTAAAGTATACGCCAACTTATAGCGGCCCTGAGGTAAGGATGTGGACCCAAAAGGAATTAAATGAGTGGAGCAGAGATTAAAATAAATTAATATGTTTAAAAGTATCAAACAGGGTAGGCATGATTCGAACATGCTTCACTCCATCCCAAATGGAGCAACTCACCAATTTGTCTTCTACCCTTATAAAAAAGTAAAATAAGTAATCTAAAAAAGATTTTACCCTATCTTAATTTAAATAAAACTTAGATAAAGTAAAAATTAGTAATCAATCCTATTAATTATTTGACTTTATTATATAAACTAAGAAGAGAGTTAAGAGGGAATTGAACCCTATTAATAAACTTTGCAGGCCTATCTCAGATACCGTCTGTTCTCAACTCTATTTGAAAGAAAATAAAGATTAAAAAACGAACAAAATTGAAAGATTTGAGCAGTAAAGGAATCGAACCTTTTACGGTTATTAACCAATTTTTTTACAGAAAATCACTATTACCAATCAGATCACCTGCCCTATAATTACTAGATTTATTTTTTATTATTATTTCTTTTATTTTAATTAAAATAATTAGATATTAAAACCAAACGAGATTCTTTGTTTAAAATAGGGAAAGTGTAGGGACAGTAGGCGCTGGGGGGGAGATAAAATTAAATAGTAAAAAAAAAAATAAATAAGTTCAATTTTTCTTATGTTAAAAATTAGTAGGTTTAGGACTAAAACGAAACCACTATAAAATAGAGGGATTAATTGTGCCACCCCCACACGCCACTCACCATCCACTCACCTTCGGTGTGTGGCAGGTGTGTGGAGTAGTGGATAGGTTGGGGCAGCTAGTGCTCGAAAGTGAAAAAATTTAGACCAATAAACTCATTTATCGCCACATTAAATTTTAATATAAAAAAGAATTAGTGGACAAAACATTTTTATCAAAAGGCAATAATTAAAAATATTAAAAAGGCAGACTACTTAGCAGTATTAAGGATTCAGATTCAGTATATAATAGATTAGTTACACTAATATTTAAACAGTTTAAGATAACATTAGAAAATATACCTAATATTACTGTAGGTATTAGTAATGTAATTAATATGGTAAATTCTGTTCTATTTAAATCAGGCATAATTGCTAATTGTTTTGAAAAACTTCCATAAGAAATTCTATTGTACATTCAAACTGAGTAACAAGCACTCAGCACAATACCACTTGCACCTAATACTGTAATAATAGGATTTCTTTCTCATAGTCCCATAAAACTAAACTGTTCACCTAAAAATGATAATGTTAAAGGTATTCCAGTATTAGCTAATATAAATATAAAGAAAAAAATTACAAATACCGGCATTTTTAGAGCTAATCCTTTAAAATAAGGAATTTCTCTAATATGATATCGGTCGTACATAACTCCACCTACACAAAAGAATAAGGCAGGACTCACAAATCCATGAGCGATACCTAATAAAATAGCACCAACTATACCTAAAAATGAATTACTGAAAATACCTAAAACAACAACAGCCATATGACAAATACTTGAATAAGCAATAAGTGTTTTAGTATCTTGTTGTAGTATTGTAGCAAAAGATGCATAGATTAAGGTAATAATAGCAATAACTTGAACTAAAGGATTACAATAATTAGAAGCGTCAGGGAATAATTGTATTAATAATCTTAACATACCATAGCTAGCAAACTTTAAAACAGTACCAGCTAACAAAATTGATCCTCCTAAAGGGGCACTAGTATGAGCTCTAGGAAGTCACATATGGACTGGGATTAAAGGAGTTTTGATAGCTAAAGCTAAAAAAAAAGCAGCTCATAAAATAATTTGACTATCTAAACTAATTTGAGATAAAGATAAAATAGTAAAATCTGTAGAACCTACAAAATTATATATTTGAAGTATTGCTAATAACATAAATAAAGAACCAGCTAAAGTATATAAAAAGAATAAAAATGAAGATCTTATTCTATCTTCTCCAGTACCATAAATTAAAATTACTAAAAAAAGTACAGGTAGTATACTTTCAAAAAAAATATAAAATAAAAATAAATCTAATACTACAAAAACTGCAATTTGTAAAGTTTCTAATAGTAAAAAGGAGATTAAAAAATATTTTAAATTTTTAGTTAAATTACTCATATTAGAGAAAATAGCTATTGGTGTAAGGAATGTTGTTAATAAAACAAAAAATAAAGAGATACCATCTATACCCAAATTAAAATGGCAAAAATTTAAACTATCAAAATTATAAACAAATTGATATTGAGTACTACTTGAATCAAATTCTACTCATAAATATAAACTAATTATAAAATTAATTACAGAAGTAATTAAGGCTATATTTTTAATATGAACAGTTCTTTTTGAATTTTCATTCTTGATTATTAGTTCTATTGTTTTTTTATAATCTTCTTCTTTATTATAAGATCTAGTGATTTTTTGAGAAGCTTCTGTTACACTTATTTCCTTAACAGGAAAAATTGCTATGATAATTGCTCCTATTACAGGTATTAATAACAATAGATTTAAAACCATTTTTAAATATTATATTATTTTTATTATTAAATCATTTATTTATATATCTATCATCACCTATAACCATACTTTTTATTATAATTAAATTTTTATTCTAATTTAAATCTTACAGAAAACTTATCTAACTAAAATTATTTTGAAAAAACAAAAAACAAAAACAAAAAACAAACCTGATAATAGAGGCAGTGCGGTTAATTAAATATAAAACCGCAAATCTATAATTTTTAAAATTTTCTGATTTTGATTATTGTAATTCATATACCTGCTTAGACTGTAGGACACTTTATACAATAGGCCTAATTTTTAAATCATGTAATAGACCAAGTACCGAACACCGAAGGTGAGGAGTAATTTCTTTTATTAATAAATTAAATAAGACATGCCATTTAGACTTTACAGATAATTTTAATTTGCATTAGAAAAATTAAAAAATGGTTAAGTTTAAGACTGGGTAAATTTAGGTCACTATTGCAGAGTGAAGAAAAAGATATAAAATTAGAAAACTGTAATTATAAATATATGGAATGTTAAAAGTGAAACCCTTATTATTTAATTTGTTTTTTTTTGGTAAAAATTTTATTTTTTAAATAACAGGAATTATTTTATTTTTTTAAAAACCTACCACACAATATATAAAAATATTGAAATAAGTAGAAAAAATTAGATATATAACTTAAACTTTAGAAATTACACTCTATAATAATATTACTTATTTAAACAGTAGTAATATTTAGCTAATAGTGATTTTGAATGAAATTTCATCTATTAGTATTCACTATAACCGGCCACCACTCTCCAATCTCAACCTCACCACGTCCCCAGGCTCTCCCCACACACCGAAGGTGAGTGGAGGGTGTGACTGAGTAGGGTAGGGGTTGAAGAGAGGAGAGGTGGGAGAGGCTTGTGAACTTGTTGATCTTTGGCATTGAAGGGGTGTCGATCAACTTTTCAACATAACAGAATTGAACTGTTTAACCTAAAAATTTATCCTTGCTCTCACGCCTCGGTCATCACCACACCCCCAGCCACTCACCTTCGGTGTGCCTCTCACCATCCACTCACCTTCGGTGTGTGGCAGGTGTGGGGAGAGGTGCTGGGAGGGGTTTGTTACAGACTTTTTTTAGATTACTATCCAATAGATGCAGATTTAATATTTAACATTTAGTGTTTTTGGTCAATCAATTAACTACAATAAATAATTGAATCATTAGCTAAATTTTATGTAATAATTTAATTAATTTAATATATTTAAAGACATTTTAAAAATTAAAAATAAATTGGAGGAAAGGGTGTGGTGAAGGTGTACTAAAAGTAAAGTGGTGGAATACCTGAAAGGTTTAGTATTATTAAATACTACTCTTCTATTTAAAATACTTAAATGAGCTCCTAGTTCTCTAGTAACTTATCTTAAATTTTGATACTGTTAAGTAAAAAATATTTAAGTTGACTAAAATAGAAGCACCTTTTCACACCCTTATAATAAGGTTAGGGTCCCGCTCCTCACCTTTCCTCAGCCACACCCCTCCACTCACCTTCGGTGTGCCTCTCCCCACACCGAAGGTGAGGGGGGTGTGGTGATGACCGAGGCGGGGTGGGGGGGGGGGGTTTAAATTTCATATTAAAGTTTAGATTAAGCAAATAAAACTAAGAAAGCGATCATAAGAGCAAATAATCCAGTAGCTTCAGCTAAAGCGAATCCTAAAATAGCGAATGAGAATAATTGGTTTCTAACTTGAGGGTTTCTAGCTGTAGAAGCAATTAAAGAAGAAAAGATTAAACCGATTCCCGCACCGGCTCCGATTAAACCAGAACAAGCTAAACCTGCACCAATATATTTAGCAGCAGTTAACATTATAAAAAATGATATAAAACTAGCGACAGCGTCTAAGCGTCAGACAATATATCTGAGACTCTTTTAAGTTAATTAAAAATAAGTTTAAATTGTTCGTACTGGTAACAGCTGATAAATATAGATAAAAATAAATTAAATAGAAAAGGACCTACACCAAAAAAAGATAATTACACAAAAACAAGGCCGGTTTCTTTCCTAATTTTTTAATTATATTAAAATTTTAAGCTGCGAAAGTAATACTTATTTTAAACCTTCCCTTCCTCGCTCACCTGCCACCACTCACCTTCGGTGTACCTCTCCCCTCGGTGTGTGTGGAAGGAAAAGCAAATAAAAATATCATAAAAAATTAATTCCCAGATGCAGAAGATTGCTTAGGTAAATTATCAAATGCATGTAATCCCATTGGGCTAGGCAATGTTCATTCTAATGAAATACCAGAAATTGTTTCTTTTTGTACTTTAAATAAAGAAACAAAGAATGAAATTAATTGTCAAGGATTATCAGCAACTTTTTCACCGTTAGCAAAAATATCGTAAATAATATAAGCAAATAATACAGTTGAAACAACTGAAATTAATGAACCTAAACTAGAGACAACATTTCAACCTGTGAAAGCATCCGGATAATCTGGTATTCTTCTTGGCATACCAGCCAATCCTAAAAAGTGTTGAGGGAAAAATGTTAAATTAACCCCAACGAATAAAGTATAAAATTGTATTTTACCTAATTTCTCATTATAAGATTTCCCTATAATTTTAGGTGATCAGTAATAGAAACCGGCGAAAACTGCAAACACAGCTCCCATTGATAAAACGTAATGGAAATGAGCTACTACATAGTAAGTATCATGTAATGCTAAATCTATTGAAGCATTAGCTAAAACTACACCTGTTACACCTCCTATTGTAAATAGTGCTAAAAATCCTATAACAAAGATTAAAGGAGTAGTAAATAATAAACTTCCACCATACAAGGTAGCTAATCAACTGAAGATTTTAATACCAGTTGGTACAGCAATTACCATTGTTGCGGCTGTGAAATAAGCTCTAGTATCTACATCTAAACCAACTGAAAACATATGATGACTTCATACAAGGAATCCTAAAATTCCGATTGAAAACATAGCATAGATCATACCAATGAATCCAAATACAGATTTACCGGAGAATGTAGAAACTACATGACTAACAATTCCGAATACAGGGATAATAATAATATAAACTTCTGGGTGACCGAAGAATCAGAAAAGATGTTGATACAAGATAGGATCACCACCACCGGCTGGATCATAGAAGGAGGTATTAAAGTTTCTATCACTTAATAACATAGTAATTGCACCTGCAAGAACAGGAAGAGATAATAATAATAAAATAGCTGTTACAAAAACACTTCATACAAATAAAGGTACTTTGTGATAACTCATACCATTTGTTCTCATATTCATTAATGTTGTTATGAAATTTATAGCTCCTAAAAGAGATGAAACTCCGGATAAATGTAAACTAAAAATTGCAAGGTCTACTGAAGGACCTGAGTGTGATTGAATTCCCGATAAGGGAGGATAAACCGTTCATCCAGTACCAGCACCATTTTCTACTAATGCACTTAATAACAATAAGATTAAAGAAGGTGGTAATAATCAGAAGGAAATATTATTTAATCGAGGAAAGGCCATATCTGGAGCACCTACTTGTAATGGTAAAAAGTAATTACCAAAACCTCCAATTAAAGCTGGCATAACCATAAAAAAAATCATCAAGAATGCATGAGCAGTAATGATTACATTAAACAATTGATGGTCTCCGTGTAAAAATACTACACCTGGAGCAGCCAATTCCATTCTAATTAAAACAGAAAAACCTGTCCCTAACATACCAGCGAATATAGCAAATACTAAATAAAGAGTTCCAATCTCTTTAGCATTGGTAGAATATAAACGCCAATCAAGATTTCCACTTTTTTTTACATCTATATGAAGATTAAGAGGAGAAGAAATTTGCTGCCAGTAATCCTTCAAAAATTAAAAAAACTTACAAATTTTTGTGCCCATAGGCTGACTTATTAACACCTTTTATAATCAAACAAAAATGAAATCTTTAAAATAAAGTTTGTTAATATTATAAATTTAAGCTTATAAATATTAATGAAATTTGATTAAAAAATTTTAATTTTAATTAGTTTAGTTACGGAGCAGAAGGGAGTCGAACCCTTTCCATGGAATTAGCAATTCCATTTGCATCCGATGCACAACTCCTTTTGTTTAAAAAGATTAGGAACCTTTAAATTTTAAGAATCTTTTTATTTCTTTTATTTTTAATAGCTTTATTTTTATTACTTTTGTTAAAAAGGAGAGCCTTATATTTTATATAATAGGGTGCAAAAAATGCAGACTTGTGCTTAAAAAAGAAAGTAAAAAATGAAGTACTGGTTGGATGGATATGATAAAGTTTATGACTATTACAATGATTTCCAAAAACAAGTTAGGCATTAATTACCTAACCTTAACTTTAACCTTATCTTTTAAGTATTTTTATTATATTTCTAAATTAGAATAAAAAGAATTAAAGATTTTAAATTGATATTAAGGGAGGGGGGGGGGTTGTTTGGTTTTAATTTAATGTAAATCTATAGCATCTTTAATATATGAGATAGTTAACAGAGTGAATACATAAGATTGAATAAAACTTACTGCTAATTCTAATCCACATAAAGCTAAGAAGATAGAAAATGGTATTAAAGTAATTATAAATGCAAAGATACCAGCACTAAACATTTGGTATAAGAAAGTACTTAATATTTTTAATAAAGTATGTCCAGCACACATATTAGCAAACAATCGAATCCCTAAAGAAAAAGCTCTAGCTAAGTAAGAAATTACTTCAATTAATACTAATAAAGGAACTAAAGCTAAAGGAGTTCCAGAAGGAACAAAGAAAGAAAAAAATTTTATATTATGTAAATATAAAGCTAAAATTGTTACACCTGTTAAGATTGTAAAAGATAGACCAATAGTAACAATGATTGAAGTTGTTACAGTGTAAGAATAAGGAACATTACCTACTAAATTTGCAATTAAAATAAATATAAATAAAGAATAAATAAAGGGTAAATAAATTTCTCGACCTAATTGTTCTTTTACCATCGTATTTAAAGTAGTAAAAATACTTTCTAATAAAATTGAACCTTTAGAAGGTACTAATTTATTATTATTATTTCACATAAAATGAATAAATACTACTAAAAATACAACTAAAATAGAATATAAACCTAAATTAGTTAAACTTAAATTTAAATATCCTAAAATAGGAGCGTATAAACTTATTAAATTGATTACTTCAAATTGTTCTAAGGGTGAATTAATAAATATATTCATAAAAAAATTGTTAAATTAAATAAAAAGAAATTGGACGGTTAAATATATATTAGGGTATTAGGTATACACCTAACGTTTAAATTTATTACTATTAAAAAAATTAAAATAAAAAGAATTAAAAATATAAAAAAAGTGGAGTTGAGGAAACCTATCTCTATCCACATGTAAAGGTTTCTAAGCCCGTAAAGCTTGCGTAGCACGGCTCCCCCTTACCAACCTGCAGGAACCCTCTCCATGGCCCGAACACTTGCTGCCCCAACCTATCCGCCCCACACACCGAAGGTGAGTGGAACGGGGGGCCCTGTCCTAACTTAGCTGGAGGGTATTATAACTAAGTTAAAATTACAAAACTAACTACAGAATCATTCTATTACAGTTTTTCCTATTTCTAATATAGAATTACACAAACTTGAACTTTCATCTACTCCGCCCTCTACACCAGGAGAAGTAGAAACTAAAGAATCAGATATATTTTCAGAATGGGAAGTTCTTATTTCCATTTGTGCAGTTGACAATGGTTCGGAATTAATAGAAGTAGATTCTCTAGATTCGGGTAAAGGTACTGAGGCAGGATCCAAAGAAGGTTGACTGGATAGACTTATGGCACTAGAGTCAGAGGAAGAAGGTATAGGAATCGAAGTTGGTTGAGGCAAGGTTTCTGCTTGAGGGTTTGTACTAGAAATACTTAGATCACTAGAAGAAGGCGGTAAAGGAATAGAAGAAGGTTCTATGGACTCTGTTACTGAAGACTCAGACATAGTAGAAGAGTTTTCTACAAGACTCCCTCTACTAATATCTGGGGTTAAATCCGGGGTTGGCGGGTAGTTTATAGAACTACCAGTAGATTCAGCCGTTGAAGAAGTAACTACCGCTTCATTGGAACTTGTAGAACCTGGACCACCTCTACCTGAAGCTTCAAATTCTACAGTACCTAGAGAAGATAAATTTTCAGCTGTAATTTTAGTTACTACTCCACTCATAGTCAAAAAGTTATCAAAATTAATTGAAAAAAATAAATCTAAAAAAGAAAAATCTAAATTAGATAAAAATGTTGTAAAATTAATTATAATTTTTAAAAAATAAGAAATAAAACTTTCAAAATTTAATAGTAAAAAATTAAATAAGTTAAATAATAAAAAAGGTTCAAAGTTTAAGATTAGATCATTGAATCTAATCAAGAAATAAAAGATAAAACTGTAACTGATTCAACCACTATAGGCATAAAACCATGTCACACTCCACATATTTCTGAACATTGCCCATAGAAAGTTCCGGTTCTCTCCGCCAAAAAAGAAGTTTGGTTCAAACGTCCCGGAACCGCATCAATCTTTAAACCCAATGAAGGTACCGCAAAAGAATGTAAAACATCACCAGCTGTTACTATTAATCTAACGTGACAATCTACAGGAACTACTACTTTATTATCCACATCTAAAAGTCTAAATTGTCCCAGTTCTAAATCAGAATCAGGTATAAGATATGAATCAAATTCAATAAATTCTCCGGCTTCTGTTATATAATCACAATATTCATAAGATCAGTATCATTGGTGTCCTACTACTTTAATAGTGATTGTAGGAGAAATTACTTCATCTAATAAATATAATAATCTGAAACTAGGGAATGCAATAGCAATTAAAACAAAAGCTGGTGTTATAGTTCAAATTAATTCTATTAATGTACCATGATTTAAATATTTATGTCAAATGGCAGAGTTTTTCATGTTAAAATTTTTAACTATAGAACCTAATACTCAAAATACTCCTACTACTATTACAATTAAATAGAAGAATAAAGTATTATGTAATTCTACAATACCTGAAAAACCAGGTGCAGCACTATCTTGGAAACTAATTTGTCAAGGTTCAGGAGCATCATTAAATACAGTATTAAAAAAATTTAAATTAAACATAAACGATAATTAAAAGTAAAAATTATTCTCTCAAATAAACTCTAAATAAAAAAAGATTTAAAGATTTGATTCGGCTTAATACATAGAAAATTTAATAGTAAATAACATTTTTCTAACATTATATTTAGAGCAATAAAAGATGCAGTTACTAGAAATGGGGAAGGTTGAGTAGGCATACCCTTTAGATTATACGTACATAAAGTTATTAAATGTTAAGTTTACAGTTTTAAATAAAACTTCTTTTATTTTATTACTTATTTAAATTAAAAAGCATAAAATTAAATATTATTAAGGTTTTCATATGAATCACAAGCCTACCACCCCCCAACATCTACCTATTCATTTATTTCCCTCCCCCCCACCCCCCCCCCATACCTTACTCCCCTCTCCACCCACATCTCACACCCCACA
>Ga0157374_10000373_pt1 | contig 41292 bp, 33 predicted proteins | sample M25metaG_FD_115308 | JGI IMG/M metagenome (GOLD analysis project Ga0157374, IMG submission 115308) | Miscanthus rhizosphere microbial communities from Kellogg Biological Station, Michigan, USA - M2-5 metaG | ecosystem: Host-associated > Plants > Roots > Rhizosphere > Soil | place: USA: Michigan...
ATAATCGTGATGATCGTTTCGTCGCTCATTGCTAAAGCCCCCAGGTTACTGTTACCAAGGGGCTTTTAGCATTTTGGCCTTATTTTGCAAGCACAGCTTTTCTAACTCGCCATTCGAGTTAATGTTTTGGGCAAAAAAAAAAGCCCAAGGCATAGCCCAGGGCAAAATACACAGGAGTCCCGTATTCACGGGTAGTTGAGGTTTCTGTGTGATTAAGTTTGGAAGCAATCAATTCGGAAGCAATGATAAAACTGAGAAAGAATGAGCTTGTTCAGCAATGGACACACCAGCGGGCCTCAAGCTCACAGCCCGATACAAGTCGCAAGACAATCGATCTTCAGGACATCAATCCGCGTTGAGATCGACAAATTAGCGTGGTGCCGATAATAAACAGTACAGTGCCTTCAATTGGAAGTTGGAAAAGGCAAATAACAAACTGCTCGTTGGTTATGAGTTCGTTTCCAAGAAGTATAGTAAATTTTTTTACCCCTAAACACAATTGGACTAAAGTCTTAGATTTGGCTAGTAGGAAGGTATACCTCTACTCATCATCAATAGTCTATACCGTGTATTATTCCTTTGTTGCAGAAGCGGGCAAATCAGCAAATATAAGCTGCCCTTGGCGTTCTTCATGTAGAATACGAGAATGAAAAGGAGAGCCTGCATGTCCGAGCACACCGAAACGCATTCCACCCCTAGCCTGAATTCCCAGAACCCATACGTTACGCAGCCCGGTTCGTTCCGCCCCGGAGTTGCCCCGATGTCTCCCGGTGCAGTTGTCCATCAGGCTGCTCCCGCCGCCAGCCCGGTAAAATCCTTTCTCGTGACAATCCTCCTGGTTGCCCTTGTCGGGATGGTGGTCTACCAACAGGGCCAGATCAACCACTTAAATCAGGAGCTGGGCATGGTGAGCGACAACCTGAAAAGCAGCGATTTTAAAGATCGCCTGGATGCGCACGAGGCCAAGCTGGAAGCGTTGAATACCCGTCTGGCTTATCTGGACTCCAAAATTTCCGCTTCGGACGAAAAGGCCCAGGTCGCGCTCAATAAGCTAAAAGCCCAAGAGGACAATGACATCTTTGGTAACGCAATAAAAGCCATTAAGCAGACTTTTGGCTTGCAATAATCCCTACGCTTTCCTTAATAAAGTTAATAGCCACGGTTTTCTAAAATTCCCTTTCCTTGGCAAGGGCTTGACCATCCGCATATAATGGGGTTGGGCTAAAGTTGCCTTTGTACCAGTTAGCTTAGGGCTGAATAGATTGAGATGGCTATGATTACCGTAAAACTACCCGATGGAACCAGTAAATCCCTGCCGGAAGGCGCAACCGCGTTGGAACTGGCGCAAACAATCGGGCCAGGGCTTGCTCGCGCGGCCATGGCGTCGGTAGTCAACGGTACAGTGCGCGACTTGAAATATTCTTTGCAGGACGGGGACGTGGTGCGTTTGCTCACCACCAAAGACCCGGAATCCCTGGACGTGTTGCGCCATTCCACCGCGCATATTTTGGCCCAGGCGGTGCAAACACTGTGGCCTGACGCCAAAGTGGCCACCGGCCCTACCGTGGAGAACGGGTTTTACTATGACTTGGACATTCCCAATCATAAACTGACCCCGGAAGACTTCCCGAAAATCGAAGCAGAGATGCACCGCATCGCCAAAAGCAAGCAGGTGTTTGAGCGTCGCTACATTCAGGATATTCCCGGCACCTTGAAGGAATTCCAGGATAAGGGCGAGCGCTATAAAGCCGAAATTTTGGACAAGTATAAAGAGAACAACCCCACCATCTACGTCTGCAAGGATCCTCAATCGGACGCGGATGTGTGGTTCGATCTCTGCGAGGGTCCGCACCTGCCGGATACCGGTTGGATCAAAGCCTTTAAATTAACCAGCGTGGCGGGCGCCTATTGGCGTGGCGATGCCAAAAACCCCATGCTGCAACGGGTTTACGCCACGGCTTTCTGGGATGAGAAAGATGTGGCGGCCTACCTGCATCAGGTGGAAGAGGCTGAGAAGCGGGATCACCGCAAGCTCTCCAAGGAATACGACCTTTTCAGCATTGAAGAAGAAGTGGGTTCCGGCTTGATCCTGTGGCACCCGAACCTGGCCACCGTACGGGAAGAGTTGGAAAATTACTGGCGTAAAGAGCACCGCAAGCGTGGTTACGACATCGTATTCACCCCCCACATCGCCAAGCGCGACTTGTGGGATGTTTCCGGTCACACCAGCTTTTACATGGAAAACATGTACACCATGGAGATTGATGAGCAGGAATACATCGTCAAGCCCATGAACTGCCCCTTCCATGTGTTGATCTTCAAATCCCGCATTCGTAGCTACCGGGAACTGCCCCTGCGCCTCAGCGAATTGGGCACCGTGTACCGCTACGAGAAATCCGGCACCATGCATGGTTTGAACCGGGTGCGGGGCTTCACCCAGGATGACGCCCACCTTTTCTGCCGTTTGGATCAGATCCGCAGTGAGATTGTGGAGGTGATTCGCTTCGTGGATGACACACTCAAGCTCTTTAATATGGAGTTTGAGGTGGAACTCTCCACCCGTCCGGAAAAATACGTGGGCGAGATCGAAATTTGGAACCAGGCCGAGCAGGCCCTTCGGGAAGCCTTGGAAGAGTACGGCCTGAAGTACGAAGTCAACGAAGGTGACGGCGCATTCTACGGTCCCAAGATCGACTTCAAGCTGAAGGACGCCATTGGCCGGACCTGGCAGTGCTCTACCGTCCAGTTGGATTTCAACCTGCCGGAACGTTTTGACCTGAAGTTCACCGACAAGGACGGCCAAGCCAAACGCCCCATCATGATCCACCGGGCCATCTTCGGTAGCCTGGAACGCTTTGCAGGCACATTAATCGAGCATTACGCCGGGGCTTTCCCGGCTTGGCTGGCCCCGCAGCAAGTGGCCATCCTGCCCATCGCGGACCGTCATATCGACTATGCGGAGCAGATTGAGAAGACCCTGCGCGCCGATCTCATCCGCGCCAAGGTGGACACCGCGAATGAAGGCATCGGGCATAAAATCCGTCAGGCCCAGTTGGCCAAGATTCCTTATATGTTGATTATCGGCGATAAGGAACTGGAAAAGGGCGAAGTGGCCGTGCGCAGTCGTTCCAAAGGCGATATGGGCGCGGTTTCCCTGGCTGATTTCCAGGAGCAACTGAAAGCTGAAATCACCAGCCACGGTGAGCAAATGGTGGTCATTCCCGAAAAGGTTGGCTAAACAGATGCTGTTCCTATCACGTTGGACGCTGGGTCTGCTCCTTGGGATGGGCTGCCTGCTGGCTTGCTTGCTCAATCCGTTTGTCTCAGCAGATCCCGGTAACCTGGAGGCCCGCGCCTTACTGAAAGGAAGCTGGGAGCAATATAAGGCGACTTTCATTCAGGCGGATGGCCGGGTGATTGATTACAACGGCAACGTCACCACGTCCGAAGGCCAGTCCTACGCCATGCTTCGGGCCTTCTGGGTTCGGGATAAGGCCACCTTTGATAAAACCTACCGCTGGGCGAAGGACAACCTGCAAATCCCGCGCGGTGACCATTTGTTCTCCTGGAAGTGGGGCGAACGGGCGGATCACACCTGGGGCGCGTTGGATAAAACATCGGCCAGCGATGCGGATCAGGATATCGCCTTATCCTTGCTGCTGGCTGGCCAGGAGTGGAAAGATCCCGCTTACCAGGCCGATGCCAAGCAAATCCTGGCCGCCATCTGGGATCATCTGACCATTGACCTACCCATCGGCCGGGTGTTATTGCCGGGCGACTGGCCGCAACAAGGCCGGAACTACCAGATCAATCCTTCGTATTTTTCGCCATACGCCTACCGGGTCTTTGCGGAAGTGGACCCGGATCACGACTGGACGGCCTTGTTGGATTCATCCTACGAGATTTTAAACCGTTCCCTGATGCAAGGCGAAACGCATCTGCCGCCGGACTGGGTAGAACTCTCCAAAGACAACGATGAAATCAAGCTCTATGAGGGACCTTTGGATGATCGCAGCGATTTCGGATATGAGGCTATCCGCACCTACTGGCGGGTGGGCCTGGACAATCTCTATTTTCCCTTGGAAAAACGGGCGAACACGTTCTTGAAAACCCACAACATGCTGCCCCGCTACTGGAAAATCCGCAAGGATGTCCCCATTTCCATCACTTGGGATGGGATTGTTCGTCATCCGGAAGTGCAGTCCGGTGCGGTTTACGGTGCCGTTTTACCATCGCTCTACATGCAGGATCGAGGTTTAGCCGAGGAAGTGGTTCGAAAAAAGGTGATTCCCAACATGAAGCCGGGTAGTCAATGGAACACCAAAAATGATTACTATTCCCAAAACTGGCTGTGGTTTGGTTTGGCCATTTACACGCTCTATCAGGATCCACCGGACTTTACCCGGAAATCCTTGCTGCCCCGCTTGGCGGAATTACTGAACGTCAACGGCTCAAACTAAGCCGTTCATCTTTCATTGTCATGCTGGAATGCCCTTGTGATATAGGCATCGATTTTCTGTTGGGTTTGTTGCAAAATAGGACGGATCAGAATGAAGTCCGATTCAGGCAGAGAGATTTGGAAGAGAGAGGAGCTTTGAGATGACGAATCACACAGAGCATCAACCAGAATTGGAAACGGGACGTCCCTTGGCGCGCCGGGAATTTTTGAAAAAGGCGGCGGCCTTGGGTGGAACCGCGCTGGCATTGAGCCAACTGCGCTTAAGCGCTAACGCGGCAGTCAAGACAACTACCACTGGCGGAGCAAAAGGCGAGGCCGGTAAAGGGTTGACCGGTTCCAACGGTAAACCGGTGCCGAGCACTCATCCGATGCATGGTTATGAGAAAGCCGCTACGATTCAGGCCATGACTTTCCCGCACCTGTCCACCGTGGAAGGGATCAGTCAGAATCAGCTCAGCCAGCACTTGGAACTGTACAACGGTTATGTCAAAAAGATTAACGATATCGAAAGCCAGATTTCCGCCATGACGCCGGATCTGGAGAAGATGAACCCGACCTACAGTCCTTTCCGCGAACTGCACGTTGAGCAAACCTATGCACTCAACGGCGTGATTTTGCATGAGGCTTATTTCGAAGCTTTGAAAGGTCAAAGCAAGCCTGCCACGGAAACCGAGCTGGTGCATAAAATTTTCACCGAGGAATTCGGCAGTTGGGATAACTATATTCACCATCTGACCGCCGTGGGTAAGTCCGCGCGGGGCTGGGCGCTGACCGGCTACAACATGCGGGATCACCGCATCCATAACTACGGGTTGGATACACACAACCAGTTCGTCCCAGTCGGGGTTATTCCGCTGGTGGTGTTGGATGTGTATGAGCATGCCTACATGATTGACTTTGGCACCAAGCGCGCCGCCTACCTGGAAGCCTTCATGAAGAACGTGGATTGGACCGTGGTGGATAACCGCCTGAAAACCATGATGCTACACGGCTAAGTTTCCAGCCCTCATTTCACTCAAAAGGTCATCCTATTTTTCTGGATGACCTTTTGTTTTGCAGAAATTCGCAATTTTAATGGGATTTCTGAACCAAAGTTTTCACATAGGTATACTCATCCATCCCACAAAGCACCCCTTCCCGACCGGTGCCGGAATCCTTAATACCGCCATATGGCAGAAGATCAGCCCGATACGTGGGAATGTCGTTGATAATCACGCCACCCACATCCAGATTTTGATAGGCTTGTTCAACATGCTTGGGGTTATTGGTGTAGACGCCTGCCTGTAAGCCGTAACGTCCATAGTTGGCCAGCGTGATGGCTTCCTCGAATTTTTCATAAGTGGCTACCGTAGCCACCGGCGCGAACACTTCTTCCGTATTGATGGCCATGTCCGGCGTGGTGCGATCCAGAATGGTCGGGTTCATGGTTAAGGCATTGAAAGTGTTGCCGCCATAGATCACGTTTGCGCCTGACTTTAGCGCATCCTTAATTATGCTGCGGGTGCGCTGGACATCATCGATACTGATCATGGGACCGATTTCAGTGTCCACCTTCATGGGATCGCCAACTTTCATAGACCGGCTGACTGAAACCAGCGCCGGGATAAACTCATCTTTCAAACGTTCGTTGACCAGGATGCGCTGTACCGAAATACAGATCTGCCCCGCATAGGCGAATGCGCCAAACGCTGCCCGCTGGGCAATGGCTTCCACCGGCTCGCTCAACTCGTCGATGATCAGCGGGGCTGTTCCGCCCAACTCCAACGTAACGGATTTGGTTCCCGCAATCTCCCGCAAACGCCAGCCAACCTTGGCGCTGCCGGTAAAGGATAATTTCTTGAACGCGTCGGACCAAACCAGGGCTTCCGCAACGGCGTTATCCACCGTCGGAATCACGCTGATCGCTTCATACCCGGCCTCGATTGCCAAACGTCCTAAAAACAAGGCCGTAAGGGGCGTTTTCGGCGCAGGTTTGATGGTAATGGAACAGCCTGCCGCTATCGCCGGGGCCAGCTTATGCATGACCAGGTTTAACGGAAAGTTATAGGGCGTAATGGCCAACACCGGCCCCCAAGGAAAGCGGTTGATTCGAGCCTCCCGTCCATCGGTATAAATGAGGCGGCTCTCCTGCCGCTCCAGCTCTCGGGCGTAAGCGCGACAAACACCAATCGCCCGCTCCACCTCGTTGCGGGAAAGTCGAATCGGCTTACCGCATTCGCGAGTGATCAGGATGGCCAGTTCTTGCTGCTTGGATTCAATTAAGCTTGCCAAACGATTTAAAATATCCACACGACGTGCCGGTTTAGTCTGCCGATACGCTTGAAATCCCTGTTCCGCCGCCTTAGCGATCAGTTCCACATGGATGGCTTCCGCGCAGTGGCATTGACCCACAATGGTCACCTGATCCGCCGGATAGTAAACCGGCAGAATTTTGCCGGTAATGCCGAATCGATCGCTGCCTTGCAGCAAAAACGGCTCAGCAGCTTCAGCGGAGGCTGGTTTCATGGGCACAGTCTCTGGATGAACGGACATTGAAAATTTTCCTTACAGACCCTGGGGCATGTTAACCATTAGCAGACGATTTGCATAACGCAAATGGTTAACACGTCCTATTCCAGTGTAGCATTAATTTCCTGTTGGGCCTGACTCAACGCGGCCTGGGGTGAAACTTTACCCAGCATGGCCAACTGCACATAATGATCCATGATTTCATTAATGGCGTTCTGGTTCGGCTTAATCTGATAAGCGGATGTGGCTTTCAGCAGTTGAGCGGCGCTCATGCGTCTTCCTTGCGCCATGAGATCCGAATTATCCGTAGAGGAAAAATATGGATCCTGCAATGCTTGGGTAATGGACGGCAGGACCGGCGCCGCCTGGGCCAGGGCCAACTGGTTTTGTGCGTTGGTTATAAACGCGGCAAAATCCACCGCTTCCTGGGGATGCTCACTTTTAGCGGGCACCACCAGCACCATCAACGCAAACTCCTTCATGCCGGCATCCTGGGGAAATTGTGGCGCCACACCGGTTTCCCGGTAGATTTCCGGCGCGTTTTCCTTCACGATTTTCAGGAAGTTGGGGCCAATTTGCAGAGAGGCCAACGTGCCAGCCTGAAAGCGTCCTACGGCGGCCTGATGGCTTTCGGTGATCGCTTCGGCGGGAATCCAACCTTGTCGGTACATTTGCACAAAATAGGCCAAGTGCTCAAACGCCTTTGGCGTGGCGAACTCAGCTTTCCCTTGGACATTGTAGAGTGGTACGCCAATTTTCTGGAGTTCCTTTAAAAAGTTACCCTGTTCGGCGATCACCGGCATGAGTCCATAGGCATGCGCTTTATCCCGAACAGCTTCGGCAAAGTCCGGCAGTTGGGCAAACGTTTCCGGCGGCGTTTGATAACCCGCCTTGCGTAGAATGGCCTTGTTGTAAATCGTCACGCTGGAGGTCACATACCAGGGCAAACCAAATGTCAGTTTACGATTGTTGGTCTGATTCAGCGTCGCAGCTTGCCATGTCACCGGCAGATATGTGGATTTTATCTGAGCGGGCAGCGCCTGATTCATATCCAGCAAGGCGTTGCGATTGGCCAGGATCGCGGAAAAATCCGGATTGAGGTTGATTACATCCGGCGTGTGGCCGCTCATCATGGCGGTCAAGGTGCGTTTTGGCCCTTCGGAAAACGGCACGTCCACCCAGTGAATCCGCACGTTGGGATGCAACCGCTCGTATTCTAAAAACATCGGTTCCAACGTGGATTTAAAGGTATCCAGTTGCAGCGTCCAAAACTCCAGCGTAATCAAATGATTGGATGCGGATTGCGGTTGATTGCATCCGCTGAAAACACCGATAAAACTCAAGGCGCACAGCAGGAACATAACCGCACTCAACCAGCGTTTTGGAAGCCTCATCGTTTGAAATCCTTGAACACCCGCATCACGATAAAGGAGGCCTTGGTCAGTTCCATGGGCACACCTTGCTGATCGTTGCTCTCAATATAAATGGCAATATCCGAACCGGTTTTATAATTCAACGATTCAGGTATCTCGATCACCTCATGCGGAATATCGCGCTCCTTCAGCCACTGGCTGGCGTTTTCCGTAGTGGGTGTGGATGGCAGCACAATCAACATGGGTGTATTTCTTTCACGGCTAATGATTATAGTCTATTAATTTTTTGAGCCAATTTGTTCTAGCTTGAGTTAACTCTAAAACACATCTATCTTCAAAAAGAGGTTCTGCAGTTCCCCCCTCTACTATCAGTCGCTCAAAGGTACACTCGCTATCCCTGAATTTGATCCAATCAGATTCTGCTTGGATGAGGGTTGTCTTTTGACGAGGGCTAGAGAATGTATTTAAAACATTTTTATAAGCCAAATTCAGTGCCTTATCCGCTATCTGGATTTGGTTTCCATAACAATTTTTCATATCGTAAGTGGATTGAGGATTTTTAGCACAGATATCAGCGGCAAAAACCGATGAAGTAACCCACAAAATCAAAAGGAGACTCGTGAAAAACCCGAAAATTCTCATGAATATTACCTTCTTAACTCTCATTTGATTAGTAGATCGCTGTTATTCTCTGCTGACTTCAGGCTACTTCATTCCCCTGATCATAACAGACCAAATACTTTTCGAGCATTCTCCGTCGTTGCTTTGGCGACTTCCTCGTAAGTCAGATTTTTCAGTTCTGCCAGTTTTTCCACCACATGCTTTACACGGGCGGGTTCGTTTGGTTTGCCACGAAAAGGCATCGGGCTGAGGAAAGGCGAATCCGTTTCCACCAGAATCCATTCCAAAGGCGTTTCCGTGGCAGCCTCATGCAAATTAGTAGCCTTTTTAAAGGTTAAATTGCCCGCAAAACTGATGTAAAAATTCAAATCAATCATGCGCCGGGCAAAGGCCGCATCCCCTGAAAAACAGTGCATAATGCCCCGCACACCTGGCACTTCGGAAATGATCTGCGCCACATCCTCATGCGCTTCCCGATCATGCACAATGACCGGTAAATCATGTTTCCGGCCTAATTCCAGCAAGGCTTTAAAGCATTTTTTCTGCAAATCCACATGCGTGAGATCCCAATGATAGTCCAGCCCGGTTTCCCCGATGGCCACCACCTTGGGGTGCGCCAGCAGCAACTCCACTTCATCCAGCCAACCGGCTTGATCGATGATATCTTCCACATCCGTCGGATGAACGGCCACGGCGGCATACACGTTTTCAAACCGTTCGGCCATGGCGATCACTTCCGGAAATTTCGCCGGTGTCACGCTGGGATTGACCAGGAAGGAAACCCCGGCAGCCTGCGCGCGCGCCATGACTTTTTCCGGATCGGTGCCTTCCAAGCCTTCGGGATGATCCGTTTGCCGCTGAATGTAATCCAGGTGGCAATGGCTATCGATGATAGGAATCAGGGTCGTATTCATGGAGATCACTTCTCACCTCAACGGGAAAATTGAAATGGATACCTCAAACGGTTATCGGCTGTGTATTCGGAATAGCCGAGGTCGGTTGTATTTGAATAGGCCAAGGCTGCGTTTGGGTTTGGGGTTGCGTCGGAACCTGAAAAGGATTAGGACAGGCATCTGCCCTTTGCTGTAAGGACTGCCCCTCCGGAGTAGCGTTCAGCATTTTTTGAGCGACATCAAAATTGGCCTCAGCCTTTTTCTCAAAAGCTATATCCAGATTACCACCCGTCAGCTTACCGTCAATCATCTTGCCGCCAGTCAGCAGAATAGCATCTTTAAAAGCCGTATCTGAAGCTATCATACCCGCCAGCATAGCATCCCGAAAAGCTTGTAATTGCGGTGGAGTGGCATTAGGATCCATTTGTTGAGCCATTTTTTTGAGGTCCAGGTTTCCGCCAACCGGTATCGGACCCCATTGAGCCGCATTTCCTTGAGCTAATAAATTTGATAAATAGTTAGAGATATAAGGGTTCAATATTTGGGGTTTCGGACTCCCTTGAACTGAATAGTTAGGAGCATAAGCGTTCACTGGAGACATGGTCATAGACATACAACATTTCCTTTTAAAGCAGATCTTTGCAAGCAGACAGGTATAATAAAACGATGCGAAGTTTTTATTGCCCTCCCTGTTGGAAGCGTATCCAAAAGATAACTAAACAAGTCGCAGTCTGGGACTATGCCCATCCTTGTACCAACGTCCGGTTTTATACTCGGCGGGAATTTTCTCGTAATCACCAAACGGATCGTAACCCAACGCCTTGAGTTTCATGATCCACTGATCCCGACGGGATTCCGGCAATTGGGTACCACACCAGGGACAATTATCGATTTTCCAATAGGATTCGGTGCCGTCCCGAATGGGGATACCATACTCGTCAAACTGCTCAATATAGGCGATCAGCGTACTGGGACACTCCCAGGGGTTTTGGTGGGAACCGCACTGGTAGTTGGCCTGATACGCCATGTGGATACAGGGGAATTTAGTGGCGTCGACCTTCCAAGTCTCCAGTTGCCGGGTTTGAAACCAATCCCGGCACTCGTGGCAATCCTGCATATGATCGGAATACGCGCCATATTCAGCAGTTTCCAGGTCTTTCCAATGGATGACGTTGTCAGCGCCGTCAAATTTTTGATACGCCTGTTTGAATTGTTCACACTTCATGAATGGTGTCCTTTAGGGGAGAGAACGTTCTTATTTTTTCTTGTTGGCTCCGGCCAATTCGCTGTCCAAACGGGGTAAAATGGGGCCTTTCAGCTGCACTTGCTGACCCGGGGGAATATGCGCCTGGGCGATATCTTCCCAACGGGGCATCAGTTCGCTGAGGGAGGCATGATAGCCCAACTGGGACCAAATCTCATCACTCAGCGCGGGGGTGATGGGACTGAGCATAATGGCCACCTGCCGCAAGGTTTCCAGCACCGTGTACATGAGGTCGGCCAGCTCGGTCAGCTTGTCTTCCTTAAACAAAGTCCAGGGTTCTTTATCGTTAATTTCCTTGTTGGCCCAATCCACCAGTTGCAGAATCAACTCGGCGGCCTTTTGGAACTCGAACTGTTCGTAAGCCTCCCGGACTTCGGCGGCGCCTTCCGTATGCAACACGCCGGGCTTGGCATACCGGGACTGAGGCACCCGACCTTCAAAGTACTTGTTGGTCATGTTCAGAGTACGGTTCAACAGGTTGCCCAGGTTATTGGCCAAATCGGCGTTGACCTTCAGCTTGAAGTCATCTTCCGTGAAGCTGCCGTCCTGACCGAACGCAGCCACCGTCATCAAGTAATAACGGATGGGATCGGGGTTGGGCAGATCGAAACGCTCCTGCAACGTAAAGGGCGACACCACATTGCCAAGGCTCTTGGAGATTTTGGAGTCGTTGATGTTGATAAAGCCATGCGCGAAGATCTGCCGGGGCAATGGCAATTCCGCCGATAGCAGCATGGCAGGCCAGTAAATGGCATGAAAACGCAGAATATCTTTCCCGATAATATGCACCACGCCCGGCCAAAATTGACTGAACATGGCTTCATCGCGTAAATAGCCCAGGCCGGTCACATAGTTGCTTAAGGCGTCAATCCAGACATAAATGACCTGATCGGGATCATCCGGCACCGGAATACCCCAACTGACCGAGTCTTTGTGGCGAGAAACGCTGATGTCTTCCATATCCTCCAGCATTTGCAGCACTTCGACAGCGCGAAACTCCGGCAGCACGAATTCAGGGTTGGCTTTGATGTGGTTCTGGATGGCTTCTTTGTAATGCGTTAAACGGAAGAAGTAATTTTCCTCTTCCACGATTTCCGGCTTGCGCTGGTGGATAGAGCATTCGCCTTCCTCGTTCAGGTCACGCTCGTTGACGAACTTTTCGCAGCCGGAGCAGTACAGCCCCTGGTAGCGTTTCTTGTAAATATCGCCTTTGGCCGCCATCTTCCGCCAGAGGTGTTCCACCACGGCATAATGATCCGCATCCGTGGTGCGAATAAAGCGATCGTAACTCAGGTTCAGGTACTGCCAGGCTTTCTTGAACTCTTCCACCAGTTCATCGGTATGCTGCTTGGGTAACAGTCCCCGACCCTTGGCCGTTTTCTCCACTTTGGTGCCATGCTCGTCGGTTCCCGTCAGGAAGAAGACCTCTTTACCCTGCAACCGCTGAAATCTGGCCATCACGTCCGTGGCGATCTTCTCGTAGGCGTGACCCAGGTGCGGGGCAGCGTTCACATAATCTATGGCAGTGGTAATGCTGTAAGTATTTTCGCTCATGACGGGGACTTTCCAATGACTCTACAAGGCCGGACAGAAAATAGTACCTAAAAAATCAGCCCAGCATATTCCCCTATTGTCTCAGAGCAAGCAGTCTGGTGCAAACATCCGACTCAACCCAGCGTTACAAGCGCAACATCAAAAGCCCGAAACAGGCGCATCAGAAAGCAATTACCCTTGTGACGCCCATAGGTGCGCATAGATGAACTCACGGAAAGCTCCAGTTTACACCGGAACACTAAACTCAACTTTTTCTCGCACAATAGCCAGGGTCTTATCCTGCGTAGCCTCCATCACCTCTACAATCACCCAATCGTTGGGTTGCAGGCTGAACTCGCTGGGTTCCAGTTGCACTTTGAGGTAATTCTCACTCATGCCCTGCTCGCATCCCTCTTCCACGATGACCGCCAAGGCTTGACCCAGAAAACGCTCCCGATACGCTTGGCTTTTGGCATCGGATAGAGCGCGTAACCTTTGAGCTCGCGCTTTTTTCTCCCGCTCCGGCACCTGTTCCGGGAAGGTGGCCGCAGGCGTACCCTTGCGCTTGGAGTAACTGAACACGTGAAAATAATTCATATATGTACTTTTCAGGGTTTCATAGGTCGCTTCAAAGCGTTCCGCCGTTTCTCCCGGGAAGCCCACGATGATATCGGAACCCACCGAGGCATGCGGGATCTTCCGGGCGATAGTCTCACAGACCTGGAGCATATCGGCCACATGATGACGGCGTCCCATGCGCTTCAACACCACATCCTCCGCGCTTTGGGCGGATAAATGGAAATGCGGGCAGATTTTGCCTTTCGACTCGGCCACGGCATCGATTAATGGGTCACTCACCTCCATCGGATCCAGCGAGGTCAGGCGCAGCCTAAAATGACCGGGCAATGTGCAGAGTTCTCGCAGCAGAGCAGCCAAATCCTGACCTTCATGCTCGTACTGCCCGATATTGATGCCGGTAAGCACGATTTCTTTGAAGCCGCCCTCCACCATCCGGCGAAGCTGATACTTCAGGTCATCCACCGGCAGACTGCGGCTGAGGCCTCGTGCCTCCCAGATGATGCAGTACGTGCACTTGTAATCGCAGCCATCCTGTATCTTCAAGCTGCCTCGGGTCCGATCGATAGCGGATGACGAGGCGCCCTCCATCATGCGGCTCTTGTCGATTTCGGACACCTGCACCAGCGGACGCTCGCTGGTGGGCGCATTTTCCACAATGCTGACCAGTTGGTCCTTGAAATTGTTGCCAATGACGAAACTGACCCCGTCCACCCCAGCCAGTTCGTCTGGGGAGACCTGGGCATAGCAGCCCGTTACGGCAATACGGCCTTGCGGGTTAGACAACCGCGCCCGTCGAATCATGCGGCGGGACTCCTGATCACTCCGTTCGGTCACGGTGCAGGTATTCACCACGTAGACTTCCGCCGCCTCATCAAACGGGACGATCCGCCAACCCTGATCCTGGAATTGGTTCGCCATAGTGGACGTTTCCAACTGGTTTGCCTTGCAGCCCAGGGTATGAAACGCGACGGTGCGAACCCGGCCAGACGGCTCAATCATTGCACTTTCAGAATCCGGACGAGACAAAATTTCGCTTGCAGATAGCGAACCCTCAGTCTTCCCGTTGGAAGGCAGCGGGGTTTCCAGTAAGCCGGAACGAGTGATATCAGCCATATTGGTTCCTATAGGCAGTGGTGAAGCAGTGAAGTGCTTGTTTATTTTCTGTCAGCCAAGACAAATGATCAATCCATGACTTTACGATCGCCATGAAACTTATTATTGCTATTATTTCCGTGTTTCAGTTGTTTATTTTCCGACTTCAATAATTTCACCCTCTGGAGGGATACTCAAATATCATTTTCTTCTCCAGAATAGATACTTATGTAATATCATTGATTCCCCTCGACTCTAAAGGATATTTCTAGTTTTTATGCCGAATTCTCTGGAAAGTTCCACCTTTTTAGGGCAAAAAATGAAGTTACTTTGGGCTAATAGTGCTTTAAATGATATGTATGAAAGTTAAGTATTAGGTGTAAAAAGTATTTAACAACTCGGGTCTGATGAGGCAATATGTCGTTTCAGCTTGTTTTTATTTAATAGGTAAAACCTAAGTGAGAGAGAGACAAATTCCTTGGACTAGCCTGAGACGGAGGAGCGTTTTACACATGGCAAAAGTACTAATTTCAATGCGAGAAGATTTTTTGGACAAAATAGATGAGATTGCGGACCAGGAACAACGCACGCGCAGTGAGTTAATCCGCCAAGCTTTGCGGGTTTACATACGTCGTCGGGGTGCCAGCAGCCAATTGATCGATGCTATTTTGCTCGAATGAGTGACCCACATACGACCGCCAAAGAAAGGAGCCATAATCAATGGCAAAAGCATCCAAAAGTACCCGCGTATTAATATCTCTGCCGGAGAAATTCCTGTCAGAGATCGATACGCTGGCAGAAGATGAGCAACGCTCTCGGAGCGAGCTTATCCGGGAAGCTTTGCGGAATTATATCCGTCAACATGACAACGACGGATACAAATCGCAAATCGTTGAGTAAGTTCGAACCAGCCTGTAAAGATACCGCTGCCAACAGCAGTATGTAGTGACCCGTTGGAAAGAGAGAAATCAAAACGACAAAGATCGCAACCGTGGTTTCATTTGGGACCCAGATCATTTTGACGTTGCAAGATTCGCTCGATAGCCTGCTTGTTCTCGTGACTTAGTCCTTTGGGGACAATTTGACTATCGGGGGGATTTGGAGCGGCAGCTTGTTTCCCTGAAACCAACTTACCTTCCACGTCCGTATCTACATTGGGCGCCATATAGGCTGCTTTGGGCGTCACATAAATCATTTCCTGGCTCATCATTCGAGACACCCTGGCAAAAGCCTGTTGACTGTCACTATCATTATAGACTGAGGGTGTCACGTTATAGAACTGATCCTGTTTGACGGAACGCTGCCAATTGCCGGACCATACGATTGGAAAATCCGGCTTTTCAGCGTCAAATATCTGAATATGACTCACGATGAAATACTTCATCTGTTTGGGCATGTCATCCGTCAGCAGCAACTTGGTTCGGTCCAGCAGATTGGTGCTTGCGTCCGGATGACTGAAATCCACATCCGCCTCCACAAAAATCAGCCTGGAGATGGTGGGGCGATTTGTGCTGATCTGCTTGAGTAAGTAGTCTGTCGCGCTGGGTTCCGGCGCGCCTGTTTTGAGATAGTAATTCATGATCTGATCGTAAATATGCCCCAGCCCCTGCATCCGTAACTCATCCACGGTGTAAATCGGGTTATAAATTTTGGTCTGCGGTAATTTAGCGCCCAATCGCTGTGCATATTCACGGGCAAAAAGCACAGGCAGATCACCAAATACACGCTCGTTACCATGCTTAACCACCGCAAATACGGCAATACCCGGCAGTGGGCTATAACTTACCGGTTTTATGCCCTTCTCAGTCCCAGTCAGGATATTCTTGGCGTCTTGAATCGCTTGGCCCACATCCGGGTTGAATTTAAATGGTTTATGCGCCGGTTTTACAGGCGCCTCATTCGAAGTTCCCTGCTCTACAGCCAGTTTTTTCTTCCGATCTGATTTGGCTTTACCCGCTGACTTGGGTTCGCCTGCACTCGTTCCCGTCTGATCCAACTTAGCGGGTGGCTGGGTGGTTGCGCCCTTCAGTTGAGGTTCCGTGGCGGGACTCAGAGCTGGACTCTTCGTTACAGGCTGAACCACGACGGGTTGGGTTTGTACTAAAGGCGTCAATTCCTTTTGAGGAGCACTGTCGGCACTCGGCTCAGTAATCAGTTGAGGTTGAGGGATGAGCGGCACCAGATCCGTATCCGCGTTTTTATCCCCATTTTTAGTCTGGCCCGGAAACGGTTTCAGTTTGTCATGGGGCGTAACGGCGACCGGACCGGGAATCATCGGTTGTCCTGCGGTTTCGGTTAAGGGGAGCCCCATCAGTTCAGTCACCGGAGTCATGGAAGAATTCGAAGCAGGCGCTTCCGATTGTTCGGGTTGATGTTCCAGAGAAGGTAAAAGCCCTTGGGCAAATGCATCGAATGACGAGACGGAAATCAGCAGTGCCAACATTGCGGTAGCCAGCAGCCTGAGCCGTTGAGGTCCGCTGAAACGTGCGATTATCAAAAACATGTTTCCCACCACGCCGTTAAATCCTTGTCTGGATCGTTCGGTAAAACCTGACGTCCTGTTACTCTCTTTCCTTGATTATGCGGTTTGTCTGGCGCAAAATGATCCTGAAGATAGTTGATTTTTTTGAGAAAAGCCTCCTGCCGCCATGATTGAACGTTATACCCTTCCCGAAATGTCCGCCCTCTGGACTCGCCCCGCCATTTTTGAAACCTGGTTGACCGTTGAGTTGGCCGTACTGGAAGTCCAGGAACGGATGGGCCTGGTGCCCGCCGGGGTGACAGCCGACGTTCGGGGCAAGGCAGGGTTTGACATTGCCAGGATTGACGAAATTGAAGCCGAAGTCCGGCATGATGTCATCGCGTTTTTAACCAACGTGGCCGAGCATGTGGGGGAAAATTCCCGCTATGTGCACATGGGCATGACCAGTTCCGATTTGATTGACACGGCATTGGCCTTGCAGATCCAGAAAGCCGGAGCGCTGATTACGGAAAAACTGGCCGCCCTGATTGAAACGATTAAACAGCGCGCCGTCCAACACCGGGATACTGTCATGGTGGGCCGCTCGCATGGAATTCACGGCGAACCCATCACCTTTGGCCTCAAACTGCTCAATTGGCTGGATGAGCTGGAACGGCAGCAAAAACGCTGGCTGGATGCCTTGGAAGAGAACCGAGTCGGACAGATTAGCGGCGCGATGGGCTCATACTCCAACATCGATCCCGCCGTGGAGGAGCAGGTTTGTGAATTATTGAGCTTAAAGCCCGCCCGTACTTCCACACAGGTCATTTCTCGGGATATTCACGCCCAGTTTTTCATGGCCTTGGGCTCTTTGGCGACCACCATCGAAAAGTTCGCCGTGGAAATCCGCGCCTTGCAAAAAACCGACATTCTGGAAGTGGAGGAAGGTTTCGCCAAAGGGCAGAAGGGTTCTTCCGCCATGCCGCACAAACGGAACCCGGTGAGTTCGGAAAATTTAACCGGCCTTGCCCGGATGCTACGCTCCTATATCACGCCCGCATTGGAAAACGTAGTGTTGTGGCACGAGCGGGACATCAGCCACAGTTCCGTAGAACGGATCACCTTCCCGGACGCCTTTATCCTGGCCCATTACATGCTGAACCGCTTCAACACCGTCATGCGGGATTTGGTGGTGCATGAGGATAACATGCGGAATAACATGAACCGCTTTGGCGGCATTATATTCTCCCAACGGCTTCTGCTAAAACTGATCGACAAAGGCATGAGCCGCGAAGACGCCTATCGCCTGGTTCAGAAAAACGCCCATACGGCCTGGAATGTTTTGGGTGGCGATTTCCGGGCCAATTTGCTGGCAGATGAGGAAGTTCGCGCCCGACTGACTGAGCCCGAGGTGGAAACCTGTTTTGACGTGGCGGACTATCTGCGGAATGTTCCCGCCGTGTATGCCCGTTTCGGTCTATAACAAATCCGTCCTCAGACTAGTTTCTATTCACCTGATCAGTGTCATAATAGAGAATAGCCCGGTTAGAGTTTTGCCTAAATAGGCTCAGAAGACTTGCTCTATGAGTTACCGTTGGCGAAAAAACAACTGGAATCTGGTTAGACGGGGATGAACACAGCATGTGGCCCACAATGCTTAAAGGATTTTTAGCGCCATCGCCCGCCGTGATGGTTTGGAAACCCTGGATAGGGCCAAGCTTGACGATTCTGCTGGGTTTCCTGGTAGGGATTGTGATTGAACGGCTGTTGATTGGCATGGTGCGTAAAATACTGCGCCATGCCTCGATAGAACTCAACGATCATATCGTTGCCACCCTGCGTGGGGTGATCCTCTGGCTGGTGGTCATGTGGGGCGCGTATGTGGCTACCTATGGCATGCCACTAATACCGGAAGCGCACCTGGCCCTGATCCGCCACCTGGTATTCGTCATGGCCATGCTGCTTTCCATCCGGCTGATGGCCCAAATGGCAATCGCCATTGCCCGGTTTTATCTGACCTATTCCAACGCCTTAACCAGCTTACCCAATACCTCGATCTTCGAAAATATTATCCGTTTTACAATTTATATTCTCGGTCTGTTGATGCTGTTACAGACCTTGGGCGTATCCATTGTGCCGATCATGACCGCGTTAGGCGTGGGCGGTTTGGCAATTTCCCTGGCGTTACAGGATTCGCTGGCCAATCTATTTGCGGGCATTCAAATGCTCCTCGCCCGACAGATTGTGGTGGGCAATACCGTTCAACTGGAAAACAGCTTAATCGGCGAGGTTATGGACATTGCCTGGCGAACCACCACGCTGCGCCAGCTCTCCGGCAATCTGGTCATTGTGCCCAACAGTAAGCTGGCCTCCAATATTCTGGTGAATTATAAAAATCCCCATCCGGATCTGACGGTGGCCATGCAATTGGCCGTTCCATTGGATGCCGATTTACAGCTAGTAGAAGATATTGTCTCTCAAGAAGCGCAAACCACAGGGTTAGCAATGCTCCGGCAAAAAAACGCAAAGGCCAAGCAGGAAGCATTCAATCCCGTGGTACGCTACCAATCTTACGGGGAATCCTGGATTAACCTGATCGTCCAACTGCCATTTTCGGTCGTCATGGATGGCGGGATGGTCAAGCATGAGCTGTTTAAAGCGTTGCATAAGCGGTTTATGGCGGAGAAAATCCGATTGCCCTTTCCACAAAATATCGTGCATCTGGATTTGCCGGGCAGCCAAACCGGCGACCAGAATGAATTTCAGGCCAAGTTATGGGAAAGGGCCAAGCAGGCCGATAACGGTGAATCAGCGTAGCGGATTAGCATAGAGGGGATGGATGATGACAGAGAGCGAGTTGCAGGTTCTGGCGCCAACACCTATGATCAAGTCAGTCACAAAGGAAACCGTTGATATGACCACCTCAACTACCCGAATGACCGATCTGCGGGTCTATCCGGGATCCGCCTATCCGCTGGGGGCCACTTGGGACGGCATGGGTGTCAATTTCGCCATCTTCTCGGAATCGGCCGAGGCAATCGAATTGTGCCTGTTTGATTCGGTGGACGACAAGCACGAAAGTCAGCGAATCATGCTGCCGGAATATTCAGACCGGGTTTGGCATGGGTATTTCCCGGATTTACGCCCGGGCCAACTCTATGGTTATCGGGTGCATGGACGTTGGGATCCCTTGAACGGCTATCGGTTCAATCCCAACAAATTGCTGGTGGATCCCTACGCCAAATCCGTGGTTCGGAAAGAGGTCTGGCATGAGGCGTTGTTCGGCTACAAAATTGGCGGGCGGCACTCGGATTCGACAGGAAAAGCCTCCAAAGCCCATGCACGCATCGATATGGATTTAATTATGGACGAGCGGGACAGCGCGCCGTTTGCGCCGCTTTGCGCGGTTGTGGACGACGCATTCGTCTGGGGAGACGATAAAGCGCCCAAAACGCCCTGGCATAAAACCATCATCTACGAAGCCCATGTAAAAGGGCTGACCCGCCGCCATCCGAATATTCCGGAAAATCTTCAGGGCACCTACGCCGCGTTGGGCTCCGAACCGGTTATTCAACATCTGTTGGATTTGGGCGTGACCGCAGTGGAGTTACTCCCGATACACCAGCACCTCGACGATCATTTTCTGGTAGAGAAGAAACTAAGCAACTACTGGGGTTACAACACGCTGAGTTATTTCGCGCCGGATTTACGCTATGCCAGCAGCAGTTTTACCCATGAGGATCACATTCGGGAATTTAAAACCATGGTTCGCTCGCTACACGCCGCCGGGCTGGAAGTCATTCTGGACGTGGTTTATAACCACACCTGCGAAGGGAATCACATGGGGCCCACCCTCATGTTCAAGGGCATCGACAACCATTGTTATTACAAGCAGGTGGAAAATGCGCCACGCTTTTACATGGATTATACCGGCTGCGGCAATACCTTAAATGTCAGCCATCCCCGAGTGTTGCAGTTGATTATGGACAGCTTGCGCTATTGGGTGCAGGAAATGCATGTGGATGGTTTCCGTTTCGACTTGGCGGCATCCTTGGGCCGGGACGGGCACCATGTGGATAAGATGGGCTCCTTTTTCGATATTATTCACCAGGATCCAGTGCTCTCCCAGGTTAAATTGATTGCCGAACCCTGGGACTTGGGCGAAGGCGGTTACCAGGTGGGCAATTTCCCCGAGCTATGGACCGAGTGGAACGGTAAATATCGGGATTCCATTCGTCGATACTGGAAGGGCGATTCCGGTACACTGAGCGAAATGGTCACACGCTTGGCCGGCAGCAGCGACTTGTATTACGAGAAAGATCCGCATGCCAGCATCAACTTTATTACGTCGCACGACGGTTATACGCTGCATGATCTGGTCAGTTACAACGAAAAACACAATGAAGCCAATGGCGAGCACAACATGGATGGGGATAATCACAACAACAGTTGGAACTGTGGTGTTGAAGGCCCCACGCCCGATCCGAAGATCAACGACCTTCGCTACCGCCAGAAACGCAATATGATGGCCACGCTGTTACTTTCTTTGGGCGTACCCATGATTGTCGCCGGGGATGAGATGAATCGTTCCCAGCAAGGGAACAATAACGCCTACTGTCAGGATAACGACATCAGTTGGGTGCATTGGGAACGGGATGAGCAGGCTGAAGCGTTTTACCAGTTCGTTCGTCAACTGATCCGAATCCGCAAGGAAAATCCGGTTTTCCAAAGACGCAAGTTTTTCATGGGACAGACCTGCAAAACGCACAACGTCAAGGATATCATCTGGTACAGCGCCAAAGGCTACGAAATGACCGAGGACGACTGGAACGATTACGATCTGCTATGGATCGGCGCCTTGCTGAATGGGAACGCCATTAACGAAATGGACGAAAAAGGAAATCTGATTACCGGGGATACCTTGCTAATTCTGCTGAACGCTTCGTATAAACCCGTGGCGTTCCATATGCCGAAACTGGAATCAGGCGATCTTTGGGAAGTGGTTTCGGAAACCACGAATGATTTACCAGCAGATGCACCCACCAGTTACATGGGAGAAACGCTTTATAAATTACAGGGACGAAGCGTCGCCTTGCTGCGACTGAAGCGCTAATTTCGAATTAATCTCAATCGAAATAACTAAAATATAGCCCGGCCTATTGAATGTTCGGGTTATGTTTTGTTTTGCTCAACGCAATCATGTAATTTATGAAATGGCTTCCAAAACGCAAATTTATACGCTATCCCAAGAATCTAGCCAAACCTTGATTTTATTGATACCCCACCCAAATCGAAAGAAAAATTATGTTTTACGATAAAAGCCGAACTGCACCGGTTTAAAGCGTGAAAGCTCATATTCCAGCGCTTCTTTAGAACGGATCGCGTCATCCAGCTTCTTTTTCAAGGAATCATTCTCGCTTTTGCAACGAATAAGCTCCACCACCACTTCATCCAGTCCGGACAACTTGTCATCCAGCAAGCGTGAGAGATCCTTGAGAATCCCTTCCTTGACCTGACTGACCGCTTCCACCATCACGATAATATTGTCCTTGCCAGCCGCTGAGGGACGTATGGTCTGGTTAGGAGACATCGTGGACATATAAGCGGGTTTGACAGTCAATTCCTTATCCATACCGCTGGTTGGCGGAAGATTTGTTTTTCCGGCCCCGGTGCCAGCTGCCTTGGAACCCAGTTGCTGAACAATGGCCTCGGCGCTGTCCCCATGTTTTTTCATATCCTTGGCTTTTTTCAGGGATTCAATATCGCGATGGGTGAAAATCAGACGTCCCGTTTTCTCATCCTTGCGCGGAGACAGGCTCAGCATCTGGACATATGTCATCAACTCCCGTTCGTCCAGCCCCAGAAGTTCCATAACATAGCCTATGGTATAGGGAAAATCCTCGGTCGTCAGGGAAGTCATTGCTCTCTAACCCATCCTTAAAAGCTCAACACTGGTGTTTATATTAACACACAAGGGAACAGCATGCGAAAAACGCCAACAATCTATATATACTTTTATCAGCTTAACGAAACATTGTAAAATGCCAAATTTTACCCAACCTCCGGAATCTGTCTGACCGCCCGGTACTTCAAAATTGAGGGAGTCCGGCCAAACGAGAATAAATTGCCGCATTCTCCCATACCGCCTGGCGAGGAAGGTAAAAAATGCTCAACCGGTAAGGAAAACTCGCCCGCATACTGAGGCTGAGGCTTTCAATACGGGAAAGCAGTTATGTTATAATCGGTGTTGAACATGCACAAGCGCGCTGTAATTTTAATGGTTCCGGAATACGGGTTCTTGGGATAGCTGGTCATGGACACTTTTATTTTGTGTCGGACCATTCGAAGGCAAAACCCCACTTCGGCGAGACAGTCTCATTTAATTTCCTAGGGAAAAAAGGATCAGCTGATTTTATGAAAAAGCATCAATTTACCGGCTTTTGGATCCTGGTTGGCCTGGTCATTCTGGCCTTGTTTATTTCAACCCTGTTTAAGGGAGGTACACAGCCGACCAACCTTGAACCCACGTTCTCCGATTTCGTGGCCAAAGTACAAAGCCATGAAATCAAGTATGTGGAGATTGAAGGGAATGTGGCGAAAGGTTATACGGATGCGCCCGCCTCCGCGCCTGCTGTTCCCGCTTTGCCAGTCCCTGCCGCTAAAACTGCGCCGGAAACGACCACAAGCAATCAACCCCCAACAAGCAGTCCCAATGCGATGACGACGCCTTCCCCGGAGTCAGTCACCACGAAGACTGAGACGAAAATTACGCAGACTGCTCCAGCCGATGACACGCGCACCGTAAGCAAAGGGATTCCCAAGTATCGGATAGTCCTGCCGGAAGAAGGCGGAGCCGGTGTGCAGATTCTGGTGCCCATCCTGGAACGCAACAATGTGCCGTTCACCTTCCATGAACCCAAGGCGGAAGGCGCCTGGTTGGGCATTTTAACCTCCTTCTTCCTGCCGGTAATTCTGTTCATCTTTATTTTCATGCTGTTTCGCAACGCCCAGGGCGGAGGCTCCCAAGCCATGTCCTTCGGTAAGAGCCGCGCGAAGATGAACATGGACAACAAAGTCAAAATCACCTTCAGCGATGTAGCCGGGATTGACGAGGCCAAGGCCGAGCTAGAGGAAGTGGTAGACTTCCTGAAAAACGGCGAGCGTTACCAAAAGCTGGGCGCCAAGATTCCTAAAGGCGTCTTGCTGGTAGGTTCTCCCGGTACCGGTAAAACCTTGCTGGCCAAGGCTGTTGCTGGTGAAGCCGGTGTACCCTTCTTCAGCATTTCCGGTTCGGACTTCGTAGAGATGTTCGTGGGCGTGGGCGCCAGCCGGGTGCGGGACCTATTTGAGCAGGCCAAAAAGCATGCGCCTTGCATTATTTTCGTGGATGAAATTGACGCCGTAGGCCGTCAACGGGGCGCCGGTATGGGTGGCGGCCATGACGAGCGCGAACAAACCCTGAACCAGTTGCTAGTGGAAATGGACGGTTTCGATCCGCATGCCGGGATTATCGTGGTTGCGGCGACCAACCGTCCGGATATTCTGGATAACGCCTTGCTGCGGCCCGGCCGTTTCGATCGCCAGGTGATGATCGATCGCCCCGACGTTCAAGGTCGGGAGCAAATCCTGAAAGTCCATGCCAAAGGCAAACCCTTGGCCAGCGATGTGGATTTGAAACTGCTGGCAAAACGTACCCCCGGCTTTACCGGCGCGGATTTGGCCAACTTGCTGAATGAGGGCGCCTTATTGGCGGCTCGCCATAATAAAGACGTAATCCACATGCTGGACATCGAAAACTCCATTGACAAGGTTCTGGCCGGTCCTGAGAAGAAAAACAAAATCATGACCGAAACCGACAAGGAACTGACCGCTTATCACGAAGTCGGTCATGCCCTGGTCGCCGTGATGACGCCGGGTTGTGACCCGCTCCGGAAGGTGACCATTATTCCCCGTGGGATGGCGCTGGGTTTAACCTGGACCATGCCGGACGCGGATAAGGTTCACGTCAGTAAAAACCAGTTAGTCGCCACCATTGCAATGGCTTTGGGTGGTCGCGCCGCCGAAGAAGTGGTCTTTAAGGACATTACTACCGGAGCTAGCAGCGACCTGGAAAAAGTGACTTCCATTGCGCGTCGTATCGTCACTGCTTACGGGATGAACGAAAAGCTCGGCCCAATTACCTACGGCAAGCGCAACGAGCATGTATTCATGGGTCGTGATTTCGGCACCGAACGGGATTATGGCGAGGAAGTAGCCTCCGTCATTGACCGTGAGGTGAAGCTGCTGGTAGATAGTCAGTATGACTATGCCAAAAAGCTGCTCGTGGATAACCGGGACATTCTGGACGCCATCGTGAAGGTACTCTTGGAGAAAGAGACCTTGGACGATAAGGAATTCATGGATATCATCGACGAGGTGAAAGCCGCCCGAACCAATGGTAATGGTCGCAAGGATCTCCCCAAAAAGGATCCGGTCGATCATGAGAAGGAAACACCATTGGTCATTCAACCGGAATCTTCCGAATCCTGCGCCACAGGGCCAGTGGGTTCCCAAGATTAAGACAAGCCACTAAGCCCAACCGGCCCCAATTTTTAAGGTCGCCCGAAATTGCCTTGGGCGACCTTTTTAGCGGATAGACTTATTGCGACACCCTTTCCAATTCGATGTCTTTAAAATAAGATGGTGCGGTATAGTGCCCATAAATGCTTTTTAAATGTAGCGGTTAAAGCGGAAGAGATAAACATCATGCGCATGTCCAAACTGTTAGCCCCCACCCTTCGGGAAAACCCAGCCGAGGCGGAAGTCGTCAGTCACCAACTGTTGGTGCGGGCGGGGTATATTCGTCGTTTGGCCAATGGGGTGTATAACTACCTGCCGTTGATGTGGCGCGTACTGCGCAAAGTCGAGCAAATTGTCCGTGAAGAGATGGATCGGGCGGGCGCGCAAGAATTGCTCATGCCCATTCTGCAACCGGCGGAAGTCTGGCAGTCATCCGGGCGCTGGGATGTTTATGGCGACCTGATGATGCGGGTGAAAGATCGGCATGGCCGGGAGTACGGCTTGGCTCCCACTGCCGAGGAAGTGATTACGGACATTGCCACTAAGGAAGTGCGCTCCTATCGCCAGTTGCCGGTGAACCTGTACCAGATTCAAACCAAGTACCGCGATGAAATCCGCCCCCGCTTCGGCTTGTTGCGTGGCCGGGAATTTATCATGAAGGATGCTTACAGCTTTCACTCTTCCCAGGAATCCCTGGACGAAGAGTACCAGAACATGGCGGACACTTACACCCGCATTTTCAACCGCTGCGGATTGGAAACACGGCAAGTGCGCAGCGACAGTGGAGCCATTGGCGGAAGCGTGAGCCATGAATACATGGTGCTGACCCGCATTGCTCCCGGTGAACAGGAAAGCGGCGAGAATGATGTTTTCTACTGCGACCAGTGCGATTACGCCGCAAACGCTGAGCGCGCGGAATCCGTACTCAGCGAATCCAGCCAAATCAGTTCCTATACGACCACTGAAATCATCGAAACCCCCGGCGCAATCACGCTGGAAATTATGCACCGCGAATTCAAGATGCACCCTGAGCTGATCCTCAAGAGCCTGCTCTATATCGCCGATGAGAAAACCCCAGTGATGGCCTTAATTCGGGGCGATTACGATGTGGAAGAGATCAAACTGCTGAATGCAGTGGCCGCCAATGAGATCCGTATGGCCACCGCCGAAGAGTTGGCCGAGCTGACCGGCGGTTCCGCTAAAGGCTTTGTGGGGCCGGTGGGCTTGCCCAAGCCAATCCGCATTATTGCCGACCACAGCGTGAAAGACCTGAAGAACTTCTTTATCGCCGTGAACCAGGTGGACAAGCACATGGTCAACGTCAACTGGGATCAAGACCTTCCTTTGCCGACTGAGTTTACCGATATTCGTCTGGCCCGTGTGGGTGATACCTGCGCCGAATGTAGCAAAGGCATCCTGCACATGACTCGCGGCATTGAAGTGGGCAATATCTTCCAGTTGGGCACCAAGTATTCCAGTTCCATGAGCGCCACTTACACCGACGAAGACGGCACCGAAAAGCCTTTCATTATGGGCTGCTACGGCATCGGGGTTTCCCGGACGGCTGCGGCGGCGATTGAGCGTTTCCACGATAAATTCGGCATCATCTGGCCGATGGCGATCGCGCCGTACCAAGTGGCAGTCGTGCCGGTTAACGTGCTGGATGAAACTCAGATGAACCTGGGCATGCAGATTTATCAACAGTTACAGCAGGCCGGAATCGAAGTCGTGCTGGATGACCGGGATGAGCGCGCTGGCGTGAAGTTCAAGGACGCCGACCTGATTGGCTTCCCCATCCGCGTGACTGCCGGTAAAAAGGCCCCTGAAGGCTTGCTGGAAGTAAAGCTGCGCGATCAGGATCAAGCCCAGGATATTCCCGTCGCCGAAGTGCTGGCCTTTGTGCAGCGCCAGATTCAGGAATGGCGTCCGTTCGCCGCAAAAGCCGCCGAAACCGCCTCTGTTTAAACGATATCACTGTTTCCCCAACCTCTCACTAGGGACCCCTTGCCAATATGACTGCTCACCCCAAGAACACCGACTCCAAACTCCGCAATTTCTGCATCATTGCCCACATTGACCACGGCAAATCCACCATCGCCGACCGCTTGCTGGAGCACACCAAGACCATCGACAAGCGGCAGATGAAGGATCAGGTACTGGACAACCTGGAGTTGGAGCGGGAGCGCGGCATTACCATCAAGCTGCAAGCCGCTCGGATGGATTACCACTATAACGGTGAGGATTATGTGCTCAACCTGATTGACACGCCGGGGCACGTGGACTTCAGCTACGAAGTTTCCCGCTCCCTGCAAGCCTGCGAGGGCGCGTTGCTGGTGGTGGATGCCTCCCAGGGCGTAGAAGCGCAGACTTTGGCGAACGTTTATCTGGCAATTGAGGCCAACCTGGAAATCATCCCGGTGCTAAACAAAATCGACCTCCCCGGCGCCGACCCGGAACGGGTGAAGAAGGAAATCGAGGAAGTGGTGGGCATTGACGCCAGCAACGCCATCCTCTGTAGCGCGAAGGAAGGCATCGGCATTCCGGAAATCCTGGCCGCCGTGGTAGAGCATGTGCCGCCGCCAAAAATTGATGCTGAAAAGCCACTGCGCGCGCTGGTCTTCGACAGCTACTTCGACCCTTACCTGGGTATCATAACCTATGTGCGCATTATAGACGGCGAAGTGAAGCAGGGTGACAAGATTCGCTTTATGGCCAACCAGCGCACCTACGATGTCACCGAGCTGGGCGTGATGAAGCCCGTCCGGCATCCGGGTGAAAAGCTGGTTTCCGGCGAGGTCGGATATATTGCAGCTTCTATTAAGGAAATGGGCGCATTCGTAGGCGATACGATTACGTTGGCCAATAAGCCCGCCGCTGAAGCCTTGCCGGGTTATCAAAAGGCCATGCCGATGGTGTTCTGCGGGCTGTACCCGGTGAATAACGACGATTACAACATGCTCAAGGATTCCCTGGAAAAGCTGAAGCTGAATGATTCCAGCATTACCTTTGAGCCAGAGACTTCCGAGGCGCTGGGCTTCGGCTATCGCTGTGGCTTTTTGGGCCTGCTGCATATGGAAGTCATTCAGGAGCGCCTCGAACGCGAGTACAATCTGGATCTAATCACCACCGCGCCGAGCGTTGTGTACCGCATCCATATGACCAACGGCGAGATTATTGAGATTGACAACCCGTCCAAGCTGCCGGACCCGGTCAAGCGCGAATTCATGGAAGAGCCTTACGTCAAAATCAGCATGATTACGCCCAACGAGTATGTAGGCGCGCTAATGGAGCTGTCCCAGAACCGACGCGGCATTTTCCTGGGTATGGATTACCTGGACCCTACCCGCGTCAATTTGCAGTACGAACTACCCTTGAACGAGATGGTGAGCGACTTTTACGACCAGCTCAAGTCCCGCTCCAAGGGCTATGCCTCGATGGATTACCATTTCTCCGATTACAAGCGTTCCAATTTAGTAAAGCTGGATATCCTGCTGGCCGGTGAGATTGTGGACGCCCTCAGCGTGATTGTGCACCGGGATAAGGCGCACACCGTGGGCCATGTGCTGACGGAAAAGCTGAAGGAAATCATCCCTCGGCAGATGTTTGAGGTGGCCATTCAGGCGGCCATTGGCGGCAAGATTGTGGCCCGTTCCACCGTGAAGGCCCAGCGCAAGAACGTATTGGACAAGTGCTACGGCGGCGACATCAGCCGGAAGCGCAAACTGCTGGAAAAGCAGAAAAAGGGGAAAAAGCGCATGAAGTCCGTCGGCAGCGTGGAAGTCCCTCAAGAAGCCTTCATGGCTGTATTAAAGCTCTCGGATTAAAATCGAAGATTTAGCGCTTTTTGTAAGTTGCTATGAGTCATATAATGGTTGAGCTTGAATTGTTTTAAAGCTTGATTAAAACATCTTGTTTTGATTTGGAATACTTTATTATGAACGCTACTCTTGGTCGTCTTGAAAAAGTAGACTTGCGTAATATCTGGGAAAGTGAAGCTACGGATTTTACACCTTGGTTGGCACGAGAAGAAAACCTTGCTTTGTTAAGTGAGGTTATTGGTTTAGATCTTGAATTGGAAGCTCAAGAAAAGAACGTTGGCCCTTTTCGAGCTGATATTCTCTGCAAAGATACTGCTAGCGATAATTGGGTTTTAATTGAAAATCAATTGGAAAAGACAGATCATACCCATTTAGGACAATTATTAACTTATGCTGCTGGATTAAAAGCAGTAACTATTGTTTGGATTTCTCAACGTTTTACGGAAGAACATCGTTCCGCTTTGGATTGGTTAAACAGTATCACGGATGATCGTTTTAATTTCTTTGGATTAGAAGTGGAATTATGGCGTATAGCTAATTCACCCGTTGCACCTAAATTTAATGTTATTTCAAAACCCAATAATTGGTCTAAAACTGTTGCGCAAGGAGTTAGGAAAATAGGTCAAGAAGAAACTACTGGCGTCAGGCAAATATATTTTCAGTTTTGGTCACAGCTAGAAGAATATATTTTGCAGAGTAGAGCGACATTTAGAATGATGAAACCTATGGCTCAGCAATGGGCAAACGTAACATTGGGTAAAGCAGGTTTTATGTTATGCCCTGTCTTAAAAGCAGGTTCTGGAGAAATTCGTATTGATTTTTATATCAACCATGCTCAATCCAAAGCATATTTTCACGCGCTCCATCATGAAAAAGAAGCTATTGAACGAGAATTAGGGCAGTCCCTTGAATGGCGTTTGTTACCCGATAAAAAGGCAAGCAAAATCGAACTGCATCAATACCAATTTGAGCCCTCCAATCAGTCCCAATGGCCAGAGATGAATGCTTGGTTCTTAGAGAATATAAGTAAGATGCGAGATATTTTTGCGCCACGCATTAAAGTTATCAATCCTGATTTGTGGGTAAACTTGGTCGAGCCAGACGAATCCATTGAATACTAGTTTTAGAAAATTAGAGCTTTAAGGCTAAGTATTTAGTTTTCTCTGGAAAAGGCATTCAAGCTATACTAAATACTGGAATAAATTGAGAAGTAAATTAAATATCTTGAAGAGAATGGTGACAATTGATCCCGCCTCGGAAGTGATTGAAAGCAAAACACAACTATACTGGCCGCAGTTGGATGGGTTGCGGGCTTTGGCGTTCTTTTTGGTGTTTCTGGAGCATCAGTCGCCCATTCCGCTAACGCCTCAGGTGGCGGCCATTCCTGGGGTCCAGGTGCTGGGCTTTCTCTGTTCCAGTCTCTTCCGCTGGGGTTGGATTGGCGTGGATATGTTCTTCGTGCTCAGCGCGTATTTAATCACCACGCTGCTGCTGTCGGAGCGGCAAGCGTTTGGGCAGGTGGCGTTCAAGCAATTTATGATTCGGCGCATTCTACGCATCTGGCCGCTGTACTTTATCATCGTGCTGCTGGGCTTTTTCATCCTCCCGGCCATGCACTATTACCAATTCCCCATCCAAACCGACGCTTGGCGCACCATGACGCAATTCTACCTACCCGCTTACCTGATCTTCGGCGGCAATTTTTTGTTAGGCAACCCGCAAGCGCCAGCCATTTCCTTCCTGCTCGGCATCCTGTGGAGCGTGTCGATGGAAGAGCAATTTTATCTCTGCTGGGGCGCGCTCATGTCTAAAATCAAACGCATGGCGCTGCTGTTCCTCATCCCCATCCTCGGCCTACCCCTCACGCTACTAGTCCGACTGAGCATTTTCAACCAAACCCACCAGCAAAAAGCCTATTACTTCAACACCTTTGCCCACCTCGATCCGATTTTAATCGGCATCCTCATCGCGCTCTTGCTCCACATCGGAAAAATTCCAAGCGCCAGCTTAAAAAAACTCGGCCCTATTTTATTCACGCTACCCATTATTTTCCTGCTGATTTTAGCGCTATTTTTCCCACCGCTGGAAACCAGCCACATCAGCACCGTGTTTGTTTTCACCGGCGTTGCGTTCGCCGCAGGCATGTTTTTACTCGCGGTGCAACATTGGACACCCGCCCAACGATTGTTTTCACTTTCACCATTGGTTTGGCTGGGCCGCTTAAGCTTTGGGCTGTATGTCTTTCACCCCCTCGGCAAGGACTTGGGGAATATCGCGACCTATGCGCTGTATGGCTCTGCCTCTCGATCGACATTCGCGCAACAAGTCACCTGGGCTTGGTTCTGCTATTTTTCGACCTCGCTCCTGTTTACCATGCTGCTCGCTTGGCTGTCCTGGCACCTGCTGGAAAAACGTTTCCACCGACTGCGCAAACGTTTCATGCGCATTCCCTCCGGCGGAACGTAAACGGCATCCAATTTCCAAAGGCTTGGTTTACTTCAAATGATTTAGAGTAAAGCATTTTCAAATCCCAACGTGCATAATTTGCAGCAGCAGACTCCCACCTTCATTTCCTCGAATAACCAGAAGCCTCTGGAGGCAAGCTTTTTAATCTTGATTTTATTAATTTCAAGAAAATGATTGCCAAAGCAAAGAGTTTAACCTATGATGACCCCGTCAATTGGGAAACCCATTGACACCGTTAAAATCTATCGGGGTGTTGGCCAATCCGCCGACTGAGAGCATCCACCAAGGATGAAACCCGTTAAACCTGATCTGGGTAATGCCAGCGGAGGGAATTAGAATGCATCATGTCTTTAATCAATTTTGTAGTGAGTGGATGAGTCAAGCCAATGGCTTGCGCTTTTTCAATATTCATCCCGGTTGTGATGCCCTATCTTCTCATCGCCCGTTAACCTGGACTCTATCGCGGCTGGCTTAATTGAGCCGTTCTGTCGCAGCAATTTCCATCGGTTAAATTTGATTGCAGAGAGGAGCATCATGAGCGCAACCATTTTCACGGAAAATCCAGGTATTATTACGACTGAACCGTTTCCGAACTCGCAAAAAAAGTACGTCTCTGGCGTTTTATTTCCGGAGATTCGAGTTCCGGTTCGGGAAGTCAAGCTCTCACCTACCAAGGCCAGCAGTTTTGCGGCACAGCAAAATAACGAGCCGGTGCTGATTTATGACACCTCCGGCCCGTACACCGATCCCGATATGGTGATTGATGTTGCGCAAGGCTTAAAACCGATTCGTTCCCGCTGGATTGAGCAACGCTCCGACACGAAACTGTATCAAGGGCGCATCAATGAGTTGGCGGGACAAAACGATGAAACGGTGGTGCCTCACCTGTTGCGCCAACCGCGTCGCGCCAAATCCGGCAAAAATGTTTCGCAAATGCACTATGCCCGACAAGGGATTATCACACCGGAGATGGAATTTGTGGCCATTCGCGAAAATAGCTGCAATCAACGCTTGAAGCAAGGTCTGACGGATCTACAACGTGAACAGCGTTTGCGCGGAAATAATTTTGGCGCGTCCATTCCCGATGAAATCACGCCGGAATTCGTGCGTCAGGAAGTGGCCGCAGGGCGAGCCATTATTCCGGCCAATATCAATCACCCGGAAATCGAGCCCACCATCATCGGTCGGAATTTCCTGGTTAAAATCAACGCCAACATCGGCAACTCCATTGTCACTTCCTCCATCGAGGAAGAGGTGGAGAAGATGGTCTGGGCCACCCGTTGGGGCGCGGACACCGTGATGGATTTATCCACCGGCGATCATATCCACGCAGTTCGGGATTATATTGTGCGTAACTCGCCCGTTCCCATCGGCACCGTGCCGATTTATCAGGCATTGGAAAAAGTGGGCGGAAAAGCGGAGGAACTCACCTGGGCGTTATACCGAGACACCTTGATTGAACAGGCTGAGCAAGGCGTGGATTATTTCACGATTCATGCCGGGGTGTTACTGCGTTACGTGCCATTAACCGCCAACCGGGTCACCGGCATTGTTTCCCGGGGTGGATCGATCATGGCGAAGTGGTGTCTGGCGCATCATCAGGAAAACTTTTTATACACCCATTTCGAGGAAATCTGCGAGATCATGAAAGCGTATGATGTCAGCTTTTCCTTGGGAGATGGCCTGCGTCCCGGTTCTATCGCCGATGCGAACGATGCCGCACAGTTTGGCGAATTGGAAACGCTGGGCGAGTTGACGCAAATCGCCTGGAAGCATGATGTGCAGACCATGATTGAAGGGCCCGGTCATGTCCCGATGCATTTAATTCGGGAAAATATGGACAAACAAATCAGCGTTTGTCATGGCGCGCCTTTTTACACGCTTGGGCCTCTTACGACCGATATCGCTCCAGGTTATGATCACATTACCAGCGGCATTGGCGCTGCCATGATTGGTTGATTCGGCACCGCCCTGCTCTGCTATGTGACGCCCAAGGAGCACTTGGGCTTGCCGAATCGGGATGATGTTAAAGCTGGTGTGATTACTTATAAAATTGCGGCCCATGCAGCGGACTTAGCCAAAGGTCACCCAGCCGCTCGTTACCGGGATGATGCCCTGTCCAAGGCGCGCTTTGATTTTCGTTGGGAAGATCAATTTAGTCTGTCTCTGGATCCTGAAACCGCAAAAGCATATCACGATGAAACTCTACCTGCCGAAGGTGCTAAAGAAGCCCAATTTTGCTCGATGTGCGGGCCGAAGTTTTGCTCCATGAGCATTACCCAGGAAGTTCGGGAATTGGCTGAACAAGCGCCATCAAACGCTGTGTAATCGCTGATCAGTTAAAAATAAAAATTGAATGATAAACATGTCGAACCCATCAAGTCACATACACTGTACCAATCCAGCCAAACCCTCCCGTCAGGCTGGGATTGTCGGTGCGGGCTTGATGGGTCGGCTGTTGGCTTTGCAACTCCTCGAACAAGGCTGGCAAGTCACTTTGTTTGATCGGGATGATATTGCAGGAACTCAAAGTTGTGCTTACACCGGGGCAGGCATGCTGGCTCCCATCTCTGAATTAGAGACGGCCGAACCGCTCATCGCCCAGTTGGGTTTTGAGTCGCTCCAACTCTGGCAACAGTGGATTAAGCGTTTCCAGTGGCCGGTTTTTTTTCAAAAGGCAGGCACAATTATCGTAGCGCATCATTTGGATGCTGCTGACTTGACGCACTTTAGGCATAGCTTGCAAGAAAAACTCCAGCAAACCGAATTGACCGGAACTCATGGAAATATTCAGTGGCGCCTGAATCAAAAAGATTTAAGCCTACTGGAGCCTCAAATCAGCGAACGATTTTCCTCCGGGATCTATATTCCCCATGAGGGACAGATTGATAACCGTCAACTCTTGCCCAGTCTGGGGCAAACACTCATCAGGCTGGGTGTCATTTGGCATTCCAATCATCCAGTCCAGAAAATTCTACCTTATGCGGTGAAAGACAAGCATGAAACCTGGCATTTTGATTGTGTGATCGATTGCAGAGGACTCGGCGCGCAAAAAGATTTAAGCCATTTAAGAGGCGTGCGCGGTGAAATTATTCGCGTGCATGCGCCAGACGTGGTTTTAAATCGACCAGTTCGGCTGATGCACCCCCGATACCCCATCTATATCGTACCGCGTGAAAATCACCATTTTCTGATTGGGGCAACCTCCATTGAAAGTGAGGATTTTCGTCCCATGACTATCCAATCAGCATTGGAGCTTTTATCTGCCGCATTTACGGTGCACCCTGGTTTTGCGGAAGCTTCCATATTAGAAAATAACGTCAACTGTCGACCGGCATTGCCCGATCATTTGCCTTGCATTCAAGTAACTGATGGGCTCATACGGATTAACGGACTCTATCGGCATGGTTTTCTAATTGCTCCGAGACTGGCCGAGCTAGTTTGTCAGACTGTATTTAAAAGCAAAGCTGAAACGCTTAGCTTGCAATATTCCTATTTATTTCAATCAAGCGATAATTCGGAGAAGCAATATGATGCAGTTGCTCATTAACGGAGAGCCTATTACTTTACAGGAATCCACCACTTTATCCCATTTGCTGGCAAAACTGGGATACGAGCAGAACGCCATTGCCGTTGCGTTGAACGGTACTTTTATACCTCGCCACCAATACGAAACTTGCATAGTAGAAAATGCGCAAGCGCTGGAAATCGTTTCGCCTATGCAGGGAGGATAAATGATGTGGAAGCTCGGTGGACAAACATTGAACAGTCGATTGATGGTGGGTACTGCGCTCTATCCTTCGCCCGATATCATGCGCAAAGCGATACAAGCATCCAGCGCAGAAATAATTACAGTTTCACTTCGCCGTCAGAATCCGAACGATGAAGGTGGAAAACGTTTTTGGGAAATCCTGCAGGCCTTGAACCTTCGACTATTACCCAATACAGCAGGGTGTCGAACAGTTAAGGAAGCGGTTACTACAGCCAAAATGGCCCGTGAGCTGTTCAATACCCACTGGATTAAATTGGAAGTGATCGGCGATGATTTTAACCTGCAACCGGATCCGTTTGCCCTAGTGGAAGCAGCGCGTATTTTAATCGAAGAGGAATTTGAGGTTTTTCCTTATACAACGGACGATTATATTGTAGCGCAACGATTGGTCGATGCAGGTTGCACGATTCTCATGCCGTGGGCCGCACCCATCGGAACCGGGCGAGGACCAATGAATCCCTATGCCCTGCAAGTGTTACGCCAGCGATTCCCCCATGTACAACTCATTGCCGATGCCGGCATTGGCCTTCCCTCACATGCCGCACAACTGATGGAGTATGGGTTCGATGGTGTTTTATTGAACACGGCCATCGCCCGAGCCGGTGACCCGCCAGCGATGGCTAAAGCCTTTGCTCTGGCGGTTGAGGCAGGTGCACTGGCATACCAGGCTGGTCCCATGCCACAGAGAGAAATCGCCGTTCCAAGCACTCCAACACTGGGAAAACCTTTTTGGCATGAGGCACGAATTCAGGAGACAGTAACGTTATGAATACGTCGATATCACGGCCCATTGTCTGGAGCATTGCAGGCTCGGATTCAGGTGGTGGTGCGGGAATTCAAGCCGACATCAAAACCATGAATAGTTTGGGTGCCCATACATGCACTGTCATCACGGCAATAACGGCGCAAAATACCCAAGAGGTTTCGCTGGTAGAATTTCCTTCCCCCACGATGCTAGAAGCACAACTTAAATTACTTGCCAATGATCTGCCACCATGCGCCGTGAAGCTTGGCATGTTGGGCGAATCGTCATCCATTGAAACCATCGTTAATGCCTTGAAAACATTGAATACTTACATTATTTGCGATCCAGTGATGATTTCCTCTACAGGGCATGAATTAATTTCCCAACATGCTCTCAATACAATGATTCATCAACTTTTTCCTATAACAGATTTATTGACGCCAAATCGGATGGAAGCGGAAAAGTTAACCGGCCGTTGTATCAAAACAGTACAAGATACCGAAGCGGCAGCACTGGAATTACTGGCTATGGGCGTTCGTTCGGTACTCATTAAAGGGGGACATTACGCGGAGAAAAATGCTCCCACCTCACTTTGCCAGGACTTTTGGACGGATGGCAAACAGAAAATCTGGTTGACTAGCCCCCGACAGCAGACAAGAAATACACACGGAACAGGTTGCACTTTATCCGCCGCGATTACAGCGTGCTTGGGCTTGGGATACGACATGCCGGATGCCTTCGTTATCGCTAAGGCTTATGTAAACCAGGGATTAAGGTGCGCACCGAATCTGGGAAAAGGGTATGGGCCATTGGCACACTTAGGTTGGCCTGAGCATTATGAGGATCTTCCGTGGTTAACCCCGAGCGCAAAAGCAGGATGGGAACGCTTTCAATTCCCTGACTGCGGAGAAACACCGCTCGGTTTTTACCCTATTGTGAATCGGTTTGAGTGGGTGGAAAAATTATTGCCGTTGGGGGTGAGCACCATTCAGTTACGTATCAAGGATCTCGAAGGCGAAGCATTGGAACGTGAAATCGCGCAAGCATCAGCATTCGCTAGCCGCTTTAACGCTCGCTTGTTCATTAATGACTACTGGGAATTCGCTATAAAATATGACGCATACGGCGTACATTTGGGTCAGGAAGACCTGGAAACCGCCAACTTAAAAGCCCTTGCCCAGTCAGGACTTCGGTTGGGAATTAGCACCCATAGCTATGCTGAAGTTGCTCGTGCATTAGCAATTCAACCCTCATACATTGCAGTGGGGCCAATATTCAGCACGACCACAAAGACAATGCGCTTTGAACCACAGGGGTTGGAAGCACTCCGCCGATGGCGAAGGACATTGCCTTATCCACTCGTCGCTATTGCCGGCATTTTTCTGGAGAACGCCCCTGAGGTAATCCGTACCGGTGTAAACGGCATTGCTGTGGTCAGGGATATCTTGAATGCTGATAACATTTCAGAGCGCGTTTCACAGTGGTTGTCCCTGTTTGGACAAAGCACTATCCCTACGCAAACCCAATTGGAGCCTTTGATACGCTAGTTAAACCAATGCATTAAATGCCTCAGGTTCCCACTCCTTCCAGGAAGAAATACCATTGGATAGACTGTAACTGCTGACATAACCCAAAGCCCGCAATTGACGAACCGCCTCCAAGCTACGCTGTCCTCTCTGGCAATAAGCTAAAATGGGGCAAGCCAAATCGGGAATGATAGCTTGAACCTGCCCAGACAATTGACTTAACGGTAAATGTCTGGCTTGGGGTAAATGTCCAGCCTGAAACTCAAATATTTCTCGCACATCAAGCAAAATAGCTCGTTCTTGTTGAAGAAATTCCTGGGCCTGATGATAATCCAGGCTCCATTCATTGCTTTCTTCCCGTAGGGAACAGGTGATATTGACTGCCTCGACCTCATGAATGGTCGCATTCGGGCCACAAAGCGGACAATCGGCATCAGGCTGTAAAGCTAAATGTCGAATGGTTTGTTCCAGGGCGTTATAAAGCAACAATTTGCCTTTCGTTGGCGTCGTCAATCCCGTCAATGTTTTAATCGCCTCAGTCGCCATCATCAAACCAATCGTACCCGGCATGACGCCTAAAACCCCCACCTCTGCACAGGAAGCCAATGCGCCATTTTTGGGAGGTTCTCTAAAAACACAGCGATAGCAAGCGGTCTCCCCGGGAATAAATAAGGAAATTTGGGCGTCATACTGGTAAACGGCGCCATGAAGCAAAGCTTTCCGGCTCAAATAAGAGGCATCCGCCAGTAAAAACCGGGTTGTATAGTTATCGGAACCATCAATGATCAACTCATAATCGGCAATGAGATCCAGGACATTGGTTTCCGTCAAATGCACATTATGTGAAATGTAAGTCAGGTTCGGATTAATCCCTTTCATAGCCTGAATCAAACTGTCCACCTTAGGTTGGCCCAATTGATCCACCCGATGGGCAATTTGACGCTGCAAATTGCTGCGCTCCACCCTATCGAAATCAACCACGCCGAGAGTTCCTACGCCGGCCGCTGCTAAATATAAACCAACCGGACAGCCAAGCCCTCCCGCGCCCACCAGCAGCACTTTCGCATTTTTCAGCATGAGTTGTTTTTCCAGCCCAAACCCAGGCAATTTAAGGTGCCTGCTGTAATGCTCTGTTTCGAGAAGGCTCAATTCCGGCTGCACAATTATTTCTCCTGTCATTGAGCTTCAGCATAATTCAAAACAGGATTTGCATAAAGCATTTGAATACAAAAATTTAGGTGTTTTTTATCTGTTCAAAAGCCAATTAAGGTGCCTGCCGTACCGTTTGGCCCGCCATTGCCAATGCCGCCATTGACCTGTACAGTACCCGTATTGGTGACTTGAGCGCCGACTATCTTACCTCCGTTGCCAGCAGCTAAGCTAACTCCGAAAAAGGGATAAGTATTCCCCCCATCAGCCTCAATCAAAGACGAATTACTGACCTTGGCAAAAGTCAGAAGTCCGCCACTTCCGCCACCGCGTCCAACACCGCCATTGGCACTGATTGTTCCAGCATTATTCACATTAATTTCCTGCATCCGACCGCCATTCCCGCCCAAGGCATCGCCTTTACCCACGGCAAAACCACCCTCTACGGCAATACTTCCATTATTGGTAATATTAAGTCCTTGAAAACCACCGCCTATTCCTGCCAATGAATTTCCATTACTAGACCCATAACCACCATCAACCTTCACACTCCCCATATTGTTCAAATTCAAAGCGGTCATTAATCCCCCGGATCCGCCAAAGCCACTTGCCGGTCCTGAGCCGCCGCCTCCACTGGCATCCAGAGAACCAGTCTTAGTATTCATGAGATTAACGGATGAAATGATCCCTCCAGTTCCCCCATGTCCACCGCCCAAACCAGAAGATTCTCCCCCAAGGGCAGAAATTATACCGGTATTCGTCATATTCCTGAGGGAAATAACGCCTCCCTTGCCACCCGATACTGGGGTAATGTCCACCCCGCCATTGGCCTGAAGCAGACCATTATTTTGAGCGTTTTGAAAACTGGAGTTATTGAGCCAGTCTATTTTTCCACCTTGACCGGCAATGTTGCCATGCCCGCCATTGGCCGTGATGATACCTGAAGATTGGTTCAGAATTTTTTGATCGGCAGACAACACAATAGCGCCGCCATCACCACCCTGATTTGAGGAGGTTGAGTCCAACGTTCCACCGTTAGCCGTGATGCTTCCCGAATTGCGAAGCCCATTGCCATAGTTTGCGGCTAGCGCTTGAATTCTCGTATAAGCAACTTTGCCTTCAGCAGGAGTCAACACAGTAGAACCGGATATCGCATTTTGAGTCGGCTGAAGGTTGATATTGCCTCCATTAGCCACTAATTGAATGACGCCACCTTTGGATGCATTCATGTTTTGTCCCAAATTGCTACTGACACCATTTGCGCTGATTATTCCTTCATTGTTCACCACGGCTCCGATAATCTGGATGACATTAGAGTCAAGCCCAGGAAAAGGAACACCCGTGGTGTTTAAAACCGCTCCCTTTTGGACATCGACCACGCCGGTCGCTTTAACACGAATGGCGCCACCAATTCCAGTCGTTCCTCCACCAGCGTCAATTCTGGATAGGGGTCCAAACGTGGCAGAATTCACATTGATACTAACATGCCCACCTTGTGCACCCAAAGCCAAGATATTCCCATTCTGAAAGAGATAAGCGGAATTAACCGCCACTTTTCCACCATTTCCCAAGTACGCTCCCTGACCATTAACAAGCGCACTGGCATTGATATTGCCATCCAGGCGCACTACTTTTCCAGGGGCGTATAACAGAATATTTCCGCCATTATTAGTGAAATTGCCATTGGAAGTAATTTCCACACCGCGAACCGTTACACCGCTTTGTAGCCATAAGTCGCCTGAACGACTATTAAAGAAAGTCGTTTTGCTACTCGAGGTATTATAATAGCTGCCGCCTTGAATAATTTGACCATCATTAAAACTGTTAATGGGAGAGGCGGCATAATTTTCTGGAATCAAACCGATCAAAATACTAAATAATAATCCGCTAATAATGAACTGTTCTGAATGAGCGATTCGTATCATCAGCTAACCTTTCCTGTTTAAAAAACTAATTATCGGGCAATGCTATCCGTTAATTAATGGAATGAAACTTTAATTAAAGCCGGTTAACATTCCCATTCCCATATTGGCTATAGCCTAACTATTCGACTATAAACTCAGTCTTCATTTTTGCATGGAGTTTATTTTTCTCCATTCAAATCAATATATTGATAATTAGTTAATCCATCTAATTACTGAAGTCCCATATCTTATTAAAGAAGAATTGAAACGCATTGAAGAGATTCGTTCAAAGTTTTATTGGATGAAGAGTCAGTTTTAAAAAAACTTTCTGACAATTAAATATAGATTGGATTTATGAGTAAAGCCATTGGCATATAAAACTTTCTTGTATAAGGGACTTTTTAAATTTTCATTTAAATTTAAACAAAACAAAAATCTCCTTTTACCTTAAACGCCTCTTAACTAGAATGCTGAGCGAAGAGCAGGCTTGTGATTCAAGCATACATGTAATAGCCTGTTAGGGATTTCAAGCTGGCACCAGCGGCGATTAAAGCGATAACAGAATTCATC
>Ga0157374_10000374_pt1 | contig 41197 bp, 33 predicted proteins | sample M25metaG_FD_115308 | JGI IMG/M metagenome (GOLD analysis project Ga0157374, IMG submission 115308) | Miscanthus rhizosphere microbial communities from Kellogg Biological Station, Michigan, USA - M2-5 metaG | ecosystem: Host-associated > Plants > Roots > Rhizosphere > Soil | place: USA: Michigan...
ACTCAAATCGGTACTGTAGGGTTTTCTCGTAAACATGGCAATCCTCCTATAACCGGCTGACGCCAACAGTGAAAACCCTTTTTTCAAAAACGTCTATTCACTTCTCAGACTATCTCTTAGTAAATATCCTATAGTAAGGAAGAATAATAGTGGCATTGAGTACGAGACAAATTGCCACTAGCAGACTGATTAGCTTGAACTTCCGATAAACCCCAATAAGACATAACAAACCTAAAAGCTGTACAAAACAATACTGGAAACGGAACTGGGTCACTATCCATAAGTACCAATGGACAGGATCTGCTTGGGCGGGGATAAAAGCAGCAAGTGTTAGCAGGCAGGAGCCAAGCAGCACTCCTAAGGCCAAAACTTGTATAACACGCAGAAGGAACATTGTTTCAGCCTTACTATGTCATTTTGAAGTTGGGTTTAAGTTATTTGAACTTACTGCCACCTAATTTTTCGTGCTCTCTACGACTCTATTTATCTATCGGCTCTCAGATTAACAAGCTGCCTCAGAAACAAGCATCGTTTGAGGAGTTAGACCCAACTTGGCCAAAAGCTCCTGGTCGCGGTTCATGCCGGGGTTATTGGTCGTCAGCAACTTTTCACCGGTGAAAATGGAATTGGCTCCCGCCATGAAGCAGAGCGCCTGAGTCTCGTCACTCATGGTCAAGCGACCGGCGGAAAGACGGATTTTGGCTTGTGGCATAAAGACCCGGACCGTAGCAATGGTGCGCACCAGCTCAAACGGATCGACCGGCGGCTGTTCGGCCATCGGTGTGCCCTCCACCGGAACCAGACAGTTGATGGGAATGGACTCAGGAGGATCTTCCATTTCCACTAGGGTTTGAATAAATTCCAAACGGTGTCCCAGAGTTTCACCCATACCCAGGATGCCGCCACAGCAAACCTGAATCCCGGCCTTGGCCACGTTTTTCAAAGTTTCAAACCGATCCTCGATGGTGCGAGTGGTAATAATATCCGGGTAGTAACTGGGCGCGGTATCAATGTTATGGTTATAAGCGGTTAAACCAGCCTCTTTTAACGCCTGGGCCTGCTCGGCATTAATCATGCCCAAGGTTACGCAAGCCTCCATGCCTTCCCCAGCCACCACTTTAACCATATTCAGCACATGATCAAACGCTTTTTGATGAGGAGGAGTACGCCAGGCCGCGCCCATGCAAAAGCGGGTAGAGCCATTGGCCTTGGCCTCTAAAGCTTGCTCACGGATTTCATCCAGACTGGGCAGATCCCAGGTTTCAATGCCCGTATTGTAACGGGCGCTCTGCGGGCAGTAAGCGCAATCCTCAGGGCAATTGCCGGATTTAATGTTGGCTAGCGTACAAAGCTGGACCTCATTCTTGGGGTGATATTGACGATGCAGCTCTTGCGCTTGAAAAACCAAATCGATAAACGGCTGATGATAGCAGATCCGAATCCGTTCGGCCAATGAAGATACCTTTTCTATCGCTATCGACATAATTCCGCCCTTTTTGACTTGCTGATATCTTTAAAACGAGCAAAAAGCATCTCGAACATTCATAGACCAGACTTCTCGGAATAATAACCCGGTAAAGATGCCCTTCTCTATCATCGTTTGCGCAAGTAAACGCTTCCTCGCAAACGCAACTGCATATCATAATAGAATGAATACAGTCCGTTTCAAACGCATGTAAAGGAAAATGAGGGAAGATGGAACGTCGCTGGTATGATTGCGAACCCGCCTGCAGCAAGTTGATCTTGCAGTTAGAAGACATACAGCAACCGGAAATCCGCGACTTCTGCGCTAAAGTGATGATTCATTTTTGCGAAAGAGTCCGTAAAGCCATCGCCGATAAGGACAAGTTCTCTTCACGCGTTAAATCATTGGGCTTTAGCGCATTAAACTCACTGTATAAAGGTCGTACCCGTACCCGTCGCTGGTATGACAATCTGCCCGAGGAAAAAGAAACACAGCGAGCCATCAATCAGCTCTATACCTTGCCGCAGGAAGGTTTGACCGTCATTGGCTTTAAATTAGGGGATACGTTCGGCTTGATGCAAATCTACTCGGCGGTCTGTTACCACTTGGGGCAAATTCCATCCCAGAGAGAAATGACTAAAATTGCCCTGACTGCCTTGCAATCCGGAAAAAAAGAAGCGGAAGAGGTCCTGATTGCCATCGTCGGTCAGGAACTTTACGACGCTTTAAGCCTGCAATTTAACCATCCCGACTATTAAGATCCCTAATTGGGCAAGTAAAGCAAAATATCTTCCCAATAGGCAGTCAGGATTTCAGCTCCACGAACCGAGTCCGCCGCTTTTTCCAAGCGATTCAACGCATCAAATTCCTGCTCCGGAGACATGGCATTATCCCCATACAGGCACAAAAACAGTTTCGCGGAGGCCAGTTCCGGCTGAGGCCCCTTTTGCAAAGGCACTCGCTCGGCCAGGTCCCGAAATTTCGTCTCATATTCTTCCCAGCGTGGGTCTTCAATATTCATAACCGTGATTTGCCTCTTTAGTCATGTCAATTATCGGCTCTTAAACCGGCTACACTGTAGCCCGCAAAATAAAAGGATTCAAGCCCACCGTTCTATTCCAGTGGGTTTCCGATTGGCTTTCCCTGAGGCAACCCTTACAAATTACCACAATCCACTTCCCCGACAGCCTGCCAAAATCAGGCGCACCATTCTTAATTAAACATAGGTCCAATTGAATAGCAATGCGTAAAACGCATTTGTTTTCATGCATGTGTCGGGTAATATTACTCGTCTGGTTCACTTTGCCTGCAGGAGATACCTTATGCGTGATTCTATCGGTTACATCGGTTTAAAGACTACCGGCACACAGCACTATCAACTCCCCGTCAGTGAATTGGTGGAATTGGCGCTGGCCAATCAGGAAGGCATTCTCTCCGACACCGGTACGCTCACGGTCAATACGGGCAAATATACAGGCCGAGCGCCGAATGATCGATTCATCATTGACACCCCCGATATTCATGATGCCATCGACTGGGGCAAAATCAACAAACCCGCCAACCCGCAGGTTTTTGAAAAAGTATTTCAGAAGGTTCAAGGCTATTTACAGGATAAAGATTTATACATTTTTGATGGATTTGCGGGGGCTGATCCCGAGTATTCCCTGCCGGTTCGCTTTATCAACGAATTGGCCTCTCACAACCTATTTGTGCACCAGTTGTTCATTCGCCCCAATGCGGAACAACTCCAGAAGTTTACCCCGGGCTTTACCGTGATTAGCGTCCCAGAACTGCAGTTAGAGCCCAAAACCGACGGCACCAACTCGGAAGCGGCCATCCTGGTCAACTTTGAAAAGAAAATGGTGCTGGTTGTGGGCACCCGTTACGCAGGCGAGATGAAAAAGTCCATCTTCAGCGTGATGAACTACCTCATGCCCCAACGAAACGTGTTCCCGATGCATTGCTCCGTAAACGTCGGTAAAGATGGTAAATCCGCCGTCTTTTTCGGACTGTCCGGCACCGGGAAAACCACGCTTTCCGCCGATCCCCACCGCACCTTAATTGGCGACGACGAACACGGCTGGTCCGCCAATGGCCTGTTCAACTTTGAAGGTGGCTGTTATGCCAAAGCGATCCGCCTCTCTAAACAGAATGAGCCTGAAATCTGGGATGCCGTTAAATTTGGCGCTCTGGCAGAGAATATTGTGGTTGATCTGAAGACCCGCAAATTCGACTACGACGATGATTCCCTTACCGAAAACAGCCGGGTGGCTTATCCCATCGACTTCATCCATAACGCCGATCCGAAAGGCATGGCGGGCCATCCCAACGCGGTAATCTTCCTCACTGCCGACGCATTTGGCGTATTACCGGCAGTTTCCAAACTGACCCTGGAGCAGGCCCAGTATCACTTCATTAGTGGCTATACCAGCAAGCTGGCCGGAACGGAGCAAGGCATTACCGAGCCAGTAGCCGCCTTCTCCACCTGCTTCGGCGCGCCTTTCATGCCGCTGCCCGCTTCTACATACGCCAAACTGCTCACCGAGCGTTTGCAAAAACATAACGTCAGCGTTTATCTCATTAATACAGGCTGGCAAGGTGGTCCCTATGGTACCGGCAAACGGGTGAGCATCCCTCATACCCGCGCCATGGTAACCGCCGCACTCAATGGGGAGCTGGATCAACAACAATTTACGCCCCATCCCATCTTCAATCTCCTGGTACCGACCACTTGCCCCGGCGTACCCGCTGAGATCCTGGATCCTCGAGGACAGTGGCAGGACAAGGCAGCGTACGACCAAAAAGCGGAAGCGTTGGCCAATATGTTCGTTGAGAACTTTAAAAAGTTCCAGAACGTAGAGCATCTGGTGACATCCGGGCCACGGATACCGGCAGCCATTTAAACACTCCCACCAAAATCAAGCCCGTGTTGACTAGCTTAGACAACACGGGCTTTTTGCCAATAAAAAACCCGCCGGAGGCGGGAAACTTTGTCTGAGTAGAATGTAGTAGGTAGTATTTGGTAGATGAAAAGTAGGTAGGAAGAAAAATTTAAGAAGTCTGCTCTCTTGTATTTGCATAAAAACAAACATTTGGATTTCGATGTTAGAAGATTAAGAAATATAAAGTTGAGTTTCAAATAACTCAACCCATGCACGAAAATGCGGCTTGCCAACGGGCAATCCAACTCACGCTCCTGGCAAAAGCACTTAAGAAGCGCTTAAAACCAGTTTCTCTTCCCAGCGGGGACGCATAGCCGCCATATAAGTCGTCCACGGGAATGGGGACAACTTGGTCTTCACCTTGGCAAACTCGTACAAGCCGGACATAAATTCAAAAGCTTCCGGCAGGCGTTCCGGCGTTTCAATGCCCAACGACTGCATCGCCTGATTCAATACGCCTATCTTTTTAGCCAAGCCCCACAATACCGGACGATGATGGCTGATGAACAGGTTTCCCTTGGTCACGCGTCCCACTTCGGCCAAAGCGGTTTGCCAGTCATCGGGGTAGGCCAGAAAGTTATGAGCGATGGTCAAATCAAAATATTCCCGCTCAAACGGCAAGGCTTCCAGGCTGGACGGTACAAACTTAAACCGGCAGCAAACTTCCTCTTTTGCCTTGGCTACCACTGCCTCGTCCGGATCCACCAGCGTAATTTCCGCAGCAGGCAGCAATAAAGCGATATGCTGGGAAAGGTCCATCTGACGGCAGCCGCCCACGATCAAAATCGTTTTGGGCTCGCTATACACGTCGTCAAAGCAGATGTCCAGCGTGTTAAACAGACTGTTTTTCAGCCATTGCGCCCATTTGCCGGTAAATTTGGCCTGCCGCTCATCGCAAGGCTCCTCACAGGAATCACAAGGTTTCCCGCAAGAACCCAGACCCAGGATGCCCGCCAACGGATTCGCGTCAGCAGGATGGTCATGTTCGGTATGAGAGTGGGTAGGCGTCAACATTCCCTTATTAAAACGGAAAGCCGAGCGAATCGCAAATCCACCCCAACCTCGCCAGCTAAAATGGTTTAACTGGAAGGGCGAACCTGCCAGATTCGAATGCGGCCCGGCACATCCTCGTAGACCATCTTTAAGCCTTTGCTGGCTGCGGTTTTAGCGGGCGTAATCTTGGCGGCGCCTTCCTCCACCAGATAATCGTACTGCCCAAGCTCACTCTTTAATGCCTTTTGACGTTCCGCTTTGACTGCCGGACTGACGTTCTTGTCATCCGACAGCAAACTTGCCGCTTCAGGTCGCGCCGCACCGACCCGTGCCGATTGGGAGGTGTGAGCTTTGAGCCAATCCATGGCCCGACGTTGGGCGCTATTGGTTTGGGCTTCCTCCAAACGGGTTTCCGGTGTCTGCGGCGTACTCATGTACATCACCTTAGGCGCATGAACCGTGGCCATTTGAGGAACAGGCACCGATGAATGATCGCCCACCCGGCCCAAATGGCTGGTCAGGGTACAAAGCACCATCCAGATTGTCAACACGGGAACCGCAATGCGCGTGAGTAAGGGCATATCCAGCCGGGCCATCCATTCCCCCGTTTTCAACATGCCACAGTACAGATAAAAAATCAGCAAAGGGATCACCAAACCGACCGGCAAGTTAGCCGAAGGCAGGAGCGCCATAGACGTAATCACATAGATACAGAGGTAGAAAGTGCCCACCCCGGTATATTGGGATAAACCGTAAAACGCGCCCACTATGGCGACCACACCGATCAGCCAGCGTAACCAGGCTTTCTCGGTAAAGCCAAACCGGTTAGGGGTAGTGGTTCGAGGTGTCTGGGCTATCCGATCCAGGGAAGAAAGGTTCAGATCGCCAATGGCGTTCCGGGTCAGGTTCAGCATGATGTTATCCGCATACAGTCCCACGGTGCGGAAAAGCCCCTGCTCATGGACACTGCGGATGATAGAGTTGGCCGAAGCGGTATACTCCTGAGGACTACGCACCGCATAGAAGACATCCCGACCAATAAACGGGCTGATACACAGCATAATCGCGGCGGTCACCTGCAAACTCTTCTTCAGGCCGAAACGTTTGAGAACGACGCACATAAAGGCCAGCACCAACAAGTAACCCACCTGCCAACTGAGGATACTGAGGCCCAATCCGGCCCCGCAGATGATCAATTCCCGCCGGGAGAGCTGCCCGCCCAACACGGATTCCTGGCTGAGGCTGATATCTATCGCCACCAGGGTCGCCATGGAAAAAACCATGTAGGTCATCTGGGGACCCAAGGTCCAAGCCATGGCAAACGTGGACGGAGCCAGCACATACAGGGCCGTCACCAGAAAAACATAAGGCTTATCCAGTTGTCGACGCACAAAGTAGTGCACCAACGCCGCAGAGCCCATACATAAAATCATGTTCAGCGTCTGAAAGCTTTCCAGTAGTCGAGGTAGTTCCGTGGTGTGCCGGATTTTAATGACCAAGGCCAGCAGCAGCGGGTAAATCGGAGGCAGGTTGTACTTCAAAAACGCGTCCGCGATACGACCTTCCGAAAACAGCTTGGCCATGGACACGGCCTGAATCACATTCGGGTTCATATCCACAGGTGGCATCAAGGCGTGATACAACAAAAAGATCACCAGGAGGCAAGCCACCGCGAACGCGGGCTCAAACCAGGTTTCCAAATAATAAGGTTTAGCCTCGCCAGACATGCTAAATCTCTCTACTCTCTCTTCCGTCAACTCGTTAAAAAGGCTGATTAATCCACAATATGATAGCAGAAAACGAAGAGCCGGTGTTTGCCCTTGAGCTGGCAGAGTACCCCTGAATTGAGATCACGCTTTAGAATTCAATGGTTTCCGCATCCCCACCATTGAGCAATTCCACTGAGGTTTTTCCGGACCTGCGCGCCTGACGCCTTGAGGTTGAGGCTGGCGGCACGGGCGCAGTCGCATTGGCACTCCGAACCCCCACCATATTATAAGCAGCGCTCGATCCGCCAGATGAGCCATAAGCCGAGGCATAGGCGGAAGTTCCGGGTGTTCGGGTCGCCTGCGCCAGCATGCCTTGAGTTTGCTGCACATACATCATATAAGCGACCGGGTTGAGGTATTGGTGCTTGTAATGCACCTCAAAGTGGAGGTGAGGCCCCGTAGAGCGTCCGGTTGAGCCGACCAGGGAAATGACTTGCCCACGGTAGACCGTATCTCCCGGCTGTACCAGGAGACGAGAGTTATGCCCATAAACCGTATACAGGGAATTACCGTGGTTCAGCACCACCACATTGCCGTACCCGCCATAAGCCCCGCTGTAGATTACGACCCCGGCCTGTGGCGCAAAAACCGGTGAACCCAGGGGTGCAGCGATATCCAAGCCCCCATGAAAACGGGGGTTACCCGTGAAGGGATCCGTCCGCCAGCCAAAGTCGGAAGTGACCTGCCCGGTAACGGGGGAAAACCCAAAATCGGTCGCAGAAGCTTGCAATGGGATCAACAAACCCATGAGCAAGCCCAAGGACAATGCCTTTCTATACAGTTTTTCCCACATGCCCAATATCTGGCCCAATTCCCTGCTCCCAAGTGGAAACTCCTGAGTAAGCTCAAAAAGATGAGCCTCTCTTTTGGTTATACCCGTTTTAGAGGACGGATCAAATCCTCCATGCGGTTGGCATCTTAACAATAATTTACAAACCTACTCCAACACAGCTTTTTGGATTTCTACTCCCGCCATGCCCTGTCTGATGTATAATCGCTAGACATTCCAGGCTAAAAGCCTGATATTTTTGACCTCAATCCCCAAGCGCACATGACCAACCCATCTCAAACCAGCACGTCAAAATTTTCCGATACTCAACCAGAGCTTCTCTATGGCAATGGACGCTTTCTGGTGCGTCTGTGGACCCTTCAGCCCAGGCAGTCTGCTGATTTAGGCACTTTTAGCGGACAATCAGCCAGACAAGGCTTTCTGATCTCCGGTAGCCTCAGCTTGGCAGGCTCAACCGGAATGCAGTCCTTGTCGATTGGACAACATATCAATACCTCTGAATCTTCCAGCGCTTGTACGCTTCAAAATTCGGGTGATGTGCCGGCCACCTTCCTGGAAATCCTTCAAGGCAGCAACTTGCCGCAGGTTCCTATGCCGGAAGTCACGGAAACTCGTCCTTGGGGCAGTTTTACCGTCCTGAAAGATGAGCCGGACTACAAGCTGAAACAACTGTTAAACACTCCCGGCAACCGGCTGAGTCTTCAACGCCACCAAAAGCGCGAAGAACACTGGGTGATTATTGCCGGGCATCCCGAAATCACTTTGGATGAAGCCGTTTATACGCTCCATTCCGGGGACTATATCCATATCCCCCTACACAGTTGGCACCGCTTAAGCAACCCGGCCCAAAATACGGATAATGTCGAACTGATTGAGCTGCAACTAGGTGCCTACTTTGGTGAAGATGACATTGAGCGCCGTCAGGACGACTACGGTCGCGCCTAATTTCAATAAGGACTATAACTGCCGATATCCGTGGCAGGCAGACCATAGATCTTCAGCAGGGTATTAATATCCCGCTGAGATGGCCGGAAACTCTCCACCTCGTCGGTAGGTTGCACCCTGTTATTGACTGTCGCAGTGCGCCATGCCCAACGGGAAGGAAAATCATTCAGTTCCTGCCGCAACCCCGGATACATCACATCACCGGGGTCGTCGCTATGTCCCCATAATCCAAAGGCATGCCCCAGTTCATGGGAGAGTACCTGAAGTTGCCGCTCGCTGTTCTGCCCTTTGAACGGATATAAATTAATCAGGATTACTGTGCGGATATTGTGATCTTCGTTCACATGCACAACCGGACGGGTCAGGAGACCCATCGTGTTTTGCTCCCAGTTCGCCCGGTCCCAGGTCACAATCACATCCGCCTGGGAGGATTGAGTCACCTGCTGCACTGAAAATACGGATTTCCAGGCTTGTATTACCTGGCTCCCCAGCGAAGAGTCTGCTTCAGCGGGACTGAGATACACTTTAATCGGCAAGTTGGGCCAGCGCATCACTTGACCTGTCGCTTCCCGATAGATGGAAGAAAAGTAGTTTCCACTGCTTAGCGGGGCGCCATCGGGCTGCAAACGCACATTACTGCCAGTTGCATCCAACTGCACCGCCTCCAGCTTAGGCCCCGAACTCCTGGCCATACGGTGTGATACCCGGCCAGTGCTGGCAATCACGGCATCGCCTTTACTCAATCGAATCTCTCGCGCCATGACGGGCATGGCGTAAGTCAGCTTTTTCATGCGGATTTCAATGGGATAACTGTCGAACGATCGTCCAAAAACCTGCAGTTCCAATTGCCGTAAACGTTCCGTAGTCGGTTTCTCAGGATAGGTTCTCTGGAAAAGCTTTTCTTCCAGGTAAACCAGCATCGGTTCCTGCTCCGCCTTGATGGCTTGGGTATGTTTTTCCTTAATACGGCTTTCAATCCCCTGCATCCGGACTTCCAAAGGGCCACGCTGTGAAAACCCAAACAGTGTACGCTCGATCCGGCTAATGCGTTGAGAAATGGATTGCTCCGGGTAGCTATGTCCATACAACTGATTTTCGATATCCGGCAGTTTGCGATAAACGGCATCGTTCTCCTCCGGAACCACAATGCCGAACCCCTGCGCGAGCGTCACCTCCACAGTGACAGTACATGCGCACAAAAGCCCTGACAAAAATACGATAAGGAACCCTAATCCCATTCGAGGCCAGGGTTTATGAGAAAAACTTGAGAAAAAGCCCACTGGCATTGAACCGTCCGTTAGTCTCGCTTACAGCAGCCCCAGATAACAGGAGTAACCTATTTGTTTCATTGTACGCCATTTTACGGCTTGAGCGCATTCGAATCAGACCGCTCTCCTTAGACACTCCACTTCTGGTCCGACCCTCAAGCCGGATTCCCATGTTACCTATAATAGGCAAATCTCTGATATGACACTAAAACAACAATAAGAAGCTCAAGCAATGGAAATCGATGGAAATCAAAGACTTGGAAATTCGACATCCAGCAGATCCATTCTTTAGAATGGTCTACCCATAACCTGACTCGTTTCAGTAACCTTTTGTTCATCTCTGTGTTAGGCTAGCTATTCAAATTTGACTTTCCTTGTGCTAGTTTGTAGTCCATTGTGGTGTTCTCCTCACGATTCCCATGGAGATTTAAAGCTGACCCGGAGGTTTTTTCTTACACATGAACACGTATGAAGCGTTCGTTATCCTCAAGCCCATCCTGGATGTGGACAACTCAGACAACGTCCTGAAAGTGATCGAAGACTCGATTGAGAATCTTGGCGGCAAAGTCGTCAAGAAAGACAAGCTTGGCCGTAAGCGTCTGGCTTACGAAATCAACAAGTTCAAAGATGGTTTTATCACCACTTACCTGTTCAAGCTGCCCCCAGCCGGCATCGTTTCTTTGAAACGGACTTGCCAGCTGAACGAGGATATTTTGCGCTTAGCCGTCGTCAATCGTAGCAACGTGGATATTACCGATGCCACCGTCTATGGTCGCGAGCGTCCCGAGCGGAGCAATGACCGGCCTGAGCGTCCCGAGCGGGGTGAGCGCGGCGAGTTCCGTCCACGGCATCATGCGGCTCGTTCTGCCGAGTAAGTGAGTCAAAAGCTGAAATAGAAAGAAGGTAACCGTGAGTTTTGCCAAGGTTGTTATTTCAGGCACATTAGTCAGTGATCCGGAAAAACGGTTTACTCCGAATAATCTTGCCGTCACCAGTTTCAGCCTGTTGGTAGAGAATCCGGTCACCTCCACTAAGGCGGGAGCCGCCAATGAGCCTTTTACCGTTAAAGTCACCTGCTGGCGCAACTTGGCCGAAGCGGTGGTCACGCAGATCAACAAGGGCGATCATATTCTGGTCGAAGGGAAGTTGATTCTGAACAGTTTCCAAGGCCAGGACGGTGTGCAAAAAAAGGTGTTTGAAATCGACGCCACGAGCATCGACAAGTTAACGGGCCGACCAGAGCCCATTATTGTCGCCGGAGCTGCCGCCGAAGGTCAGTCTTCGCCGCAAAACGGCGGATATGGTTCTGCATCGCGCGCCGCAGCGCCTGCTTATGAGGCATCTTACAATCCGCCTCAAGCTGCCGCGCCGGTGACGGGTAGTACCGCCCATTTCAGCTCGGAAGATTTGCTCACCGAAGACGACATTCCATTTTAAGTTTGGTCACTCACACCAAACCAATTCATCTAGCTACCCATAACGAAGTAAGGAAGGATAATTCATTCCATGAAGCCCGATCCCAGGAAAAAGAAAGTTTGCAACTTTTGCGCAGATAAAGTCATATTGATCGATTTTAAAGATGCTCAAAAACTGAGACGCTATTTGACCGATCGCGGAAAAATTCTGCCTCGTCGTATTACCGGCACTTGCGCTTACCACCAACGCCTTTTGGCTGGCGCAATTAAATTGTCTCGCCAGGTCGCTTTAATTCCATACGTTATGGAAGGCTAACCAAAGACTCAACCCAATATCCCAAGACAATAATTTAATTGTCTTGGGATATTTTTATCGCTTGATTAAAATATATATGCGTTCTATGATAAAAACCCTCACCACCATGCGCCAAATACATAAGCGCTTATTGATCTCATCCCAATCAAAGTAGTTAGTGAATCGTACCAGAATATTCCTCATTTAAGCCGTAAGATGTCATGAAAAAAAAGTTGACCTCTTATAGAATTAATGATTGACTTAATATATCAGAAGATATATTTCTATACTAATGAATTGATTTGCACACTTTTTGAAAACTCACACACAGTAAGAACTAGATAGGGACAACTATGCCAATCACTTTTGATACGCTTGATGAATTAAAGGCGTTCACTCGGACTTTCCGTTTAGAAGAGAAAGCCAGCGGCAATGGCCACGCATTATTCGTAGCTCCAGCTGAAGAACGAGTATCTCGTCGTCGCGGCAGACCGGCCAAAACAGAAAAAAGCGTAAAAAGAGGCCCAAAACCAAAGCTGTCCACAGTCAGCAAACCCAAGCGTGAAAAGGGTGAAACCCTCACTGCTAAAATTCAGGATGCCATCCGTAAATACCTGAACTCAAACCGCTCTTTTACAGCAAACGATATTTACGATGATTTGGCAAAAACCAATCCTCAAATTAATAAGCAATCCGTCATTACATCCGTTTTAAAACAAATGAACACGACCTTTAAAACCGTATCCGTGACGGAGCGTCCAGGCAACGGACCTCGTGCAGTGAAGTTGTACAACGCATAAGCAACTTATACATTCCTGAGTAAAAAAATCGGCTATTGTTATAGCCGATTTTTTATTGACCTCAGCTAAAATAAAAAGCATGCAATCTACAGAAGCATCGCACCCAACCTCAAAAGTTTCCGATTATGAGCGAAATATTCCCAGCGAAATTCGCTTGCGAAACGGACAATATTACACGACATCGGATGTCTGTGATTTTATGATCGCGCTTAGTCAACCTGCCACGGCTGGAAAAGGTCTGCTCCGTATTCTGGAGCCCGGTTGCGGAGCGGGAAATTTTCTACTGCGCTTGGCCAATCGGTTTAGCACAACATTGTCACCAGAAGAGAAACCTCAATTTGAACTTCATGGGGTTGAATTGGATCAGGAAGCAGCCAACTTGGCACAATCCCTGTTACCCACTGAAAACAAAACCATTCAAACGTCCATTCATACCATGAACTTTATTAGCCCAGCGGCGGATCAATTGGGCACATTTGACTGGATGATCGGAAACCCGCCCTATGTCCGACAGGAACATCTAACGCAATCACAGCAGCTTAACAAGACAGACATGCTGAACTATCTGTTGGATAAGTACCAAAACTATTTACAGCAGTTTCCTACCCAACGCGCCTTATTCAGAAATACATCCGATCTCTATCTGTACTTTTTCTTGCAGGCCACCACGTTACTAAAACCCGGCGGGCACTTAGCGTTCATCACCAGCAATAGCTGGCTGAATACCGCAATCGGCCTCCATTTTCAGCAGTTCTTAACCCATCACTACAATATTCAGTATTTAGTCGAGTCGGCCTGTGAGCGCTGGTTCAACGATGCGGCCATTAACTCCATCATTGTTGTATTAGAAAAAAAATCCACGCAGGACCTATTTATAAATTCAAAAAATAAACACCCGAAAATATCAGGACAAATTAATCCGGTCAAACTGATACGACTGATACAGCCACTGGCCCACTATTTACCAACTCCCCAGCAAAGCGACTATTGGCCTCAATTAGAGCAAACCGTGCGACTCAATTTTCATGAAGCCACTGCCTCGAACCAATTTCAAATCAAACTCTTATCGGTTCAACAACTGCAATCGGAACCCTTAAAGGGTAACTGGTCTCTGGCTCTGCGGGCATCCTCCACGTTTTCCCAGTTATTTAATCAGCCCATGCTGTGGCAAAAACTGGAAGACCTCGGCCAGGTTCGTTATCCGTTAAAAACCGGCATTAACGCCTTTTTTTATCTGGATCGAAACCAGGTCAATCAATGGCAGATCGAACCCGAGTTTCTGCTTCCCGTATTACGATCCTCACGACAGGTTAAATCTTATACTGTTCAAGCCGATCAACTACAAGCGTTTCTATTCTGCTGCCCCTACACCAAATCGGAACTGAAGGCGCAAGGAAAAAAAGGCGCTTTGGCCTACATTGAATGGGGCGAAAACCAAAGCGCCCAACCCCGACAAAAACGCGCCCAGCCAGTTCTCTGGCCCCAAGTACCCTCCGTCCAATCGAACCGGCCCTGGCACTATACCAAACCGCTCAAGCCCGCGCATATATTGTGTCCTCGCTTTATTGATCAACGTTTTTTCTTTCCGCTCTGCAAGGGCGGCGTGATGGAGGATCAAACGTTTTACGGCCTGACTTTAACTCACCCGGATACTTATTCACCGCTCTTATTGGCCGCCTTGCTGAATAGCACCCTGTCGTATCTGTTAGCGGAGTATAGCGGGCGAACCAATTTAGGAGAAGGCGTATTGCAGTTTGCCCGTGCAGATATGGCATGCTTTTCCGTAATTCATCCCGATTTATTTTCCGCTGCGGAAAAAGAGGAACTCATTGCCACGTTTGTACAACTCAACCAGCGAGAAATATTACCCCTCGCCCAAGAATTAATTTCGCCTGACCGCGTGGTATTGGATCGGTTGATTTTGGGGGCTTTAATACGCGCAGGCGCCTGCCATCTGCCTCTCGAAGATTTACGCTCTGGACTGTGTACGGAATTATGGTCGCGATTACAAGAGAGATCTCGACTGGCAAAATCCGTCAAACCTAAAAAGTATTAATATCAACGGTCCATTTCTCTCAATTGGGTGTTGAGCAATTAATCCACCGCTGAATTTTTGCAAAAAAAAAGGCAACTTTGGGTTGCCTATTGATTGGAGAGAGAAGAGAAAAGAGAGAACAATAGAATGACTGGTTATTTTCCACGATCCCTATAGTGTCATATAAGTCTTTCCTAAATTAAATCCCTTATAAATTGGTTGAATCGCTTTACCCATTGAATAACAGCAATTTAATATTTTGACAGCACGATGAAATCATTCTTTTCAGAACGTTTCAATGCCAAACCAATGATTATAAAATTCTGTCAACTGTTATTGATGAACAAACAGCCGATTCTAATCCAACAAAGCATTTATCACTTCCATTCACTCCATTAGTCATTCACATCCCTGAACCAAGAGTTCTACTTGAATCGACGAACTCAGCCGTATAAATAACCACCCCATATTTCCCCTTACAGATATAAAAACATTAAAAAAGAGTTTATTGCCCTTCTCCTATTTATTATTGAGACTTCGTTACAAAGAACGAAGATACCTGATCTCTATAGCAAACGCATCCGAAAGCGCCACAAATGCCCTTGAGGTAGAATAGAACGGGTATCAAAGCGTTTGACTCTACCTTTTTGAAGCCCCACACATACACAACCCTCAACAAACAGGCTCCCTTCACTATGAACTGCTCTCAAAAATCGCTTCTGTCTCCAGAACCGCAAAACAAACTGTCACTTTGGGAAGCTCAAGTGAATCAGCACCTGGATGATCAAAATGAAACATCCGTTTCCATGGACAGGCTCTTCACTGAAATCCGGGAACAGCTTGGACCGCGTGGGCAAGGCTATATGGCACTGGGGCAAATTAACACCACGCCCGGCGATTTACAGGGCAATGCCCAAAAAATCATGAGGCATCTCGCCATCGCCGAGGCACTGGGGCTTGACTTGATTGCTTTCCCGGAACTGGCCTTAATGGGCTACCCGCCTCGTGATGTGATCGTCCGGCACCCCTTTTTGGTGAAAGAAAATTTGAAGTGGCTAAAGGCCATCGCGATAAAAACAAAAAAAACCTACGCACTGGTGGGATTTGTGGAGCCACGGTATGAATTTGACATTCCTCCCGCTAACGATCCCCAGTTTGGTAAAGCCTACTACAACGCCATGGCCGTTTTAGGGGACGGGAAAATCCAGGCCGTCGTGCGCAAATGTCTCATTCCCAACTACGCCGAGTTTGAGGACTACCGCCAGTTTGAATTCTCAACCTGCTCCGGAGCGCAACCCATCAATGCGTCTGAAGGAACGTCCGAGAGTACTTCGGATCAGGATGGACGGCTTTTTAAGATTCACGGGCATCGGTACGGATTATCGATCTGTGAGGACTTATGGAACGACGCGGATTTCTTTGAACGGCCGCTCTATCCCAAGGATCCGATTGCGGAACTTGCCGCCAATCACCCGGAAGCATTGATCAACATTTCATCCTCCCCCACGCGCTCCCGCAAAGAGCAAATGAAGCACAACCTGCTTTCCCATATTGCCCGAAAATACGGCATTCCACTGGTTTACGCCAACCAGGTCGGCACCGTGGATGAAGTCTCCTTCGATGGAGCCAGCCGGGTCTACGGCGCCCAAGGAGAACTCATTGCCCGGGGACAGACTTTTGCCGAGCAATTCCTCATCGTGAATCCGCTGCTTGGGCTAGGCTCTATTGCGCCACTTCCTGCCGGGCTGGAAAAAACACTGGATGCGCCCAAGATTTTTAACGCCTATGACACCAGCGATTTGGGACGTACTTACGAAAGCTTATTGCAAGGCATTCGGGATTATTTTGGAAAAACCGGCTTCCAGCGGGCCGTCATCGGACTTTCCGGCGGGCTGGATTCCTCCGTGACCGTGGTTCTGCTAGCGGACGCGCTTGGCCCAGACAACGTATTGGGTGTCAGCATGCCCTCGTCTATCACCCCGGAAAACAACCGCAGCGACGCCCAAGTGCTGGCCGACAACCTGGGCATTACCTTGATTGAGGTACCCATTGCCGAAATTACCGAAAGTTTTTCCGCCGGGCTTAGCCTTATTCCCGCTCAGCTAAAAACACAATGGGGCCTTCCCGATCCCCGATCCAACGCAACGGACAATATCCAGGCAATTTCCAGGGCGACCATTCTGCGGCAACTGGGCAACGATTACCGGGCTTTTCCCGTCGCCACTTCGGATAAATCCGAATTCTATCTGGGTTACGCCACCGTCAACGGAGATATGTCAGGCGCTTTAGCTCCATTGGGCGATTTACCCAAAACCAAGGTACGCGCCTTGGCCCGGTGGTTGAATGAAAATCGTCCAGCCACCGTTAAGACACCGAAAAATGTTATGCCGGAAGCCATTATCGCCAAGCCCAGCGGGGCGGATTTAAAAGTGGACCCCATTACCGGACAGTTAGTAACCGCCGAACAGGAGTTGATGCCCTACGAGTTCGCGGACGAGATCATCTGGCGAATTGAGGCCTTACACCAAAGTCAGGCCGAAATGCTAGGCGAACGCTTCCAATATGAAACGCAAAACCCAATCTCTCCAGAGCAAAAAGCCCAATGGCTGGAGGAGTTCTTTAATCGCATGGCGCGTTCCGTATTCAAGTGGTTTGTTGCGCCTCCTATGCTCATCGTGGAAGGCAACGGCTCCATTGCCAAATCCGATTATCACCATCCCATCGTCTCCAATCGCATCCGCTGGAAAGGGCATTCAGCAGAGGAAATCGAAGCCATTCTTTCGGGCTGCGTGCAAGCAGCAGATCCTACCACCGCTCGTTCCTCAGAGGTAACCGCCTAATCTGGCTTTTTAGCGCTTTTTCAAAAATCGGAAAAGTTCAGCTTTACATTGCTTAATGTTCTAACATCAAAAACCAAATGTTTGTTTTTATGCAAATGATGGTGCCTGTAAGGCTTATCTTGTGGTCACTATCAATCTAATTTCTACCTACCTTTTACTCTACTCAGACAAATATTAACCGCCGCAGTCAACGCTACGGCGGTTTTCTTTTTATCTCGAAAAATGTGAATTCAGGCGCTCTACTGCCCTGGCTGTGCGGGAACAACGCGCAAACGACTGGGCGCCAAGGCATCCGAATTTTCCGGCAAGGCTTCACTGGTCACGCTGACTTGGACCGGATGCCCATTCCGCAGCATGTCCAAGGCGATTTTACTGTTCAATGGCTTAGACCGAACCTCGGCCTGAACCGCTTCGGCCGTGTTCACGGCTTTACCGTTCACTTTGACGATCACGTCGCTTTGCATTAAGCCAGCTTTGTAAGCCGGTGAATTCTGCATGACTTGAGCCACCATCACCCCCTGAGTGTTGGGAGACAAACCCAGGTGCTTCGACAATTCCGGATTCAGGCTAACCATAGACAAGCCAATCCAGGGACGGATGACCGGCTTGCCCGCAATCAGAGTATTGGCAATCTGCTTCACCGAGTTGATGGGGATTGCAAAGCCGATATTCTGTCCGCGACCGGAGATTGCCGTGTTGATCCCGACTACTTCACCCTTCAGGTTAACCAGAGGACCGCCGGAGTTGCCAGGATTAATCGCCGCATCGGTTTGAATAAAACTGACATTGGAGTTTAAATCGGGAATTTTGCGGGACAGGGCGCTGACAATCCCCTGCGTCACCGTGTGATCGTAGCCCAGCGGACTACCCACCGCGATCACCCACTCACCGGGCCTCAGCTTATCGCTATCCCCCAGACTGATGGGCGTTAAGTTTGCAGGCGCGTCAATCTTCAACACGGCCACATCGGAGTAATTATCCCGCCCGACCAGCTTGGCAGGGAATTGGCGACCGTCGTTCAACGTCACGGTTACTTTATCCACGGAGGCAATCACATGATTGTTGGTTAAGATGTAGCCATCTTTACTCAGAATCACCCCGGACCCGTTGCCGGTAATGGTGCGCTGACCCATCGGACCGCTCCCGCCAAAGGGCATGAAGGGACTATTACCGGGATCAATCCCAAAGAAGCGCCTCATAATCTCATCGCCAAAGGGTGAGCCTGATAAACCCGGCGCACCCACTTTGGTGGTCTTTTCCACGTCGATATTCACCACGGAAGGCGCCACCATCTCGGCCACATCCGCGATTAAATCCGGATAAAACGTCTGCGGCCCGTTGCCAATCGGAGGGCGAGCCAAAACAGGCGTCTGCATAGCAGGCGCAAATAATGTAGCCATCACCAGACTCCACACGAAAAGTGTACGGCAGGATACGGTAGCCCACCGAAAACCAGAAATCGATGACATGGTTCCAGTTCTCCTCACAAAACAGACGCTCCGCCTAGATAGTTTAATGGTTTCCAAGCGGAAAAAAGAGTTGCCGCTTGAGAAAAGGGGGATTTTGAAGTAAAGTTTAGCACATTGGGAAGCTCGCCGAAAATGGTCCCCTCCGTTTGGCGAGGCTTTTTTGTATTAGACAGGCACACTGCACACCATGATCCTGGAAGCTGTCATTGAAAACCTGGAGATGGAAGGTCTCCTGCGTTCCGCCCCTAGAACCCATCTGGTTTTAGGATACTCGGGCGGGGCGGATTCTACGGCCCTGTTGTTCCTGCTCAATGAGATCAAACAAAAATATCCCTTAGACGTCACAGCGGCATACTTTAATCATCGCTGGCGCGGGCAAATGCCGGAAGAACTGCCTCTGGTGCACCGGAACTGTCTCCAGAGCAATACGCCACTGGTAGTTATCCAAGCGGATTTAAACCTGGCAAAAACGGAAAACGCCGCCCGACACGCCCGCTACCGGCAACTCACCCAACTGGCAAACGATTTACACGCCGATGCCGTACTAACGGCCCACCATGCGGATGATCAGATTGAAACCACCTTGTTCCGCATACTGCGGGGAACCGGCATTGACGGATTATCCGGCATTCAAAAACGCTTAGAGTTTGAAACAACCGCAGAGAAAACCACACCGGTCCTGCGTCCCTTATTGGAGGTTTCCCGCAAGACGATCAGCGAATACATCCGTCAGCACCAGCTGGAGTATTTCAACGATCCCACCAATCAGGATCTGGATCGGCAACGCAATCGGATTCGCAACCAGATTCTACCCATCCTGGAAGAGGCATTCCCCCAAGTCAAAAATTCCTTGTTCCGCCTGAGCCTGGTGGCCGATGGCGACTTGCAAATTATTGAGAAAGCGATTGAAGACCTCTGGGGAAAAACATACGGGCAGGATTCAGAAGGCCCATATTTAAACGCCATGCGGTTCAACCAGCTTGGTTTACCCTATCAACGCCGCATTCTGAAGCGGTTTTTAACCCGTCAGGATATCCATCCGGACTTCCAGACCGTAGAAGACCTGCTCAAGTTTATTCAGGGTAGCGGGCGTAAAAATATGGACACGTCTCTGAAGTCCATTGTAAAAGGCGAAGACGGCAAAAAAGGCCGGTTTCTCTCTCTCTACAAAAACAAGCTCCGTCTGCTCAGCCCTCCGGAAGAACTCCCGGCCACCCCAGTGGTCCCGGTGGCTATTCCCGGACCCGTTCCTTTGCCGGAATTAAACGTCAGCCTGTTCGCCCTGCCGTGGTATGAGTCGGAAAAGATCTCCATTTCGCCCATTCGGCCCAACGATAAACAACAGGTCTATGTGAACCTTTCCCAGTTCGTGGATAAACCGCTGGAGTTACGCACCCGCCGTCCCGGCGATAAATTTCAGCCCATTGGCATGGATGTGCCGGTCCGGTTCAAAAAATTCCTGATCAACCGGGGAGTGCCCCGGTTTGAGCGCGATCGTCTGCCTGTATTAGCACTGGGCAACCAGATTTTATGGGCTCCCGGACTAGGAATCAGTCAACAACTGGTCATCCAAAAGAAGACGGCGCCCACCCACCTGCTACAGATTCTGCCGGGTCTGGATCATCCGCCTCCGCCACCGCCTCCTCAGCGGCCAATCGAAAAAGAAGAGGATGAGGATGAGCATGATGAGAAGCTTGAATCCAGTCAAAAGAGCGGATTTACGCCAATCGAAGACGAACTCATCGAAGCGGAAGCCCTGGAGGAGCCGGAAGAGTTTAGTCCTGAAACCGAATTGCATGCTGATGCATCTGTCGATATAAGCTCACCCTTTGAAGAATCCATGCCCATTTTGGAAGAACATGAACCTTTTGAGCCGGAACATCCTGAAATAGAATAAGCTCTATCCCCAATAGCCGTCCCACTGCACAGGAGAAGTTTATCGTATGACCTTGCCCTCCCCGTCATCCTACAAAGCCGATCAATTGGAGATTCACTTCAGCGAAGAGCAGTTGCAGACCCGGATTCGGGAAATGGCTGCGGAAATCAACCAAACCTACCAAAATAGTGAAAAACTCATCATCATTGCGGTCTTAAAAGGCTCCTTCATGTTTTTGGCGGATCTGGTCCGGCATATCACCATCCCATGCCAGGTTGAGTTTGTCCGACTCGCCAGTTACGGAGATGGACAGGTTTCCTCCGGTACGGTAAAATCCGTCGACTTATCCCTGCCTCCTTTGACGGGTGAGGATGTATTGGTTGTTGAGGATATCATTGATACGGGTTTAACATTGCACTTCTTCCTGGAATACCTGACCTCCCTGCACCATACCCGCAGCCTGAAGCTGGCCGTGTTACTGGATAAGAAAGAAGCCCGCCAGAAGGAAGTCCCCGTGGATTTCGCCGGTTTCCCCGTGGGGAATCAGTTCCTGGTTGGTTACGGTTTGGATTTTGCAGGATACTACCGCAACCTTCCCTTTATTGGCGTGGTGAAACAGTAGACTCTAAGCAAGTGTCACCCATACGACCTATCCATCAGCCTCCGTTTGTAGCGGCCATGCTGATCCCGACTGGGGTTGGCGCGTCTATTGGCGGTTTCGCGGGTGATGCGACCCCCTATCTCAATCTGCTGGCCAGCGTAACCGATGTGTTGATCACCCATCCCAACGTGGCGAACGCGGCGGTTTTTCAAAAACTGCCGGAAAACGCTTTATACGTGGAAGGCTATGGATTGGATCAGTTCATGCAAGGGCTTTGGTCGCTCCGCCCGGTGCGCGGCAACAAAGTGGGAGTAGTATTAGACGCTGGGATGCCCCCTGAAATGCGCATCCTGCACGTCAATACCATTAATGCGGTCAAGTCGGTTTACGGAGTGGATATTGTAGGCTACCTGCAAACTGAAGCTCCCATTGAAACGGGCCTGGAGATGACCCCGTCCGGCTGCTCCAGTGGCTATCTCAACAATCCGGAAGCCGTACTGAACGCCTGCCGACAGTTACAAGCGCAAGGCGCCAATGCAATTGCCTTATGCACCCTATTACCAGATCCGGATGGGGAAGATCACACGATAGAAGCCCAATACATGGAGGGCGCTGGTGTAGATCCCATTGGCGGGATTGAAGCCATTCTTTCCCATTGGATTGTTTCCGAACTTGGCATTCCTTGCGCCAATGCGCCGGTATTTACCTGGGAAAAAGCAATGCCGGTGACTGATGAGATCCTGGACCCGCGCACTGCGGCAGAGTTCATCGCACCCACGTTTTTGCCTTGCGTCTTAACCGGGTTGCATCGTTCTCCCGCTTTCATCCCGACAGCGGAAACCAAGCCCGGCGATATCTGCATCGATCAACTTTCCGCACTCATAGTTCCAGCCAACGCCTTGGGGGGATTGCCCGTATTGGCCGCCTTGCAACGCCAAATCCCCATCATCGCCGTAGAAAACAACGAGACGGTCCTGAACGTCGATGCTACATGTTTCGCCTCCGCAGGGGCAGAACATCGCGCCTGCATCCGACATGCCCGCAGTTACGAGGAAGCTGCCGGACTGTTACAGGCCATGCGGTTGGGGCTGAATGTAGATCGTCAACCTGTACCAGACTTGGCTAAACCTGGAACATATTGTCCAGCCGCTCCTGAATCTCTTCCATGCTGAGTTCTTCATTTTCAAGATTCAGGGACATGGCCGCCGTATAGGATTTCGCCGCCTCGGCAGTTTTGCCCATAGCCTCCAAGGTGCGCCCTACGTTAAATCGGGCCAAGGTGTAGTCCGATTTACAGACTAACGCTTGCTCAAACATCTGAAGCGCGTTGGCAAGCTGGCATTTCTCATCCAGGTAAATTACGCCCAGGTTGTTGTAAGCGATGGCATTATCCCCGCTTAAGACGATCGCCTTGTTATACGCGTCGATGGCCTCATCGTTCTTATCCAACTGCCAAAGCAGATAGCCCAGGTAGTTGTAGCACTCGGCATTATCCGGCTCCATCGTCAGGATATGCTGGTACACCTCAACGGCAGTCTCATAGTTGCCCTGTTCGGTGTAGATATCGCCCAGCATGGAAAGGCATTCCAGGTCCGTCGGATCCATTTGGTAAGCCAGACCAAACACCCGCGCCGCCGCTTCCAAATCCTGACGGATTTGATAGTAAATCGTGCCTAGCGTTTGAGCGACCGTCGAAGTCCAAAGTGGGTCCTTACCATAACGGATGGCATCCTGATACTCGGTGATGGCTCCGTCATAATCCTGCATCTTGAAAAGCAGGTAAGCCACGTTACTGTGCAGGTAAGGATTTTCCGGCTCCTGCACCAGTAATTCCTTAAAATAGTAGAGCGACCGCATGTAGTTCGATTGATCGCTATAAATACGGCCCAAGGCGTACAAGGTATCAAAGTCCGATACCTCGGTATCAACTACCTTTTCCAGGTTTTTGGCGGCGTTGGTCATATCCTGGCATTGGTTATAGGCGTGGCCCAACTTTTTATACAGCAGGGGATTTTCCGGATCCAGCGCGTTCGCCTGCTTATAGGCCAGGATAGCCGGTTCCAGATCGTCCGTTTCTACGTAAAGATCGCCTAGCAGGTGGTAGAAGATGGCCTCATCCGGCAAACGTTGATTGGCCCAGCGGTAAACCGTACGCGCGAATGGACGCAATCCAGCCGCCTTGAGCAACCGGGCAGTCCCCATCAGCCCGAATATCTGGAGGTCCGCCCAAAACGCATTTTTGACCACTCTGAATACGGAGCGATCCAAGGGCAGCAGACAAAATCCCCAGGCGAACTGTTGCAGGCCCGCCATCGTCATGAACAGACGCTGCCCAGCGGGAAGTTCATAAGACAGGGTGGCCTTTTGAATGATTAAGCGTCCCAAGGCCAGACGCGCCTTGGCGGCTCCGGCACGACCTGTTTTTACAATAGCCTGCTGAAACTGATCGGATGCCTCATCCAGCTTACCAGCCCGACGCAGGAAATAGCCCTTAAACAGGTACCCTTCCCCATATTCCGGGGCCAGGCGAACGCAGGTATCACAATACTCCAAGGCATTGTCCAGCGTGATAGCACCTTTGTCCCATAAGGCGGAAGCCAGTTTAATGTAGCCCTCCGGAAGCACCGGATTCATTTCCAAGGCCTCTTTAAAATGGATGATCGCCACGTCCAAGTCCCGTGTTTGCCCACGCGTGAGGAACTGGTTATACGCCTGATTCCCCAACTGCATGAAGTGTTCGGCGGAAATTTGAGAGGAGGCGCTCAACTCCGGCAAACTGGACAGCGGGTAATGCTCCAGGAAGGAATGGGACTCGGAAGAGAAGGGTTGGTTCATAACTCACTCTGCGCCTTTCAATCACAACCTCGGCCATTGCTGGAATAACCGGGATTGCTGTGGTTCTGTCCATCGGTGGTTTGCGTTTGTGGTGGACTATGATTTAGGGTTTGCAGGGCAATCCGTTCGCCAACGCTCCATCCCTAGAGCTCTATATACTAAGTATTCGACCAGGAGATACAAAACTTTACTTTTTCTGAGAAACGTTTTTTCGGGAAATCCGAAACAGGCTTAAGGGCTCTCCTGAGACTCTCTACGAGAAAATCAAGAGACTATAAAGAAAACTGTTTCCGCTTTCCACAATCGGCACAAAATCAAAGGCAAGCCCAGATGCTCACTGCCTAATGACAACTAATCACAACAAACTCAGCAGATCCGGCAATTTTTATTCCGAGAGTTTTTCCGTGAAAAGCCAAGTGGCTAACACAAAACTCGCAATGGCAAACAGCCAAATCACCAGCATGTATTGCCAGGAAACATGGCCATGCAACAGGACATCTCGCCCCCCTTCAAAGGCAGCGGTGGTCGGCAGCCAAACCACTACGGATTGCAGGGCTTGGGGCAAGGCGGAAATCGGGAAAAACAAGCCGCCCAGGTAGAGCAAGGGCGTAATAAAAATGGTTTGCGATTGCGCGATATGATCCGGCTTGGAAAATGACGTGCCCACCATCGAACCGGCGCAGGTAAAAAAGATACATCCGGGAAAGAGAAGCGCAAAATAGAGGGGCAAGGCCATCCAGTGGATCTGTACCGGTGAAACCAACAGCAGAATGAGGGCGACAATGATCCCTTTGATCAACGCCACCAAAAAACCACCCAGAATTTCTCCCATGATAATGTCGCTCGTATGCACCGGCTTGATCCGGTACTCATCCAACATTTTTTGATGCCAGCGATCCAGCCAGAGTCCCCAGGCCCCGGTGCGATAAGCTTCCATCAGGATGGTCATGGTAATCAGCCCCGGCGTGAGGAAGGCCATGTAGGAAACACCCTCCACATTGGCGATATAACCGCGCAAGCCCAAGCCAAAGGCTAAAAAGAACGTGAAAGGCAAAGCGATAGTATTGATGGTCTCATTCAGCCAGCCCTGCGCCTCCTGCAAGAGCACTTTGTGGGCAATGGGCAAAATGCCGCGACGGAAATAGATCAGACTCATGCGTTCCCCTCAGGATTGGATGATGGGCCGGATTGCTTGCCCAATTGACTGACCGAAGCCGCTTTTTCCAACAGAGGCACCGGCTGGCCCGCCACTGAGAGATAGACCGTTTCCAGATCCACCTGGGCCAATCCCAAGGACTTGAAATCCGCTGGCGGGACTTGCGGCACGATATGTCCCAAGTCACCGGGCCGGTTCAACTGAAAACGCAAACACTGGGGATCCACAATTTGGGCATCATGAGTCCAGGGCCATAACCGCTGCAGAACCTCCGACGCGGTGGGATTATTCAATTGCAACTCATAAGTACCCGGCGGGGAGAGCAGTTGTTTTAGTTCGGCAGCGGTGCCGCTCATCATCACCTCACCCCGATTCAGGATCAGGATGTGATCGCTTAAGCGATCGGCCTCCTCCATGTAATGCGTGGTCAGTATCACCGTTGTACGTCGTTTCAAATCCTGCAAGGTATCCCAGATTTCTCGCCGGGCCGCCGGGTCCAAACCTGTGGTCGGCTCATCCATGAACAACAGCTTGGGCTCATGAATCAACGCTCGAATTAAGGCCACCCGGCGCTGCATACCACCGGAAAAGTCATCCAGGTAGTCATTCTTTCGATCCAGCAAACCCACCCGCTCCAGTAACTCGCTAATCCGACGAGTATAATGCGCAGGCTCCAAACCATGCATCTGGGCATGCAAAACCAGATTCTGCCAGACCGTGAGGTATTTATCGAAATGGTTATCCTGGGCCACAATGCCAATCAGGTTCCGGATGTGAATGTTCTGCCGCCCGATTTCAAAACCTTCAATCCATGCGGTGCCGGTACTCGGACGCATCATGGTGGTCAAAATACGCAATAAGGTGGTTTTTCCAGCACCATTCGGCCCCAGGATGGTAAAAATTCGTTCACGCTCCACGGAAAAGCTCACTCCCCGCAGCGCCTGTACCATCCCTTCCGAACTTTTAAAACGTTTCACCAGAGCATCCGTCAAAATAGCAACCCGACTCGGTTCAGGCGCTTTCGGAGTTAAATCTGCAGGATTTACCCTGTTATGCTCCGGCTCTTGCAAAACCGTATCCTCCTCCCTCTACCTTATATAGATATAGCTTAACCTATCAGAGAGAATACATCCTGTGGAACTTTGCTTTCATTTGAATGAATATTGGGTGGAAGAAGTCGAGCACAACCAACCTCTCCCTTGAAAATCAATCCAGTCAACTCCAAAAACAACTTATCCCAAAATCCGGCTTTCAATACTTTTGCATGGTGCTTTTCTGCCAAATGTTTACAACTTAACTACCAACTAAACCAGGACGGATCATAATTACCCGGATTGTAAGTACCCCCTCCATCTTGACTATTAGGAGCCATTTGTCCCCAGGTTGTTACGCGCCCATTATAGTAAAGAATACCCCAAATACTACTAGAGTTCCCCTGATAGGCGCCATCCGGATCAACCAGAAACCATTGCATGTTGGTTGTGTTACTCCCTCCGAACGAGCCAACACTACCAAATGCCAATGTCGCACCGCTATGCAGTTTCAGACACACTCGACTTGAACATGAATAAGAGCTGCTGTCATTGAGGCTACCATCCAGTGTGGAGGTTGAATCGACCTTAATGTAGTTCATATATTGAGTCAGGGAACTGATCGAAGTATTACTGGTGAGAACATTGTTCATTGCATACAGTTGGTAGGCGGATGCTACTGTCGCGAATGCTTCTTTTGTTTTAGCGTTATTTTGCCCGTTTTGTTGAGATGAAATCACCTTAGGGATGGTAAAAGTAGCAATTTCACCTAATATTGCCAAGCTAATCAGCAATTCTACTAAGGTAAAGCCTCGTATCTCAGGTTTATTTCGCACGTCTGCTACTGCTCTAGATCACACTCATGCATAACATTTCGTCAAAATAGCTGAAAGCTTTAATCCATAGGAACTGTTTAAAAGCAGCTTTAGCTGGGTAGTCGCCTGACATGACGGATAGCGGTCCAAATCGTCCCCACTGAATTTGTTAGATGTTTCATACCCCAACCCCAATGATGATTATGATCGATGCCAACATCTGATCACCATAGTCCCAGGGCGGTATTAACCCCAACCACATGCGCAATACACTCGTAAGAGTCATGAATAACATAACTCCATCCCATTTTAGACGCCAGAGTCCAAATCAGCCTCAACCTATCAACGCCTATATCTCATAACCTTTAAGCTTTTTGCCCCTAGCCTATACCCATTGCACCCTTTTCGGCGGCTCCTTCATCCTGATACAAGCTAGCCAGTTCTGCATAATCCCAACTTGAGGAAACATTTGTTAAGCATTATTTACATTTAAATTCCCATACCTACTAAATAGAACAAAAATATATAAAAACAATAAAAAGAAGACTAACACAAGATTTCTCAAATACGCGTTAATGCAATTGTTCGAGAGCGGACAATCCAATTTTTAGTTTGGAAGTTTGGAACCAAGATATTGGGAAATGGAAGAAGGAAGAGAATCAGCAAGCCCCCTGTGTCTTAAATATCACCTTGTACTGTTGTAAGCCACAGGCTGGTTGCACAAAAGATTTAAAAGATTTGCAAACGCAACAATTTGCTTAAGGGGGAGACCACATTATTGCCTGGCGTTTTGCTGGGCGTTTTTTTTTTTATCTGAATTTTATATTTTACGGGCTCAGCCCTTAAACACAACCAGATGAGAGCATGCCGATACCGAATCCAGTCGAACCCTGAGTCAGATGCAGCCCGGTTTTAGGAAACAGTATAAAATGTTGTAACAGGTTCCTTCTTTTTTCTTAAAGAGTTAGCGTCGAGTGCCGATATCAAAATCAGAGGCACTTAAAGCCCAGGCCAACGACAAATCGAAGTTGCGCCATTCAGCAACCCTTCAAGCTCAAATCCGGGAGACACCCCTTGGATAATCCGCATCAATTTTCCACTGTCGATCCGAATAATCCGCATGGCCATGATGCCGCGAATGACCCAATTGAGGCGATTTACGCCTTGAATATCGGCGATTTTATCACGGATTCTTTTATCTCGGATGATTTACTCCATAAAATCAGCAACCGTTTGGCGGATGATCCCGGTAAGGTGAAAGCCCAACTGGAAGAGCTGATTCATATTTACTCCATGGATAAAACACTCGGTGTATTAGGGTTGGATACCCAGGCTGGTTTTCTTATTTATGATTCCATCGCCTCAACGCTGGCCAGCATGTTGCAGGTCGATGCCTGCCATATCTTCCAAAGCGCCACACAGAACAACGGAGAAAGTTTCCTGAGCCTGACCGGAACTTCACTGGAACTGGAAAACGGCAAGCGTTGGGAAATCTCCATCCCGACCAAAGCCCATGATTTCATCTGCGATGTCTATCAAGGCCCCAAAACCGCCAGCCATAATCATGTTAAAAAACTACCCCACTGGCATCCCATTGAGCGACTGGGACAACAGCAAACCCAGAGCGTTCTGGCAACGCCGCTACAGCAGGGACATAAACGCATTGGCGTTCTCTTGCTGGAGTCCTATCACGAGGCCGAATTCAGCCCGGAAATGTGCCAGTTGGCCCAGGTCAGTGCCCAGGTTTTCGTGACGGGATTACGATTGCAGCAACTTGTCGCAGAAGCTCAAACCCTCATTAACAACGCCAGCCCGGACATTAACACGCTGATGAACATGCGGGCGCAAATCACCGAGAGCATCGCAGATCTTGGCATCCACCAACAGGAGTTCGTGGAAGCATTGTCCAGCGCGGTGGATGCCCGCTGCAACTTTACCCAAGGCCATTCGCGCCAAGTGGGCACCCTGGCCCACGCCATTGCCGAAGCGCTGGAGTTGAATGAGAAATCGGTTGACCTGATCTACCTGGCGGGACTGCTCGGTTCCGTGGGTAAAGTCAACATCCCGAAAGAAGTCATCAGCAAAAAAGGCAAATTGGCCCCGCAAGAGTGGGATCGGTTGCGCGATCATCCCAACGTGGGTGTCAGCCTGCTGGTTAAAATCAACTTTCTGTCCGAAGTAGTGCCTTATGTACACTACCAGAACGAACGCTGGGACGGCAGCGGCCCGGAAAAACTGCAAGGCAGAAGCATCCCCTTAGGCGCTCGCATTCTGGCGGTCGCTAACGCCTACTACAGTATGACCCAGGAACGCCCCTATCGTGGCGAACCGCTCAATCATTCGGCGGCAATCGACACCCTTCAACGCGAGGCAGGCAGCAAATGGGATCCGCTAGTCGTAGAAACGTTGGCTAAAATCTCTCCGGAAACTTTGGCATAAACCTGTTGCAACTCCTGAAACACGGGCTCGAAGCTAGAGCCAAACACGTGTTCCGTGAAGTTTTCTACCGGCTGCCCGAACGCTTTTTCAGTGGCGTTGAACAAGGCTTCGCTAAACTCGGACTCGCCCACCCCATAAGGCGATAGAAAAGCGGCGCCATGCTGCAACAGCCCGCCGTAACGCCTCAACTGGGCGCTCCCCGTCAGCTTTTTGCCGTTTCGGCCCAGCAAATCGGATGAAGTATAAGTTTCGAAGCACACCGGAGAACGGAGATAGTCTTTATCCCCGGCAGCTTTAGCCACTGTTACTGTTAACGACAGCCGCTCCAACGCTTGCTGGACAATATCGGCATAAATCCCGTAAGACACTTTCAAGGAAGCTTTCAGTACCTCTGGATCGTTGGTGATAAAGGCATACGAGATATCCTCCCCATGCAAAATCGCCCGCCCCCCGGTAGGTCGGCGCACAACGGCTTGGACTTTCTGGTCCGGCTCTTCTGACGCGCTGCTCCTGGGACGATCTGGTTGAAGATCCCCCCGGTAAAAGTTCAGTAAAAAGTGAATATCCCGCACTTGCTGATTCACCCCAAGCGACAGTGTAGGCTCGGACCATCGATAGGCTCGAACAATGAGCATGGGTGCCTGCTGGAGACGCACCATTTCCAACAGCGACTCATCCGTCGCCATATTCCTAACGCCACTATCGATGCCGGATTGCAGCCTATAAATTCGCAAGCCTTGCCGAAATGAAGCGAAGCCTTCCTCCTGTGTCATCCTGATTTCACCCAATTTGCGACTAATACCGATTCATCTTGGTTGATTTAAAAAGCCGATTTTCAAACCTAATTATGCAGCAAAAGCAAATCAACGGTTGAGCCGACTCAACCCCTGCCATACCAAACAATCAGTAGCCGGGTTTCGTCCGGTTCAACCGGATTTTCTTGAGCTATAACCAGATTTCTTCATGCAAGAACGGCTATACCATAGCAAAAATCAAAATCTTTTGGCAGACTCCAGAGTGCTAATCTCTGGACTTCAACACCTGGGTATACCCCTCATCCAATACCGCTTCCAACTGCTCTACCTGCAAAGCATTCGCCTTACGACAAACGATCTCGAACAAGGTTTGCGGTGTGTTCCCCCACTTCAGGACCCAACCTTCTTCAGACACAGCGGTAAGATGTGTGATATTTTGCTGGAGTTGGTTTAATTTGACTTCAGTCTCAGTCATAAAATTAACCTTTAGTTGGTGGCACACGGATTTTCACCATTCGATAATTTTCAGTGTAGCCTATGACGTGGAAAAGCGCCCTCCTCCAAAGGTTGAATATTTACACTTCTTAACAAATTATAGACAAAGCGAAGCTATCTTGCTTTAACAACAGCCATTAATCCTTGATACAAATTTTGTTCAACTTTGACTTCACTGTTCAAGTTTTTGTTAGAATGGGAGCTAACTTCAATCTTTTTGATCATGGCAGGTTTGATTCATGCGGAACAATAATCTGAATATGCATCGGGTATTCAATCGAAAAGCAGCACCTAGCAAGGGTCTAGCAGTTATTGCGAACCTGAAGCGCTTTAGTAGAGTTGATTATTATAATAAAGAGGGGAATACAGCATGGTAAGCACCACCACAGAGTTGAGAGAAACAATGCCAGCATCGAATCTCGCGAACATGAATAGCAGTCAGCGTTTGGTCGCCTTCCTGGAAGACGCCAACCTGCACAAAAAAGATTTTGCGGCAATGATTGGCGTAACCTTGTCTTATGTCTACAGCCTGATTGACGAAAATATTGCCTTTTCCACCCGCACCACCACTCTGGAACGCGTTGCCGTGGTCATGGAAACCGATCCGGAAACCTTCCCGGAATATAAGCGCCCTGAAGAACCCCGTTTGGTGGATCAGGGGATTGAATTCCTGAAGAGCATGCAGCGCGATCAAGGGCTGAGCAATGTCCAGTTCCTGAAGCGTTTCCCGCGCAGCCAACGCCTGGAAATCGTGGATATGTGGCGCGGCGCGTTGCCCATGCCACTGGATTGGGCCAAGTTGTATTCCATCGCCAGCGTCCTTGAACTTAGCAAGGAAGATATCTATCCTTACTGGCAAGCGCGCTTCCAGCACTATTTGACCTCCGGCGGCATCGATCCCATGTCCAACATCGGGCTATTGAACGCCATGTTTCAAGGCATTAAAGCCTATCTGCGCGTGTAACCACACCGCCTTCAGGCAAAAGCCTGTCTAACTGAAGACCTTCAATCGGCAATCCAATTCAGGATTGCCGATTTTTTGCTATAATCGCAGCGAGGTTGATGGAATCCACTCACAGCATCAAGACGATTGAATCGGAAACCATCGAAACGAGACTAATGCCAAGAACGAATAAAACAAACCCATAAAACCCAGGTAAAGCGAAATAAGCAAAATAAAAGGAATGCTGCTTTGCCCGTGTAAACAAAACAGGGATAGCCAACCGACAGATCCGGACTGGATAAAACAGGATGAGCTTACCGAAAAATCCGAATAGAGAGAATTTTTATTACACACGCTAAACACCGATTTGAATATCGATTGAAGCCCGCTTTTTAGAAAGGTTGGACTTATAATGCCCGCCCGTTTAAAACCTTTTTTATACTGCCTGTTATCCAGAAAATTTCAGATTTTAAGCTCCGTTCTATGCCTGAGCCTGGCCACAACCATCGGTTTGGGACATATGGTCGACTTTGCCCGGGCGGAAAACGTGACGACTCCCAAAATCGTCGAATATAACCTCCCAACAGGACAAACGCTGTTCATTAAAGAAGACCACAGCAAACCGATTGTCACCATCGACACCTGGGTGAAAACGGGCTCAGTCAACGAAACTCCAAAAATCAACGGTGTTTCCCACTTCCTGGAGCACTTGCTGTTTAAGGGAACCGACAAGTATCAGCCCGGCCAGTTGGACCGCATCCTGGAATCCAGAGGGGCAGAGTTTAATGCCGCCACGAGCGATGACTTTACCCATTTCTATATCACCACGGCGACACCGTACTTTGAAGAGGCCCTGGCGCTTCACTCCGACATGATGGTGCATGCCGCCGTGCCGCCTACCGAACTGCCGCAAGAACGCAAAGTGGTGCAAGAGGAAATCAATCGCGCCAACGATAATCCGGATCGCCAGATGTACACGGCGCTCTCCAAACTAATGTACGGATCTCACGGCTATGGGCTGGACACGCTCGGCCCCAAGGAGAACATCGCGAATATCCCCCGAGACGCTATTTTAGAGTATTACCACTACTGGTATCAGCCCAAAAACTTTAACACCGTAATTGTGGGAGACGTGAATCCGGAACAGGTTAAAGCCTTGGTAGAGAAAGATTTTCCCGCCCCAACCTATGTGACGCCAAAAGATTATCAACCGCCTAAGGTAGAGGCGGTGCAGCCTCCATCGGCGGCACAGGCGCAGGTTCTGGAAAACCCGAATATCTCCCAGGCTTATCTGGCCATTGGCTTGCTGGGGCCAACTCAACAAACGCCGGATGACGTCTATGCGCTGGATATCGCCACCTTGGCCTTGGGTGGCGGAAAAAGCTCCCGCCTGTATCGGGCGTTAAAAGAGACTAAACCGCTGGCAACCAGCATCTCCTCCAGCAACTTTACCCAAAAATATTCCGGTCTGGTGGTGATTGACGCGGAAGCCAAGCCCGAAAACCGGGAAGCCGTTAAAAAAGAGATTTTGCATCAACTCGTTCTGCTGAAAGAAAAAGGGATCACCCAGGCGGAACTCGATAAAGCCAAAACGCAGTACCTGAAGGACTTTATTTTTGAAAACGAAACCACGGACGGTACCGCTTCCAGCATTGGCTATAACGTCACCATCGGCAGCCTGCAGGACTACCTGACCCACGTGCACCGGGTGGAAAGCGTTACGCTGGAGCAGGTGCAAGCAGCGCTCAACAAGTATATCGACCTGAACAAAGCCGTCATGGTGGAATTGCTGCCCAGCGCCATGAAAGCCAACCTCAAAGCGGATAGCGAAGCCGATCTCGCCTTGTTAAAATCAACAGCCTCTACCCAACAGCCACCATCTGCCGCCAATGCGCCAGGAACGGGTAATAATGCTGCAAACGCCTCCACAACAGCGGAATCCAAGGCTCCACAATCCGTTACCGCACAAAAAACGATGCTTCCCAATGGCATGACGTTACTCACCAAGCCCAGCAAAAATTCCTCCACCGTGGCGATCAAGATCTTCGTTAAAGGCGGGCAAGGTGTCGAAACAATTCCCGGCACATCCACGCTGGTTAGTTCCGTAATGATGCAAGGCACCCGTAGTCGAAGCGCTGAACAGATTAGCCAGGAACTGGAAAGCAAGGGCATGAATCTGTCGGTTTCCGCAGACGATGATTATATTGAAGTGACTGGTACAGCCATTGAGGAGGATCTGGGTGAACTATTCCTGATCCTGCAAGATGTACTCACCGGGCCGGTCTTCAAAGAATCCGAAATTACCAAGAAAAAAGAACAGTTACGCCAGGCATTAGCCGCGACTCGGGATAATCCCTCCTCTCTGGCGTTTGAAAATTTGAGCATCGCCCTATACCCGAACCATCCATACGGCAATGAGGGCAAACGGGTTGAGGCCAATCTGGATAAAATCACCCGCCAGGATTTACTGGATTACTATCACTTGTATTTCACCCCGCAAAACATGGTGGTTTCACTGGTGGGGAATTTTGATTCCACGAGCGTGAAAAACTACTTGAATGCCCTTTACCCAAGCTGCCATGCTTGCGGACAAACGAGCACGACCACTATTCCACCCGTAACGCCATTGGCTAAAAGCGCCACCACGACGGTAGAGAAACCGAAACTCTCCGCGGTATGGATGGCAGAGGGCTGGTTAGCACCACCGGTCCGGGACATCAAAGAGTACGCAGCCCTAAAAGTACTGAATTCATTGATTGGCAGCGGCATGAGTTCCCGATTATTTGTGGATTTACGCGAAAAACAGGGACTGGCATATGTGGTGGGCAGCATGTACCCCACACGAGAACAGGAAAGTCGCTTTGCAATCTACATTGGAACCGATCCAGTCAATAACGACAAGGTGCAAGCAGGCTTCAAGCATGAAATACAACGGCTGAAAACAGAGTTAGTGCCCGCTGAAGAGTTGGCGGAAGCGAAAAGCAAACTGGTCGGCAGCTTCGCCTTGGCTCACGATACCAATATCAACCAGGCGTTTTACCTGGGCATGTATGAGGCCATTGGCGCTGGCTATGAGTTTGACGCAAACTATCCGCAGGTGATTCAGCAAGTTACGCCCGCAGACGTCCAACAAATTGCTTTAAAAATATTCAACAGCCCCAGTGTGCTTTCTGTGGTAAAACCGGGAACGCCCGCTACCCCTGCAAAAAATCACTAAATCAACTTTCAGTGTTTATTAATTTGGTACGCAAAACCCTATCAGATAGTCACAATAGCCCTACTGGATCAATCTCTAAACTCTTAAAAGATTGGTCTACCAATCCCTTCTATTCTTTAGTTTTGCGATTTATTCCCCAACCTAATTCCTAAAACACACCCATTTAACGAAGTTAAGAAACAACTTAACCGAAGGTTTTAAACGTGGATTCAATATCTTTACCGATTACTTTCCGAACCGCGTCAATCTCAGTTTGAACCGCATCCCGCTGAGTATCAACTCGACGAAGCTGAAGCTCCAAAGATTTATCGATAGCCTGAATCGCTGCGACTCTTGCCTGTAACTGCTGCGCTTCAGGCGATTCCGGCTCCAAATTGGATGAAATCGTGAATAGCGAGCCCGTGACGTTGGCAAGCTGCATCCGCGCCTGGTTGATGAACTGCCCCTGGAGTTCCAAATCACTCTTTCGGGCGGTTAGCATCATATATCTTGCTTGACTTGCTGCAAACCCCATTTACCTCTCCTCCTGGCTCTAGCAGCCGGGTACTGCATCAGGCGATACTTTGCTAAACTGGTTCAGTGGAATGATGCATCTCTCTCAATCAATTCCAACACATACATTTCCTAATTAATAAAAACAACTTATTGTTGCTTTTTGCCTTCAGGTTTTACACACGCACAAAGATTTGAGCATAAGCAATCCAGAACAGGACATTTTTATATGGTCCTTTATAAAAAACAATCTACTTTTTATATCATTTTTATTTAAATAGTAGACTTTACAGTTAGTTACACCCCTTAACAGGACATACACCCATGACATCCTCAACACAGGAGATACATATTATAGGCGCCGGCTTAGCGGGCTCCGAAGCAGCCTTGCAGCTGGCCAAGCGAGGCTATACGGTTAATCTGTATGACATGAAGCCGAACATCAAATCAGCCGCACACCATAGCCAACAGTTTGCAGAAATCGTATGCAGCAATAGCCTTGGTTCACAAAACACAGCAGAGGATGTTACGGCCAGCGGTCTACTGAAAGAAGAATTACAGCACCTTGACTGTGAGCTGTTGAAAATAGCCCACCAAGTCGCGTTACCGGCAGGCAAAGCATTGGCCGTGGATCGGGAACGGTTTGCCCAAAGCGTTACGGACACCCTCCAAAAGCAGGCCAATATCAACGTCATCGGACAAATGATAGATAAACTGCCTGAACAGGGGCTGGTTTTGGTTGCGACCGGGCCAATGACCACCCCCGGTTTGGCCGAAACGATAGCCAGTCTGCTCCAGGAAAATCAGCTCTACTTTTTTGACGCCGCATCCCCCATCATCGCTCGGGACTCCATCAATTTTGAGTCCGCCTTTTATCAAGATCGGTACGAGATGGAACGGCGACAAGAGACGGAAGCCGAACATACACAACCAAAAGGAAGTTACATTAACTGTCCACTGGAGAAGCAGCAATACGAAGCACTGGTGAATATCCTGCTGAATGGCGAAAAAATTGAGCTTAAATCTTTTGAGAAAGAATCAGCCAGCTATTTCGAAAGCTGCCTCCCGGTGGAAGTACTTGCCTCTCGGGGACCAGAGACTTTACGCTTTGGCCCTATGAAGCCTGTCGGCCTGATTGATCCAAAGACAGATAAAAGACCCTATGCAGTAGTCCAACTCCGTCAGGATAACGCCGAAGGGACCCTCTATAACATGGTGGGCTTCCAGACCAACCTGAAGTGGGGAACGCAAAAGGAAATGATCCAACTGATTCCCGGCCTGGAAAATGCCGAAGTAGTCAGATATGGGGTTATGCATCGCAATACCTTCATCAATAGCCCCAAGGTGTTGCAACCGACGCTACAACTCAAATCTCATCCTCGCATCTTCTTTGCCGGGCAATTAACCGGAACGGAAGGATACACTGAATCGATTGCCACCGGATTATTTGCCGCACTGAATATCAGTCGCATGCTAGAGAAAAAAGAACCTGTCACCCTACCAAGGGAAAACATGTTAGGTTCTCTGCTCCACTACATCACACGACCGGAAGCGGCACAGCAATCTTTTCAGCCTATCAACAGCAATTGGGGCATTCTCCCTGAACTACCGGAAGGTTCTTTCAAACGCAAAGACAAAAAAGCCCGTAATCGTCTATACCGGAGTCGCTCAATCCAGGTATTGCAACAATGGCTTCAAGAATATGAGCCCCAAAACTGCAATCCTCGCATGGTGAGCCCAATTCTCCAAGAATCAACTATCGTCGGTTCCTTATGAGGATGCTCCGATAAATTGCTAAACTCAACGCTTCAAAGTTTATCAATCATCCATAGAAAAAGGCGCTCAATGATTGAGCGCCTTTTTGATATTTAAAGTCAAGCCTGATTATCTGGGCTTGACCGCAGAAATGATCGGCTGAACTTGAGCAGCTGGCTGGAACCTAGTCAATTCAGTTCCTTTAGTCATTTGCTCAACGGCAAGCTGGGAGAGGTTCATGAAGTTTTGGGCCAAAACGCCCAAAACCAACGTTCCAACCAAGCATACCCCCATAACTAGCCCCACTGAGGATAAAGCGCTTGATCTCATCTCCGTAGCGCTTAGGCTTTCCACAGCCTCAGACGGTTCGCTGATCACCATTAAACGGATAATGTTGAGGTAGTAGTACAACGACACCGTACTGGTCAGCAAGGCCACCACGACAAGCCAGATATACTGGCTGCCGGCATTCACAATAGACTGGAAGAGGAAAAATTTGCCAAAAAAGCCGGCAGTAATCGGAATACCCGCCAAAGACAACAACATGACACTGAACAGGAATACCATACGCGGCTTTTTGCGCACTAAACCGGCATAAGCGGCAATGTCGGTATGTCCGGTCATGTTTTCAAAGTGCGTGACAACCGCAAAAGCACCCAGGTTCATAAACAGATAAGTCATCAGATAGTAAACCAGGCTACCGAGGCTTGATGGCGTCATAACCACCAGGCCCAACAGCAGATACCCACCGTGAGCCACGGTACTGTATGCCAAAAGCCGTTTAATATTACGCTGGGTCAGGCCCGCAACGTTTCCCAAAATCATCGAAGCCACCGCCAAGGTAGAGAGTATCCCCGTCCAACCCGGCAAAGCGCCAAAGTATTGCGAAAACAGGCGGATGGCGAATGCAAAACCAGCCGTTTTGGAAACCACCGACAGGAAGGCCACCAAGGGAGTAGGCGAACCTTCGTAGGTATCCGGTGCCCACATATGGAACGGAGCCGCAGAGAGTTTAAAGCAAACCCCGCCCAGGATCATCACCACCATAATCGCCAGGATTAAGGGATGAATATGCAGGGCATGAGCCGATAAGAACGCCAAAATATCAGGGTAGGCCGTTGAACCGGTCAATCCGTACAGGATGGAAAACCCAAACAACAAGGAGGCAGTCGCCATACTCCCGTACAGCAGGTACTTCAGACCCGCTTCGGCGCTGAGGATGTTGCCGCGCATATAGCCCGCCAGAATATAAGAGGAAATACTCAGGGTTTCCAAAGAGACAAAGACCATGATCAGGTCCGTCGCACCGCTCAGCATCATGCCACCCAGCAATGCGGTCAGCATAATGACATAGAATTCACCCGGCACTTCAGCCCGTTTATTAATAAACGTTTTGGTAAACAGCAACGTGAGCAACGTGCCTACGGTCAACAAGGTCCGAATAAGCAGACTGAACAGATCGCCTCGGAACATGCCGCCTAGCACACTGAAACTCAACGGCGTGCGAATTTGGAAAGCCCACCATTGAGACACGATAACGAGCAAAACGCCAACAATCCCTGCCGTGGCGTAAAGCCAAGTCTTCTGAAGCTCTTCTTTCGATTTGGCAAACGCCAAGTGCCCGATACAAATCAGAATCACCGAGGCCAGTAAGATTTCCGGTCCCAAAAGCGGAAGATTATTCTTCAGAATAAAAATCCCAAAGGGCGAGTTGAATAAAAAATCCTGAAACATTAGTGGTGGGCTCCCGTGCTGAACGTGTGAACCAGCGACAGTTGAGGAGTTGCACTGGCCTCAAGCTGCGCGTTCAGGTCGTGATAATTGTGAGTGGCAATCGCGGTGACGTCAGGCTCAAAGTGCGAGGTAATCAAACGGGGGAAGAACCCGTACGCAATCACCAACAACGCCAAAGTCGCCAGAACAAACACTTCACTAGTGGAAGCATCCGGCAATTTAGTCCAGCGCTCCTGAATAGGGCCGAAGAAGACCCGTTTCAGCATCCACAACAGGTAAGCCGCACCGATAATGACGCCCAGACCGGAAACCACAGTAATCGCCTGAATCGACCAGGGAAGTTCAGTCCCGAACAGACTGATCTGATCAAACGCCTTGGAAACGAAGGCTCCGTAGAAGACCAAGGTTTCGCTGGCAAAGCTGACCAACAGTGGCAGACCCAAGCTTGCCATGCTCATAAACAGGAAAAAGTAGAAGATGATTGGCGTCTGGCTGCCAAAACCGCCGTAATCGGCAATTAAGCGAGAGTGAGTCCGGTTGTACAACGTACCCACGCACATAAACAAAGCGGCGCTCACCAGACCGTGAGCAAACATAACGAAGACCGCACCGTTAAAACCAATGGCGTTCAAAGCGGCCAACCCCAGCAGCACAAAGCCCATGTGGCTGACGCTACTGTATGCGATCAGCTTCTTGAGATCGGCCTGAACCAAAGCGACACCAGCGGTATAGACAATATTGATGACAGCCAGCAAACCGACATAAGGCGCAACCACTTTAGCGCCTTCCGGCAGGAACTCGAAACAGAGACGCAGCATCCCGTAGGAGCCCATCTTCAGCAAAATACCAGCCAGCAACATACTGATAGGGGTTGGCGCTTCAACGTGGGCATCCGGCAACCAAGTATGGAAAGGAACGACCGGCAGCTTAACCGCGAAGGTGGTGAATAGCGCAATAAAGATTAGCACTTGTGCAGTTACAGGCAGATTTTGCGCAATGGCGCTCCGCACTACATCGAAGTGGAACAGGGCGGTTTGATCCAGACCCGGTACACTTTTCGCGTGGAAGTATAAAGCCAAAATGCCTGCGACCAGGAAAACCGAGCCGAACAGCGTATACAGCACAAACTTAGTGGCCGCATAATCCCGACGAGGCCCGCCCCAAATGGCGATCAACAGATACATCGGGATCAATTCCAGTTCCCAGAACAGGAAGAAGAGGAAGGTATCCCGCGCCAAGAAGACACCCAAAACCGCTGTGGTCAGGGTAAACAACATGGCATAGTACAATTTCAGCCGTTTGTGAATCGAGGTATAGCTAGCCACTGTGGCCATCAACAACAAGAACGTGGTCAGAAAAGCCAGCGTCTTGCTCAAACCATCCAATCCCAAGGAATAGGTAATACCTAGACTGGGCATCCAGGAAATTTTCTCAGCCGCAGGGACCAAGGCGCCGTTCCACATGAGGGCGGAAAACAGGAATAACACGGCTGAACCCGCAATTCCAAATAAATGAAGGTTTTTGCCGTCCTTGCCCTCAGGCACAAAGAGGGCGACCAATGCCAGCACCACCGGGATGGCGATGAGGATTGAGAGATAATGCTCTGCGATAAAATTCACGTCTAAAAGCTCCTTTAAGATGCTCTACATCAACCAGTAGAACAACAATAGCGCTAACGTTACGACCGAGAAAAACATGATGGCGATGTAGGCTTGCACCTTGCCGGATTGCATCTCCCGCAGGGCATAGCCGGTACCCATCACCGTATGGCCGGTACCATTGACCACGCCATCGATAGCGCTTTTATCAAAGGTCGCGGAACCACGGGCAAACACCAGGTAGACTCGATCAACAAAACCTTGGTACAGATCGTCGAAGTACCATTTCTTGGTGAGGAAGTGGAAAACCGGACGAACCACCGGAGAATTCTTGATGGCATCCGGAATGGAGGGTGCCATCAGGTAGAAGAGTGCAGCTAAAGCCAAGCCGCTCAAACCAAAGATCAAGGAGGTCATCCCTACAGGAGA
>Ga0157374_10000376_pt1 | contig 41028 bp, 70 predicted proteins | sample M25metaG_FD_115308 | JGI IMG/M metagenome (GOLD analysis project Ga0157374, IMG submission 115308) | Miscanthus rhizosphere microbial communities from Kellogg Biological Station, Michigan, USA - M2-5 metaG | ecosystem: Host-associated > Plants > Roots > Rhizosphere > Soil | place: USA: Michigan...
AGAGGACCTCGAGCATATGAGAGGCTTCGCGATTTCCGTGGTCCACGCTACGGACTTGATTCACGGCTATGCCCTGCAGACTAAAGCAGATCGTGAAGGGGACGGCAAAGAAGCCGCAGACTTCGAAAGAGACCGCTGATGAAAACCTTCTGGAGTTTCCTGATTGTGTTCTTGTTGATCGACGCATGGATGTACAAGCATGACGGCCCCAGTTTCATCTGGGGTCATGAGCAGCAAATAATCCAGGCGGTCAGTGCCGCAGTGCACAATGTCCAAAATCGCTAGTTTGAAGTTCGTTGTTTAGCTGTACTTTGAAAAAACGTTTTGAATAACCTTTCCTTTATAGACCTAAGCAAAAAAAATGAAAACCAAACTTCTCCTTTCCTTGTTGATCTGTGCTGGTTTGACGACCATTGCTCATGCTGATCCGTGCCATGTACAAAATTCGGGTGCTGATTGTGGCAGTGGTTCAGGATCGGGTACACCTGGACCTGTGGGACCTCAGGGTCCGCAAGGTGAAACGGGCCCTCAAGGGCCTCAAGGCATTCAGGGGTTGCCAGGACAAGACGGGGCTTCGGTATCTCAAGTGGATATCAATGGGCACACGGTTTCGACCCACCTGACGAATGGGTCAACTGTGACTGGAACAGTAACCGGCCTGGCAACCAGTTCGGAACTGAATAGTGAAACGAACCGGGCGCGGTCTGCGGAGAATGGCCTGCAGACTCAGATCACAGGTGTGAAAAGCACTGCAGGTCGGGCACTTGCGGCAGCAATAGATGCAGATCAAGACGCAGATGCTGCACAAGCGTCAGCCAACGCGGCAAATGCCGGAGTGGCAAAGAATACTGCGGCTATTCAGACCGAAACCAACCAGGCAAAAGGCGCAGAGGCCGGATTGCAAACGCAAGTAACGACGGCCACTCAATCCATCCAGACGGAAACGGGCCGGGCAAAGGGCGCCGAAGCTGCACTTGGTAGCCAGATTAGTGGCGAATCGAGTCGTGCCCAAGCCGCAGAGGCTGCCGGTATCCAATACACAAACAATATGTCGCAACAGACTTTGAACCTGTCGCATCAATACACAGATCAACAGGTCCAAGCTGGAGTGCAGTCGGCAAACGCATACACCGACCAACGAGTGCATGGTCTGCAATCACAGATCGACGGCATGAAGCAAGATCTGTATGGTGGAGTTGCTGCGGCGTTAGCGATTGCAGGATTGCCGCAACCTACCCAACCTGGCAAGTCTATGGTCAGCGCTGCAGTATCGACATATCATGGTCAACAAGGGTACGCTGTTGGATATTCGTATCTCACAGAAGATAGTAAATGGGTAGTGAAGGCCAGCGTAACATCTAGCACTCGCAATGACTTTGGTGCAGTGGTGGGTGCCGGTTATCAGTGGTAAGACAGGCAAAATAAAAGGGAGAAGGGGTGGATATGATCCACCCCACTGGCGTTTTTCTTCGGAGTTGATTCGTGAAAGGTCATAAATTCAAGGACATGTTTGTCCAGCCTGGAACAAAGTTGTTCGACGCTCTTGAATCCAAAGATTTGAAGTTGGCAGAGAAGTTGTACAAGGAAATGGATGCGGAGTTCAGAAAGTGGTTTCCTAACGGACTACCCGAAGTAGATCGTACTCGTATGTTCCCTATCGGGTATCTACTGCTCTCAAATAGCGATGGAGAATCAAATGATTGAGAAGATGAAAGACGCAGTGCTGCTGGCTGCCAAGATCAGAGAAGAGTCCTACGACAAAGTTGCGTACGCTGCTGCGTATGAAGAAGCGCGCGCGAAGATGAGAAAAGACTTTGGTGTAAAAGGTTTAGGTTTGGAGATGCAGCCATGGGTTGATCCCAAAGATTTCTATCGCAAGAGCCTGGAACAGGCTTGTGAAGAAGCATGGCCTGAAGGAAGTTTTCCTCTGTATTTGTTGCTCAGAACCAGTTGGAATGATGTTCTGGACTGGGCCGAGGAAAGATCATGAGGGGTAAAGGAATGCGAGTGAATCCACGGGTTTTCACTGTAGCAACCGCTCGTGAAGATTTGGTTAAGGCTCTTATTGAGATCGACAAGAAATATGAGTTGACCCCATCTGAGACTCTCTTGATCTTGAGTCAAGAGATGAGATTACTTGCCGAAAACTGTGTTCGATCTGAGAGGGGAGATCATGAGTCTGAAGAGCAAGGCCAAGGCCCAGAAGAAGCGTGACCGCTGTAAATTTCAACGTGAACAGGAGCAACAGGCGTTGGCTGCCAATGTGGAACGCCTGAAGACGATGACATCGGGCTTTGCACGCACGAACCGAACTGATGCAGACGTAAGAGCATTCGAGCAGGCGAAGATGCCGGTATACGCACAAAGTGCTGTCAAGGTCTCTCATGTCGAAAAGCGATTTATCGGTCCTGAGGAAAAACCTAAACAGGTCCTAAGTCCAGAGATGGCTAGACGAGAGCAACAGGCACAGGAGCGGTATCGGGAGATTCAGAAGCGAGTTGACATTGGATACAACAAGGGCGGGTTGATGTTGTTATCTGAAGGTGAAGTAGAAGCCATGAGGCGCGGCGAACTCCGGAGAAGATCATGAGTATGCACTACTACAGGGACTGTGCCTCCTATGAAGATCTTGAGGCCTGGACAAAGCATTATTCGGAACTAGGCTACGCGACGTACTCGAAAGGTCTTCGGCTCTACTACTTCGTGGCTGACTGATGATATTGAGAGGGAACCTATGAGTCCTCAGTTGAAAGCTTTGCTGATTTACGTAAAGAGTGCAGACAAAGATCAATGTTGGAATTCTTGGAAAGCAGTTCGTGCATCTGTTTTCGCAGAGATCTATCATCCCGAGATGTCCTTGGTAGACGTCATACAGGTGCTCTGTGGTCTCTACATAGAGGCGGTTGAAGAACCGAGATTTGAGTTGCAATCACCTAATAATCCGTACGGACTTAGCAGTAAGTTGCTGGCTCCGATTGTTGGCCTTCACTCTATAGATCTGAAACCTATCTCTGTGAATACACAGTATTCAATCGAACAGTTTTATGACGCCATCATTAGTCGGATGTTGGGGGAGTTGATTGGAGCCCGTATCGACTGGTGCCGCAAAGAGCTATGGGAGAGTTAAAGTGGATTACCGAACCAGCGTAGAATCTCGAGCTTTTAAGATTCGCCAGGATTGGAGTGCGTGGGACCTCACTCAATTCAGTGATCGATCCCTGGTCCAAACTTGGAGTGACTGGTTCTTGTCTAGAGACAGCGAAGGTATTTTTACCTTCATAGAAGACTTAGAGGAAAAGTACAACGTCAAGGTTCAAAGGAGAGAAAAATGATTAGTAGTGAATGGGTAGCCGCAGTCCTTATATGCGGAATAGCACTGTTGTTTGCAGTTGGAGTGGAAGTGTATTTCAGAAAGCTTATTCGTAAGGAGAAGGAAATGTCGAACAAAGGTCACCACCAAGGACATGGGCACCACAGATGCGAAGAGGAAGTTGTGGTGGAAGAGCGGATTATAGTTTGCCCTACGTATGGATGTTATGGAACCTATTGTTCAGGATTAGAGATCGACGTCATTGAGCGAATTGATTTCTCCTGGGACTGCAAATGAACCCTGAGCTATTCAATCTCTTGACCCGAATAGACCGTCTACTGTCTGACGTAGACAACTATGGGATTCGATCATGGATGGGATCAGAGTGGAGTTCAGAATTGGACCGAACACTACTAGATGTAGATAATCTTCTCCAGGAGAAAGTCGCCAATGACTGACGAAGCTGATTTTGACAAGTGGTTTGCCCAAGAGTACCCTGCACTAGCATCTGCGTGCTCTTCATCTCATGTAGATGACGGCGGGGGTATATGGACCAAACAAGATCAGGAATACGCAAAACAGGCACGAAGTAACATGCTTCGCGCATGGAAAGCTGCACTTGATCTATGGCGTGCCAAAGGGCTTCTCCCTAACTAATGACAAACGAGGATCAGAATGAAACACTGGCCACTTTTCTTTATGACAGTAGTAGCCTTGTTTTCGTTTTCATACTTGCAAAGTAGTACGTCAGATGTTCCACAACTGGTGGCGTTATCAGTTGGGAATGCCGTCTTAGCGTTTGTAGTCGTCTATGGATCTTTGTTGACCTTGGCTCCCCTGTTCAAGCTAAAAATCAAACTATCATGACCTTTACCCTGATCTTCACTGTCATCTTGTACACGAATACGTCATATGAAAAAACGCCGGTTCATATAGAACATGACTATCCGACTTTACAGGCTTGTCATCAGGCGTATCAGATTGCTCGTGAGCAGTTCTCAGGTGGAGATCCCAGACTCATGGTTGAGAGAATAGCAGGTACGTGTTTGAAAACTTCTGGAGGATAAGAAATATGAATTTTGAAAATAAACTCGAAGTACTAGACCGTGTACTGGGAACTGTAATTACTAAGCCTGGATATTCAGAACTTCCGTGGCTGATTTTATGTGCGGCTCAGACCTATCGTGACTGGGACCGTGCTGTCAAGCAATTAAAGATCGATGCCCGCAACCCAATTTCGTACCACCAAGTTTATTTGCTTGAACTTTGGTTGGACAAAAATCCTGAACCTCATCTGATCATAGTAGATGAGTATGATCCAGGTTTGCGCACTATTCTGCAACCTCTGCTCGTTCGGTTGAATGACCAAGGTCATAAGTTGTTTATGACCCGGTTGGAGCCCAAGTCGAATCCTAATACAGACGTTGTTCAGCAAACTTTGGACTTTATGAAGAAGGTGTAGGATGAAGACCAACATTAATGCGATACAGTTGATTCCAGATTTAAGAGATGAGACTGTTGCTTTTCATCTAAAGCAAGCACGAAAAAGGTGGTCCCGCCATCATGAGGTACTTGCCAAGTATAAGGGCAATGACGTGATCTTCACTGGCGACAATGAAGATAACTATCTTCTTTTAGTTCGCGATAATGTGATCTTGTACCTTATCAAGACCCATTCCACTAACATGGGAGGTCTCCGATATGGTCAGCAAGTGATGCTTATCAAGAATGCAGATCTACAATATAAACCACTGATTGATGGGTTTGCATCTTTCGCCTTCTTTAAAATATTGTTGCGCCGCTATCATCTTCTGCTGTCAGATCAGATGCAGACGCCTTCTGGCGCAAAGATGTTTAAGAACTTAACTGCGGCTGCCTTATCAAAATCAAAGTTCGTTTACCTATACGATAGACGGTCATCTCCAAACCGCTGGGTCCAAATCAGATCGATTCCAGATTTTCAAGTTCTGATTCCTAGAATTTGGGGTTCGTCAGAAGGACATCGACGAATGTTGTTGGCAGTATCAGATCAGGAAGTTTTGCCCACAAATCCTTCTATCGTTATAGAAAAGGTGTAAGATGAAAGACTGGCACAGAGGGGTACTGAAGGACCGGTTGTTCGATCTTCCTCGGGGCACCACAGTGATCTTGGCGGAATCGTGCTTGCGTCATCGGTCGATATCTAAGACCTACTGGATCATATCTCCGGAAATGAAGAAGGCGTATCACGTAGCGGACCTAGTAGCTGGCACAGATTGTAAATACTTGGTACGAGTTGAACGCCCTGCCAAAGATCAGCAACTCTGTGCCGAGCTCGCAATGAAGTTATGCAAAGAAGGCCAGTATGGCCCTAAACATCGTCCTGAGATACAGGACCTACTGGCACGGAGGTAAGAAATGCACGCACTAACAGTTGACGATCAAGGTAATGTAGCTCTCATAGACTTCATGGATATCCACACTCATGGGTGGCTTAGGTCAGTTAAGGGCGCCAAGGTCTACGAAACCGGGGAAATCCTAAAAGACGCACCTGAGTTGCATCGATTCTATGGACCTGTACTGTCTAAAGCCCGCCCTCTGTTTGCGTACCTAAAGGGCAGTAGACGAGAATACGGAGATCATGCAATCAGATTCAGGATAGGATTCTTGGCTAACAATGGTTTTTGCGTGCCAAGCCCCGAAGTGGTTGATGCCAACTATGAACTAGCAGAGGACCAAAATGTCTAGACCTAAGGTGAAAGTCGTATCAGTAGAGGAACAAAATTCTTTTGAGTTGCGACCATATCAACACCAAATGTTGGCCGTTGTTAACGAACAGATGAAGAACAGCCTATCTGTGTTGGAGTCTGGGTTTACTTTAACGGGTAGATTGATACCACCCGACAAAAGTTGGTTAGAATATTTTCAATCTAAATCCCGCCTTCATAGGAAGTTGAAGGAGCCTCTCAAAATAGTTTCTATGGAACTTTCCTTCGAAGATATAGAGGAACGCATCGCGCAGTGCTATGCCGGCTCCAAAGGAGACGATCAATGAAAAACGCCTTGAGGCAATCGGCTATAGCTATCGCTGCCTCGCTCACATCCGCGAGCCTAGTTTACGCGTTGCGCGACGATCCATTTAACTGCGGTGCATTCGTTTTTGGCACGACATTTACCTTTGCATGTTTGGCCTTTGCGATAGGAGACGGTCATGAGTAACGAGCGCTCCGATGAATGGGTAGAGGGCAATGACGCCTTTCACGAAGGCATGACCGACGCCGACAACCCGTACGAAATCGGCACGGACGAGGCGATGGATTGGTTCGATGGATGGAACGCGGCGCAAGAAGGAGACGGTCATGCTGACAACTGAGCAACGCCGAGCGTTAGAGAAGGCTGCCCAAATCGTTTGGGACAACGGATACATCGAACTCAAGTTCGAGTTGGAAGACATACTCGCCAGCGCTGCGCCTGCGGAGGTCGACAATTGGCAGCAGTACGCCAAAGAAGGCGAAACGGCGCAGCAGTGCATCGAGCGACATCGAGCCGAACAAGACGCGCTGCTCAAGCTGTACGGAAGAGCGGCGCCTGCTGCAGAGGCGGCAGCTTATGACGTGGCTTACGCGAATGGAAACCGAGGTCTTGTCTATCCGAAAGAACTGGCGCACATTGAGAAGGCTCGCATCGTGACTGGCTACATTGCTACGCCACTCTACTTTGCCCCGCAACCCGCCAGCGAGCAGCAAGCGGCGCGCGGGCTGAGCGATGACGATGACTGCCCGTCTACGCCAGCAAGCGAACGCGCTGCGTTCAACGCATCATTGCGTTGGCATTTGATCCGGTTGCTTCAAGCATGGCGGTACGGTGGCGACATGAGCGCAGTAGCATTGGCTGCGTTTGAGTGGGCTCGCACGAATAGCGTTGGTAAAGAGGCTTTCAAGGCCAGTGAACGCGCGGTCAAACTCGCCGCCAAAGGAGACGGTCATGCTGACTGACGAACAACAAACAGTGCTCGATACCGCCGTTCGAGCGCTCAATGAGAATTATCATTTCCCTCTCGCGCAAAAGCTACGCGCAGTATTAGCCAGCGCTGCCCCTGTTGAGGGGCGTGAGCCTACCGACTCGCCAAATCTCACAATCGAGGAGGGCCCGCGAGACGGGAACTGGAGGACATTCAAGGTCAACGGACACCGCGGCTTTATACGAATTGTTGGCCGCATGGAAGAGGATGAACAGGATTTGCCGTTAGGGGAGCAAGTGGCTCAGTTTCTCCTAACAGCCTCTGCCCCGACTATGAGCAAGGCGGACATAAAGCAATGGCGATGGGTCACTGCAAACGGCACTTGTAGCGACTGGCAAGATACTAGTGACGATGAGATTGAAAACTTGGCGGAAAATCCGCCGTCTAGGGGTGGGTATTACGAAGCCAGGAAGTTGTGCGTCGTATCTGTCGGGCGCATCGACCGCGCCGCTGCGGAAGGGGAAAGCGATGAGCAATAACGAGCGCAAGCCCAGTCAAGGTTGGCGTGTATGGGGCAACGACCGGTGCGACCACTGCTGCAATGGCGACTGGTGCGACGATCCAACTCATCTTGAACGCCAAGATTGTTCGTACTGCCTCGGGACAGGTGATGCCCTTTGGCTTAAACAACGCGGGGAAAGCGATGAGCAATGAACGAGAAAACACGGATGCAATGAAAGAAGCAGGAAAGGCCGCCGCTCAGTGGGTTAAGGGATTCATTGATCGAGCATCGAGATCGCCGACGCCCGTGGAAGCATGGTTCTCCGCGCTCGGATGGCAAGCCGCCCGCCAGTCTGCCGATGGGTGGCTTCGCGCGGTAGATGAGGCACTGGTCGTGACGCATCTGGGTATTGCCGAGGCGACAGACGATTACGAGGTCGCCAAGAAGAAGCTGGCGGCCCTCATTCAATGGCACGTCACGGTCGCGCTTGACCCGGCAGTATCGGAAGATGCCCAAGCATTGATCGATCAAGGTCGCCAGTCTGCCGGTGAAAATCGCGCACCTAGCGATGCTGCTACGGGGCAGGAGCCGGTAGCGACCGTTGAATCGTGGACGAACGGCAGCTACCACCGCAATTACAAGCTGACGTGGCACAAGGACGTTGAGGCTGGCACAAAGCTATATGCCACCACCTTCGGCGATAACGGGGCGAAGGATGAGAATGTTGTGCTAATCGGTCCGTAGTGCGCGCAGCGTTGATCGGACTTGCTCGGCACGTTCGCGCAGTTCCGGCTTACTCGAAGTTGCTTGGTGATATGGAAGAGGTGGATAAGGCGATTGACCTTCTCGCCGCTCCACATCCCTCGCAGCCAGCCGAAAGCAAGCGAGAAATTAATTTCGCCCACTACGAGGCCTATGACGCAGTCGAGAAACAAGTCGCGAAAGAAATTGCTGCGTTTCGCGAGATGATGTGCGATGACAAAAAGGAAAAATGATGGATGCCTCTGAAATTCGTACACTGGCCGATCAGTTCACGCTCAAAGATGGCAACGCCTTGGTCCAATCTCGATCAAAGCGGATTGTAACTCAATCGATAAAATAGGACATGCATGGACATGAGAACGCTAAATGAATCGCGTCACTATGAGGTATTAGTAAATGGTGAATGGGTTCCCGCACGCTGGGGAGCAGCTAGACGAAGGAGACATAGTTAGATGTTGTCCTCAAGATGTATTACGTGGAGTACCGACAGAAATGTTCGTACTGCGGGAGCAGCCTGCACTGCGAGTAGACCCCTGTAGTAAGACTGAGCAGTCCATAGACTAACTCAATTCTTGGAGAACCCCATGAAGACCCTTCTCGCCCGCGCGTCGGCTAAGGGGGAATGATGACGGATGACGAAATCCGCAGGATGGTCGTGGAAAATTACGACCCGTACGGACAGTATTACTTGGACCTATACGCGTTCGTAGACGACCTGCAAAACGCGGTGCTCGAAGAAGTCGCCGGCATGGTCTCACTCTACTTATCCGATCACGGTATCGATCAGGCGCGAGAGTGCTTACCGGACGCCATCCGCGCCATGAAGACAAAGGAGCAATCATGACCACCGATATAGACGACCTGAAAACGAACGAAGGAAATTAATACGAGAGCACTACTATGACTTTCCAACTAAGGGGTAATCGTGAGCAAGAAAACATTTGAGATCACAGATACAAAAGCTATTCGTGTCGAAGCTGTTGAAGTTCAAAGTCGTAAAGGGATTAGTATCCGTCAGTTGTACAAGACGAAGAAGACAGTAGATTGGCAATATGCAAAGCAAGGCATCATCTTACCTCTAGAGCAGGCAGAGGCTATAGCTAAGATGGTAGCCAAGTTTGCGACTTCTGATGCAACGTCGTTCAAGACTCTTGAATTCAACAAAGAATGATTGTCTGATCTAGGAGGTACGGCAATGAAACGTCCTGAATTCAGCCCTGGAGAACTCAATTTCTTAACTGAATCACCTGAGGCTCTACGAGCTTTGGCTGACAGGCACTCTATCTGGGCTGTAGAGGCCGAGGCCATGGATTTCTTGGATTCGGCTAGGCATCATGAACGACGACAGAAGTACTTGTTGGAAGTAGCAGAGTTTGTGCAGACAGCTCACGATCTTGGTGAGGACGTAGTGTTTGAAGGGGAGCCTCGTTTTGGCATGTAGTTCCAAAACCGAGGAGTTTTAACTAGTGGAGGAAAGTCATGAACAAACGTGAACTTAACGGCGGGGATCTTCAAGCTCTTTTTGAAAAGATTGCGAGCCACAACGGATTGAAACTCACCAAGAAAGCAGGCACTGCCACCTTCGAGGACGACGAAGTCCGGCACATCTTTACCGGCTTCCTGCTGGGTATTGTCTGTGCTAAAGAAAATGTAATTCACCCCGAAGACCTGACTATGGAAGAAGGACAGTGATGGCCCTTCCTGACAAGTGGACTAGGTCTGAATTCGTCTCAGAACTTACTCAACACCTTTCCGAAGAAGAGTGTCGGCGAGAACTAGCGTGGTTGATCTTCTATTTCCGAAACGCCGGATACAAGTTTGGAGATGAGGGTGACGACAAGAACTGGACCACTGCAGAGACGGCGATCTATATCATGGAGCGCTATAGGAAACAATCGGGATAGTTGATGAATTTTGCAAGCAACTATATTTGGGTCCGGACTCGATTCGTAGCCTAAGCTATAGTCGAGTCCGTTCTCAGTTGCTCAAGCCGAGCTGACTAGCGCTTTCGGCCACGTCTAAAAGGGGAATCACATGCCTAACATAACTCAAAGTCGTCTAGTTCAACTAGAACGTGCCAAAGATGAACTTCAGGATCTTCAAATTCAAGAGGCTATGAAGCCCTTCGTAGATGAATTTTTGACAAAGCTGGGAACTCTGTTGGCTAACAAGCCCTATGAAGAGTGGCCCCAAGAAGCAAAGATTGCCTTTCAAAGTACTGCTCGGGATATTCCTACTGGGGCCATCCTGTACCGAGATAGATTGCCCCAGTAGGAACTAAGTTAGTAAATAAATCACGTACCTAACCAACGACAAAGGTCAACAATGGATATCAATGAATATGGTTCACTAATCGGTTCCCTCCTACCCGAGTTTCGGGAAAGTGGTGCAGCGCCGGAGCAGTACTTTCAGTGGGCCATTCACAAGCAGAATTCGATTTATGAATTGCCCATCAATCTTCGACCGACCCTAGACGGCCTGAATGAAACGCCTTTGAAACGTATTCAAGGGTTCATGAAGACGCTAGAAAAAGAAATGCAAGAAGGCCACGAGATTATCGCAATGTTGAAGTTGCGCGACATTGCGTATCTAGATGATTCGCCCTGTACGAAGTGGGGGCTCCCGGGATATCACACGTTCTTTGTAGAACAAGGTATTGAAGATCAGAAACGACGCCATGCGTTAGCAGATGTGGCCTTCGAAGCGCTCATGAATACAGACGGAGGTGTAGAGGAACTTGGCCGTCAGATTCTGGTTATGATCGCAGATTGGCTAGGAGACCAGAATGTCTATCTTCGCAGCGAAGCCCTGAAGTTTGGTATCCCCCACGAGGCTGTGTTGAACGTCATCATGGGATCGAACTTTACTAAGCTCGACGAAAATGGGAACCCCATCAAGGACGAGAATGGCAAGTTCTTGAAGGGTCCGAACTACATGGCCCCCGAACGACACATTTACGCAACTTTGTTTGGCCTCGACGATCTAGTGGACGAACATTCTGCATCAGTAGAGGCCGTGGAGTTCAATTCAGGTGTTCTGGAACTTACCGCCCGCGACCCTATGCTGGACATGTTTTCAGAACCCGTGAGTGAAGATGACGAGATTTACGACGCACTCGATGAAGACGAGGTGTAAGATGACCTACAACTCGAAAGACTTTACAGCAGATGCCGTTAAAGAACTAATGGAGTCCGCGTATTCAGAGTGTTCAGACGAGCAGGATCTTGAAATCTTTCTATACGATCTTGACTCTATTAAAGAGTATCTACTGGACTTGATTCCCCAGGTAGAAGATCGACTCACTGAATATGAAGAGGAGTCTGCCGACAATGAAGATGCAGAGGAAGAGGAAGATGATTCCGTAGGTGAAGAGGATTCGAAATAACGAAAGGCTACCCGCTTGTACTGGGGTAGCCTTTTTGTCTTTGTACGAGATGTTCTCAATTTCATTCTAAGTTATCATCGTACCGGATAAAAACTATGAACCCTCTACTCGTGACAGCTAGTCAATTAGTTAGCCTCTTGGAGGCACTTTATATACTTGTGATTGATTATCACGACAATGGACCTGAGAGACGCCCAGATTCAGAAACTGAAGCAGAATTAAAGCACGTGGCTAAACCTTCAGTCGCGCAGTGGGGAACAGAGTTACCAGCTCTACGTGACGCCTTTCATGCTGCTCTGCAAGGTCGCAATAAGGCAGAACAGTTAGCCCTTCTGGGGGAAGAACTGCGACAAGAATTCCAGACATTTCGTTCTAATGAGCGTTATACCGCTCGTGAACTGGAGGTGTTGAAGGCACTTATAGGGTACCTGCGCACTGATTCCGATATTGCGTGGAAGAAGATTCAAAAGTTTGCGGGCCTGGTAAGCAATCCTTTCGTATCAAAACGAATGGCGCCCAAAGTTGGGACCCAAAGAAAGACTTCTGACAGTTTGAGACAACTCGTTTATGAAATGACGGGGCGCGACGATACGGCCTTGACTCTAGAGGAAGCCAAGCAAGTACGAGAACTGCAACCAGAGCACTACAAGCAATATCTGGTGTACCGCCGTGAGCACAACCAAGTATGGAAAGATGCTGCAGTCAATTACGTACGCACTTCAGGACATAAGACGGTTCCGTACCCTGAGTTGCTAGCCTTCTTGATGGCTAATGGTATCGATCATATGCTTCCTACTGGATTCACCGGGCAAGTGGACGATCTACTTCGCATGTACACACAGGACGGACATTTGATTGATGGTGTGCCATCGGTTATTACGTTCCCAACCATCCAGATGAACAAGAACTACGGTAAGGCCGGGGCTCCGGATTACGTATTCTTAGCTGTCAAGTCTGACGGTAGTGGAACAGCACCTTTCTACACTGTTGATTATAAGAAAGCACAAGCTCGTCATAAATTCGAGAAGGTGGCTGACCTGCTGCCCAAAGTTGAATCGATGCAGAAGAAGTGGTTCGCATTGATCAAGAAATTCAACATTCAAGATCCTCGTTGTGTGGCTGCCGTCGAACTAGAGCTTCTCTACGAATTCTCTGCGCGAGTGGGTTCTGTGGGCAATGCCGCAGGCGGGTCTTCTACGTATGGCATCTCAACGCTGCTGGTCAAGCACGTTACAGTAGACGGGGCCGGTAACATCGTAATCCGCTACAAAGGCAAAGATGGAGTGGCTACCAAACACGTGTTGATGAAGAGCGACCCGCAACAGAAGTACGTGATCCAGGCTTTGATGCAGATGATGCACGATAAGACTCCACGGGATCCTCTCTTTACCTATTTGAGACCTACCGGAAAATGGGTTAGGGTCACGGCCTCTCAGGTCAATCAGTTGTTTAGGTCCATGGGGGCACCGGAAGGAGTTACGGTACATAAACTTCGTACCGTCAGGGGCACTCATGTATTTCAACAGTTGATGACAGAGCTGTTGGAAAAGAAACCACCTAAAGATGAAAAGAAAGCCCTAGACCTTTTTAAGAAAATGGCAGAGGCTGTGGGCAAGATCCTAAACCACGTACGTAGAGGCCAGTCAGGAACTAAAGTAACAGGCGTCACTGCACTTACGTCCTATATTGATCCCACCATACAGTTAATGTATTTCCATGAGCTTGGACTGCGCGTGCCAAAGTTCCTGGAAAAATATGATGCCTCTAAAGTAGAGGGATAATAATGATCCTTCATCAAATCTTCTTGACGCTCAAGGACAACAGGGAGAATGAGATTCGACGACAACTGGAACTAGGTGAAAAGTATCTAACTGATCATCCAGGTGAGGTCTCGTTCGCTGCCTCTACTTTGGCTCATGGACTGAAACGGCATAAGCAAGTTCAGTATCTACACAATGAGCAGAACTTTGATGTAGCTTTCCACATTATATGGAAAGACGTGGCATCTCACGACGCGTACCAAGTTTCTGACAAGCATGTTCGGCATTTTATTCCTCTGTCAAAGTCCAACTGGACTGAAGTCCGAGTGTTTGATACAGAACTTCAAGGATAAGAAATGAAGATCAACTCTGCTCAAAGGTTGAAGACTACTGCACATAAAGTAGACGAAGTGTGGAAGCCGGGAGTGCGTGGTTATCACGAAGCTACAGGTGCTATCATTTTGGCCGAAGATACAGGACGTCTGCTCTTGCAATTACGGTCTTCTACGTCGCATTGTCCGAACACTTACGGACAGTTCGGGGGCTCTATAGACGGAAACGAACAAGTCACCTCGGCATTGTGTCGTGAGATCCGAGAAGAGACTGTCTATACAGGACCTCTGAAGCTCAGACCTCTTATGGTTTCGAGAGACCCCAGACGTTCTTTTGTGTACTACAATTACTTAGCTATAGTTCCCAAACAATTCGAGCCACAAATCAACGAGGAATCGGGTGGATACAAGTGGTTCAACTATGGAGATTGGCCCACACCACTCCATCCTGGCTTAGAGGCACTTCTTAACGATCGGCCTTCTATGGCAACTCTAGAATATTTCCTGAAGAGGATACTGAGACCATGATTATAAATTCCACAGCTCGGTTGAAGGCTACTTCAGTGTTTGCCGCTCGGGCCGATGAAAGACGGGCCAAAGAGTTTCTAGAAGCCAACGGATTCAAGGGCGTGAAGTTCAGGAAGGCCGTGGAGGATTCTATCAGCTTTCACTATGAGTCCTACGACAAGAAATATCTTGAACAGCATCTGGGTAAGCCTACTCTGGCCTCTGGTGGACAAATCATCTACAAGTTTGGAACTGCGGGTAACATCTTCATAAATGAGGCGCAGAAGTTCGTGGCTCTCAAGAATAAAGGTGGTGCACAGGCACTGTCCCCGATAGAGACTCATGTTCCTGCACCTAAGGCTCCAACAGTTCCACCCAAACTGCCAGAACCCAAAGAAGAGCCCAAGAAAGAACCAACTGCCCTACCACCTACACAATCTCCTAATGTACCAGGTGCTAAGGATAACGATGATAGCCAAGTACCTGTCACTCATATACCTGAGCAGTTGCAGAAGATGTATGCGTATGCGCAAGGTACTGACAATTCTTCATACCGGTTGCAGTTCATGAAGAAGCTTTGGCATTACTTCAATAGTGCCAAGTTTGGAAACCGTCTACAAGAGCCGAATTTCAGATTGTTAAAAAATCAAGCTGCTTCAAAGATGCGGCTACGTGGCAGGTGGTGGCCGAATTCCAAACTACTTGAAATGGCGCCTAGAACGTTCAACGCTTCACAGAACTTCTTCAATGAGATTTTCCTGCACGAGATGTGCCACCAGGCTACGACTCAAATAGACGCAGCGGACGGTCATCCAGAGGAACGTCGTAATAAAGGTCATGGACCTATTTGGCAGAAGTGGATGAAACACGTAGGTCTCAATCCACTGCGGTTCGATCCTAATGACAACTCCACCTATATGACGTACGAGGAACGGGGAGAGCACGAAGCTAAGAAGGAACGTCTAAAAGAAGCAGTAGAGGAAATAAAAGAGAAGGGTCTACGACGCATGTGGCGCATAGATGATCCGTGCTGGGCTACTGTTCTGTGGAACGGAAGGATCTATAACGGTATGGTGGCTGCCCCCACTGGCGTAAACCGTGCTAAGTATGCGTTCGTCGATACCAAAGAGTACCTGCATGGAACTCGGTTTATGCTGGTTCCAGCCACTTGTATTTTTGAGTTTGCAGGTTCAGAAGAAGAACGAAACAAAGTCAAAGATCAGATGGAAAGAAAGATCGAGATGGTCCGCAGTCACTACGTACGCAAGAAAGAAATTAGACAGATGAAGAAATACTACAGAACTGGTTTAGGATTCTAAGGAGAAGATGATGCCGACCTCAAAGATCAACAAAGACGCCAGAGAGGGCAAGGGTTCCAAGAAGACATTGGAGCACAAGTGGGATGAAGCTAAAGACGCGGCAGGTAAGAAAGGCGGCAAACAGAACTGGCCGTTAACTATGTACATTTATAAGAAGAAGACCCATCAAGCGTCTGCTGAAATCTCTGCTTCAAATGCCTTATCTAGATTGAAGGCTACTGCCGTAATTGCTAGTAATCCGGCAGAGGCAGGTAAGCTTCTTCAAATGCTTACAAAGGCACTGGGTAATAAGTACAAGAAGAAAGAGGATAAGTTTAGCGATACCGTGTTCCAGAAAATTACCTGGAACCTGGACGGCGCAGACGTGGCACTTACGTTAAAGCAGGAAGGCGAACTAGGTAACACCCTTTGGTTTCAACTCAGTTCACCTGATACTAATATCGCAGCTGGAGAAGGTAAGACAGCCAAAGAGGCAGTGCTGCACTTTATCAAGAATGTTAACAACTTCAACAAGCAAACCGGCACCAAGGCCCAGGCCACACGAACTCGTGATGCCAAAGCAGTAAAGATCATGAATGATCTGGCGCAATCCTTGCAAGGTCAGCTCTAATAAAGAATATCTCTAAATTTAATCTTGAATTTACATCAAGCCTCTATCAAAGGAAAGATCATGAAGATTAATGCTGCAGCACGTTTGAAAGCAACTCAAGTCAAAAGTGCTTCTGGTTCACAACGTTTGAATCAAATCACTAAAAATCTGAAAGATGGTTCTCTATCTTTAGATGATTTTTATACCCTGTGCGTCATGGCGTTTGACCAGAACGACAGGGCTGAACAACGGCTACTGCGATTCGCTGCTGAGCACGCGGGGGGACCAGGTGAAACTTCAGCCAATAAATTTCTTCGCGCCTATGATAAAGCTGCAGATGAATATCTCTAAATTTAATCTTTAAAGTTGCGAATAGTAAATAAAACATACCAATAACAAATCTGACGGACCATGGCTCGGAACTTCAACAATCACTTCGACAAACAAGTCAAACCCCACCTAGAAAAACTCCACCAGAATGCCGCGTGCTTTGGTAGCATCGATAGAGCGCGAGAAAAGATGAATCAGGTCTATGAAACAGTGCAGCCCCAGTTGAGCAAGAACTGGGAATCACTGTGGATCGGCCGTTCTCTTCTGTTGAAGAACTCGAAGTTGAGGGTGACTGTGAAGATGACGGCTACCAATGAAGTATTCGTAGATCGTCGAGTAGGGGTCCACGATTTCAAGTCGGATAAGTATGTATTCAAGACCCTAGAAGAAACAGTAGAGAAGTTCCAGCAAGTCCTCACTCCATTCCTAAAACCCTTGGATGCTTTCCAAGCGGCATAATACGGCCTTGACCTCGCAAATTTCATTCTATACACAGAAGTTTGCGAGGTCAAAGTGCCTTCCATCGTCAGAACCAATAATCGCACTACCCCAGCCAATAATATCAACGCAGATGTAGCAGAGCGTGCAGTATCTGAGATCGTACCGGTGTTTCAAAGACGGTACTACAACGCGTTTAGAATTCAGGGCATTGAGGTCATGGCCTACAACCGCCTGACTTCTGGTCGCAAGTGCACTTGTCAGGCCAGTCGTAAACAGCTCAATGGCCTACTAAACGAAGACGGTAAGGCCAGTCCAGGCACTATCAATCGTCTTCTAACAGGTGACTTAGAATTCGATGTCACCCCTTACGGGCAAGCTTATGGGGAAGTCAATCCTCTAGCTGCAGGTCCCAACGGTCAGACCAGTCCCTTCGATCTTAATAATCCAAATCAAGGCGTATTCGACATAGTAACTCCAGACGGATCTTTTCCGTTTGCAGATGTACAGCCATATGGCGATGCTTTTGGAGACAACGGTCCTTCGAACCCCGTCAACATAGATGACCTAGTAGGAGATTTCGATACTTCAGTTCTCGGATTCTCAGACGTGGCCTGTCCTATATGCTTTGGATCTGGGTTTGTCGGAGGCTTCTCTCCTCTTCATTCAAATAGACGAGTCTACACTGTTTCTGATCTATCTCTAGTTCAAGGTGAAATAGACGTTACTGAACGTCCTTGGGTAGCCCGAGAAGTCAGAGGATTCAGTCAGAAGATAATGCTTCCTAGAGGTGCCTTAGCAGTAGACTCCTTCAAGGTGTGGAACAATCTAAAAATAGTGCCTACCCAGTTCAGCATTGACAATCAAGTGATCAACAACTTGTATCAAGTGCTGCAGTATTGTGACGGTCGCCCTCACCTTATTTCTGCCCAGTTCTCCCCCGCACAGGACTTCACACATTTCGAACTTCAGTTCACAATGTCCAGTGAGTCGTTGTATTTTGAATTTCCTAAGCGTCCTAGCTCTGCTGACACGTCTTTGCTAGAGCAGATGGAACCTTTCCAGATCATCATGAGCCCGAATATTCCTTTCATAGAGGCCATGGACGTAATAGTAGAATCTCAACTGGGAAAGGTCTTAGTGGTTCAGAACGTCAATCCATGGACGACCAGACAGAGAAACATACTAGGACCTGAATGTCAGGTCAGAGTCATACAGCCTCAGGAAATATTCAGGATCTTGCCTGCTCGAGGTCGAATTCCCACCAAGGATGCGACGACCAAAATGGTCCGCGACAACGGGTATGGCGCGTCAGATCGCACTTAAGTCTCGAATTTTATTATACTATTTCACCGTATTAGAGTGAGTACAACTATGAAGATTAATGCCGGCCGGCGCCTTAAGGCTACTGCAGTGCAAGTTCAGATTCAACTCAAGAAAGAACAAATTAAAACCAAAGCGGGTACCCGCCTGGCAAACAAAATTCAGGCTGCTCGTCCCCAAAAGGTGTGTGCAGTTGAGCTTCCCAAATTCCGCTACATAGAAGACGTCAACCGCTATTTGGACCAAATGTCGAATGAGATCGACGAACTGGATCAACTGATCAAGATTCAACAAAAATCATTGGCCTATCTTCGTCGCCCTATGGATAAAGTGCGTGCATCTTTAGTTAGTGCAGCCACGTTCGAATTCGACATCAGTCCTGACGCAGGGGCCAAGCGCACTCACCTTAAGCGCAAGATCGACCCCGAGTTGACGGAAATCGTTGTTCCGAATATCAAGAAATTGAAGGAGCAATACGGCCTGTCGGAAGATCTATACGAGAAACACCGCACACTAGAAGCCATTGAAACTCAGTTGGCTATGCAGTTCCCAGATAAGCGAGGTCCTGCATACGAAGAGGCAGTGGGCTCTATTCGCAAGCTCAAGACTAAAGTCGGTGACCGTCTCAAAGAAGTCCTAGGGTTCTTGAATCAAGTGGCAGCAGAGCACGTACCCCGTACGTTCAAGCGCTACATGGAAGCCATTGTTCAAGAGGTGCAAGAGCATGTGCTCTTCGAATCTAACCAGGTCTTCCTCTATGTTTCGGCCACTCCAGAAGGTCAGTTGGTCTTTACTTACTATCTGATGTTGCAAAATGCAACTAACGACGAAGGTCAGGTCACCCCTCATCTGTATATTTCCATTCAGTGGGTAGTGGGTGCCTCAGTTCATGTTCAAATCAATCATGAATATGAACTACCTAACCAGTTGATGCGTGACCCTGGAACCGAAGTTAGTTCAGCAGGAGAGGCCGTCAAGGCCATTTCGCATCTCTTGGATATGGAAGATTTCGCCACTTCACTTGGAACTGTACCGTTGGCAACCCAGTTGAAGATGGACCCTTCGAGGATTACCGAGGGCATGTTCACCTACAAATCCTTCATCGACAAGCTTACAATCGATCAAGATAAGTTGGTATTCCATCTGCGTAAAGGTACGACTCCTGAACAGATTGATGAAATCAAGTATCCTCTGTACCAGGAGGTCAAGGAACTGTTCAAGAAAGCTCGTTCAGCCAAGTTGCGTATGCGTGTCAGTCCTAAGGAAATCGAATTCACGATCATCAACGTTGCCAAAGAGGGCGAAGTCAACTATGGTGATGCAGAATTCCTGAAGGACAAATTTGGTCTCAATGACTCCCAGCTGAGAAAGGTTGTTAACGTACTCAACCAGGGCAAAGGTGAGTAAGATGATAAAGATCAATGCCGCTCATCGATTGAAGGTTAGTGCCAATTGGTTTGATTCTCTATCAGAGTTCCAAAAGAAAGAATATGTTAAGGAACACCCAAATTCAAAATATTCCAAGGGATGGAAACCTAATGCCGAAGAAGATATAGAGGATACATTCGAAGAGGGGGAAGCTGAGGAATTCGAAACTCTTGGATCCCGACTCAAGGCCTTTATTGTCGAAGCCCTAGGTGGGACCCCAAATCGAGTGTATAAAACAAAGAAGGGTTTCATAACTGGGATGGATTTTCCAGATGAGAACGGCAAAGAGCGCAACGTTAAATGTACTTATACCAAAGGAGCTCTTGCTGGAAAAGGAGAAACTCCTTACGGGTACTGGAAAGACGAAAACAACTACGTTTTTATGAGTAAGAAAGAATGGAAGTCTCTCAACAAAGAGCAGAAACGTAATTTGGAAGAACGTGCCAAGACTTATGGTATAGGAACTGAAAAAGACAAAGGCTCTTTTGCAAAAGGGGTCAAGACACACAAGAGTCTTCTGAATAAGATGCTTGGAGAGTAAGATGAAAACAAACTCAGCACACCGACTACTAGCGACTTCGAAGCTGAGCCCCCAGCTGATCCAACTGTCCACAGTATTGCATCATCTGAAACAACATAAGTTGAAGGCCGATTTCTCTGACGATGATAAGAACATGATTATCATCAGGGGATCAATGGCAGGTGTGCTGATGGGTCTTTCGTCGTTCGGTTGGGGACACTCTGAGCCAGAACCTGTACTCGGTGGCCTATATACTTGTGGTGAAGCTGTAACTATAGAAGCACAAATACCCTTGCGAGTGATTCAGACGTCCATAGACAGAGTGCTGATAGTACTCCACACTCCAGGTCCGGAGATCCAACATGCCGGTTAAAGAATCTACAGATCTGTACCAAACTGGAGACAGAGATTTCTCTGAAGAAGATTCGACGGAAGAAGACCAACTGCCTATGGGCCTGCCTCCTGGAATAGGACCCTCTGTGCATAATGTAAATACAGTGGTTCAACCGAGTATAACCGTACAATCCTCTATTCGTCGTCTGACGGCCACCAAACAAGTGGAATCCATGCCCATACGTAAGGGCGTGAACTTGAGTAAAAAGCACTTCAATCAAGACCTAAAATTTCTAGAAAGAGATCTTACTAAGTTCAACGTATCACCCCTGGGAAAGAAAGATGGACTGGCCTTATTCTGGTTACATGATAGACGGCTGCCCACTTTCTACTTCCGCAATGAGCAGAAAGAAATAGTGGGGTACCTTACGGTATCTACTGCTGAAAATAATACAGTGAGTGGGGTCTTTTTAGATGATAGATATAGAGGTCATGGACTTGGTACTGTTCTGTATCTGGCCGCAATACGAGTTCTAAAACGTCTTCGTTCGTCTACTGATATAGGAATCATGGCTGTCCGAACCTGGAAGTCGATTTCCAAATACTATCCAGTGAAGTTGTGTAATGACGCGGATGATAGTCGGGTCCCTTATACGTGGGATGATCGTGGTATACCGGTCACGAATGATCGACCTATAGACAAGCAACCTGGATACTTTTATTTTCTAGTTGGGAAATAACATGTTGTCATCTCTGTCAGTTCAATCCTCTATACGCCGTTTGCAGATGACTGCTCAAAAGGTGACTCCGGGTTCTAATATGAACCAGGCAGGGTTCTTTGCTATGGATAATAGTTTAAGTTCCTGTCTTTCGGCCGGAGATCCTATTACGTCTTTGGGTAAACGCGGGAATTTATCCTTGTTTCACCTAGATGGAAGTGATAGCGATTATTATTTCCTCGTAAGAGGTTCTGACCCAAAAGGCGAACGCATAGGGATTCTGGGAACTAACCTAAAGAAGAATAAGGTTACGGGCGTTTTTGTTATTCCGAGTATGCGAAATAAAGGCCTCGGCACTGCACTTTACCTGGCTATGATTCATACCAAAGGAATGGTACGTTCTGATCTAGATTTCGGCACTGATGCTTGTAGGACTTGGAAATCAATTTCTAAATATCACACGGTTAAGTTGATCGACAACAAAACAACTAAGCCAGTTAGTTTTGAATGGGGAGTGAATGCCATACCCGTGGTTAGTGGATATCCGATAAACGAAGGTCCGAACATAAAGCGCAACTTCTACTTTCTAGCGGTGAAATAACATGGCATCAACATTACCATTTGTGTACTGGAAGGATCCGAATCAAAGTTCGATCATCCAAGCAGACATTTCGTCCTTGATTCTTCAAGGTGAGACCTTAACGTCCATCAATGCCCTAGCGGTCAATCCTGCGTCTACCCCATCTCTTACAGTATCCATCAACTCGGGAACTAACCCCCTGGTTACGATGAATTTGACGGGCGGTGCGGACCAAACGACCTACGGATTTCAACTCCAGGTCACGACCGACGCCAGGGTCTTCTTGGTTCAGATAGCGATTTCCGTGTACTCTAATGCGGAGTTCGCGCCCTACACTACCCAGAACCCGCAAGCGTTCCAAGATCTAGTAGATCAGATCGAGGTAGGCAATGCTGCTATAGGTACCGCGATCTTCGCCTTTCCACCACAGATTGATCCTCGTGGTGGTTTCGTCATCTATGAACTATTGTCAGAGGACGGCACGGTCTACGCTTCGGGCAACGCCTTCTCTTACCAAGTGGTTTCGAACGGGTTGTCGAATACCGTCAAGGCCCAGTGTGTAATCGTCGCACCTACGACAATGCCCGCTTCGTTAAACGACCAGCATTATCAACTGCGATACATTCTAGAACTGCCACAAGTGCAAGGACTACCGACGGATCCTACTACAGGGCAAATAAGTCAAAACACTTTCTTCCAATTCGAGAACATCCGAATCGTCGGCCTGAACACAGTTCCATTAGGTGTCCAGCCGACAGTAGAGATGCAGGGGGCCCCGGCTACTTTATCCTTAGTGACCGACCGACTTTACGATTTTGTTACCTTAGAGCTGTGGGCGAACGGCACACAGTTGGTAGCCCCGGTGCGGATAACCGAATATCAACGTACTTCAGATGGTTGGTATTGGGCAGGTGTGGTTGACACAACTTCGTTGATGGTTTCCTTAGTACCCTATTCTGTGATCTGGAAGTATTGGTCTTCTGCGAATCAGGCTCTAGTCTATCAAGAGAACACAGAACTGTACGTGACTAATGCTTCGATCATGACCGCTGTCAATGACGTGCGCGCAAAGGTCAACAAGTCATTGACTACTTTGTACGGGACTCCCGATTTATTGTACACCAACGCGACGGTCATGACCTGGTTACGTCGTGGCGCAGATGAGTTTAATGGTGCGTACGGACAGTTCACGTCTTTCACTATGACTAATGCTCTGGGTGTCGTTCGTGAGTACTGGTTGCTCTGCGCAGAGAAAGCGGCGCTGGCGTCGCAATATCTCGCAGAAGGAATGAAGGCTTTCAATTTCCAGGGGGCCGCTATTAGTCTAGATGTTGATCGTACCCAGTACCTTGATTCTGCAATGAACCACATTCAACAGCAGTTGGACAACGAACTAAAACCCATAAAAACCAACTTAATCATAAAGGGCAATACGTCTGGCGACGGTAGTGTAGGTGCAAACGCAGGTGCTCTCCAGATAGGAGCTATCGGTGCCGTAGGTATCACAATCACAGCTGCGAGCATGTGGGGTCGTGGATATCCCTACGCTCCATTTGGCTTGAATGGAATACCTCAAACGCAGCAGGGGTAAAATATGTCTACTAATCCAAAACTACTCAAATTCTTAGATACGTTAGATGAAAATCAACTAAAGTTCTTCTTTATGACATTCCCTTACTATATCTCAGATTGGTTCAACATGAGCTATGGCGGCATCCAGAGTGTAGCACCTTCTTTTACTATGTCTAAGTCAAAGAAAGTAGTGTCTCGTATGGGGACCCCCGAGATTTTTAAGGACTTTCTCGTGGCTTGGTATCACCTGAGACAGATATACCCTCCAGTTGCTGCTAAAGGAAAGTGGATCTATCGTTTGACGGCAACTAGAGAACTGCCTTCAACGGATAAAGTTGTGTTTCAAACTAAAGATCAGCATAAGGCAGCAACGTCTTGGACATTGAATCCTAAGCCGAAAGTGTATGATAGAGTAATTCCTTTTAATACTGTAGATATTATTCTATCCACTAAGCTACAAGGATCAAAGCATGTAATGTTCGACTTTGAAAGTGCCCAGACCCTAACTGAAGATGTATTAAAGTATTTAAAAGGGGCTGAAAAGTTTTCTAAGCTAAAAGCTCATGAAATTACTTATGCTGGGTCCTTGTGGTCCAAGGTGGAGGCAACTATAAAAGACTTTAGGGGAGAGAAAGAAGTAGTTGTCTACTTGAACAACAAGGAGAACTTGATCTGTGATTGGGTAGGGGTGAAGGGATGAAAATCAATTCACTTAAACGACTCACGGCTTCTTTCAAGACCCGACGGCGTGTTCTAGCCGCCTCGGAATTGATGAAAGAAGGGTCCTACAACATAAGTACTGGTGGTAACTCTTTCAAGTTCCATAGTCCAGTTGAGGCCTACGAGAAGGCAGCGGAGTTCATCAAGAACCTAATGCACGATGGGTTTAAATTCAACCCTCGTGGAACTATGTCTGATAAGATGGACGTATTCAACAAAGGTGGAACAGAGATCTCAGTATCTGTCCGGAACTCCATTCTTAACATCGACCTATTCTGAGACCTTATGAAGCTGACTGAACTAGATCCCCACTGGCTGTTAGATGACGAAGGGCGCCGAGTAGGTTTTATCTTTAGATGTCCGATTGAGAAAAAGCAGTGGTACCAGTCGTGCAAGTTCATTCCACTCGGTATCAGAGAGCAGTGGAGACTGATGAACAAAACACATCCTGATCAGGAACATTTTTGTACTAAGGTACAACCCTGCAATCCAGAAATGGCATGGACTTGCACTCCTGAGCCTGAGGAGGCGACGTTCGAAAACCTGACGATCACCCCGTCTATAGATGGTTCTGCAGGTGGTCTATGGCACGGATACATTACCAATGGTGAAATCAGATGAAGAAACTTATTCAAGATTGCTTGACTGAGAACGATGGCAAGTCCTACGATATAACCAGGGTTATAGTGGCCTTGGTAGGGGGTTCCGGATTCCCGACATTCCTGGGTTGTACGATCTACAGTGTGATCTCCAGCACTGACCATCATTTTGATATGCAAAGTTTTGGGATCGCTATGGGGGCCATTCTGGCAGGGTTGTGTACTGCAGCTATCGGCATAGGACAGAAACAGAAAACTGATACTCCAGGCCCTCAATAGCCTAATTTGATGGATATGTTTAGCAGTATTGATATGGACGAAAACAAGATGAAGAAAAGGAAATGTCGCCCATGCGTATCCGAGCGCACGAACGTCTTAAAGCAACTGCAGGTCTAACCTCTTATGAAGAGAACACGGAGGTGCATGGAGCTTTTGATACGACCAAGTCGAAAGAGCTTCAACACCTACAGCAAGTTCTCAGGCGACACGGGGTTATCTTTAGATATGACGTACATCACCTTTATCATAAGTCAAATCCTAAAGACATAGATGATGAAGTTCAGATCGTGCTTAAGTGCGTACACGATCTCGGCCATAACCCCAGAGTGCGGCCCAACACTTTGAATCAAGAACGTTTTAGCATTAAATGCCAAACCGAGTTGGTGATCCAACGATTGGTCTACGACGTTCGTATTTTCTACTGTACTACTTAAGGAGGACGAAATGTCTTTTTCTACTGCAGAAGCACTGACTACTTTACAGACACAAGGGTACCCAGTTGACGCCGAAGGTGTCTGGGGTCCTATCAGTCAAAACTCGTGGTGGTTGTTTACCCGTTCAGCTTCTTACACTGCCGGTATCGTACTTGAAGACACTAAAGTCGATTACGAATTTGCGTATCAAGGCGTAGTGGATCAAAACTTTGCACAAGGAGTGGCTGCCGGTACGGGTTATTTCGTTGTTCCCTCCGTCGCTTCGTATGGTTCTTATGCCTCGTATGCGGTACAGTTCGCACTGCGTGAATCCGGTGGGAAGGCTGATTCTTTTGATTGGAATTTCGGAGACAGCGGCACGGCCACGACCACTGTTCCAAGTGCAGTTCACGTCTATTCAGGATCAGGTACCTATCATGCGCAGGTCACGCCTTCCGTAGGTGGACATGCAGTGGCGACCCCTTTCGGCTTCTACGCTTCGGTGTAAACTATGTGGGTCAGGCGTGTTCGTTCGGGCCCTCGTAGGGCGTCTGGAACTGCTTCTATTAGAAGGGATTCTTACTTTACAAAAGATGGCATGAATACACGTACTGGTTGGTACGAGATTCAGAACACGGTTTCGAAGAGAAGTGGTGGACGGTGTGAGGCACAAATTGGTGGACAGCGTTGCACTAACAGTGCCAAAGAAGTTCACCACATAACTCCTTTAAGTAGAGGTGGTGCAAACTCAGTCTCTAACTGTATTCACTTGTGCTCGACGTGCCACGACCGACGCCATCATCATTTATTTAGAGGACGAAGGAAATGAAGTTCAAAATCAACGCAGCACGGAGATTGAAAGCCACGGAAGTCAAAGCTGCTAAGAGGATTAAAGAAAAGTCAGCTAGGTTTGCAGTTGAGATCGTATATGAGGATCTCTTCGGGCAATCTCTTGCGCGCAACCACGACCTCAATATTGAGACCTACGTAGATGGCGCTTCGTTCTATGCAGTAGACAAAGTAAAAGCAAAGTATCAAGCTCTGTGGAAGAAGGGCATTGAGAAGCATGTTAAGAACGGACAGTTTGAAGACTCTCAAGGTGCCAGCACATGGAGAGTAGGGTTGGAAGAAGGTGAGCACGGAATTAGACTTGACATACGTGAATCTCACGGACGTAGCACGATTAGCTACAATGATTCAGACTACGAGGATTAAATAAGATGTTTAAGATCAACGCAGTACAAAGATTGAAAGCTACTTCTAGAATTGAAGTTGACGCGGCTGGAGATGCATGGTGGAATTCTTTGTCTAAAGAGCAGCAAGACCAGTATCTAAAGCTCCACCCTAAGAGCAAGCATGGAAAAGGTTCAGGATCTTCTAAAGCACCCACTCAAAAGAAACGATTGGAAGAAGTTCCGAAGCTTGAAGACCTCTATCAATACAGTGATAAGTTTAGCCCTGAAAAGAACAGACAGGCTGAACAAGAGGCTAAGAAAGAAATCGAGCGCGTCAAAGAACAGAATAGAAAAGCTTCAGAAGAGAACAGAAAAGGATCTTCAGAGCGTCGTAACTATACTCAGGAAACTTTGAAGACGCATAGTCCAAAAGATGCGGGTTCTGCTTTCAAGAAGAGTCCAAAACTTCTGAGCAGCATAGTAGACAAGGCGACTCAACATAATCCTAAATACAGCAAGATGGATCCTGCGCAGAAGAAGAATGCGCTAAGAGAGGACCTGGGCAAATCCCCTTCACACCGTAAGAACTTTATGCAAACTGTCCTTAACACACTGAAGACGGATCGTTCTATGTCTCCAGAAGAACGTAAGAAGATGTGGAATAATGTGAAGGCTGTAAGTAGCACAAATGATCCTAAAGCCATCAAAGAGTTAGTCGACAGTATGTTCCGTTGAGGTCAAAATGTTTAAGATCAACGCTGCTTTTCGTCTCTTCGCTGATGCCCATCATGAGGCGGGAACAGCGTTGAAGACGATTTCAAAGATACTGGGTCCCCACTACGTTATCAATGAAGAAGGCGCAGAACAGATAGTAATCTGGCGCTCTTCGTTGTTCAAGGCCAAGTTAGTACTGGACACAGACGAAGACGTTATGGACTTCACGTTTTTGGATAAAGACAACGCTGGAGGCTTCAGTGCTGAGGGCTACAATGCGCAGTCTTTATTCAAGGACATCAAGTACAACGTAAGCCAGTTCAAACCGACAAAGAAATTGCGTCCGGAGATAATGGATTTGCGAGCACAATTTGGAGCCCTTTAATGAAACTCAGAATTAAATCAGCTACTAGGCTGAAGGCCAGTGAGGTCCTAGAGCACGACAAAGTCCTCCAAGAACTTAGAAACGCAATGTCGTTGTTACTAGGAAAGGGCATGCGCGAATCTGAACAAGAGGACGGAAACCGCCGTATCGTGTCTTTTAAAGGTCGATCATCTGCACAAGATGTAGGAGGTAATGATCTTCGTAGACTTCAGCAGGTTATGGGTGACTCAAAGACAGTGCTGACTATCCATGTAGAAGGTGGGATTCCCGTCTTTTCTTTTGAAATCGAGAACTAACATGCACGATAAACAGCAAGAACTAAGACAACTTCTCGTTCTATTTCTACAGGTCAACTGCGAACCGTCAGATGATCAGTTTCACGCTCTAGCTCATTCTTTAGGCTGCGACAAAGAGACGTTGGAATCCATTGCCTATGAGATGTTGGGTGAAGAAGTAGAGCACGAACACGAAGAACAGGATGAACAAGAACTGCATGAATTGGTGGAAGGTGTGTCTACGCATTTTCCAGAAGGTGAAGAAGTAGAGGATTTTGGTGTAGTCAACGCAGCATTCCGTTTGACCGTAACTGCTGGGATGGATGACGAATACGGAGAAGAAGGCCTGTCCGAGCAGCAGGAAGTTCTGCAAGGCGAGGGCGACACTTCTACTATGAATGCAGATGATCTGACGCTGATGGATGGTGCCCCTGTAGGTCAGTCTACAGATGATGAAATGCAGGACGCCGAACTGGTTGATGGCGTAGGCGAAGATGATACGGGTATTGGGTTCGAGGCCGATAAGACTATGCTCCTGAATGACGGAGCTCCTGCACTTCAGATGAAGAATGCTGCATTGGCTTCAGCACGAAGATTGACTGCCGCTCAAGAAATGGAAGTTTTCGGCAGGCCTGCCTCGCACCTTAGTAAGAAACGTGGGACTGCGGAACAACTAGCGAAGGTAGCAGATCATAAGCCCAATAAAGTTGTGGGTATTTCCATTGCCTCTCCAAAAGGAAAGCAGGGTTTCTGGTTTTTGGGAGGAGCTGCAGGTCTGAAGTTCAAGACTCCGATTAGATTTAAGAATACGCGGGGTGTAGTGGACTTTATAGGAGATATAGATAAAGAGGGTAATCTCGTACCCAAAAGTAAAGAGTCTGCGCACTTGGCCCAAGATGCTCGACCTTTCTACGTCTTTAAATAATCATGGCAAATCCCTTTTTATCGAATTTGGGCATCCCGCAAATTGATCAGGCCCGATCGCCTACGGTGAAAGGGTTTCCACAGGGATTGAACCCCAACAATGTAGCACAGTGGACTGCTGCAGTTCATGATCTGATTCCGACTGCGTCTTCTATAGAGGACTGGGGACAAGTTCTACACCGTTATGTAGAACTATGCGAAGATCGGGGCGTTTTTCCGTTCTCCAATACTCACGTAGATCATAACGACCAGATCATAAAGATCTTCCAGGTCGCTCGCAGGGATTTCGTACGCTTTGTGGACCGTCATGAGTTCTTCCATGATATGAGAATCAGGTCTACGCGCCGTTGCGTTCATCTTACGGATACGGGGTTCGTTCTTCAGGTGTACGCAAACGCTCGTATAGAAGATCCATCTTTTGTCACGTGGTTAGAACGGCTACCCAGTCCTCAAGTATTTCCGTTCGTGCGTGGACAAAATCGCTACGTCAAACGTCTATCTCACGCACTAGCGATCTTTGTAGAAAATCTAAGTTCCCACAACCCAGAGCACTGGAAGATCGGCTACGAGATTTCAGTACCATGCTTTCCAACTATACCAGGACAGGCGTTGCCCTCCAGACAAGAGATAGAGACCTTCATCCTCGAAGTTCTTTGGCAACCGCTACTACGCTCGATGAGACCAATCGGGATGGGGCATCGCCTCATCTAATTAAGCACTTACATACTATAGGGATTTTTATGGAAACGATCTTGAGTTTTATCGGCGGTGCGTATAAACTAATCATTGACGTACCTATCTTTGGAATAGGTGTCCTAATCGGTGGGTTCGGCTACCGCTATCTGTTGAAGAAGAATCCGGCCTTGCTGCAAAAGCTGGTTTCGTCAGTTGCGGCAGAGGCCCAGACGCTAGCTCAGGACGTGACTTCTGCAGCTAGCAAGTAAGAGCGGGTAGGAAGTGAACTAGTAAATAGTGTGGGTCACAAAGAAGAGATTCTAGGCATGTCCTGAATCTCTTCTCGCACTTTGATGCCCAAATGAAGGGCCACACAGTAGGCAATTTTATGGAAGTTTCGCTGAAAAGTTCACGTTCCTCACAATGACGGAGAGCCAAAAGATGGCTGATCTAAGACCAACAACAAACCTGGTTGTGCCTAAGGAGTTTGCGCTCCCTAGGGCCGACCAGAAGAAAGGATTCTTCTACGTATATTCTGGTGCGTACAAGGGTTCTGAAACTGCATTCATGACAGGCCTCTGGGCCTCTGTACTATTCCCTTCGATGTACAATGATCCTCGGTGGGGAAAGGTCAAGATGCGTGCGGCCGCAGAGCAGTTGTATAAACGCACGCCTTCAGGATTTCTCAAAGTTCAAAAGACTGGCGACAAGTTCCTGGTCTCCATTCCGTTGTTCCATTTTCCCAAGTACAGTGCTGCCGGCCTAGTGGATTTCATGGACAACTGGATGGTTGGAAATGCGCACACGAAGAAACGTGCAGATCTACCCGAAGGTACTGTAGACGAATTGCACAACTTCACGGCAGACCTAAATGAATTTGCGAAGGATGTAGATTCCGGGAAGGTGATTCCAGCGCAGAAGGTCATCGAGGCTATGAAACTCGATGCAATCGGTAGTGCGGCCCTGAAAAACTGCCTCCAAGGGGTTCGTGTTGCAGTGCGCGGAAACCTTTGCGTGATCTTCGCTGATTTCGTGATCTCTAAAATAGAGGCTGAGCGTCTGACAATCACGCCTTGGGCTAGAATACGGAATATCGACATATACCCGCTTCTCCTCCATTGGATGAAAGCGGGTTTCGGTGCTCGGGGTACTGTTCCTCTCGCTTCGTTCTCCGTCTCCTCTGTAGTCTTTTCACTGCCGGCCTCTCACGTAGAAAGCGCCCGAGTCAATGATCTTGGGTTGTCTATAGGTCCGGACGGTAAGCCCTACTACATTCCTCGTTCCATTGACAAGGCACAGACTGTCTCTTACGAGGACAAGTACACTGCAGCAGGTCAACAGGAGGATGGTTCTTTTGCATTCCATACTCTTAAAGAGGGTGCGGAGACTTTAGAATCCGGGAAGGAAATACATAATAAGCTCCCGAAGAACATGGTGGTTGCTGTAGATTGGTTGAATAACAAGTACTCGTACACCAATACAGAAGGTGGGCTGACTGTCGAAGACTTGACGCGGTTCCAACCTGCCAATGCTTCCCATCTCATGGAAGTGCTGGATCGTACCTTGTTGACAACCAAGGAAATCACGTGGTTCTTGAACATGGGAGAGGCCGCTGGAGTTCCGCGCTCAGAGTTCCATGCACTGCCAAAAGATTTTGACGAAGTATCAGAGCAGTTTAAGGGTGCATTGGAGCAAGTAGCCGGAAATCCTTTGGACTGGTTTGAGACCGTTAGCCGTATCTGGATTTCACTCAATGGTCCAGATTCCAAGCTTCATATGTCTGATATAACGGAGAAGGGGTTTCCTCCACTTGGTGCTCTAGCTAGATTCTTTAAGCGCATAGAGACCTCAGTCAAAGAGAATATTGAGGCGGTGTACACCAAATATTCGGTCTCCACTGTTATGTCCATGTTCCCTTGGTTGGTAATGATCGCCAACTATACGGATAACATGGAACATCTTCGAGCAGATGCTTATAAGATCCGGGGTCCCGCGATCAATCAGAAGGTGGATCCTGATTGGAAGATGCCTTCGGTGCCCTTGATCAAGAACGATATGGGGCTGCTTCCTCACCAGATGAAGATCAACAATCTGATGAAGGACGATCCTGATCTAGCCATCCTGCCAGTACAGGCCGGGGGCGGCAAGTCCCCGTTGCTATTGATAGATATTCTGTTGCGGTTCAAAGACAATGAAAATGCACCTTATCTAGTTCTGTGTCCGAACCACTTGGTACCGAACTACGTCAAGGAAGCTGTGTACTTTACCGACGGCAAACTAAACGTTATCGCCATAACAAACGTGGCTATCCGACAGAATGGATGGCCGAGGTTGCAGAAGATTTGCGAAGCTGCCCCTAGAAATACTGTAGTGGTAGTGGCCCTGGATACATTGCGGTACCGAGCACGGAATGTTAGTTATGGTACTGAGCCTACTACCATTTTCCCTGTCATTGATTTCCTGCGGCAGTTCAAGTTCCAGTACGTTGCAGTAGACGAAGCTCATAAAATCAAGGGCAAGACCGCACGAAACAAATCGGTCATGGCACTCCTGGCCGACATTCCTAAGAAGCGTCTGGCCTCTGGTACCTTTGCTCATGATAGTGCTTCGGATCTGGCACCCATCATAGCGGCACTGGATCCTACGGTATTCGGCACGAAAGAGGAATTCAACGCCGAATATGGTGAAGTGGTACGAGGCGATCGAGTTGTAGAGTGGAAGAAAGGCGCCGAGCTCAAAATCATGGAGAAGATCAAATCTCGAGTGGTTGTGGCCGGGGCTATGCGAAAAGAGTGGGCAGCGTTCCTGCCTAAACGGGTAGAAAAAGTCTTTGGTGTAGAACTGACGGGCCCTCAGCAGGCTGTGTATAACGATTTGTTGGCTGCCACTATTGATCAGATCGAACAGGATGCCAAGACTAAAAAGCAGTTAGGTAAGTTGTTGGGTAAGAAGGGAAGTGCAGAGGACGAAGAATCTGAAGATGAGGTCGAGGGCGAAACCGAAGAACAGAAAGATGCAGACGAAGAGGAAGGCGAAGATCTAGCCTCAATGTTGAATCCGTACTTGGCCCGCCTTGAACAGTTCCTAATAGCCCCGGGATCAGATCCACTGGGTAAGGCCATTCTCCGGGGTGAAGATCTTCTGTCACCAAAGGTTGCCAAGTGCTATGAGCGTATTCGCCTTCACTTGTTTGGTGGAGGGGTGCGTAATCAGAAGACAGGACAGATGGAACCTTATGGTCCGTTTCCTGGAAAGGTTTTGGTCTTCGTCAACCAGATTGAAGCTGCAGAGGAAGTATTCAACAAAGCTCCTGCGGATCTGAAAAAGCTGGGTTTGCTCTATAAGGCCTCGGACAAAGTAGAACTTCTCTCCGAGTTGGAAAACAACCCCAACAAGCGCTGGATGGTAGGTGTTGTCCAGTCAATGGAAGAGGGGTTGAATCTACAAGTTGGGGCTCGTATTGTACGGTTATCAAGTCCATGGAACCCCGGTAACTTAGAGCAGTCGAATTCACGTATTGAACGTCCTGAGTTTAAGAAGCAAGAGACTCGTAGTCAAGTGTTCTTCGATACAATAGTTGCTGACCACACGTACGACATTACGAAGCAATCCCGGTTGATTGCAAAGGTCATTGCGGCCGCCAAGTTCGAGAACACGGATAACCCTGCCTATGAGGAAATTCCTAAAGTTCGTGTTATCCCCATGAACTTGGAAACCATCCAGACTTTGAACTCCTGGCGGTACGTGTCGGAGGAGAATCCAGGTCTTGAAGAATATCTGCAGGCTCAGCAGCTTTATGAGAAGGTACGCAATGACGACTATGAGGATTATAAAGAGGCCTATATAGCGAAACATGGTTCCGGCCCTGTCATGACTTCTATAGGACAGGCGCCTACACCCCCTGATGCGAAACTGTTGTTACGTACTCCATATGTCCCGGGCTTGGGTTTGTACAGCGAAAAAGAACTTGGACTAGTTCGTTTGGACGAATACCTGAATCTTCCCCCTGAAGTAGGTGAAGATGAAGAGCAGGAGCAAGATGAAGGGGACGAAGAATCAGAGGAAGGCCAGGACGAATACTACAGTGATGCAGAGCGTGCTGAACGTGCAGCTGCTTTGAAAGATCAATTGGTCCACACAGAATATGGAGACGGGTACATATCAAGAGGTCTGAGTCCTCGAGGTAAGTTCGTGTCGATAGAGTTGCTCAATGGATATCGCGCACGAGCCAGACGTTCCCAGGTCTTTTTGGTTACGCGTACTCTGACTTCGAATAAGGATATCAAGAACCTTATCGCCCGAGCAATTGGAAAGATGCCCCATGCTATTCCAGAAGATGTACCTGCAGCATTCTGGAGAGCGTCTAAGCGGGCAGAGGAACTGAGAAAGATTCATGAGCGGAAGTTCGGCAAGCGCACAGTGGAGCAGGCTGAACAACCTATGCCAACTCCTGTGACTCCTAAGCAGAAGCAAGCTCAAGAGGTGCCGAAGAAGGCAGATGCTATTCAGCTCACGATATTTGTCAGTAATGGATTTTTGGGCATTGATTACCTACTAGATGAAGAACAAGGAGATGTTATTCGCGTTCTACAAAGTCTTGGTTTCCGCACCACTCCGTCGTACTACTACGCACAGATGAAGAACGCAAATCATATGCGTAATCAGTTCAACCTGTGGGCTGAAAAGGGGTTGAAGCCGGATCCTACTATTGTGAAGCAGGGCATTGGAGACGCGATCAATGGTGCAGCTCAGTTGATGAAGTCAGGTCAGCTGAAAAATCACGTAGAAGTCTTCAAGTTGACTAAGGGTACTCAAGTTCGTAACTTCTACACACAAGAGCAGAAGCCGTCCAAGGACAGCATGACGTTCAAACCGTACCCGATTCTGCAAGACGGCAAGATGTTCATTGCACTTCCTCAGAATCAAGCGGGTTCCAGGACGGCCATGAAGTTCCGTCGTCCTCTCACCAAGTGGGTAACTAGCGATCCTGCAATGGCCTACTTCGGTACGGTTCAACAAGTGGTTAAGGCCATCAAGGATATTCGAGCAGCAGGAATAACGATTTCGAATATCAAGGAACTGGATCAGCAGGTTACGAAGTTGAAGCCCATGAAGTTCCGTCATATTGAGGATTTCTTCGAAGCTGCTGATACGACGCCTGCAGAGGTTCGACAGGATAAGGAGATTCGCAAGCGGGAAGCGCCTGTGAAGAAAGGTCCTGCAACACCCAAAGAATCTCCTAAGGTCAAACCTCAAGATGTAGTGAAGCCCAAGAAGAAGTTGAAGGTGCCAAAAGAGTTTGAAGACGAAAACTATTAATTTGATGGAGTAGGTGGAAGCCCGGCTTCCACCCTCTCTTTTAGGAGTACACTATGTACAGTAACGCAGTGGCAATTATTAGATCGTTCTGTAAAGCTAACGGGCACCCGGTCTCTACGTCAGCTGACCTGCAGTGGCATGAAATCGAGGCTTTCGCTTCAGTATCGAAAGCTCAATATAGGGCGCTGCCCAACCATGTAAAGATCGCTATGACTCCAGATGCGACGGCCACGCCATCTGCACCTTTGGTTTATGCCACACCCGGAGTTGGCGCCCCTGTAGTTTTGAACGTGCATACACCGGTGCCGCCTGCACTTAACACCCAGATAGAAGCCTATCAGGCAAGTCCCCTCTAAAAGGTGATATATGATTAAGATCAATGCGGCACAAAGATTGAAAGCTACGAGTCGTCCTCCAGCAGTACAGAAATTGTTTAAGAAAATAAAAGAAATTTTCAGTACGGGTACTATTAATGTATCTGAAGATACTATGGATGCGTGGTTGCGCGGAGGATACCCCGCTCATAGTTCCACGGCCAAAGAAGTAGAAAGACTTGTAAAGAACTTGCGATATAAGAATATCGATCTAATAGGTGAGTATGACGACAATTTAGAAGATGCTCTTAAAGAAGGTGCGTTCGGATCTTTTACAAAGCAAGAAATTAATCAGATTATGGATTACGCTAACGACTAACGTACCTGAACCAGGTTCTTATTTATAGTAGAGTGAGGTCAATAAAATGAACGTACAATTCCAAACTGCCGTCAAGAAACTCTTGCAAGAATACGGCCACAAGATCGAAGAAGACGCTGTTCTTGCTGGCGCACACATCTCGCACTTCATCGAAATCGCAGTTCATAAATTCGGTGCAAGTACGCAACAGGCCGCACAAGGTCTGGCCTACCCGTCTCAGCTTCCCCGACTTCTTCTAGAAAAGCTGGAATCTCTGATGAAGGACATTCCAGTAGAAATCGAGAAAGTAGAGAAGAAGATCGAATCTATCATCAAACCTGTTTCGGCTCCAGTACAACCTCCTGTAGTGCAACCTGCACCTGAGACGCCGACTACTACATCTTCAACGGATAAAGGCGAGATGTCTTTCTCTGTAACGGAGTAAGACAATGGGAGCCAAAGTACTGGGCAATCATGGCCCTTATTTCATGAATGGGATTACGGGATCTGGAACTAGAAATATCGCAGATGGTTCTATAGGTTGGAACCAGATTATGGGCAAGGCCGGGGACTGGGTTGTTCTAGGCGCCAGCGAAATTCATAGTCGTGATCAAGTCCAGCGTGGATATTTCTTCCAAGGGGACGGGAACGCAGCAGCAACTATTGAGATGACGCTGGCTAATGAAGGAACTGCCAAAGATCCGACTATGCAATCTGTTGTACCCTGGGTGTCGGCCTCAACTTTGGGTGCCACTATGACTAATGTACCGGCCAGCCTTTCTGGTACCAACATTTATTGGCATTTGGGCGCATTCTCTGCCGTGAAGATCACGTTCACTGCTCCAGGCAACATCTGGATTGTCTCTCGCTAAGGATCAATCATGCGAAGACTTCCTAAAGCGTATTACGAAGATCGGGGTTTTAAAACTCGTGCTCAACTTAGAGCCTCTTCAAGTCAGATAATTGTTTCATCTTCTATTGAAGAGTCTCTAGAACACAATCAAGTTTCAGATGTTCAGCACGCCATTGAAACAGTGGACGCGGAAAAAGATCAATCTCTGGTCCAGCATTTAGATTTTGCAACGTGGTTGCCCTTCGCTGCTAAGGTCTATAACATCTCGCCTCACATTGAAGATTACATCTTGGTCTCAACTGTAATCTGCCCTTCTGAGATCCCGAATCGGAATGGTATAGCATTTCCTACTTCGGAGTTGGCAAAGTTTCAACCACCCCCAATGAACCGAATGGTTTATAAAGCGTGGACGGGATGCCCCATTCATTCTGAGCACGACAACGAAGTACATGAACGTGCATACGGAGTGATCTTCGATTCTTCGTTTCACAAGGTTCAAGGGTACGGAGGTGGCAAGCTCTGGAAGGTAATGGGCCTGAACGGTATTGACAAGCAGAAATATCCAGACATGGCTCAACGTGTTCTGAATAAAGAAGTCAATACGTATTCTATGGGAGCCCTAGTTGATTACTTCCAGTGCGGGTACTGTGGTGCTGAGTGCCATTCGAAGTTTGTGTGCCCCCATATCAAGAGTATCCAAGATGTGAATTGGGACGTGCATCGAGATTGGGAAGGCAACTCTCACTTGTCGTTCTTGAACGCTTTTGGTATCAGCCCAATCGAGTGCAGTATTGTCGAAGATCCTGCATGGGCGCCAGCCTTGTCGGATACTGTATTCGAGATGGACGAATCGGTTCGTCCTTGGGACCAAGGGAAAGAAGTACCAGATGTGCGAAGAGCTGTAGAGCGAGAAAACGCTATCGACAAGATGGGTCGTTCTATATTTGATCAATTTCCAATGAAGTGGTGATCTATGTTTAAGATCAACTCCGTCACTCGTCTTTTAGCTTCTGATTCGAAGTTCAAAGTAGTGAAGCAGGGTCTAGTCGACTGGCAAGTACTGAAAGACGGAGAGCCCTACGCGTGGATTACCAATAACAAAGGTAGTAGGATGTATACGGTGACTTTCAAGCATCTTTCTGGGGAGTATCCAGGATTCAGGAATCTCACCGACGCAAAGAAATTTGCTACTACCTAAATAAACCCCTAGCGCTTAACCGGCCTAGGGGTTTTATTTTGTCTGCACTCAAGGTCTGGGCGTGCAATGCGCCAGTTTTCTTCTGACCTAAATTTCCATTCCTGAACAGTTCGCAATTTAATTCCAAGCAAGAATCGAAAGGCGCGCGCCCCTCCATTCTTAGCTTTTTCACTTTTAAGGAGCGTTACATGGCGATCGGCACGAAGAAAAAACGTATCCTCGCAGCGGAGGCTAAGGACACATTTCCGCAAGCGACTACGCACTTTCCGAACGAAACGACTAAGCCTGAAGAAGAGTCAGGTTTTGAAGTTCGTAATCAACAGGAATGGAATGACATTTTGATTGACCCAGATGTCGAAGGAGGAGACACTCACTTCCGCAACGAAGAGCAGTTCAACAAAGAATCGAGCAAGCGAGTAGCTGCAGGTGCTGACAAACCCGTCAAAACCAAGGCCACTACTAAAGACTCGAAGAAGATTGAAGCTCTCTTGGCTAACGCAGCTGGTAAGTCCGCTAAGCGTATGACCAAGGCCGAGCACATCGATATTGGCGAAGACGAAGCTGAAGGTTACGACGAAGAGCTAGGTGAAGACCATGACTCAACGTTCAGCGCCGGAGATGAGGATTCAGGTGTTGAAGCCGCCTTCGAAGATGAAGATGAGCGTGCCGAAATGCAACGTCGCAAACGCAAGCCGGAAGAAGCCTCTAAGAAGAAAGTCAAGGCCAACGAGGATTGCGAAGAGGGCCCGCAAGCTACTACGCATTTCCCCAATGGCGACGAAGAGCCCGCAGACGGTTATCTTACTGTCGGTGAAGTCGACGACGAAGAGTTCGAAGATGAAGACGACATGGAAGTAGACGCGGATTCACTGGAGTACGGTGAAGCTCCTCAGCAATCGCTTATGGATGAAACTGAAGACCACGAACTGAATGCTGAGTTCGAGGAATTCGAAGGCGAAGAGCACGCAGAGGGCGAACCCGAAGAAGTAGAAGAGGAAGCTCTAGAAGACGAAGAACATGAAGTCGGCGCTGCTGACGCCATGGATCTGACGGACGTCGATGGGATGGACGATGAAGGTGATGACACCGTGTTTGCTTCGGTTGGTATGAAGCTTCACGTCATTAAAGGCAACCGCATTATCGCTTCAATGGGTAAGAAAACTGCAACCAAGGCTGGTGTTCAGGACGTTTATCTGTCGGAACAATTCGAACTCGCAACTGCAGCTGAAATGTCCAAGCACGGTCTCCGTGCAGGTTTAAAGAAGCAAGGTTTCACGATGGCCAAGGTCAACGTAGCTCGTAATGAAGTTCTAAACAAGCGCGTTGAACTGAAAGCCCGTCAAGTAACTGCGGCTGTCCGTCGTGCACAGTCGAATTCCAACGAAGCTCTCGGCCAGTGTTTGGCTATTGCAGCAGTAGGTATCAATCGCCAGTATTTCAAGGACACGCGCAATGAACTGCGTGCGGCCATGGAAGAAGAGTTGGAAGCAGCAGGTGTTCGTGGTGCTTCACGTCTGGTTCGTCGCGTATTTGCTTCGAAGGGTATTGATTATGCTAAGTCGATTCTGACTCTGGCTAACAAGTTGGTCAATATGCCCGAAGAAGCACGCAATGCGTTTGCAGAAGCATTGGATATGACTAGCGATGGTGAAATCGATGAAGACGAAGATATGTACGGTGACTCGTCGACTCCTGATTTCGTCAACGAAGAGCATGAAGAACTGGATGAGGACGGTGACGAGTTTGTAGACACGTTTGAGGTCGAAGACGAGGCTCCGGAGACTATTCACGCTGCACTTCTCCAACCTCTGCGTCCTACTAAGAATCGTGTACAGGCTAGTTCAAAGACGTACTCGCCGACGGCACAGTCTGTTCTTGATGGATCATTCCGTTTTTAACCATTTCACCCCAAACGTAATTTGATGTTGTGCAGGTGGTGTTAAATACTGCATCACCTGCTATTACAGCATTAAAGAATTCGCAGGTTCAGGGTCTTCGGGCCTAAAGAAAAATCCATAGGAGAAATTAGATGATCTCTCGTCCTCTGACTCGAGTTGTTAACTCGATCGAAATGAATGTTATGAGCACGCCGCAAGTGCCTTATCCGGCCTTTGCGGAAGGTATGGCGTTGGTCCGTACGAACGGCCAACAAACCAAAGGTGTCAGCCCTTCGACGGGTACTGCCACTGATATTTTCGTCGGTTTTTCGTTTGCTGGTACGTCGGCTTATCCTTTCCAAGAAAACTTCTTCAACAAAGTAGAAACCTTTGTTGTTCAAGGTGGTCAGGTTAGCCTGTCGTTCGTTCCGGTTGGTGCAGGTACGACGCCCCAAGTTGAAATCTTTGATGTAACGACTCAAACGCCAGTTACCACGTTCACCACGACGGCAGGTTCGACTGTTGTCTCAGGTCTTACGACGGGCGACACAGTTAACGTTACGTATAAGTTTGCTACGTCGGTCATTCAAGAAGTTGCTCTGGTTGGTAATGTGCAACCTGGTGGTTATTCAGGCGCAATCGTAGGTCAAATCGGTGTTATTACGCGTGGTGTTGTTTACACGACGGAATTCGATGCTTCAGTAGATTGGGATACGGTTACGACCAACGTTCCAGGCGTTGCACTTGCTGCCACGGATATCGTTCTGGGTGCAAACGGTCAACTGACTACGCACGCAAAGGCTGCCACGGGTAATGCTTTCCCTGGGTTTATCGTTCACTCGCCGGATCAGTTGTACCCGTTCCTCGGCGTTGAGTTCTCGGCTATTGCCTAACCCACGTTCCAGAATAAGTTGAATAGGAGTTTATAAAATGGTCCGTCAAAAAGTTAAGGTCCGCGCTTCTAAGAAGCCTATGATCGCTGCGACCGAATACAAACACGATGGTTCTTCGGAACGCATGGTTGGTTCTAACGGTGAACTTAATGCTTCGTCAAAGAAGGATCTGTTTAGCCGCCAAGCTGCTTTCGTTGCTGCCGCTTCGCAGGGTAAGATCGTTGCTAATGAGGTGTTTGCCTCAGCTGAGAAGTTCCAAGACGTTCGTAAGGAACTTGTCCAAGCAGCGTTCAATGATAAAGAAGCCTATCGCGTTCTCGGTGAGCGCATGGCTGACAGTCTGTATCAAACGTGTAATCGTCAGGGTTTTGCCCGTAAGTAGCTGACGAAGATCACTGTTGAGCAGGG
>Ga0157374_10000377_pt1 | contig 41023 bp, 38 predicted proteins | sample M25metaG_FD_115308 | JGI IMG/M metagenome (GOLD analysis project Ga0157374, IMG submission 115308) | Miscanthus rhizosphere microbial communities from Kellogg Biological Station, Michigan, USA - M2-5 metaG | ecosystem: Host-associated > Plants > Roots > Rhizosphere > Soil | place: USA: Michigan...
AATGAGAAACCACCTATAAACGCCATCATGGCGGCGAAGACGCGCCTCGATTTCGTCTGGTTCTCCTGAAACCAGCATCTTCTGCCATTTTTCCATTAACGGCGGCAGGTCCTCCGTATGGAAAGCAACTTGCCAGCCCCAACCATGCGACTCTTCAGGGGAGAGCCCGGTGTATTCATGCCAACCTTTGTTGAGGAACTCGTTGGAACCGTCGGGCAGATTGCACCACGCCAATGTGGGGATAGTATCGATGATGGCGGAAAGATTGCGCTCGCTCGAGTGCAAAGCCTCATCCGCCCGTGCGTTGGCGATAGCGACCGCGGCCTGATTCGCAAACAAACCTAACCAGGTAAACTCTCGTTGACCGTAAGAATGGCGGCTGAAGACAGCGATGACCCCCAGCAGTTGGTCTCGAAACATGAGGGGATGACCTGCAAAACTGCGAATCTCCTCACGTTTCGCCCATTCTGGTCGCACGACCCAATCGTTTTGAGCGGCCACGTCTTCGAGGAGAATCGGATGCCGGTTTGCTGCTACTTGACCAACCTTTCCGACATTGAACGGCATTCTAGCAAAGTGCCCCTGAAGGAAACACCAATCTTCCCCTGGTGAATTGATAGGAGTTCCAGCGCTTGCGACGAGACAAAGATCGTCAGGGCGATCCGACGCAGTGCTGCAAACAGTGGGGAGGTCGGCGGATGGCAGCAGCCAAATCCGAGCCAATGCTACTCCCGGCTGTGATGCCAAACCCTTAACAATACGCTGCAAGACAGAGTCGACGCGCTGCTCTGAGGTGACGGTGACCGCTAAGGCGAGCAACGGCTCTGCCGCCAGTGAAGTCCCCACAAGACCCTCCACTCAATTCATGTGTGCCCACGGCCAGGAACTGCCTGGCAGAGCGGCCCTCTACATAACCTGTCCAAAGAACGGTTTAGGAATTATCCCCCACCGCGGCCTGTTGAGCCACTCTGAATATCATTGCGACATGCCTTGGCGCTGACCTCCTGCTGATCGCCACGTCCATGCGCCTGTCCGATACTAAAGTGTCGCCAATACCATCGTCTAATTGTTTCTTCTGCGCGACTTTGGTCTTATCGCATCATCGCGTCAGTTTCTGGATGAAGAAAGCGCCGGGAGAGACACTTATGAATATCTCCGAGTCCGCATTCACCCCTGATTCACTACCTGTGAGCCTTCTACCTGAAGTGACCGTGAGACGTCCGGATCAACCCTCTGAAGTCACGATTGATAATGATTGTGCAAGCGCAGAGCTGAATATCAATCGTGGATCCTGGGCGGAGGAGGATGGTGGAGACCAGCACCTCGAAGGTATCGTGGGCAAAAGTCCGGCTCTACAACGTACGCTCCGCGAACTCAATGTCGTGGCGCCGACCGATTCCGGCGTATTAATCCTGGGAGAGACTGGCACGGGAAAGGAGTTGATCGCCCGAGCGATTCATAACCTGAGCAGTCGACGGGACCGCCCATTTATCAAACTGAACTGCGCCGCCATTCCTTCCGGTTTACTGGAAAGTGAACTTTTTGGGCATGAAAAAGGTGCTTTTACGGGAGCTGTCATGCGCAAAGCGGGCCGCTTCGAGGCTGCCGACAAAGGCACGCTATTCCTCGACGAAGTCGGTGACATTCCACTCGAGCTTCAGCCTAAATTGCTGCGCGTGCTCCAGGAACATGAATTTGAAAGACTAGGCAGCACTCGCACACAGCAGGTGGACGTTCGTGTGGTTGCGGCTACTCATCGGGATCTGAAGCAGATGGTGGAATGTGGAGAGTTCAGAAGCGACCTATACTATCGCTTGCACGTTTTCCCATTGCCAGTCCCTCCATTGCGAGAGCGTAGCGAAGACGTTCCTCTTTTGGTGCGCCATTTTGTGGGCGAATATGCCCGGCGGATGAAGCGGCGCATTGAAACCATTCCTCGCCAAGCGATGGAAGCCTTTAAAAGCTATTCATGGCCGGGTAACGTGCGTGAGCTGCAGAATTTTATCGAGAGGGCGGTAATACTTTCGCCGGAAAGTGTCTTGCGTGCGCCTCTTACCGAGCTGAAAGAGGCTGCTATTCAATTGCCTGGTTCGGAACTGTGCACTATGGAAGAAGTGGAGCGTGAACACGTGTTGCGGGCCGTCCGTGCAGCGAACTGGGTCATCGGAGGTCCTAACGGCGCTGCGGCACGCCTGGGTATGAAGCGGACGACCCTGACGTATTGGATCCGCAAGTTCAAAATTCCGCTTCGTCCTCAATGAAACAGATCGTGGCGTGGGAGCAAGGAGTCCGTGGTGTGAGTAGCGCCGGCAGTTTCTTGGAGATTCAACCGCCACCATTTACTGCCGTCATGTTCTGAATATTGCTTTAACTGGTAGCCAGGAAACCGATGGCGCAGAAGACCCTGATGCGGAAGTAGTTTCCGTTCAATTCCCTGATCGACCACTTTTCATTGCGCGGGAGAGAAATTATGTCTAACCAGCCGAAATTAGACTATGAACGCCTGAAACGCGATATGGAGCGTTTGCGAGAAAACCAAAAAGTTGAAAAACTTAAGGCCATCATACAAGCCAAAATTAAGCAGAGAGAACGTGTGACAGCTAGGTTTTTGCTGGTTTAACTTTTCTCTTACGCTTGCGCAGAATCTCCGTAGTTATTTAAATCAGCTTTTCTTTAACTGCTCCTTTGCGGCTATGACAACCTGGTCGGGCTCGAATCCAAACTTTTTTTGCAGTTCCTTCAACGGGGCCGAAGAGCCAAAAGTGTTCATGCCGATAACCCGGCCGGAATTTCCAACGTATCGGTCCCAACCCAAGGTTGAGCCTTGTTCTATCGCTACCCGCGCTTTTACACTTGGCGGCAATACACTGTCCCGATAGGCCTGCGGCTGCTGCTCGAAAATTTCCCACGAAGGCATGGATACCACGCGCGAGCGAATACCCTCCGTGAGAAGTTTTTCGTGCGCTTCGACCGCAAGAATGACCTCACTGCCCGAAGCGATGAGAATCACTTCCGGGTCTCGGTCGGGAGCATCGGCTAGCACGTAGGCACCGTGCGCGATTCCGGAAGCCGGAGCATACTTGTTACGGTCTAGAGTAGGAAGAGGCTGACGCGACAATGCCAGGACGGCCGGTTGATGGCGCAACTGCATGATGAAGCGGTAAGCCTCGACCACTTCATTGGCATCGCCCGGGCGGACTGTGATCAGTCCTGGTATTGCACGTAGAGAGATAAGGTGCTCGACCGGCTGGTGCGTAGGACCGTCCTCGCCATCCCCCATGGCATCATGCGTGAACACGAACATGCTGGGCAATTCCATAAGTGATGCCAAACGAATTGAGGGCCGCGCGTAGTCACTGAAGATGAAAAAGGTCGCTCCAAAAGCGCGCACCTTTGAGAGGTTAAGTCCGTTGACGATGGCGGCCATCGCGTTCTCGCGAATACCAAAATGCAGATTTTTGCCTTCAGGCGTATCAGCCTGGAAATCCCCGGCGCCTTTGTAAGTCAGCGTGGTCTTGTTTGACGGACCAAGATCCGCGGATCCACCAAGGAACCAGGGAATGTTCTGTGCGAGCACGTTCAGCGTTTTGCCTGAAGCATCGCGGCCGGCAATCCCTTTGGGATCGGCAGGGAACACCGGAAGGTTGCGGTCCCATCCCGTCGGAAGCTCGCGTTTCTGCATCAACTCAACTTCGACCGCGAGGTCTGGATATTGAGTGCGGTAGGACTCAAACAGTTCCGCCCAGTTACCACGAGCGTCGGCGCCGCGTTTGCCAATGCCGCCGGCGAAGTGCTCGTACACGCCTTCGGGAACATAAAACTTCTCACCTTCGGGAAATCCGTACGCCTTCTTGCACAAGCGAACTTCTTCTTCCCCGAGTGGCTCTCCGTGAGCGGCGGCCGTGTCCTGCTTGTGCGGTGAGCCGTAGCCGATGTGGCTATCGAGAACGATGAATGTGGGGCGGCCATTCGTGTTGCGGAAAATTTCTAAAGCCTGCTCTATCCGCCCGATATCGTTCGCATCGCCGACGCGTAGCACATTCCATCCATAGGCGATGAAGCGAGTCTGAACGTCTTCGGTGAACGCGATGCGCGTATTACCTTCGATCGTGATGTGATTGTTATCGTAGATCCAGCACAGATTTTCAAGTCCGAGATGCCCGGCGAGAGACGCAGCTTCAGACGCAATACCTTCCATCAGGCAGCCGTCACCACAGACTGAATAAATGTGGTAGTTGAAGATGTCGAAGCCTGGCCGGTTGTACCGGTGGGCGAGCCATTTTTCTGCGATTGCCATGCCAACGCTGGTTGCCACACCTTGCCCAAGCGGGCCAGTCGTGGTCTCCACACCTGACACCCAATGGTATTCGGGATGCCCGGGCGCCTTGCTGTCGAGTTGGCGGAAGCGGCGGATATCATCGAGCGTAACCGACGGTTGTCCCAGTCTTTCGTAGTCAGCATTCACGGCTTGGACGCCGGTGAGATGGAGCGCAGACCAGAGCAACATCGATGCATGGCCATTGGACAAAACGAAGCGATCGCGATTGGGCCAGATCGGGTCTTGGGGATCGAATTTGAGTACACGATTCCATATCGTATAGACGAGCGGAGCCAGCGCCATTGGCGTTCCGGGGTGGCCGGAATTGGCCTGCTGCACGGCATCGATGGAGAGTGTGCGAATTGTGTTGATGCACAGCGTGTCGAGCTGTGCGGCAGTCAAAGTCTCAGTTGGCGCTATTGCGGTACTCATGGTGATCTCCGTAAGAAAATTCGAATCGTGTTTTGCCCTAGGCCGGAATTGCTGTGGCCGGTGTTGCGAACTCGGTTGCTGCTTTCTTTTCCAAGGCTGCGACTTTGCTCAATCGGCGCAGGTGGCGGTCAGCCTGGCTGAACTCGGCGGCTAGAAATGTTTGCACAAGCTCCCATGCCACCATCGGTCCCATCACGCGGCCGCCAAGGCAAATAATGTTCATGTGATCGTCCTCAACCCCCTGGTGAGCTGAGAAATGATCATTGATCAAAGCGGCCCGAACACCTGGAACTTTGTTGACACAGACTGATGCGCCGACGCCGCTGCCGCACACTGCAATCCCGCGCTCCACCGCTCCAGACGCCACAGCGCGGGCCAGCGGCGTAACGTAATCGGGATAGTCGTCGCCGGGCTCGAGGCGCTTTGCGCCGAAGTCTACAAGTTCGTAACCTGCGGCACTCAATCGCTCGCGGAGCTCCTCTTTCAATCCAAACCCGCCATGGTCGGCGGCGATTCCGATACGCATATGCTCTCCTTATTATTAGGATTATTAGGGCGCAAATTAGCCTTCTGTCCCTCACGTACGGCGTTATTACGCCACTTCTGTCTTCGAACCCCTATCCACTTGTTCTGCGGCCGCGGAATCTGCCAAGACCAGAGAATTAACCGCGCGCACGCGGCCGGCGGGAATTGAACTATCACCAGCTATCAGACGAGAAAGCATTCCTGCTTTTTCGTTTCCTGTCACAAGCCACAGTACGAGTCGCGCGCGATTGATGATCGGATACGTCAGCGTCATGCGTCGCCGCTTCTGATAGATTCCCGTGAGTGCGACATCCACATCTTTCACGTTTAGGACGGCATCTCCTGGAACAAGAGAAGCCGTGTGCCCGTCGGGTCCGAGCCCCAGGTGAATGAGATCAAGTACAGGTGAGGAGCCAGCGATCGTCTGTAGCGTCAGCGCATACTGCGCACAAGAGGCTTCAATATTCCCCGATTCCACCGGCATAGGGTAGATTTGCTCGGGTCGTAATGGTGCATGCTCGAGCAAACTTTCGCGCAGATGAGTGAGATTTCTATCGGGGTCACCGTGAGGTGCGACTCTTTCATCCACCTGTACGATATGCACGCCGTTCCACGGCACATCTTCCTGAGCGAGATGGCGTAGCATAATCCACGGCGTTTTCCCGCCGCTCACCGCCATTGCAAATTTGCCGCGAGCTGCGACCGACTCACGGGCTTCGTTGGCGATAAGCTTGGCGGCTTCGACTGCAACCGCGTCACTGTTGGCACAAACTTCAATCTTCATCACGCCGCCTCGCTTCCAACTGCAAAGGCTTTCTTCTCGCCGGGATTGCTCCATCCTCCCGGAGGAGTGACCCGGTCAACCTCTGCAGGGCCCCATGTCTGTGGTGCGTACTGATAGACGGGAGTGTGCCTCTTCAAAACTGGCTCCACAATTCGCCACGCTTCCTCGACGTAGTCCTCGCGTGCGAACAGGGTACTGTCTCCGTCCATGGCAGCTCCGAGTACTCGCTCATATGCATCCATCTCATCTGCGCGGGGAGAATGGCTGGCCACCATCTCGCTGGTTTGAAGGGCCATTCCTTCTGCATTTGGAACCAGGTTCATCATCCCCATGGCAATCGTGATCTCCGGACTCAATCGCAGCCGCAGATGGTTCTCCACCAACTGGCTGTCCGGAATCAGGGTTGGAGGCTTGCGAAACTTGCCGACAATCTCTGTGCAAGTAGCTGGCAAACATTTGCCGGCACGAATGTAGAACGGCACCCCTTTCCATCGCCACGAATTGATTTCCAGCTTTAATGCTGCGAAAGTCTCGGTCTGCGAATCCTTCGCCACGCCATTTTCATCTCGGTAGCCCTTGAATTGCCCACGCACCAGGTCTTTTTCATCGATGGGTGGAATTGCTCGCAGTACTTTGGCTTTTTCGTCGCGAATGGACTCGCTGTCCGTGCGAACCGGTGCCTCCATTGCCAGGTTCGACAAGACCTGAAACAGATGGTTCTGAACAACATCGCGAATGGTTCCAGTCTGGTCGTAGAAACCGCCGCGCCCCTGTACGCCGAAATCTTCCGCCATCGTGATCTCGACGCTCTCGATGTAGTGGCGATTCCAAAACGACTCCACAAAAGTGTTGGCGAAGCGGAACGCCAGCACGTTGTTTACCGCGCGTTTGCCGAGATAATGATCTATGCGGAAGACATCGTCTTCGTCGAAAACACTAAGCAGGACTTTGTTCAGGTCCTGCGCAGATGCCAGATCATGCCCAAAAGGTTTTTCTACGATAACTCGCGCGCCCCGGCCACAATTCGAATCGGCCAGATGCCGGACCACGGTTTCGAACAGCACCGGCGGAATTGCCAGATAATGCGCGGGGCGTTTCGCATCCTGGAGTTCCTGGCGAAGCGCTGCGAAGGTCGCTGGATCCTGATAATCGCCGTCGACGTAGCGCAATAACCCGATCAACTTTTCAAAAGCCTTAGGATCAAGCCCACCATGTTTTTCCAGACTGTCTTTCGCCCGAGCACGGAGTTGATCGAGGTTCCATCCAGCCTTGGCCACGCCGACAACCGGGACGGTCAGGTGTCCTCGCTTCACCATCGCCTGTAGCGACGGGAAGATCTTTTTGTATGCGAGATCGCCGGTGGCGCCGAAGAAAACGAGGGCGTCCGAGTGAAAACTGGTCATGAATATCTCTCCTTTAAGCAGCCTCAGATTTTTCTTTTGGCTTTTCCAAATGTCCGCCGAATCCGAAACGCATTGCGGACAGCAGCTTGTCAGCGTAGTCGGCTTCGCCGCGTGAGCTGAAACGCTCGTACAGCGAGGCGGTTAGTACCGGGGTCGGGACCGCTTCATCGATTGCGGCTTTGATCGTCCAGCGGCCTTCGCCGGAATCGGAAACGCGGCCGGCAAATTTCGAAAGGGCAGGATCCTGAACCAGCGAGCTTGCAGTCAGGTCCAGGAGCCACGACGCGATGACGCTGCCACGGCGCCAGACTTCTGCCACGTCGCGCAGATTAAATTCGTACTGGTAATGTTCCGGATCGCGCAGCGGCGTGGTTTCGGCATCAACTCCGTGCTGCTGCTTGCCAACATTGGCCGAGCGCAATACCGACAGGCCTTCTGCATACGCTGCCATGATTCCGTACTCGATTCCGTTGTGGACCATCTTGACGAAGTGGCCGCCGCCATTCGGGCCGCAGTGCAGGTATCCCTGCTCAGCAGTACCGTCGACTTTTTCTCGCCCAGGCGTACGGGATATATCGCCTATTCCCGGAGCCAGCGCGGAAAAAATCGGATCGAGGTGCTGGACGATCTCTTTCTCGCCGCCGATCATCATGCAGTAGCCACGTTCCAGCCCCCAAACGCCGCCACTGGTGCCTACGTCAACATAGTGAATCTGTTTCGCCGCGAGTTCCTTTGCGCGCTTGATGTCATCGACGTAATAGGAATTTCCGCCGTCAATGAGAATGTCCCCTGCTTCGAGGTGCGGTAACAGATCGGCTATGGTCTGATCGACGACTGCCGCTGGAACCATCAGCCACACCGCGCGGGGTTTTTGCAATTTCGCCATCAGATCAGCCAGCGAATTCGCGCCGATTGCCTGTTCTTTGACCAGATCGGCCACCGCTTGGGGCGACCTGTCGAACACAACACTGCGATGTCCTTTCTTTACTATCCGGCGCACCATATTCGCGCCCATTCTGCCCAGTCCTATCATTCCGATTTGCATATGTTCTCCTCTTCTAAAATTGCGTTTGAGTCACTGCACTACTTGCGTTACTGCGTAACGCAAAGATTGCATTGCGTCAGCGACACTCTTATCGGCGCCAAACACCGACGTACCTGCGACCAGCACATCAGCTCCCGCTGCAACTGCCATTAAAGCTGTCTCCTCATCAATTCCCCCATCGACTTCTAATTCACAATCGGGGTTGATCTGCTCGATCATCTGCACGACCCGCCGAATCTTGGGCAGGGTTGATTTGAGAAAATGCTGATGCCCGAACCCCGGATTCACAGTCATCACCAGCACTTGGTCGAGATCTGGAAGTATTTCTTCCAGAACCGATGCAGGAGTGGCGGGATTAATTGCTACTCCGACGCGTTTTCCCAAAGCCTGAATACGCTGCACCGTACGGTGCAAATTGTTGTTACCTTCCCAGTGAACAAGAAATGATGTAGATCCGGCCTGGGCGAACTCGTCGAGAAACAAATCCGGATCGGAAATCATCAAGTGCGTCTCCATGGGCAATTGGGTGACCCGACGAAGTGACTTCACAATCGGGGCTCCAACAGCAATGTTGGGCACGAAATGTCCATCCATGACGTCCACGTGGATACGATCGGCGCCTGCCTGTTCGGCTTCGGCAACTTGCTCGCCCAGACGAGCGAAGTCGGCGGCGAGAATCGATGGAGCGAGTTTGGCGACACGGTTTTGCATAATTCTCTCTAGCTTGCAAACTTGTGATCGGAAAGCTCCTCACGCAACGCTTCCAACCACGTCAGCGCTGACGGGTTGCTCATGGAATAATCTCAAGCGCGCGCTGACAACCTGCTTCACAGAATCCACAACTGGCCGCAGAACCTTGTAGGGCACGACATCGTTAGAGTCTCGTGCCAGGCTTTCGTCGAGTGACTCCCTCCACGCCACGCGCAGTTCGGTATTGATGTGAATAATGTTGATTCCCGCGGCGATTGCCTTGCGAAAGTGGTTATCGTCGGTTCCTGACCCACCGTGTAGAGTGAGAAAAACCCCAGTCGCTTGCTTGATTTGCGCAATTCTTTCGAGATCCAGATGCTTCTTCGCTTTCCCGTGCACCATGCTCTTAAGCATGCCGTGCATATTGCCAACCGCAGGAGCGAGGACGTCAATCCCGGTTGCCGCGACGAATTGTCGTGCTTCTTCAGGTGTTGAAAGCTTGCCGCTGCCCTGAGGAGCTTCTTTGATTTCCGAGCCCGTTCCTATGTCTCCAATTTCCCCTTCCGCAAGAATTCCCGGGTTAACCGCCTTAATCGCCTGGACTGCTTCCTTCGTGCTAGCCACATTCTCTTCGAAAGGTAACGAAGAGAAATCAATTCCAACGGAATCAAATCCTGCGTTTGCCGCCTCCAGAGCCTTCTTCAAAGAGTGTGTATGATCCGCGTTCAGAAAAATTGGCAGACCGGTATCTTCACGCAAACTTTTCACGAGAGCGGCAAGTTGGCGCGCGCCAAAAAAGTCTCGTTCTCCTTCGGATGCGCCGACCAGTACCGGAAGTTTGGTGTCAGCTGCGGCCGCAATCACGGCCTTCAGCAAGACCTGGTCAGATACATTGAAATGACCGACGGCCGTACCTTCCTGCTGCAATCTTGTTAAAACATCACGTAATGCACTCATCTTCGTTTACTCCTAAAGTAGAATCTTGATCCTGGTTATTACGACGCTTTCATTTTGCGGTAGCGACGAATCAATGTATTGGTTGAGCTGTCGTGCTTCAGCACAGGTTCGGCTTGGTCTTCGAGTTCGGGAATGATTCGCTTTGCCAGAACTTTGCCAAGCTCCACCCCCCACTGATCGAACGAATCAATGTTCCAGATCACACCTTGTGTGAAAACGGAATGTTCGTAAAGAGCAATCAGCTTGCCTAAGCTTTCAGGGGTGAGCCGGTCAGCCAGAATGGTGTTCGAGGGTCGGTTGCCCTCAAAAACTCGGTGCGGCACCAGCCAATCCGGCGTTCCCTCGGCCCTCACTTGCTCGGGAGTCTTGCCAAACGCAAGCGCTTCTGTCTGAGCAAAGACATTTGCCAGCAGCATGTTGTGATGTTGCCCAAGCGGATTCAAGGTCTTCGCAAATGCGATGAAGTCGCAGGGGATCAGGCGTGTTCCTTGATGGATTAGCTGATAGAAAGAGTGTTGGCCATTGGTTCCGGGTTCACCCCAGTAGACGGGGCCCGTATCATTTTTAACTATTTTCCCCTCAAGGGTGACGTGCTTTCCGTTGCTTTCCATCGTCAGCTGTTGCAAATAGGCCGGAAAGCGCTTCAGGTACTGTTCGTACGGCAATACTGCCACCGTGCCCGCCCCCAGGAAGTCGTTGTTCCACACCGCCAGCAGGCCCATCAGAACCGGCAGATTGCTTTCAAATGGGGCCGTGCGGAAGTGCTCATCCATTTCGTGGAAACCATTGAGCATCGCGCGGAAGTTTTCCGGGCCGACCGCTATCATTGTCGAAAGGCCGATCGCCGAATCCATGGAATAGCGTCCACCAACCCAATCCCAGAATCCGAACATGTTAGCGGTATCGATGCCAAACTTTGAAACCTCAGCAGCGTTTGTCGAAACCGCGACGAAGTGTTTTGCCACCGATTTTTCATCGACTCCCAGCCCCTTGAGCGACCAGGCACGAGCAGTCTGCGCGTTGGTCATGGTTTCGAGAGTTGTGAAAGTTTTTGAGGAGACGATGAATAGCGTCTCCGCGGGATCAAGATCCTGCACCGCCTCGGCAAAGTCGGTTCCATCCACATTCGAAACGAAGCGAAAAGTCATCGAGCGGTCCGAGTAGTGTTTGAGGGCCTCGTAGGCCATCACGGGGCCGAGATCGGAACCACCGATGCCGATATTGATGACATTACGAATGCGCTTGCCGGTGTGCCCCTTCCACTCTCCGCTGCGCACCCGATTACAAAAATCGGCCATGCGATCAAGTACACCGTGGACTTCAGGTACGACGTTTTTTCCGTCCACGAGAATCGTTGCATCCTTTGGGGCCCGCAGCGCGGTGTGCAGTACCGCTCGTTTTTCGGTAATGTTGATCTTCTCTCCGCTAAACATAGCGTTGATCCGTGCGCGCAAACCCGACTCTTCTCCGAGCCGAAGCAGCAGTTTGAGAGTTTCACTGGTAACCCGATTCTTGGAGTAGTCGAGATACAGACCTACACCTTCAGCTGCCATGCGCTGGCCGCGTTTGGGATCATCCGCAAATAACTCTCGCAAGTGCAGCTTTGACATTTTCTTGTAATGGGCTGTGAGTGCTTTCCAAGCGGATTGTTTGATCGCTTGTTTCTTTAACCGGGGTTGAGGGTTTGCTGCCATTCTGTTCTCCTTTGTATTTCTTCTTTCGGCTCATCGTGCGATTAAACGGCCGCGAGGGAAGCTTTTGCTTCCTTTGGCTTGTTGAGTTTATTCAGGCTCTGCAGCCCGAATGTCGCAGCTCCGACAAGAGCCGCACGTGTGGTAATGATATGAACCGGGATTCTCTCCATTAAGTCTTTGAAGCGGCCTTTCCTGGTGAAAGTCTCCACGAACTCCGGCTCTCGAAGCAGTTCTAAGAGGTGAAGAGCAACCCCACCGGCCAAGTAAACTCCGCCTGTTGCCAGAACTTTCAGTGCAAGATTGCCGGCTTCGCTGGCCAGTATGGACGCGAGCAAATCAACAGTCGCCCGGCACAATTCGCTTGGCTGCTGCGAATCGAAAGCGGCCTCGACGATGGCTTTGGTGTGATCTTTGGCATTCGCAATTCGTCGAGCAACTTCAGGCCGCTCCGTGATGTTTTCCGCCTCGTGCAGAAATTGGTAAATATTAGGAATTCCGATTCCAGAGCAGACTCGCTCCACTCCCACGTGCCCGAAACGGGGAAGAAGATAATGCAGCAGACGGATTTGACGCTCGTCGGTCGGAGCAAAATCTGAGTGGCCTCCCTCGGAGCCGTGGGCAACGTACTCGGAGCCATCCCAAGTCAAAAACGATTCTCCTAGGCCCGTACCCGGTGCAATGATGGCGATTGCGCCATTTACCACGGGCTCTCCCTTGTTGATTGTGATTACGTCCTCGAGGCGTAAGGCCGGGACGGCACGTGCGACCGCTTCCAGATCGTTCATGAGGTGCGCTGCTTTCAGGTTTAAGTCGTTCGCCAACGTCGTTTCGTCCAGGACCCAGGGCAAGTTGGTAGTCTTCACGTGACCGTCGAGTACAGGCCCTGCAACGTCAAACGACGCGACATCAACCGACATCTTCGCTTGAGCGAGAAACTCCTTCACCATTGCCTGTAAGCTGGGATAATCCGCGCTATGGACTTCGGTCTCCGCCAGAGGTGTGTGCGGTCCTGACTCGCCCGAGTAAATCGCCAAGTCTGTTTTGGTGCCGCCGATGTCGCCTGCAATCAACATTGCTAACTCCTTGTTACCGTCTAAGCGGTCGCGTATCGCTCGCTGTTTGGTTTCGATCCAATCAAGCCGTAGTACAAGATGTAGAAGTAGCAGATCACCGGAATGAAAAACGCATGATGAATTCCGATGTGGTCAGCAATCGCACCTTGGATCAAGGGAATGATTGCACCGCCCACAATAGCCATATTGAGAATGCCGGATCCATTTCCCGTCAACGGGCCGAGTTCAGCCACTCCCAGACTGAAGATGGTTGGAAACATGATGGAGTTGAAAAAGCCGACCGCCAAAATGCTCCACATCGCTAGTTGCCCGTGCGTTGCCATCGATAGGCCAACCAGCAATGAGGTGCAAATCGCAAAGGTGCCAAGCAGATGACCGGCTTTAAACTTCCGCAATAGTCCTGCGCCTAGAAAGCGACCGACCATGGCGCCGCCCCAGTAGAGCGACACGTAGCCTGCGGCAGTCTTTGCAGATAGTCCTGCGATGTCGGCCAGGCCGAAGTAGTTCACGAGAAAACTTCCAATGGAAACCTCGGCTCCGACATAGGCAAAAATCGCGAGCGCGCCAAGAATCAGATTGGGATGTTTCCAGACTGAATCCCCACTCTTCGCCTCAGGACGATATTCCGCGTGTGCAATGGTCGGTAACTTTGATTTGGCAATAAGCACCGCCAGCAGCAGTAACGCGAGTCCGATCACGGTGTATGGCATCTTCACGGACGCGGCTTCCTGTACCCTGTACAGATGCAACCCTGTCGGCGAAAGGGCCTGCAATTCTTCGACGGCCAATGGGGCAGCAGCAAGGATGAGCAGGCCTCCGAGCTTAGGGGCGATCGTGGTACCCAGTGAATTAAATGCCTGCGTCAGATCTAAGCGGCTGGACGCGGTATCTGGCTTTCCGAGCACAACCACATAAGGGTTGGCTGCTACTTGCAGGCCGGTGATGCCAGCTGCAAGTACAATTAATGCTCCCAAAAACAGTGGGAACGAAACGGAGGAAGCCGCAGGCACAAACAGAAATGCGCCTACGGCCATACAAACCAATCCCACCACCATGCTTTTCTGGTACCCGATCTTGTTCACAACCTTCGACCAAGGAATAGAAAACAAAAAGTAGGCGGAAAAGAACGCAAACTGAATCAGCATCACGCGCGCGTAGCTGAGATCGAAGATTGATTTCAGGTGCGGAACCAGAATGTCGTTCATGCAGGTGAGGAAGCCCCACATAAAAAATAATGTGGTCACGATCGCGAGAGGGCGCGTGTAGTTCTCCGCTGTCGCCTTGACAGTGGTAGTCGAAGTCGGTCGTGAAGTTGCTATTTGTTGAGTTGCCATCTGCCTTTCTCCTACCACCAGGTTTCTGCCTGCACTCCGTAAGTGATTCCATCCGTACGATTCTGAAATGGAGTTCCACCTACAAATCCACGCAATCCGTCCGACCAATTCGCGTAAGTGAGGAAGGCGCGCAAAACGGGACGGCTGAAGAACTGACGCCCAGCTCCTATTTGCGGCGCGATTGTAAATTTCCGCAGCCAGCCGTCGTACTGGCCTGTGCTGCTGTGGGTGTGATCGAAGCCGCCTTCAAATGCGAGGGAAATATACTTAGTAAAGAAAATCTCCGGCCGCGCGCCAAAGGACACCCATTGGTCCCAACCGTGTTGCGGATTGCCGTCCTTTATCCGTTGAAGGATAAAGATCGGCATGATCGCGAACTTATCATTTGGTTGAAACAAAACTTGCTCAGTCAGCAAGAAGCGCGCCGTGCTGTTGATCAACCGGGTCGGATCGTCAATAGATGTGCTGAAGTTGCTGGCGGGGCCGGTGCCATATTGAATGCCAAGAGCGTGATATCCGCCATGCCATTCGAGTCGTTGGTGGCGTATTCCGAATGCATAGCCCGTGCTGGTTGGAATGACCTCGCCCCCGCGGGTAGTGCCACCCTTGCCCGTAGCAACATCAAACCATCCGGCCAATGTGCCACCGGGTGCCTTAACATCGTAAAAACGCACGTCAATGTTGCTTTTCACGAAGTTGCCGTTCGGAGTCTGGACATCCGGGCGCGCCCCGGCCAGGTAGCCTACCGCGAGTTTGCCAACTCTAAGGTTCAGGTCTTCGAAGCCTGCGCCGTAGCCGCTCATATCGAGTGGATAGAAATCGTTAATATCAATGTGCTGACGACGATAATATCTCTCGCCGGCCCAGAACTTCGCGTCGGGCTGGCTCTCAAAAATGTTGCCCGCCCGGACAAAAACCTCTCGCAAGCGAAATTGGTCGTTGCCGATACCGTTATTAAAGTTGGAGTAGCTGGCTGAATTGGTGGTATTGGCCTCGAGCATGACCTCGGTATGAAACCAGGCCCTGTCGGAATTGTGGTCCGGGTTCACCCAGTTGTTGACAAAAATGAATTCGCCATACGTTTCGGCTTCGTTTCCCAGCCGATATTTGGCTCCTGCGCCTGGCGCTTGGAAGGCAACCTGTTGACCGCCCTGGCTGTTCAATGCATAGCCCGAACGAAAATATCCGTGAAATTCGAATGTACCCAGTTGCTGTTGTAGGCCTGCAATCTTCGTTTCGGCTTCCTGGAGAAGATCGTAGGTTGGAACGGAGGGGATCTGGCCCTGGTATTGTGCACCAACTTTGTTTGAGTTTCCGAACAGGACCTTTCTGACGGCATTGTCAGCCGCGAGTTCGGCGGCTGAGATTGTCGCTTCGTCTGAAATCTTGGCTGGCTCCTTCTGTTGAGCTGAGGACTCATTCTGTTGTTGAATGCGCTGTTCGAGAGCTACGATTCGCTGCTGCAAATCTTTCGTGGTCTGTTCATATTGCTGTTTCAATGCCTGGAGTTGCTGCGGAAGATCACCGTCCTGTTGGGCGAAGGCGAGTGTATGCAGAAGGCCCATAACTGCGACGATTGCAACTCCATTCGAATTTAACGCTTTGCGCATTCGTTCACTAGCGATCTGGTTAAAACCACGAAATACCTCTCGTGGGAGTGATTGTGGAAATGCAATCGCCTTCCATTTGTTTAAATGCTTCGATCAACTACTCCTTTGGTTGAGGTTGCCCTTGTGCATCAGAGCCAGCCTTCATGATTACCCTACTTTTTCGGCAACCTGGGAGAGTGCGTACTCTTCCAGCTTTTGTGCATCGCTGTTGAATTTGCGGATGCCTTCGGCCAGCTTCTCCGTCGCCATAGCATCTTCGTTGTGCATCCAGCGGAAGGCTTTTTCGCTCAAACGCAGGCGCGTGTCTCTGAAAGCCTTGGCTGTCGCCGGATCAAGTTTGCGTTCTACTACGCCTTCCGTCTGCTCCAGTTGATCGAGCAACTCAGGGCTGATGGTCAACAAATCGGATCCCGCAAGGCGGACGATTTGATTCACGTTGCGGAAACTTGCTCCCATGACCTGCGTCTTGTATCCATATGTCTTGTAGTAGTTGTAAATACGCGTTACCGAGGCCACTCCAGGGTCCTGGTCGGGGAAAATTTCTTTGCCGCCTCCTTCTTTCTTGTACCAGTCGTAGATGCGGCCCACGAAAGGCGAGATGAGAGTGACGCCAGCTTCGGCGCACGCCGCAGCTTGAGCGAAGCTAAACAGTAGAGTGAGATTGCAGTGAATTCCTTCCTGCTCGAGTTCATTGGCCGCCTGAATTCCTTCCCAGGTGCTGGCGATCTTAATCAGGATCCGCTCACGGGGCACACCTCTCTTTTGATAAAGCGAAATGAGCTTCCGGCCCTTCGCGACTGTGGCGGGGGTGTCGAAACTCAAGCTGGCGGCGACTTCAGTGGAGACCCGGCCGGGCACTACTTTGAGAATCTCGCTTCCGAAGAGGACGAAGAGTTGATCGATGAATTCTTCCGCCATTTGCTCATGGTTGCCGCCAATGTTCGAGGCTTGTTCCGCTGCCTCTTCTACCAAGTGCCGATATGCAGGCATCTGTGCAGCGTGATAAAGAAGAGACGGATTGGTGGTTGCATCCTGGGGGCGATGCCGGTGAATGGCCTCGATATCGCCAGTGTCAGCCACCACCGTTGTGTGCTGTTTCAACGATTCAAGCAACGTCATTGGTTTCTCCTGTAAATACTCATGAACAACCTCCACGATTTATCTCTGTTCCATCGTCCGTAATGGGAAGGTGTATCTTCAATCCTCTCTCAGTGTTTAGGCATTCAAACTTCCATTCGAGCGCGTTTGGCACCGAGGCAACCGATCTTCTTCCCCAAGAGAGGTTTAGGTGTCTGGGCTTTCCACATCAGTCTTTCTTGGTCCTGAGTTGTGGAAGAGAGAGTGACAAAGAATTGGCAGGTGACAAAGGACTGCTCAAACCGAATACGCCTAGCCACTTTTGTGACAGCGTGGGCGTGCCAGAACGGACTGTGACGCTCTGGCACGACAAATGCTATGTAGCACAGGTGGAGGGCACCAGAAGAGCCGGGTGAAACTTGAGTCGCCGGTCACGGTGCGAACAAAAGAAGAAGCATGATCGAAAAGCTACCAGTGGTCTACGTCGCGCGGCACGGCAACACAGCCTGGACCCAGTCCGGCCAGCATACCGGACGCACCGATCTACCTTTGACAGATGACGGCGAACACAATGCCGTACGACTTGGAGAACGGCTTAAGGGAATGAGTTTCGCGAAAGTGTTTACCAGCCCATTGCAGCGCGCTTCACGTACTTGCCAGTTGGCGGGGTTTGGATCTGGCGCAGAAACCGATCCTGACTTGGTCGAATGGGACTATGGCAAATATGAGGGACTGACCTCAGCGCAAATCCTTGAGGGACACCAACGCTGGGACTTGTTCCGCGATGGGGCCCCAGAAGGTGAATCGCCTGCGGAAGTAGGCGAACGGGCGGATCGTGTGGTTGAACGTATTCGTCATATTGAAGGCGATGTATTGGTGTTTTCCAGTGGACACTTTATTCGGGTGTTTACTGCGCGCTGGCTGGGTCTCGCCCCGGGAGCTGGTGGAAGGTATTTTCTATTAAGCCCGGCCAGCCTTAGTGCGGTTAGCTATGAGCACAACTTGTCTCGGCCAGTGATCCGGCTCTGGAACGATGACCACCACGTTAGAACATAGTTGGCAAAGGCGAGGACGATATCGCCTGACCGGGAGGTTTAAGAATGAGCACAAGAAACGTTACCAGCGGTCCACAGATCCTGAAAAAACAACCTCATGAGAGTGTCAATACACCAAAACCTCGGATCATCATTGTGGGTGGTGGTTTTGGTGGTTTAGCCGCAGCCAAAGCGTTGCGCAATGCTCCTGCTGAGATCGTTCTAATTGATCGAAGTAACCATCATTTATTTCAACCCCTGCTCTACCAAGTGGCCACTTCGGTCTTGATGCCGGGCCAAATTGCCTCGCCGATTCGAAACATCCTTAAGAATCAAAAAAACACGACGGTCGTTCTGGGAGAGGTTACAGGCCTTGATAGAGGCGAGAGATGTGTGATTGTGCGCGACGCTGACCGTGATCAAGTGCCTGTCCCGTACGATTACCTCATTCTTGCCACAGGAGTGACTCACAGCTATTTCGGACACAACGAGTTCGAAAAATATGCACCGGGGTTAAAGAGCCTTGCAGATGCGGTGTCAGTGCGCAACAAGATCCTCCAGGCATTCGAAGTGGCCGAGGCAGAAGAAGACCCAAGCCGGCACCGGGACCTGTTGACATTCGTTCTTGTAGGAGCTGGCCCAACCGGGGTCGAGATGGCAAGCGCGATCGCCGTCATGGTCCAAAGCGCGTTAAAGTCGGAGTTTCGACGTATTGATCCTACGTCCGCGCGCGTTGTACTAGTAGATCGGTCTGCGAGAGTGCTGCCGATGTTCCCCGAGGATCTTTCTAAATCAGCGCATCAAAGGCTTACGAAATTAGGAGTCGAGGTCCTACTCGGTCGCAGCGTGGATCAGATCGATGGGGAGGGCGTTGTTGTAGCTGGCGAGAGAATCTTTAGCAAAACTGTGATTTGGACAGCCGGCGTCAGTCCTTCTCCGGCAGGCAAGTGGCTTGGTGCTGAAACCGACCGGGCCGGTAGAGTGCATATTAATAATGACCTGACTGTGCCCGGACATCCTGAGATTCTCGTTCTCGGCGATACGGCCTCACTCGATCAAGATGGCAAACCGCTTCCCGGTGTGGCACAGGTGGCGATTCAGCAGGGCCGCTACGCGGGAAAACTGATTCACAGTCGGCTTGTGGGGCGGCCCGCTCCCAAACCATTTCGCTATTTCGACAAAGGAAGCATGGCTGTCGTTGGCAAAGGGTTCGCGGTACTGCAAAGTGGCAGAGTTCATGTGCATGGGTTACTCGCCTGGATGGTTTGGGCGGCCGTACATCTTCAATTTCTAGCGCAATCAAGCCTCCGCCTCAGTGTTTTTCTGCAATGGGTTTGGACTTATCTAACTGGCCAGAGAGGCTCTCGACTTATCGTCAACCACCATACGCCGGCTCTGAGCCATGCGACGAAAGAGACAGAAACACGAATGGTGGTCGTAGGGGGCCGTTGACTCGAATCGGAAATACGAAACGATTTTCAGGTATTTGCGTTCTAGATTTGGTTAGAACCAGTCCATCGAGGTCCCGACACTTTCATCGCGATTTGTCTCGTTCAACAATTTCGCAACGGCCGGCAAATCTCCGTGCCACTAGTCCTAAGAATCGAATTCAGCGCGGGTACCATCTCGCAAACTGCCCATACCTAGGTCCGCGGCCGCCAACCGATTCTTCGCCGGAGATCCAAAAGTACGAGTCCAACCGAGAGTCCGATCGAAACCTCGAAGAAGCGATGCAACGCTACCAGGGGGGCGCTAGTGGATCGCGGTACCAGCATGACAATCGTGAGAGTAATGCTCGCGTGGCGAAAGGCGCTTCGTTCGATGTGGAAAGCTACAGCGGCGAGTCCGATAGTAAACACGGACGCGCCGAACGCCCAAAAGTTGCCGTGGAAATACGGGTCGATTACAGCGCCAGCGGCCGCTCCAACGGCTGTTCCTGCGAAATATTGCATGGAAATAGGCAACGCAGCGTCGAATGTGGATTGCATCACGATCAGTGTTGACATCGGCGCCCAGTACGCTTCTGGTAGTCGGAATAACCGAGCGATCACCAACGACAAAACTACAGCTATCGCGGTTTGCGCGGTGTGAGCGACAGAGAGAGGGTCGCTCTTGGCGACGAACCACTCGCCGAGCTTTTCGGTTTTCATATTCTGCTAGCTCTGGAAATGACCATAAGAACAAATAGCAAGGGAAGATAAAAGATCGAGGCGGCCAACAACCGCCGGGCCGCTGAACTCGATCTGCGCAGGACAAATTGCGCTCCATAGTGGAGAAAGCCAGAACTAAGGAGCGAGGCGAGAATGTAGTACAGGGTAGTTGCTCTGCATGCGAAGAACGGGAGCAGAGTCACCGGCAACAACGCAAGTAATGGCAATAACGTTTGCCGATTTACGAAGCTCATTTGCTCTTCGCTTCCACGAGGCAGAACCAGATATCCTGCACGCGCATAATCCTCTCGATACATCCAGGCGATGGCCATGAAGTGCGGAAACTGCCAGAGAAATAGGACGCCATACAATGTCCACGCCTCGGGGCTTAGTCTGCCCGAGGCTGCGGCCCAGCCGATGAGTGGAGGCATTGCGCCAGGGAATGCGCCGATCAGAGTGCATAGCGGTGTTTTTCTTTTCAGCGGAGTGTACAGAAAGAGGTAAGACAGTAATGTTGCGACGGCGAGCAGGCTGGATAGGATGTTAACGGCTAAGGCGAGATAAACACTCCCTATAACAGACAAGGCGATTCCAAACCACAGCACCGAAGCGGGCCTAAGCCGACCGGAAGCAAGCGGACGACGGGCGGTTCTACGCATCTGCGAATCGAAATTTCGCTCGATGTACTGATTCAGTGTTCCCGTACCGCTGGCAACGAGCAGTGTGCCGAGCACTGCATGGGCCGCGAGCGCGATTGGAAAATTACCCCACGTAGATGAGCATCCCAAATAGAAACCGGCGAAGGTGGTAATCACGATCAGGAAATTGACTTCCGGTTTGGTCAGTACCCAGTAATCCAACACCAGTCTCCAAAACGCGCTTGGAGCGTGGCGCTCGGCGGGTACATTGAATGTGGTGGCAATCGGCTTAGAAGCCATTTTCAGCTACCTCCGCATTCCGGCCAATAAAGTTCGGAGACCCGATGCCACCCGAGGGCAAGGCATCTCTGTAACTCTCTTGCGGCGAAAGCAGCCGCATAGTCAGAATGGTTCCCGCCACGAGATAAACGATCGTAACGCTAGTCCACATGAGCGCAGCCGCACACTGTTGATCCCCGAGAGCGGAAAAGCCGAACACGCGTGACGAAGAAAGGTAACGTGGGTAAACGACCCTGTCACAAAACACCAGAAATCCCGAGAGGATGTCACAAGGTAGTGTTGCGAAGAATAAATAGAGGATGAGTGATAGCTCCGGCCGCGGGACGCTGGGCCAGGGCTGAACAACGGGCCACCAGAACAAAAGGCCGGTTGCAAAAAACGAAGTCTGTTGAATCGTGTGCCATGTTCCTGACTGTATCCCGAATGCAAACACCGGGGGAATGTGCCACCCGATCAGTACCGCAGAAGCGGCTGCCAGACAAAATGCCGGCTGTGTCAGGGCGCCGCCTACACGCTTCAGGTATGGCGATTGCTGCAGTGGCTCAGTAGCCTCCGCGAAGAGTCTTGGCAGACCGCTCGAGAAAGCCAGGACCGGCTCAGCCATCCAAAGTAGAGGAGGAGCAAACGTCATAAGCAGCAGGTGCTGAATCATGTGTACGGTGAGCAGTTCGTGATCGAGGGTTCCAAGTGATGAAGCCATTGCTATCCAGATTAGGAGCAGCCCACAGAGAAAACTCGCTGCGCGCCAGACTGAAAGATTAGTATCCCGTCCGCGAAGTCTGAGCCACCCGCGCAGATAGAGCAGCGCCGTGAGAATCAAAAGCAATGTGGACAAGGGAGTGAACCCCCAAGTCGGGTGAGCGCTGTGATGAGCTGGCATAGAACACTCCTAGGGATGTGCGGCCGGAAGTCTCTCTGCACTTTCCTTGAGCACAGCGTCACGAGAAGCATCTCGTGCAGGAGCTTGTCCAGCCGGATGCAATGTTTCCAGGAATGCGACGAGCGCCGTCGTTTCCGCTGGACTCAGGTTCTTGCCATAGGCCGGCATGTTGCCGCCGCCTTGAATCACTTGCCGAATCAATTGGTCCTGCGTGAGCCGTACCGCAACGCTGTCGAGACTCGGTCCTCGCTGGCCGCCAGCATCCCCCAGCGCGTGGCAGTTCCGGCACTGCTTAACTTGAAAGACAAGTGCTCCCTGACGTTCAAGAGCGGTCGTGCCGTGCAAAAACTTGTCCGGTACCGGATCGCCACTCCAAGAGTTCATGTGAGGGCTCCATGGCGCGGACTCGGCAAGATGTGTAAAGGTCCCAAGCGTAATGGCAATCAACAGTACAGTCAAAACTGCGATAGGACGACGTTTCCAACTCTTCTCCCCTTCACCGGAAAGAAATGGAAGTAACAGAAGAACGATGATTACGATGACTGGGCCGATCAACAGTGCAGGTGTTTCAAACGATGGCGGCAAAAGCGAGAGCAAAGCGTAGAGCCAGAGGAAGAAATAATCCGGGCGCGGTGCAGTCTGAATGATGGTTGGATCCGGCCGTCCGGTCGGGCCGAACGGGCCGAAGTACAGCGCACAGGCCGCAATGGCCAGAATGATGAATGCTGCAAAGAACAGGTCCTTCCAAATCGCATAAGGAAAGAATGGCGCGCCATCTTTCTTCGTCAATTCGTGATATTCGCTGACATAGGTTGCACGCTTCACGATGCGTCCTGGCATTGGCCATTCATTGATGCCGAGCTTCAACACCATCAACAGGTGCAAGGCAACAAAGCCAATCAGTAGTCCAGGAATCACAAAAACATGCAGAGTGAAGAAGCGCGAGAGCGTAGCGCCTGCGATGATCGGACCACCGAGCATGAACTTCACAACCCAGGGCCCGATCACTGGAACACGGCTGGCGATAGACGCTCCGATTCCCAGTCCCCAATAAGCGTCCTGATCGAAGCGAAGAACCTGTCCGCTGAAGGCCATACCAAGGGTCATCAGTAACAAAAAGACTCCGATGATCCACGTAAGTTCACGGGGGAATTTATGGGCCCCGAACAAAAAGACCTGCATCATGTGGATCAAAACGATCGCGACCATGAAGTTCGATCCCCATCCATGCATAGCGCGAATGAACCATCCGAGAGCGATCTGATGATTCAGAGCTTGGAGACTGCTCCACGCTTCACCCGCAGAGGGCACATAGATCAGCGCGAGCAGAATTCCAGTAACAAACTGCAAAATAAAAACGGTGAGGGCGGCGCTGCCAAACACGTACCACCAGCTCGCGGTGTTGCGCGGTACGGGATGCTCGACCGCTTCACGGATCGGCGCGGCCAATTGCAGTCGTTTGTCAAACCACTCTCCGACTTTTCCGATCATGATGCGCATGGCGGTTTTTCTCCGGTGAGTGACGCAATCGCAGCGCCGGGAGTGAGCAGTTCACCCGCTTGAATGGTGACTAAGCCGTTTTCGATTTTGTGCGGATATTCAAACAGTCCGCGCTCCGGAGGGCCCGAGGCACGAGAGCCGTCGCGATAGTACGCTCCCCCGTGGCATGGGCACATGAACAATCCGGATTGCGGAAACCAACGGACCGGACAGCCTAGATGTGCGCAATTCACCGCGAAAACTTGGAACTGTTCTCCTGCCACGCGACGCACCCAGCAAGCGGTGTCCACGGTCTTGCCATCGGTCGGCATCACATAAGGATTCTTGAAAGTCGCCAGCCGCGTCTCTCCTTCGGGAAATTCGTTGACCTGGCCGAGGGTGACCCAGGAAAGATAAGCGTCGTCGCGACCGCGCGTAATCGAGGAAAGTAGATACCTCATAACTGGAACCGCCAGTGTGAGTCCCACGACGCCATTAAACAAAATTCCCAGCTTGGTGAAAAATCCGCGGCGCGAAAGTGCGTTGTCATTGGGCATTCTTAGACTCCTGATGTTGAGCGTTGTACGACGCGGAATACGGCTGGCCTGGAGTTTGCACGCGTCGTGAAGCCAGCCACGCCACCACGTCAGTGATTTCCTGATCGGACATCGGCTTGCCGGTAACATTCCCGCGCCAATCCGGCGCGCCGAGTTCGGGCCGTCCGGCGATGACAATCGTCCGCAAACCTTGATCGCTTACTAGAGCGAGAAACGAATCATTAGTTATAGCGCTGCCTTTAGTACTACCTTGTCCCGTTGCTCCATGGCACGACGCACAATATTTTCCGTACGCGACCTCCCCTTGTTGAGCGTCGCCGTTTGATTTTGCGGCATAAGAAGGAGGGTTCGTTCCATCCAGAATTCCTGATTTACTCCAGCTTGATCTCATTCCGTTTGTGATCACGTCAATCTGTTTGTCTGTGAGCATTCCGCCGGCGCTATTAGCAAAGGCAGGCATCGAAGTTCCGGAAATGCCGTTTGCAATGACTTTGCGGATGGCCGCATCGTCTGCAATTCCAAGGTAGACCGGATCGGCGAGTGCGATGGCAGCTCCGCCCCTGCCTTCATTACCATGGCAACCGGCACAGTTGTCGGCGTAGAGAGACTTGAAATCGAGGACCTCATTGGGTGCAAAGATCTCGGAGTCTTTTTGTGGTTGGCCATGGGGGGAGCTACAACCAGAGAGCAACATCACACCCAACACAGCGCACACGCTCAAATGTCGAAGGTTGTTCACGAGCGCATTCCCCCTTCGTTGGGCGGCATGATTCCTGGGGCTTCGATTCCGGCGCGCAGAGCGAACGACACATTTTCTCGAGTAGGCATCTTCGACTGCCGCATGACGACAATCCCAGCGACGACGCCGAATGCTATTTGCGAGGCAATGAACCAATACCAATCGATGTGGCTGGCGAGTAGAGGATTTAGAAGACCAAGAATCGTGTACAACAACCCAGACCACAACGGTGGCGCGATCAATCCGCCGAGCACGATGGGCCGTCGCGGAAACATCGGCAGCATCGCGCCGTACAGCAGTCCTACTGATGTCGAGAGAAGGAGGTGCAGTCCCAGGGCAATGGCGAAGCTGTCGGCATGAAATAGGTTCAGTTGCTCCGGCCCGAGTTTTGCCGATTGTGCATAAACCGACGCCGCTAAGAGATTGATGGGGTACCAGATGCTTCCAATCTTGAGGACGCCATACGCGCAAGCCAGCAGGGCCATGGCGACGCTTCCTGATAACCCACCTTTTAGGCCGGCCGATACCGGATACGTGTGCACAGGCAACCAAGCGCGCATTTGCTCGGTGCCAATTGGAACTCGTTCGACAACGCGGCGCTCCGTGGCCGGGCGAATTTCCTCTCCGATAACAGGCACGGTGATTTCATGTGCGCGCGGGAAGACTTCGCGGAACCAGCCGAGACAACCGGCCACAGCAAGCACGCCACCGAGGACCGTGACGGATTCGTACGTGACCAAGCCGGCAAACAATAAAGTTGATCCAAACGCGAGAATAAAGGGCCACACGGTGGGTGCAGGCACTTCAAGCTCGCGCGGTGCTTGCGGAGTCTGCTCGAATTGTTCCGTCGATACCAGCGTTGCCATATTTTTTTTCAGCGTCCCAGAATGTAAACCACAGTAAACACCACGACCCATACGGCATCTACAAAATGCCAATACATCGCGAGCACATCAATGCGCGGAGACTGTTCTGCGCCCACACGGCCAGCAAATGCAAAAGCCGCCACGATGGAGAGCATGATCAAACCCACGGTGACGTGAAAGGCATGCAGGCCAACCAGCGAGTAGTATGTCGTTCCAAAAAGGTTCGTAGAGATTGTTAGTCCATGCTTGTAAATCAACCGGTGCCATTCTTCGCCCGTGCCAAACATGAACAGGCCACCTAGCACAATCGTGAGCACCCACGAGCCCAGGAATGCTCCGCGCTTCCCACGTTCTAAAGACTTCGACGCAAAGTGAATGGTAAGGCTGCTCGACAGCAGGCAGATGGTGAAGAAAATTGGTGTTTCTAGCACTTCGCCCGGAGTCGGCCCGCTGAGGCTCTTGCCCACATAAAACAGGTAAGCTACGACAAAGATCGTGAAGATCGCCGATTCGGCAATGATGAGACTGGCCATTCCCACCTTGCCGCGATACGGAAGCTTCCCCGTTGTTGGCATTGCGAACGTTGTTGAGATCGCGCTCATTGTTTTTTGTCCTCAGTCATAACGGCTGTCCGGATCTTCGGGATGTTTCAGGTCCCACAACGGGCGGCGGCTGGCAACCACGGGAACCGTCGCGAAGTTGTATGCGGGTGGCGGCGAACTTGTGGACCATTCGAGCGTCCAGGCATCCCAGGGATCGTTTCCTGCCGCTTCCCCCTTCCAGTACGACCTGGTCAGGTTCCAGATAAAAATCAAAATGGCGATGCCCTGAATAAACGCTCCAATCGAGACGATCAGATTCAGGGTGTCCCACCCGCGGCCGGGCTCGTAGGTGTAAATGCGGCGCGGCATTCCTAACAGCCCCGGGATATGCATGACATCGAACGTCAAGTGGAAGCCGATGAGGAAGAGCCAGAAATGCCATTTGCCCAAAGTTTCGTTCAGCATTCTCCCCGTGACTTTCGGGTACCAGAAATAGAATGCGCCGAAGACGGCAAACAGAATTCCGCCCACGATCACATAGTGAAAGTGCGCGACGACGAAGTAGGAAAGGCTCAACTGCCAATCAAAGGGCACAGCCGCTTGCAAAATGCCGGTGAGCCCGGCGATTAAGAACTGAAACAGAAAGGCTATGCAGAAGAGCATCGGTACCTTGAACTGAATCCTTCCGCCCCACATCGTACCGATCCAGTTGAAAATCTTGATCCCGGTAGGAATACCCACGGCCATTGTAGTAATTGCGAAGAAACTATTGGCGTAAGAGTTCATGCCAACTGTGAACATGTGGTGGGCCCAGACGCTCGTGCTTACGAGACCGATGCCAACTGTCGCCGCGACCATGACGGGATATCCAAAAATAGGCTTGCGGGAAAAGACCGGAATGATTTCCGACAAGAAAGCAAATGCGGGAATAACGAGGATGTAAACCTCCGGATGACCGAAGATCCAGAAGAAGTGCATCCACAAAACCGCTGAGCCTCCAGCTTGCGTATCAAAAAAGTGCCCGCCTAAGTAGCGGTCGATGAGCAACATGATCTGCGCGGCGGAGAGTGGCGTGACTGCGATCAGAACCATTCCGCCCATCACAAGGTTCAGCCATGCGAGCAGCGGCATGCGACTCAGCTTCATGCCGGGGCATCGCATGCAGAGAATTGTGGCGATAATGTTGATGGCGGTTCCAATGCTTCCGAACCCTGAGACCAGCAGCGCCAGCGTCCAATAATCCGAACTATGGCCAGGCGAGAACGCCCGCGCACCCAATGGCGCATACGCCCACCAGCCCACGTCGGGTGCATTTCCTGCACCATATAGACCGCTTCCACCGACAAAGCTGAAGTAAAGGAGAACCGCGCCCAGAAACGATAGCCAAAAGCTGAATGCATTCAGGCGTGGGAATGCCATATCCCGGGCACCAATCATCAATGGCACAAGGTAATTGGCAAATCCAAACACGAGTGGCATGGCCACGAAGAAAATCATGGTTGTCCCATGCATGGTGAACATACGGTTGAAGACTTGCGGGGAGACAAAATTGTTATGAGAGTGCATCAACTGGATGCGGATGATGAGGGCCTGTACACCGCCCACAGACAGAAAAAGAAGGGCATAGAGGAGGTAGAGTATCCCAAGACGCTTATGGTCAACTGTGGTCAGCCAATCGTGAAGCGTCTCAAGCCATGTGCGTTCCACCGTCTCCACGTTTTCGATCGCTATGGCATTCGCCGACATCGTTCTCTCCCAATCCTTGAGCTAGCGGAGTGTCTCCATATACTCAACCACTGCATCCGCGTCCCCATCGCTCAGTTTCATAGCTGGCATAAGCGAACCAGGCTTGATCGCGTCCGGGTTTTTGACCCAAAGGCGCAGTTTCTCTTCTGTGTTTGGGGCCGCACCCGACGCGATGGTGACGCGGCTCATCAGATGCGTAAGGTCCGGACCGAATTGGCCCTTAGCTACGGTGCCGTTGACCGTGTGGCAGTTGATGCAGGCGGTGGTCTCAAAAATACGTTTTCCCTTCGCGACTCTCTCATCCTGCACGGCAGGCTGCTGCTGTGAACGTACCCATGCGGCAAAATCTTCAGGGCTGTCCACGGAAACGCGCAGCAGCATCTTGGCGTGCTGTGTGCCGCAATATTGCGCGCACTGTCCGAGGAACACCCCCGTACGATGCGGATCGAGCCACATCTTGTTGGGGTGATTTGGAACCAAGTCCGTTTTTCCGGCAAGTTGCGGAATCCAGAAGCTATGGTCGGTGTCCGCTGAGAACAAATTCAGAAACGTCGGCGTAGGATGCGCAGGATCGCTGACAGGAACGTGGAGTTCATTGGCGGTGACGATTCCAAGTTTTGGATAACGGAATTCCCACCAGTATTGATGACCGACGGCGGTGACCTGAATGGCGTCAGGTGGCATAGCGGCATCCTGTACCGCATGAATCACTCGAGCCGAAGCCAGAAACAACACTACGGTGATTAATATCGGGATGACAGTCCAAGCCAGCTCGATCTGCGTGCTCCCGTAAACCTGGGCGGGTTCACGATCATCATTCTCGGCATTCCGCCGAAACTTGGTGATCGAATAAACCAAGAGTACAGAGACAACAACAAAGATGATTGCGGTAATAGATAGTACAAAAAGGGACAGATCAAGAATCGTCTTGGCTGGTGTGGACTGAGGCGCAAAGATGTTCGTTAGTCCAGTGGATGAATTCGCTGGCTCGGCGGCAACTCCAGTTACGCAGCGGAGCAAAAAGACAATGTTCCAGAACAGATTCGCTCTGATCGAATTATAGGAACGTCGCATCACTTTAATCGCTTTCCTTAGTTCGAAACCGGGTTCCGGGAGACGGATTCCACCTGCAATACGCAAGCCGCTGATATTTGTTATGGATCGATCAGTGGCGCCTGCGCCAGTTGCAGGTTGACCATGAGATCCAGGCGCCATTCGATCTGAAAGAACAAAGCTGTTTCCCGCCCCGACAGCACCCTGCGGAATTCGGGTACGTATTTCAGCCTGAGCTGCATGACGTCTTGTTCCACGGCTGCGCGGCGGCGAATGTAGTTTTCCGCCAGTTCGCCCGTCATGGTTGTGTAGTGATCCATGTACTCTTCGACCAGGGCTAGCTTTGTGTCGTAAATCTTCGACAGATCAGCCGTATATCGGTCGTAAACTGGCCAGAACTTGACCGCCTCAGCGTCGCTGAGTTCCAGATTGGCGGCCACGATTTGCTTCTTCTGAGATCGCACATCTTTTCTCAACAATTGGACGTCCTGATCCACCGCAATCTGGGAGTTGTTGACGGTCCCTGAAGCGCTAACCGTTCTCAATTGCGCGTCTGAATCCGAGCGCTTTTCCTGTGCGACGCCGCTGTAGCTCGCGAAAAACAATAAAACGACCATTCCGTAACCGGACCGATTCACTGGATTGTTTCCTCCGTAAAAAACAGTTGCTGCGGAATGTGCATGTGGGCGTCCACCTTTCGCGCGGCAAGATGCAAAACACATCTTCAGGAGCCGCAAGCACTTAGCATCGAGGAGCAGGAACCGGTTTTGCATCGAAGCGGAATACTCGTGACAACAGTCCGTCACGTGACAAAAGAAGACGCTGCGGTCTCGCTCTAGGTAAGTTTGTTGGTCCCGCGATCCCGAAAAGAATGCAGAGGACAAGTTGTTTGGAATAGAGAATGCTTCATTGTTCGTTAGTGTTGTGGATAAAAGTCAATGAGATTTTTTGAACAGACGCTCGCGGCTATTCTTCTCGTTGTCGTAACTCGGATATTTCGGTCTGCTGCGATGGCCATTTTTTATTCATCGCGTCCAGGCCGCACGCCTGATCGCCATACCCAGTCCGTGGCTTTAATTTCGGCAAAAGCCAAGCCTTTGACGTAAATAGGGCCATCACATACGAAAGTTTCCATGCTTCGACGCGGATTTGCTTAGAAAACACAGCGGATATATGGCTCGGTAGCACCGCTCATTTTTGGAGATGTGGTTGCTCCCATTTCTCAATAGGAGGCAATCAAGATGAGCACAGTTGTGCCAGGGGAAATGGCCAGAATGAAGCAATCATCATTTTGTTCACGGGCGCGCTCAACGCTGGGGCAAGGCCCCATTGCCGAGCTTAGAAAGGTACACAATCCTGCATCACGTCTAGTGAGCCGTCGCAAGCTGCAGAACCGGGCGAATACCGTGATTGTCCTGCGCGCTCTTGCCATTTTGACTCTTGTCTTGGGCTTGCTCGAATCGCGCATTCGGCGCTTGACCGCGCACTCTGCTTTGTCACTCTCAGCCGCAGTCCGGTCTCGCGTTGCATGGCGAATTGGACCCGTGCGAAGGATGCGTCGTGAAGCGCGATAAGATCGGCGTGACGTCTGGGTTTGATCCCGGACTACACCGATTTGCCGTTCTCCTCGCCGTCTGTATCTTTGGTCTCATCGTGGCTGGCGCAACGGTTACCAGCGAAGACGCCGGCCTCTCGGTTCCAGACTGGCCTACGTCTTTCGGATCCATTTACAAAATTCCGCCGATGGTAGGAGGCGTGAAGTTTGAGCACACCCACCGCATGATCGCCGAGCTCGTCGGCCTGCTTACTATTCTGTTTTGTATTGCTACATTTCGTTCGGACAAACGAAAGTGGCTTCAAAAGTTAAGCCTGGCCGCAATCGCCATGGTGATAGCCCAGGGAATATTAGGTGGAATCACGGTCCTTCACTTTCTTCCCTGGTACGTCTCCAGTGCACACGCCGCTCTAGGGCAGACATTTTTTTCCATTGTGGTGCTGATGGCCTTGTACACAGGCCGCAGCTGGACGATTTCTGCCACCCCGCTGATTGTTGAGAGTGCAACCCTTAGCACCAGGATGCTAACGATTCTTTGCATCGCGATCCTTTATATACAGTTATTTTTCGGCGCGGCGTTTCGCCATTCAGGCATCGGAATTGCAGCCCATCTGCTAAATGCCTTGTTGACTGTTGGTTTGGTAGCATGGACCACAATTCGTGTGCTTAGCCGGTACGGTCAAGTCGATTCGTTGCGGCGTCCGGCGGCGACAATGACCGCGTTGCTATTCGTTCAACTCGGTCTCGGATTCGTTGCCTATCTGACCCGTGTCGTATGGGGTAAGGATGCTGTTCAACCCTTGTTCGCTATGGTTTTCTCAACCGTTGCTCATGTCGCAGTCGGAGCTTTGCTGCTGGCGACAGCATTTGTCATGGAGGAGCAGATTGGGCGAATAGTTGTTAGCGGGCGTGATAGGGTTGGCGCTCGAGAGCTCTCGGCAGTATGAAGAGATTGGGCTCCATTTCACAAAATTGTCTTTACCTTAGACCATTTTCGCGGAGAGTTCTGCCGGACGCGTGACGCACAAAGCTAGAAGTATTCCGAACCCGAGCCGGCCGGATGGAATCGACTTGCTGCTAAGTCTATTGTGCGCACTCACCCTCGTAGGGGGAGGGGAGGTTCCGGCCGGGACGGATAAGGTCCGCTCCGCGTCGAGAAGCAATTTAGAAAGTCACGCCGGAACCGGTGAGCCTCCACGGCGACTTCCGAGAAAATGTTTGGCGCTATGCGCCAACCCACACTTTATTTGTTAACTTCGCGTTTAACACACCTGCAGGTACTTCAGAAATCGTTCCATTCCAGTTTGATAAATCACTGGCGGATTGCATTGCGTGTCTGATATCCGAATCAGACCGTGCTTTTCCTCTCTTTGTTCTTTGAGTTACTTGGCAGAATCGTGTCGTAAGTCTTTTGCGTCCGCGAGTGAGCCGGGCTTTCACAGTCCCGACGGCCACGCCAAGCAGCTCAGCGATCTCTTTAATAGCAAGGCCGTCTTGGCGAAGTTTTAGGGCCGATTGCTGTGAAGCCGGGAGGCAACTCCACAATCTATTGAGCAGTACCCGCAACTCAGCTTCCATCGACGTATCGTCAGGTCTTGGTCGCGGATCTGCGAGTATTTCGGAAATGCTCTGCTGGCCATCTTGCCCACAGTGTTCAAGCGAGATCATTTGCAGTCGCCGGCGTCTCATCTGCATTCGGACTGCATTTATTACAATGGCAGTCACCCAGGTCTTCATTTGTGATCGGCCGTCAAATCTTGCAAGGTTCTTGAATGCTGACAGCATAGCCTGCTGGACTGCATCTTCAGCGTCTTCCCGGTTACGAAGCCATCGCATAGCCATTCGGTGAAACGAGGGCAGGTCGCAACAAAGGATTTCGTGGAACTCCTGTATGCGCACGGTGCTCGCCTTCGTCCCGATAGGAGAGAGACTTGAGTTTTCTAGTACATTGGTGGCTGTCAGCATGTTCTCAGATCCTCCCTGTCACTCTAGGCGTGTGCTCAACACATTAACGGGTTCTGCATGCTGAGAGCATTCGCTCTGCCAAACAATCCACCCCGCATTTGCAGTGCTTTCAGCAATTGCTGATTGCTAGAGGACCAAACTCAACTGTCATCTGCCAATGGGTTGTCACGGTTGTTTAGGAATTTCCCCGGCGGAACCAATACGCCGCCGTACTCCCATTCGCCAAATAACTGCATGGGAAAGAGATAGGCACGGAAGACCTGCAATTGCGGATCTGGAACGGTACCTGCCTGAGTAAGAGCGGTATCAGTGGATGCTTGGGATGTCAGACAGTCTAGAAATTAACGTACGCAGCGGCAACGGCGGGGTCGTGCTGTATCTAGAGGGGCGGCTCAGTATCGAATCCTCGCCTGGTCTTCGTGAAAACCTCCTCGTCACGTTGCGGCAGCAGTCTCCTCCAGAAACAATCGCCATTGACTTGGCGGCAGTCTCCTACATGGATACGTCCGGTATTGCCACTCTGATAGAAGGTCTCAAAATTGCGCGCCTAAGTGGCATCGCGATGCATCTTCAGGGGCTCCAGGGCCGTCTTCTTCATTTACTCCGAGCCACAGGAATCGGCTCGCTGTTCGACTCCGGTCTCGAGAACAATGATTCGTCGAGTGCGGTGTCCTGATGGCAACAGTCTTTGAAGATGTCGGCAAGAGAGCGATCGAGCATCTCGACTACGTTGGGAGCTTGAACATTCAGCTGTGGTCCACCCTACGCGCAATGAAGACTGCGTTGCCACTGGTTGGGAACCGCTACCGCTGGCAGGCAACTGTGCGACAGATGTTGCAAATCGGCTATGACGCGTTGCCGATGGTTTCACTCATGGCTGCTTGCTCAGGCTTCATTCTTGCAATGCAGGGGGCCTCAGAGTTGCGACGCTTTGGAGCCCTGAGCTACGTCGTTGACTTGGTTGCCGTTGGCTTCACGCGGGAACTCGGCCCCTTGCTGACAGCTATCGCGGTCAGCGGGCGTTCCGGTTCGGCATTTGCGGCTGAGATCGGAACGATGAAGGTGACTGAGGAACTCGATTCCCTCCGAGTTCTGGCGCTCGAACCGATCGAGTTCGTGCTTGCTCCCAAGTATCTTGCGGCTCTCATCTGCATTCCTTGTCTGAGTATCATTTCCAATTCTTTCGGCATCATCGCGGGCGGAATGTTCATGTTCTTCAGCACCCGGCTCGCGCCATTGCTATACCTCCGGTATGTCATGGAGTCCATCGCACTGCGCGATGTGATCACAGGCCTGATCAAGAGTTTGGCTTTTGCCACAATCATCGCTCACGTCGGCAGCCTCGAAGGGTTTCGTGTCCGCGGAGGGCCGGATTCGGTGGGCCGCTCCACTACCAGCGCTGTGGTGAAATCGACTTTCCTTGTCATCGTTGCGGATGCGATTTTCACCACCATCTTCTATTTCACGGGAGCACGGTGATGCCAATCATCTCTGTCCGTGATCTGGTCGTCGAGTACGAAGGTCGTCGAATCTTGAACAAGCTCAATCTCGACATTGAAGCTGGCGAAACTATGGTCCTGCTGGGCGGTAGCGGTTCGGGGAAGAGCACACTGTTGCGGCAGATCATCGGGCTTGAACGTCCAAGGTCGGGCAGCGTAATTGTCAAAGGCGTTGATATCACGAATTGCTCATCCTCCGAGCTCAAGAGGATTCGGCACTCCATCGGGGTGGCCTTTCAAAGTGCGGCGTTGTTCAATTCGTTATCAGTTGAGGAAAACGTTGCTCTGCCCTTGCGCGAACATACTGCTCTTGCTCCCTCCATCATTGATCTGATGGTTTGGATGAAATTGGCAGTTGTTGGTTTGGCGGATTTCGGCAAGCTATATCCACAGGCGCTCTCCGGCGGTATGAAAAAACGAGGAGCTGTTGCTCGTGCACTGGCGCTCGATCCCGAGATTTTGGTATTGGACGAGCCTTCTGCCGGACTCGACCCTATCGTTGCTGCCGGACTAGACGAGCTAATTCTTCTTCTCAAACGGACGTTTCAAATGACCGTGATCGTGGTTACCCACGAAATGGCCAGCGCATTCCATATCGCGGATCGCGTCGCAATGCTATACCAGGGATCGTTCAGCTCAGTCGGAACGAAAGAAGAAATTAAGGCGAGCCAGAATCCGCGCGTTCGGCAGTTTCTTGACCGTGTCCCAGAAGACATGGCCAGGGCATCGGCCGTTTCAGCTTATTTCGAAAAATATTTGAAGAGAAACGGGGCATTCCAGTGACAACCGAAGCAAAAGTTGGAGCCTTCGTCCTAGGATGCTTCTCCATCCTTGCATTCACACTTATCTACCTCATCAACGCGCAGTTCAGCGGAGACACTGTCCCGTACCGTACTTACTTGCGTTATGCGGGGGGCTTGGAGCCAGGAGCATCCGTGCTCTTTGGCGGAATCAATGTGGGAAAAGTGAAAGCGGTACAACCTTACGTGTCAGATCCAACCAAAATCGAAATTCTGGTCGACGTAAAAAAGAACATGCCGCTCAACGAAAAGTCCGTGGCCAAGCTTGGTTTGGTTAGCGTGATGAGCGGCGCCGCGTTGTCGATCACGACTGGCAGTAATGACGCCAAGCGGCTACTTCCGGGATCGGTCATCCCATCGCAAGAGGCAGCCAGTCTTGACGAGATTGCGGGCAAGATGGCTGGGGTTGCGGACAACGCAAACGGACTGGTCACCCAAGCTCGCGAAGAATTGGAAAGCATGACTGGCGACGCGCGGAGTCTGCTCGTCAATCTGAATACCCTGACCGGCAAGCCGAATCAGCGGAAAATGCAAGCAGTACTGGACAACGTCAACGGGATGTTGGCGACGGAACGGCCGAAGATCGATCGTCTCACCGATCAGCTGAATACGTTGACACAGCATGCAGATGCCACCGTTCAGAACGTCAACGGCACGATCACAGATACACGCGAGCCGATCCGCAAGGATCTGGCAGACTTGCAGACTGCATTACAGCAGGCCAAGGCCCTGCTCACGGACATGCAAGTCATGGTCAGGGCCAACGACTACAAGATTGATGACACCGTAGAGAACCTCCGCATGGCCACGGACAACCTGGATCAACTAACCGATTCGCTCAAGCAGCGCCCGTGGAGCTTGATTCGTATCAAGCAGCCAAAAGAGCGCGAGGTCCCCCAACAAAAATGAGGTGGATATGAAAAAGAAACTGGTCGCAATTTTTCTTGTGCAGGCAGCCCTAGTCGCTCTGTCCGCCTGTGGGGGAGCGGTGAAGTATCCAAGCTACTACACGCTGCACGTTCCGGCGCCACCGGATCCACCGTCTCAGGGGCACCTTCACGCGACCTTGGCCGTCCGCGAATTTCGCTCACCCGCATACTTGCGTCAGGGCGCGATTGTGTACAAGACGTCTCCTGAGCAAATCGGTTTTTACAACTATCACCGTTGGGCCACGGATCCGCGGGATTTTGTAACCAACGCTGTGACTGATCGCCTCCGCGCCAGCGGGCACTTTACCCAGGTTAAGTCATACGACGGTCGCGCCGACATTGACTACATCATCAGCGGACGGCTGGAGAAGCTCGAGGAAATAGACTACGACGGCGACGTGAAAGTGGAAGTTGCGATTTCAGCACAGATGACCCGGCTATCCACCGGCACGACGGTGTGGACAAATTCCGTATCAGAGATGGGTCACGTGGACAGGCCCGACGTGTCGGCAGTGGTCTCAGAGATGAATCGCACGCTGGACCGTGCAATTGAAAAGCTTCTGACACCAGCGCCCGATGTTTCGAGTGAACAAACAACGGCCGCCAACGAAGGCAAGCAATGAAAGCCGGAATACCGTCCGATCGTGCAGGTTGTTGAACTCCGCAAATAAATAAGGAGACACGCAAATAAATAAGGAGACACGAAGATGGATAGAAACAGGGCAGTACTTTGGAACCTCGACGGGACGCTCATTGATTCAGAAGACCTGCATTGGATGTCCTGGCGCAATACCCTCGCGCTCGAGGGAATCTTTATCAATCATAACCAGTTTCTTTCCTTATTCGGCCAATCCAACGAGTCAATCCTGATGAATTGGATGGATAGTCCAGCAACTCCAGACCGTGTCAAAAAAATCGCCAAATTCAAGGAAGAACTCTACCAGCGGCGTGTTCGCAGGTATGGCATTGCGCCATTGCCGGCAGCAGTTGCGTTGCTGCGCCGCTTGCACGTCGAGGGATGGCAGCAGGCAGTTGTTTCGTCAGCTAGCAGGGCGGATATTGATGCGGCCTTGCGGGTGCTCGCATGCGCGGATCTTTTTCAAGTCGTCGTCGGCGCGGAAGATTTACGGACCGGGAAACCCGCTCCGGAGGGCTTTTGTAGCGCTGCCAGTAAGCTCCGGATATCACCGAATCATTGCATCGTCGTGGACAGCTACCAGGCTGGAATCGAAGCAGCTCAGCGAGCAGGCATGAAGAGTATCGCTGTAGGCCGTGATGCAAGACTTGCGTCTGATCTGACTCTCACCTCGCTGGAACTCCTCGATGCTGGTGACCTGGATAGTCTTTTGAGGCCAAACTGCGTTTTTGCTCCAAGCGAATATCAGTTGTCGACCTAGCAGTAGCAGGTCGTGTGACAGAAGTTCGTCACCTGCCAAGTCGTCAAAGAGACATCCATAGGCTTCTTAGCCCCAGCTGTTGATTCCATTAGCTTTCCCGAATGGCTCCGGGAATGCTCTATCGAGTTTGCTGATGCTGCGATAGGAGACCACCATTCATGGCTACCGCACCCGCGCCGACAACAACTCCAGCACCGAAGGTGATCGAGCACACGCCGCCGCGACCGAAACCAGCATGGCAGAAATTCGGCACACCTTTGATTGTGCTTTTACTAGCAACCGCGGTCATTGTCACAATTACCCGCAATTGGAATAGCTGGGAGGGTGCACGGATCGAGCAAGTCACGAATGACGCCTACGTTCGTGGTGACCTTACGCCGCTAAGTACGAAGGTTCCTGGGTTGGTCCGCGAGGTAAGAGTAAACGACTATCAAGCGATCCACAAAGGAGACATTCTAGTTCAGCTCGATGACGACGATTACAAGGCGCAAGTGGCGCAAGCTGCCGCCGGAGTCGAAGCTGCGAAAGCCGCTCTGGAAAACAATCGGCGGCAACGCGAGCTACAGGATTCTAAGATCGAGCGTGCATTGGCGGGAATTGATCAAGCCAACGCGCAGATTGTTGCTGCGCAGGCGGGCATAGAGGCGACGCAAGCGGACGTTACCCGGACTCGCGCTGAGCGCGCGCGCCAGGAAGTGCTGCTCAAATCGAATTCCACTACCCAACAGAAAGTCGAAGCAGCGGTTGCTGATGAGCAACGGTTCGCGGCCCAGTCTGCCAGTCGTGATGCTGACTCTGCGCAGGCCCGCACTCTGCTGCGGAGCAACGAAGCTGCGGCTGAAGCTGAGCGGCGCGGGAAAGCCGTATTGCAATCCCAGGAGACACAACTTGTCGCCGACCTTCATGCTAAGGAAGCTGCACTTACAGTGGCGCAAGTGAACCTGGGCTACACCCGCATTGTGGCTCCGGCTGACGGCGCTGTAGGCGAACGGCAGGTGCGGCCAGGACAACTTGTGGCCCCCGGAACCCAGGTCATGACATTTGTGGAAAGCACAAGATGGGTAGCAGCAAATTTCCGTGAGACGCAGTTGACGAATATCAGAGTTGGCGATCCGGCTGAGATTCGAGTTGATGTCTATCCCGGTCAGGTCATCAGGGGACGAGTTCTCGAGATTGCGCCAGCGAGCGGATCGCAATTTGCTTTGCTGCCGCCCGATAACGCAACCGGCAATTTCACTAAAGTCGTACAGCGCCTGACGGTGAAGATTGCGCTGGAAGACTCGGCACTCACACAGCGGTTGCGTCCAGGACTCTCTGTCATAGCAAGTGTTCGCACGAAGCACTGATGAGAGTGAGCGATGGCTTCTACGACCCTAGTTTCGCCCCCGATCGAATTGGCGCGATCTGCCGCCGTGGCAATGCCTCGCGACCTTTCGAAGAGCCCGTTACTTGGGATTCTGGGCGTCATCATTGGCGCAGGAGTTGTGACCCTTACCGGCCGAATGATCTCGCTTGGTCTCGCCGATCTCAAGGGTAACATTGGTATCGGTTTTGACGACGGTGCGTGGGTCAGCAGCGCGTACAACATCGCGCTGATGTTCATTGGGCCGTTCACGGTGTACGTTGGCGCCCTGCTGGGACCGCGGCGGATCCTGTTCATCGCCGCAACTTCATTTACCGTGATTTGTTTTTTCGCACCGTTTATTCACAGTTATAGCTTGCTGATCACAGCGATGGTCCTGGCGGGACTCACTTCAGGCACGTTTTATCCACTCACACTCACGTTCGCCTTACGCAATATTCCTCTTCGATTTCTCCCGTTTACTATCGCGCTCTACGCGACCTTCGTGGATGGCGCTGTTAACGTTGCCCCCTCACTTTACGGCTGGTATAGGGAACATCTTTCCTGGCATTGGATGTTCTGGAACTCCGCCTTGATTACGCCATTCATGATGTTCTGCATCTATTTCGGGATACCAAAGCCCGCGGCAGCGGCTAAGAAATCGGGGACACCGCCAAGTTTCGCAGGGTTTCTTTATTGGAGCGCCGGACTGGCGATGCTGTATGCGGCCATTGATCAGGGCGAGAGACTCGACTGGTGGCGCTCCGGCCTCTTCAATGCGCTGCTCTCTGGGGGCACGATCTTTGTTGGGTGCGCACTGGTCAGCCGTTTACGCATGCCCAATCCTTTGGTGGCAGTGCCTTATCTCCGGCAGTGGAACACGATCCTGCTCGGCATCGGGCTGTTTCTGTTTCGCTTTTGCCTGGTCGCGACCATCATCCTGATCCCGCAATCGCTGGCTGTTCACGGCTTTGAAGCGCAGCAGATCGGTCCTGCCGTGATTTGGAGCGCCCTCCCCCTGCTCGTGGTCGCGTTCATCGCCGGATTGTTGCTGGCAAACAAAGTAGACTCCCGACTCCTGCTCGCTTTCGGATTTGCCTGCATGGCATTCGCCTGCTATCTGAACGCGGATCTGACTAGCGCCTGGTCCGCGGAGAATTATTACCGCACCGAGTTACTTATGGGAGTCGGACAGGGCTTCGCCTTTATCGGCCTGGTGGGGACCATTATCTTGCAGGGAATGTTCTCGGGAGGCTTGTCGAAGCCGCAATGGATTTTGACATTCTCCGCCTTTTTTCACACCGTGCGGCTGTTTGGCGGGAACCTCGGCGCAGTTAGCATGGCCCATTTCATTGCGCAGCGAGAGAAGCTCCACTCCAACCTTCTCGGGCTGCACGTGCAGAACGGAAACTGGATCACGGACAGCAACCTCCACCAACTCACTGCCGGTCTTTATGCGAAATCTGCCGGCCTCGCAGCAGCAACTGGGCGGGCGGCGGGTGTTATCAGCGGCCGCCTTCGTCTTCAAGCTTACGTTCTGAGCATCAACGACGGATTCTATTTGGTGGCCTGGGCATGCTTCGCAGCACTGCTGCTGGTTCTCATGTTGCGCAAGGCCCCGCTGAACTATGGCGATTTGACGGCAATTCAGGAACAACTGACGGAGCCTGCGGAGGCGAAATCATGAACCCTCATACCTTAAATTACATGCTGCCCAAATGGGCGAAGGTTATGGCTTGCCTTTGCGGCATAGCGGCTGCTGCATTGGGACAACAAGCTGAACCGATCATGCCGCGCAACATGAATCTGAACCAAGCCGTCGAGCTGGCACTGAAGCACAACCACGTGGTTCGCATTGCGTCGTTCAAGGTCGAGGAAGAAGAACATGCCCGGGAAGTGGCGAGAAGCGCGTATTTCCCGGTGCTGAGGAACGACAGCACGTTTGTCCACGTCACCGATACGCAGAATATCGAGATTCCTGTTGGGGGACTCGGCATCGTGGGTAATAGTGCAATTCCACAGCAGCCACTAGTCATTAATCAAGGTGGCAAAACTTTCGAAACCGTCGGGACAGGACTCAACCAGCCGCTCACCCAGCTTTTTAGGATCAAAGCCGGCAACGACGCGGCGCGCGCAGATGTCGAGGCGAGTCGTGGGAAAGCACGCTCGGTGCAGAATCAGATCGCTCTGAAGGTCCGGCAAATCTACTACAAGATTCTGGTTGTCCAGTCACAGCATCGGGCTATCGAAGCAAAAGTCCGCGCGCTGCAAGACCTCCAGACTGAGCGGGTACAACAAGTCAAATACGGCAGCACGCTCGAAGCGGACCTCATCGAGAGCCGGGCGCAATCCCTGGAGGCGAAGCAGGCACTGCTGACTTCTGAGCTGCAGCTCTCGGACCTGCGCATGCAATTCAACGATGTTGTGGGACTTCCGATCAAGACCGAAGTCAAGCTTGATCCCGACGTTCCTGCGCCGACAGAAAGTTGCGAGCGCGAACAGTGCGTCAAGCTTGCGCTGGACTCAAATCCAGAGATCACCGAAGCTCGCGCGGTCGTGGAGAAGGCTTCGGCCGGTGTCCGGGCGGCAAAGCGCGAATACATCCCCGAC